>WNGR01021087.1_pt1 | contig 14227 bp, 15 predicted proteins | sample 5407581 | NCBI WGS metagenome assembly WNGR01 (sample SAMN13153383, study PRJNA577476) | soil metagenome | isolation source: 80 cm soil or saprolite under Garry oak tree replicate 2 | place: USA:California | collected 2016-06-15
CGATCCGCGATCTCCGCCGATCGTGCTGTTTTCGCCGTCGGGCGCACCGGATGCCTTTTATGCCGAATTCGGCTGGGTGGCTGCCGCGGGCACTAATGCGGCCATGCCCGGTCCGGAGACGATCTGGAAACAGCAGAGCTCCGGCGCGCTCGGCGTCGGCCATCCGGTAACGCTGACCTACGACAACGGCCAAGGACTCGTCTTCACCCGTACCATCTCGGTCGACAACCGTTATCTATTCACCGTCAAGGACGACGTGGCGAACAGTGGCGCCAGCGCAGTAACGCTGTTTCCCTATGCTTTGATCTCGCGCCACGGCACCCCACAAGTGCAGGGCTATTACATTCTGCACGAAGGCCTGATCGGCGATTTGGGTGACCAGGGCTTGCAGGAATGGAGTTATAAAAAAATCGAGGACAAGAAGTCGGAGACCTGGGACGTCACCGATGCCTGGCTTGGCATCACGGATAAATATTGGGCCGCAACGTTGTTGCCCGACACCAACGCCAAGGTGCGCGCCCGATTCTCGGCGGGCGAAGCGGGCGGGCTAAAGACCTATCAGACCGACTATCTGTTGCAGCCGCAAACCATCGCGCCGGGCGGCACCGGCAGCGCCAATGCGCGCTTGTTCGCCGGCGCCAAGGAAGTCTCGGTAGTCGGCGTCAATTTTCCGTTCGGGCCCGGTGGCTATAACGAGGCACTTCATCTCAATCATTTCGATCTGTTGATCGATTGGGGCTGGTTCTACTTCATCACCAAGCCGATGTTCCTGGCGATGGACTTCTTCTTCCATCTGGTCGGCAATTTCGGCATCGCGATCTTGATCGTCACCGTGCTGGTGAAGATTCTGTTCTTCCCGCTCGCCAACAAGTCGTATGCTTCCATGGCCAAGATGAAAGCGGTGCAGCCGCAAATGGCGATGATCAAGGAGCGCTATGCCAATGACCGCGTGAAGCAGCAGCAGGCGATGATGGAGCTCTACAAGAAGGAACAGATCAATCCGGTTGCCGGCTGCCTGCCGATCGTCATCCAGATCCCGGTATTCTTCTCGCTCTATAAGGTGCTGTTCGTCACCATCGAAATGCGGCACGCGCCGTTTTACGGCTGGATCCATGACCTCTCCGCCGGCGATCCGACCAACATTTTCAATCTGTTCGGGCTCATTCCGTTCGATCCGGCGCTCTATTCCAGCTTCCTGCATCTCGGCGCGTGGCCTGCGATCATGGGCGTGACCATGTGGTTCCAGATGAAGCTCAACCCGGCGCCACCCGATCCCACCCAGCAGATCATCTTCAACTGGATGCCGCTCATATTTACGTTCATGCTGGCGAGTTTCCCGGCCGGACTGGTGATTTATTGGGCCTGGAACAACACACTGTCGGTGCTGCAGCAGAGCGCGATCATGCACCGCCACGGCGTGAAGATTCAGCTCTGGGACAATCTCAAGAGCACCTTCACCAAGCCGAAGCCCAAGCAGCCGGCGGAATAATCGTTAAGCCAATCGCGCAAACAAAAACGGGAGGCGCATGCCTCCCGTTTAAGTTTCGTGTCAATGGCCAGCGGAACGCTAGCTGCGGCCGACCACGTCGACCGATACATTGGCAAGGCCGGAAAAACCCAGGGCCTGCGCCGCGGCAGGGCTGAGATCGATGATGCGCCCGCGGACGAAGGGCCCGCGATCGTTGATGCGCACCACGACCGAGCGCCCGCTATGCTGATTGGTGACCCGCACCATGGTGCCGAACGGCAGCGTGCGGTGCGCAGCGGTAAGCCCGCCGGGCGACATGTGCTCGCCGCTCGCGGTGCGGCTCCCGCTATAGGCGTAAATTGAGGCAATTCCGCTCTGCGCCGATGCGACCAACGGCGCTCCGACGACGCAGCCGATTAGAGCCGAGGCAAACAAAGTTCTCTTGAGGCTAACAACAGCCATGACCATCCTGTTCGATTGTTGTGGGAGGGGTGATTGGGTTCGCGGCTCGCGAACCGAGCGCTATGACCAGCGGATTGTGGTCATTGTGCGACGCACAATAACTGGTAATGCTTTGGACCGAATGATGAAATTACCGTGACAAGCGAACCTGCGCATTGATCCGGTTTAAGGTGCTGAAATCACAAAGAATTTGCAATAGGATGTCGCGCTGCGAGCAAGTGAATTTGGGCACAGTTATGCATCTGCCGCGGCGCGCCACGGCATTATTGCAGTGCAATAGAACGGCGGCAAGGGAGTAACGCGCGCCGGCGCGATTTGTTCGGCGGCAAAGATGAAATTCAGGCGGCGGCGCTCGGCAGAACGTAATCCTTGAACTGGGCGCGCAACGCCGTTTTTAGAATCTTGCCGGTTGCGGTATGCGGGATTTCTTTTACGAAAGCGACGTCATCCGGCATCCACCACTTGGCGATTTTGCCTTCCAAAAAGGCCAGCAGTTCCTCTTTGCTCGCTTTCTCTCCCGGCTTGAGGACAATGACCAGCAGAGGCCGCTCATCCCATTTCGGGTGCCGCACCCCGATGACGGCGGCTTCCGCGACTTTGGGATGGCCAACAGCAAGGTTCTCCAGTTCGATCGACGAAATCCATTCGCCGCCGGATTTGATCACGTCCTTGGAGCGGTCGGTAATGTTCAGATAGCCGTAGCGATCCATCGTGCCGACGTCGCCGGTGTCGAAAAATCCTTCTTCGTCGAGAATATTGCTGTCGTCCTTGAAATAAGCCTTGGCAACGGCGGGACCCCGAACTTTCAGGCGGCCGAAGGTTTTGCCGTCCCACGGCATGCGGCGCCCCTGGTCATCGGTGATTTTCATCTCGACACAGAACGGGGAATGGCCCTGCTTCTGCAAGACATCCAGAAGTGCGTCGCCCTTCAAGGCGGCATATTCGGCTTTGAGCGAGCAGGTGGTACCGAGCGGACTCATCTCGGTCATACCCCAGGCATGGGTGACCTCGACGCCGTACACGTCCCGGAAGGTTGAGATCATGGCGCGCGGACAGGCGGAGCCGCCGATCACCACACGGCGCAAATTGGGCAGCTTACCGCCGGTCCTTTCCAAGTCCTGCAACAACCCGAGCCAAACCGTCGGCACGGCGGCGGTGCAGGTGACTTTGTAATCGGTCAGCAATTGATAGATCGAGGGGCCGTCGAGCTTTTGCCCTGGCAACACTAAAGCCGCGCCGGCCATCGGCGCGGCAAAGCCGATGGCCCAGCCATTGGCATGAAACAGCGGCACCACTGGCATCGCAGTGTCACGGCCCGACAGTCCGATCATATCCGGCCGCAACGCCGTCATCGCATGCAGCACGTTGGAGCGATGCGAATAGACGACGCCTTTGGGGCTGCCGGTGGTGCCGGAGGTGTAACACATACCGGCTGCCGTGTTTTCGTCGAAGGATTTCCAGGCGAAGTCGCCATCGGCCTCGGCGAGCCAGTCCTCATAGGGCACGGCATTGCGCAACGACGTCTGTGGCATATGCGCCGAATCGCAATAAACGATGGTGCGCTCGATAGTGGGAATTCGATCGGCGATCTTCTCGAGCAGCGGCAAAAATGTGACATCGGTCATGATCACGCGGTCCTCCGCGTGATTGATGATCCAGACGATCTGATCGGTGAACAGCCGGGGATTGACGGTGTGATAAATGGCGCCGATGCCGAGAATGCCGTACCAGCTCTCGAGGTGCCGCCAGCTATTCCAGGCGAGCGTCGCGACGCGATCGCCGAGCCGCACGCCGTCGCGTTCGAGCCGCTGCGCGACCCGTAGCGCGCGCCGCCTGATCTCGGCGTAATTCGTTGTATGCATCGGCCCTTCAATCGACCGCGATATGACGGGCTGCTCACCGGCATTCGTTGCTGCGTGATCGATGATGCGATGGCATAAAAGCGGCCAGTCCTGCATCAAGCCGAGCATTAGTTGCCTCCCTTTTTTTCGAGCACGATCTTACCCCGCCAATCGCCGTGGGCTCGGACCGTGCCTTGGACCGCCCCGGGTTCCGGCCGGCTGCGCTCGAGCACGACCCGAAATTAATCTGATGTCTCGCTAACGCAAACTCCCTTTCGGCTGGAAAGGTCATCATTTTGCAAAATAGCTTCCACTGTCGCGGACCATGTTCTAACCATGGCCGTTATCTTCCTGCATAGTGGCTCGATGGCGCCGGAGATTTCCCGCGTGAAATTTGCTGTGGTCATGGCTCTCAGCATGGCGGCGCTAGTGGGCGCGGCTGTTGGTGCGGCGGCGCAAATCGGTTCACAGCCCGCCACGCCGGCACGGGGCCGGGCGGCACATCCATTTTCGTCAACGCGGACGCCGCCGCTCGTCATCCCGGAGCAATTCGCCCCGCCACAAGAGGCCTATGCGTCTTTTTCCGAGGCCGGCGGCGCTGCCCCGGCACCGACACCCCCGTCTGCCTGCCAGATGCGTCTGGCCAAAATCGCAGTCTTCCAGGCGCTCGGCACGCTGGTCGGTCCCGGCGACTGCGGCGCGCCGGACGCGGTGCAGCTGCTGGCCGTTATGCTGCCCGACCAGACCAAGGTTGCCGTCACCCCGCCCGCCACCTTGCGCTGTACGATGGCCGAGCAGGTCACGGAATGGGTGCGGGACGACGTCGCGCCCTCACTTGCCCATTTCGGCCCTCCACTTCGCGCCCTCGACAATTTCGACTCTTACGAATGCCGCGGCCGCAATCGGGTGCGCGCCGCGGCGCTGAGCGAGCATGGCCGCGCCGACGCACTCGACGTGCGCGGTTTCAGACTTGCCGATGGCCGGGAGTTCAGATTGGTCGACATCAATGTCGCAAAGGACTGGCGTGAGAAAACCCGCGCGAGCGCCTGCGCGCGATTTTCGACCGCGCTCGGGCCTGGTTCAGACGGTTACCATGAGGAGCACATTCATCTCGATCTCGCCGAACGACGCAATGGCTATAAGCTCTGCCAGTGGGAGATCCGTGAACCGTCGCCAGCGCAGGCCGAGGCCGCGGCGCCATCACCCGACGAGACCGATGCCGCAGAGATCAGCGCCGATGAAGTGCCTTTGCCGCGGCCGCGTCCGATGGCGGCAAGTCTGACCAACAGCCGCGCCGCGAGAAAATCTGAGTCAAAATAAACGAATACCCTTCGTTGGTCCTCATAGCACTCAAGCTAGCTCAACGGATATTCGTACGCGCTTGTGGCTTGCCCCTCGCCTGTCCACAATGAGGTCAAAGCCCGCCGCAGTGCTAGAAACAAGGCAGACAGGCAACCCGCAAGGATCCCATGCCTCCGCTCAGCAATCTTGCCGCCCGCGACGTCGAAACACTGGTGCATCCGTATATCAATCTCGCCAGCTTTCGTGACAGCGGGCCGCTCATCATCGAGCGAGCGCGCGGCATCTATGTCTACGACACCGAGGGCAAGCCCTATATCGAAGGCATGGCCGGGCTCTGGTGTACGGCGCTCGGCTACGGCAACGAAGAGCTTGTTGAAGTCGCGGCCGAGCAGATGCGCAAGCTCTCTTTTGCTCATCTGTTCACAGGCCGAAGTCACGATCCGGCGATCGAGCTTGCGGAAAGGCTCAAAGAGATCGCGCCGGTTCCGATCTCAAAAGTTTTCTTTTGCAATTCCGGCTCGGAGGCGAACGACACGCAGGTCAAGCTTGTCTGGTATCTCAATAATGCGCTCGGCCGCCCGCAGAAAAAGAAAATCATTAGCCGGTTGAAAGCCTATCACGGCGTCACGGTGGCAGCCGCCTCGCTCACCGGCCTGCCGGCCAATCACCGCGATTTTGACCTGCCGCTGCCGGGTTTTTTGCACGCGGGCTGCCCACATCACTACCGGTTCGCGAACGAGGGCGAGACTGAGGAAGACGGTGTGCGCCAAGCACGATGTGTTCATGATCAGCGACGAAGTCATCTGCGGCTTCGGCAGACTCGGCACCGCTTTCGGCTGCCAGAAACTCAACTTCGTCCCACAGTCGATCTCAATCGCCAAGGCACTATCCTCGGCCTATCTTCCGATCGCAGGCGTGATGATACCCGAGGCCATGTATCAGGCGCTGCTCGCGGAGAGTAAGAAGATCGGCGTATTCGGCCATGGTTTCACTTATGGCGGGCATCCGGTGTCTGCCGCAGTCGCGCTGAAGGCGATCGAAATCTATGAGCGCGATCGAATATTCGAGCGCGCTGCCGAGCGGGCACCGCAATTTCAAGCACGCCTGGTGGCCTTGAACACTCATCCGCTGGTCGGGGAGGCGCGTGGCCTCGGTCTTATTGGCGGCGTGGAATTGGTGGCGGACAAAGCAAGCCGGCGCTCATTCGCACCGGGCCATGGCGTCGGTCCGCGGGCGGTGCGCTTTGCCGAAGAGGAAGGGCTGATCGTGCGGTCGGTACTTGGCGACGTGCTGACATTGTGCCCGCCGCTTATCATCAGCGCAGCCGAGATCGACGAACTGTTTGATCGCCTCACCCGCGCGCTTGATAAGACGTTTGACTGGGTGCAGCGCGAGCGGCTTACTCAAACTTGACCGCGCTCGGCACGAACTACGTTCGGCGGTAAGCGAAAAGCAAACGACGCCGGAGGATGCCGGCGCCGCTACGTGTTCGAAATGTTCTTGTGATCAGTACGTTCGGCCGGCCTTCGGCTCCGCCCCCGAGGCCATTTGGCTGAATGGACCGTCGCCCTGCTTTGGCGCCAATACGACCACGATAGTGCCGACCTTCACGCGATTGAAGAGATCGATCGCGTCCTCATTGGTCATGCGGATGCAGCCGGACGAGATAGCTTGTCCGATATATTCGGGCTGATTGGTGCCGTGGATGCGGTAGAGCGTGTCCTTGTTGCCGGAGTAAAGATACATGCCGCGCGCACCCATGGGATTGTGCGGGCCGCCGGTGACATAAGCCGGTAACGGGCCAAGCCGAGCCTGCTCGCCGGGCGTCGGCACCCAAGCGGGCCATTGCTCCAGCCGGCCAATCTTGGCAATCCCGCTCCAGGCCTGCGCTTCTTCGCCGACCGCGATGCCGTAGCGGATCGCCTGCCCCTTTGGCAGCACGTAGTAGAGAAACTTGCTGTCGCTATCGATTACGATGCTTCCAGGCGCTTCTTTGCGCGTGTAGTCGACGATGTGGCGCTTGTACGAGTCCGGAATCGCCGCCTGCGCATAGGGCAGATTGGCCATCAGCTGCTTGTCGCGCACATTCCAGCCGGCTTGCGAGGCAGGCTCAAGCGTCTCCTGCATGCAGCCGCCGAGCGCAAGGCCAAGGATGACGAAGGCAATAGTACGTATCGTCATGGCTGGCTTAATCTCCCTCTGCGCGGCCGTACGGCCAGGCAATCGCCCCCTGTCCCCAATAGCCAAACCGTCGCGGCGGTGCCAGACATTAGCGGCCCGTGACAGCAAGGTCTGCGCCACCTGTTGCAGGAATGCCGCAGTGAGCAGGGGGTGGAGGTGGACAACCGGGGCGGCGCTGGTCGCACACCGAACCGGCCGAACGCAGCTAATTATGTTCGTGAGCTGTTAAGCAAGGGTTTACCAGCGTCATGCAGGTAATTGTCCGGCCTTATGGAATTGGAAATGTCACGGCAAGGCACGATTTGCCGCCCAATTCCGCCGCACTCAACGCCTAAAAACTCATCCTTATTCACAGGCCAATGCACGGGAGTTATTGGTATGCCGGATGCGACTACCGAACTAGACAGAACAACAAGCCAAACGGCTGATGCTCAAGGGATTTCCGGCGACAGCAGCCCCGCTCGGCCCGCGCTCGACGCGCGCTATGGGCAAATAGGAATTTCAGCGGTGGCGGCTGCCGTGCGCTACCAAGGCCTTGCCAAGAACCTCGCCTATGCCCCGGCGCCAAATAACTGGCGCATCCACTACGGCGAGGAACTAGCTTGATTGTGGCATGATCTAGCGGGGGGTTGGAACGGGGGACAAGCGCGCGCTGTCCCCCTTTTTTCTTTTGGTATTGGTACGGCGCTGGTTTTAGCGGCTGGTCGTCGCTTGGAATTTGTCATCGCGCGTCAGCCAGACCTCGAACGCCGCCAGCACCGCTACGGCCATGCCGATCACGACGTCGATAATCATGGCGTCGCTGTTCTGGAAGCCGAGCAGCCAGGGCGCTACGATCAGTGCGACCCCAGCAATCAGGATGAACCATTCCTCCCAGACTGCAAAAGCGGCGAGCGCCGCGATCGATAGTACCGCGATGATGATCCCGACAGTGGAGGCGGTCTGCCACTGGGCGCCCGAGGACAAATCAAACAGCCACGGCGAAAAGAACAGGACGCCGCCGAGGATCAGATTCACCACATCGCAGAGCCGAATGCTCGACCAATCGTCCATCGCCTCCTCCCGCACCGATCGAAATCGCAGACAACCCGGGCCTGTGGAGGAACGGCACGCCGCGGTTTTGGTTCCAGTGGCACGTGGATTGGGCGGGGTCCAGTGAGCCCAATGACGCACTCGCCGGATTTTTCTGCTGCGGAGATCGAAGCCGGTCGACGCTTGTTCGCCGGACAATGGAGGTTCGTTGCCGCGGCCGGCACGTTGGAGGTGCTGCCCTTATCTACAGGCCCCGAGATTGCCTTCGCCGGCCGCTCCAATGTCGGCAAATCCTCGCTGATCAACGCGCTCACCGGCCGGCACGCATTGGCCCGCACGTCCAACACACCCGGCCGCACCCAGCAATTAATCTTCTTCGGCGGCCCGCATCGGCTCACGCTGGTTGACATGCCGGGCTATGGCTATGCGGCCGCGAGCAAAAGCAAGGCGGCGGCTTGGTCGAGGCTCGTGCAAGGATATTTGCACGGGCGCGTCAGTCTTGCCCGCGTTTATCTCTTGGTCGACTCGCGCCATGGCCTCAAACCTGCCGACGAAGCCATCCTCGACACCTTGAGCCAGGCCGCCATCAGCCACCAGGTCGTTCTCACCAAATGTGACGAGATTGGCGAGGCCGCGCGTGCGCAGCGCGCCGCCACCGTCAAAACAGCCATTGCCAAGCGACCGGCGGCGTTTCCCGAACTGATCGCCACGTCAGCGCGCAGCGGCCAAGGCATCGAGCGGCTCCGCGCCGCGATCGCGCGGCTTCTAACCGAACGCGGATCTTTAGGTTTGCCGCATGCTTCTTGAATCTCTTGACGTTCCTGTGACTTCTTGACCGATTGCCCCTTTCTACCCGATGTCTGCCGCGGCTAAATAGCCGCACCTAGCCGCGCACCTGGCCGCTTTTGGTCAAAGGAGTTCCCGATGGACGTGACGCCGTTTCAGCAGGCTCAGATCCTCGCGGAAGCCTTGCCGTATATGCAGCGCTACGACGAGGCGATCGTGGTGGTGAAATATGGCGGTCATGCCATGGGCCAGGAGGACATGGCGCGCGAGTTCGCCCGCGACATCGTGCTGTTGGAACAGACAGCAATCAATCCGGTGGTGGTGCATGGCGGCGGACCGCAGATCGAGGCCATGCTGAAAAGAGTCGGCGTCAAATCGCAATACGCCGCCGGACTGCGCGTCACCGACGAGCCAACGCTCGAAATCGTCGAAATGGTTCTTGCCGGGTCCATCAACAAGCAAATGGTCGGCTACATCAACGAGGCGGGCGGCAAGGCGATCGGCCTGTGCGGCAAAGACGGCAATATGGTCGTGGCGCGCAAGCTCACGCGCACTGTGATCGATCCCGATTCCGAAATCGAGAAAATCGTCGATCTCGGATTCGTCGGCGAGCCAGCGAAGGTTGACACCACGGTTCTGGATCAGGTTCTCGGGCGCAATCTCATTCCGGTTCTGGCCCCGGTTGCAGCGGGATCCAATGGCGGGACTTACAATGTCAATGCCGATACCTTTGCCGGCGCGATTGCCGGCGCGCTGAAAGCTAAACGTCTCTTGCTGCTCACCGATGTTGCCGGCGTATTCGACAAGTCGAAAAAATTGATCAAAGAGCTCACGGCAGATGAGGCGCGCAGGTTGATTGCCGACGGTACGATTTCCGGCGGGATGATTCCCAAGGTCGAGACCTGCATCGATGCCCTCGAGCGCGGAGTCGAAGCCGTGGTCATCCTGGACGGCAAGGTTCCGCACGCCGTGCTGCTCGAATTGTTCACCGAGCTCGGCGCCGGCACGCTGTTTCGCCGATAATCCGCCGCCTGTGATCCTGTGACACCTGGCGGCGCATGAATTCATCCACGCTTCGCGGTCGCATGCACCGCCTCGCCCCTGGTGTCGTTGCGGGCACGGCGCTTGGCGTGTCCGACGTGCTGGCGAAGATCGTGCTGGCAGGCGGGGTCGACGTCGTGTCGATGCTGTCGTTTCGCAGTCTCGTCGGCCTCGCCTTCGTCGCGACTTGGTTTCAGTTCGGCGGCAGGCCGTCGGTCAGTCCAGGGGTGCGGGTCGTCTCAATGATCGTCGGGATTATTTTTGCGGGGCTGATTTTCTTCCTGTTCAAGGCAATTGAAACGATCGACGTGCCGACGGCGATCCTGTCTTATTTCACTTATCCACTTCTGACCGGGCTCGCGGCAGCATTTGTCGGCCTCGAGCCGCTGCGCTGGAAGGGAATCCTTTGCGCCGCGGTTGCGTTCTGCGGTCTCGCATTGTTGATCGATGCGCATCCTGCAGGATTGGCCTTGGCGGGCGTCGCTTACGCGATCGGAGCTGCTTGTTGCCGCACCGCCGTGCTGCTGGTCACCCGCGCCTATTTGGTCGGCGCCGATGCGCGGCTGACGACCTGGTACTCGATGTTGTCGTCGACCGCCATATTCATCGCCGCCGCATTCGCCGAACATGCTTGGAACATGCCGCAATCGGCCTTAGCTGGACATGTCTCGTCGCGCTTAGTCTCGCAACCACGGCGGCGATCTTATTTGTGTTTCTCTCGACGATGCGGATCGGAGCATTCCGCACCGCTGTCATCATGCATCTCGAGCCTTTGACCGCGACCATCCTCAGCGCTGTTGTGCTAGCCGAAGTCATCACGCCCGTTCAAGCAATCGGCGTTATCATTATGCTGGCGGCTCTAATCGCATTTCAGATTTGGCGATAACGCGGCGCCACGCCTTGCAAATTGTTCGACGTCGGCAATGATGTACGATCGAGCCAGCCATGGTCCGGGAGGAATATCATGGGCGCACGGTCGATCGCGAAGGTGCCGCGGTGCAATTTGGATAATCATCGAAGCCATTCATCGCGCCGGCAGTTCTTGGCGGTTGCCGCCACGCTCGGCGCCGCCACGATGTTTACGGCAGAGAGCCGTTGGGCTTCGGCTCAATCATCGAAGCTGATCGACACCCATCATCATTTCTACCCGCCGGCCTACCAGAAGGCTTGGTCCGATTGGGAAGATCAGCACAAAATACCGCATCTCGGCATTCAGCTCGCCTGGTCGCGCGATCAGGACATCGAGGCGATGGACAAGAATGGCGTCACCACCAGCATATTGTCGCTTGCTTCGACGCCGGGGACATGGTTCGACGCCGGCGCGCAGGCGGCACACGATATGGCGCGCTTGTGTAGCGATTTCGCCGCCGAAATGGTGCGCGAGCGGCCCGGCCGTTACGGTCTATTCGCGCCGTTATCGATGCTCGATATCGATGCCACCCTCAAAGAGATCGAATATGTCTTCGATACGCTCAAGGCCGATGGCGTAAACCTGCAAACAAATTACGGAGACAAATGGCTCGGCGATCCAACCTACAAACCGGTTTTTGAGCAGCTCAATCGGCGCAAAGCGGTCGTCTACGTCCACCCCTTGGTCGCGAGCTGTTGCGCGCGGCTGAGCGTCGGCACATTCCCCGCCGTAATCGAGGTGCCGCACGATACGACACGCGCTGTTGTCAGCCTTCTGCTCAGCGGCACCTTTACGCAACAACGCGACATCAAATGGCTGTTTTCACATGCCGGCGGCACGATCCCGATGCTTGCCGGCCGTATTGAATCGTTTTTCGATCGGGGCGGAGGACGTAACGATATCGCGCCGGGGGGCGTCGAGGCTGAACTTCGCCGCCTGCACTATGACACCGCCAACGCCACGCATCCCGCATCGATGGCTGCGCTCACGAAACTCGCGCCGATTTCACAGATCACCTATGGCACCGACTACCCGTATTACCCGCTCAATCAGTTCGAAAAGCTGCGGCAGCTTCTGGGGCCAGCGGATCTCGCCGCCATTTCGAGCGGCAATGCCATGCGGCTGCTGCCGCGGTTGAGCGCATAACATCGCCGGACTGCTATGACACTGTGGCGATAACAAAAAACCGTTTAGTTGAATAAATCTCGTCTCTTACATGCGTGACAACGACTTGCGCCGCGCGATCAATCCGAATCGGCCAGCTATGTCATCGTGTCCAGCCGTCACAAACTTGGCCAAGTTTGCGCCGAAGCTTCCGCTAATCACACAAATCTTCGGTACAAAGTTGAGGGTGGAGCAATGCGCGGCTTCCACAACAGCTCCTTCGATCCTCAGACGCTGGTGCTTTTGGAGGCCGCTTTTGACGAAGCTTGGCTCACCCTCAAGGCTATCGGCAATAGGACGGTAAAGCCCGACGAACTAGCGCGTTCCATGTTGCGGCTGGCCATGGAAGGCGAACGCGACCCCGTACGACTGCACGATGAAGCGCTAAAAGGACTGCTGCCGGCGACTGCTTGGCGCGAGGCGAGCTGATCGGCCGAAATATTCAAGCGTGCAAGGCAAACGTGCAAGACAAGCGTGCAAGTCAAGCGCGCAAATTCAATTATGTGCGGCAAATACCGCCAAAGCGGCTACAAATCCCCCGGCCAGAGTGCCGATTAGCAATGCCCAGACGAATGGCATAGATTTGCGCAAAGCGCGTCGCATCGATCGCCTACGGTGCGGCATCATTCTCTTTGAATTCGATTGTTTCAATGATTCGGCAAGGACCAAACTTCCTCGTCGATAAAAATGGCAACAAAGAGTCGGCCTGCGCGTCATCTGACGCGAGCCGCCGCGCCGGGCCAGCTTCCAAAAATGTCGAGACGTTCAAAAATGTCGAGAGTTGGATTTTCGATCTCGACAACACGCTTTACCCCCATCATCTCAATCTGTGGGAACAGGTCGACGTTCGCATCCGCGATTACATCGTCGACTTTCTCAAAGTCACGCACGAGGAAGCGTTCCGGCTACAGAAGGATTATTATCGGCGTTACGGAACGACATTGCGCGGCTTGATGGAGGAGCACGGCCTCGAACCCGACCAATTCCTCGAAATCGTGCATCAGATCGATCATTCGCCCTTGACGCCCAATCCGTCGCTCGGGGCCGCCATTGCCGCGCTGCCCGGCCGCAAATTCATTCTTACCAACGGAACCCGCCGCCACGCCGATGCGGTGATGCGGCGGCTTGGGATCGAGCAGCACTTCGACGCTGTCTTCGACATCCAGGCTGCTGAGCTCGAGCCGAAGCCGCGCCCTGTCGTTTACGAGCGATTCCTTGCGCGCCACCAGGTGAACGCGCGCCGCGCGGCGATTTTCGAGGATCTCGCACGCAATCTGGAAGTGCCGCACGCGCTCGGCATGATCACAGTGCTGGTCGTGCCCGAAGGTACCCGTGCGGTTCTGCGCGAAGAGTGGGAACTCGCCGGCCGCGACTCCGCGCACGTCGATCACGTCACCGACAATCTCACGGCGTTTTTGCGCGCGTTACGGAGGAGTGACGTTTAAAGATAGCCGGCAAGCCTGCCAATGTGCCAAGCAACCGGCATGAGCACCGCGACCGTGACTTCGGAATCGCCACGATAGATCGGCCGGGCGTGATTATCGCCGCGCAGGATGCCCAGGCCGCCATAAATGATCGCGTAAATTAGAATCCAGAACGCCAGTTTGTACGAGGCCAGCCAGTAAAAAACGCCGGCAACGAGGCCTATTCCCATTGTGATCATTGCAAGTCCTTTGGCATATCCATTGGTTGCGCCATCAGCCACCGACCAGGCAAGAATAGGTCCAACTCCGCCGCGGCGCCGGTCAGCCGCGCTTTTCGGTTAACGGGCCGCGACGCTTGGGGTTGCTTGACATCGCGCCAGAACGCCCTGACAAACCGCCAGCACGGATCTCCCCCATGTCCCCAGCGTCCTCAGCCGAACTCGCCCAAACAATCGATTCTGCCTTCGATCGGCGCGATGAATTGGGGCCCGCCACTAAAGGGTTTGTTCGCGAAGCAGTCGAGCAAGCGCTCGATCTGTTGGACCGCGGTGCGGCCCGCGTCGCCGAACGGGCAAGCGACGGTACCTGGCGCGTCAATCAGTGGCTCAAAAAAGCG
>WNGR01011596.1_pt1 | contig 14224 bp, 5 predicted proteins | sample 5407581 | NCBI WGS metagenome assembly WNGR01 (sample SAMN13153383, study PRJNA577476) | soil metagenome | isolation source: 80 cm soil or saprolite under Garry oak tree replicate 2 | place: USA:California | collected 2016-06-15
TGGCGGGTTCGCCTTCGAAGTCGAGGATGACGTAGTCGCTATGGGAGCGGAGGACCTGACCGAGATGATAGTCGCCGTGGATGCGTAAGCGCTGGCCGGGCGGGGTGGCGGTGAGGGCGTCGGTGTTGAGTGCGGCGGCGCGGGCGAGGAGGTCGAGGCGGTGGCTGAGGATGCGGGCGGCGATGTCGACGGTGGCGTCGTCGGCGAGACGGCCCATGCTGTGCTTGAGGACTTCGAGGGTGCGGGTGATCTGGGATTCGATGCGTGCGGCATCGTCGGCGAGGTTGGCGGGGGAGAAGGGTTCGGCGGCGAAGGCTGGGTTGTCGGTGGGGGTGGCGAGGGCCAGGTGCATCTCGGCTGTGCGGCGGCCGAGGAGGGCCGCGGCGTCGAGATAGAGGCCGGCGTGCTCGCGGGCGAGGGTGGGGACCTGGGTGTCGGCGAGGAAGGTGGGAGGGGCGCCAGTGTCCTGCGGGGTGGGGCAGGTGGTGCAGCTGGTGCAGCTCTCGTAGAAGCGGGCCAGTTCGTCGAGGGTCCACTGCCAGCCGTCGCCCTCGTTTTCGACGAGGCCCTGGAGCATGGCGATGGTGGTGGGCTCGGCGGCGTCGCGGGTGAGGCGGATGTCGCCGAGGAAGGGGGCGATGCGGGGGAAGTGGGCGGTCTCGGTGAGGAAGCGGCCGATCTCGGTGTCTGGGTTCTCGCCGGTCTGGAGACGGCGGAAGAGCTTCATGATGAGGCGGGCGTCGAAGAGGATGGAGGTGTTGGACTGCTCGGCTGAGCCGGTGTGGGCGGGGAGCGGGCCGGTGCCGCGGACGGGGGCGAAGGCGGAGCTTTTTTCGGCGCGGAGGGTGCCGTTGCGGGTGAGGAGTTCGCCGTTGGATTCGATGAGGCTGAGGAGGGACTGGCGGAGGTCTTCGCGGGCGACGGCGTCGTGGAGGATGGCGGGGCCGGCGGGGGTGGTGAGGGTGGCGATGATGCTGGCGGAGGCGTTGGCGCGGATGAGGTCGGCCTCTTCCCCTACGCTGATGGTGAGGGGGAGTTGGTAGATGTCTTCAGCAGTTTCGGGGGCGTTGGAGTCGGCGTCAGCTACGGCTGCTGCGGCGGCGTCTTCGTAGGTCAGTTTGAGGAAGACGAGGGCGGCGTTGATGGTGGGGAGGTCGGCGGAGTCGAGGATGTGGACGGCTTTGATGGTGCGGGCCTTGGCTCCGAACCAGCGCTGGCGGGCGAGGTAGGCGGGGAGAAGACGCTCGAGGAGCTCCACGCCGGAGCCGGTGAGGATGCCTTCGAGGGTGGGGGCGAGGAGGTCGAGTGCACGCTCGGTGTCTTCGACGGGAGTGGGTTCGGGGGCCTGGGCGGCGGGCTGGAGTTCGAGCCAGAGGAAGGAGTAGGGGGAGAGCGTGATGGCGTAGTGCTGGGCGGCGATGGCGGGGAAGGGGACGTAGCCGAGCATCTCGACGGGGACCATGCCGGCAAACTCGGCCAGGTCGAGCGAGACGGGCTGGGCGAAGCGGGAGAGGTTGGCGACGCAGACGACGATCTCGGGCGGGGAGCCGTCGTTTCGGTCGTAGCGGCGGATGTAGGCGAGGATCTTGCGGTTGTCGGGGTTGAGGAATTCGAGGGTGCCGCGGCCGAAGACCTTGAAGAGCTTTCGGAGGGCGATCATGTTGCGGGTCCACTGGAGGAGCGAGGACTGATCGGACTGCTGGGTCTCGACGTTGATGGCCTGATAGCCCCAGATGGGGTCCATGATGACAGGGGCGAAGAGCTTGGCGGGGACGGCGCGAGAGAAGCCGGCGTTGCGGTCGGAGGTCCACTGCATGGGGGTGCGGACGCCGTTGCGGTCGCCGAGGTAGATGTTGTCGCCCATGCCGATCTCGTCGCCGTAGTAGAGGATGGGGGTTCCGGGGAAGCTGAAGAGGAGGGAGTTGAGGAGCTCGATGCGGTGGCGGTTGTTGTCGAGCAGGGGGGCAAGGCGGCGGCGGATGCCGACGTTGATGCGCATGCGCGGGTCGGCGGAGTAGGCGAGGTACATGTAGTCGCGCTCGTCGTTGGTGACCATCTCGAGGGTGAGTTCGTCGTGGTTGCGGAGGAAGAGGCCCCACTGGCAGTTGTCGGGGATGGCGGGGGTCTGCGCCATGATGTCGGTGATGGGGAGACGGTCTTCCTGCCGGAGCGCCATGTAGATGCGCGGCATGAGGGGGAAGTGGAAGGCCATGTGGCACTCGTCGCCGTCGCCGAAGTAGGGGCGGACGTCGGTGGGCCACTGGTTGGCTTCGGCGAGGATGAGGCGGTTGGAGTAGCCGGCGTCGATGGCGGCGCGGATTGCCTTGATGGCGGCGTGGGTCTCGGGGAGATTTTCGCAGGGGGTGCCGTCGCGCTCGACGAGGTAGGGGATGGCATCCATGCGGAGGGCGTCGACGCCCATGTCGAGCCAGAAGCGCATGGCCTTGAGGACCTCTTCGACGACGGCGGGGTTGTCGAAGTTGAGATCGGGCTGGTGGGAGAAGAAACGGTGCCAGTAGTAGGCCTTGGCGACCTCGTCCCAGGTCCAGTTGGATTTCTCGGTGTCGGTGAAGATGATGCGGGCGTCTTTGTATATCTGATCGGTCTGGGACCAGACGTAGAACTCGCGGGCCGGGGAGCCGGGAGGCGCGAGGCGCGCAGCCTGGAACCACGGATGCTGGTCGCTGGTGTGGTTGATGACCAGCTCGATCATGACCTGCATGTTGCGCTGATGGGCGGCGTCGAGGAACTGCTTGAAGTCTTCGATGGTGCCGTAGCTGGGGTGGACGTCGACGTAGTTGGCGATGTCGTAGCCGTCGTCGCGGAGGGGCGAGGGGAAGAAGGGCAGGAGCCAGATGCAGGTGACGCCGAGATCCTGGAGGTAGTCGAGGTGGGAGAGGAGGCCGGGGAAGTCGCCGATGCCGTCGCCGTTGGAGTCGGCGAAGGCGCGGACGTGCAGCTCGTAGATGATTGCGTCTTTGTACCAGAGAGGATCGGTAGCGCTTCCGGATTTCTTCACTCTGATATGTCTCCCTGCGTGGCCACTGGGGAGAGTTTATTACCGATCCCGGGTCCGCGGGTAACGCGGAAGATGTGCGCGGGCATGACGTCGGGCGGGAGGGCGACGTAGTTGCTGCGGTCGCGCCACTGGTAGTGGGTTCCGGTAAGGAGATCTTCGATGTCGAAGGTCTGATTGTGAGGGATGGCGAGGTTCTTCAGATCGAGGTCGATCCATCCGGCCTGTTCCTGCGTGGGGTCGAGGTTGATGGCGACGAGGATCAGGTTGTCCGGCGTCTGCTTGCTGTAGCAGAGGATGTGAGGGTTGTCGACGGGGTGGAAGTAGAGGGAGTGGTCGCTCTGGAGCGCGGGGTTTTCGCGGCGGATATGGTTGAGTCGGGTGACGAGAGGAGCGATGGAGTGAAGGGCGGTGCGGTCCCAGGTGCGCTGCTGGTACTTCTCGCTGTGGAGGTACTCTTCGCTGCCGGGTTTGGCGGGGAGGTTTTCGCCTAGTTCGTATGCGGGGCCGTAGATGCCGTAGTTTGCGGCGAGGGTCGTGGCGAGGATGAGACGCTGCATGAAGGCGGGGCGTCCACCGGTCTGGAGCGAGGCGTGGAGGATGTCGGGCGTATTCGGCCAGAGGTTGGGACGGAAGAAGTCGGCGATGGGAGGCCGGGTGATCTCTTCGAAGTACTGCTGCAGTTCGTCCTTGGCGGTGCGCCAGGTGAAGTAGGTATAGGACTGGGTGAAGCCGGCCTTGGCGAGCGAGTACATGACGTGGGGGCGGGTGAAGGCCTCGGCGAGGAGGATGACGCCGGGGTGATCCTTGTGGATCTTGGCTATGCACCACTCCCAGAAGGGCAGGGCCTTGGTGTGGGGGTTGTCGACGCGGAAGATGTGGACGCCATGCTGGATCCAATATTCGAAGACACCGTAGAGTGCCTCCCATAGGCCTCTCCAGCCAGTGGACTCGAAGTTCAGCGGGTAGATGTCCTGATATTTCTTGGGAGGATTTTCGGCGTACTGGATGGAGCCGTCGGGGCGGATGGTGAACCATTCCGGATGCTCGGTGACCCAGGGATGGTCGGGCGAGCACTGGAAGGCAATGTCGAGGGCCATCTCCATGTTGTGTTTATGGGCGGTTTCGATGAGGCGCTCGAAGTCGCCGAGGGTGCCGAGGTCGGGATGGATGGCCTTGTGGCCGCCGGCGGAGGAGCCGATTGCCCATGGGCTGCCAGGGTCGCCGTCGTTTGCGGTGGTGCTGTTGTTCCGCCCCTTGCGGAAGGCGGTGCCGATGGGATGGATGGGTGGAAGGTAGAGGACGTCGAAGCCCATGCCGGCGATGGTCGGGACAAGAGCTTCCACGTCGGCGAAGGTTCCGTGGCGCGCGGGGTCGGGAGAGGCGGAGCGGGGGAAGAGTTCGTACCATGTGGAGAAGCGGGCGCGTTCGCGATCGACCCAGAGGTGCAGCTCCTGGGGGTGGCGGGTGGTGAGGATGGGGTCGGGGTAGCGAGCGGCGACTTCTGCGATCTCGTCGCGGAGAGGGTAGTCGTAGACAGGGGCGTTCTGGTCGGCCATCCAGCGCAGAGAGATGAGGATCTGATCGAGAAGCCTCGCGTCTTCCCCTTTGGCGCGCGGGACAATCTGCTCGAGTAGCAGCTCACCCGAGCGCAGGGCGAGGGGGATGTCCTGTGCGGTGGCCTCGGGATCAGGGTTGTTGGGGCCTGGCTGCGCGGCGATGCGTTTGTGGAGGTCAGCGCACCATGTGCCGAAGTGATCGATCCAGGCCTCGATGGTGAAGGTCCAGTCGCCGAGCTTGTCGACCGTGAAGCTTGCGGACCAGAGATCGTTGTTGAGAGGGATGAGGGGCGTGGAGCGCCAATCGCGTTCGCTGTGGTGGCGGTAGAGAAGGAGGCCGGCAACATGATCGTGGCCATCGCCGAAGACTGCGGCGGTGACGGTGACGGTGTCGCCTAACGTTCGCTTTGCGGAGTAGCGGCCGCAATCGACCTGCGGCTGAATCTCTTCGATAATGACGCGTTTGCGGCCCTCGGCAGGTTTCATTCGATCCAGACTCTGACGAGGCATCTCAGGTGAATCTCTTCAGATGTTCAGTGTTCTGCGCGCATCCAATAAAAAGCGTCCGTGTCCTTTAGAGAGATGCAGGTTGGGTGGGGTGCGGTTGCTGAGGATGAATACCGACGAGCGATGAGAGGGCAAGTGGCAGAAAGAAAAAGGAAGAGCCAAGGGAAGCTGCACGGCGCGAGGATTGAGGATTATTGTCTGATCGGGGATTGCGAGACTGCGGCTCTGGTGTCTTGCGAGGGCTCGATCGACTGGCTCTGCTGGCCAAGCTTTTCGTCGGGAGCGTGCTTTGCGGCGCTGCTGGGGACGAAGGATCATGGCTTCTGGAAGATTGCGCCAAAGGGGAGGGTGAAGACCGTCCGGCGGCGGTATGAGGAGCGTACGCTGGTGGTGGAGACAACGTTTCAGACGGCGAAGGGAGAGGTTCGCCTCACGGACTTTATGCCGCCGCGTGGAGATAACTCCGATGTGGTGCGAATAGTCCGGGGTGTGCGGGGAAGGGTCGCGATGCGGATGGACCTGGCGATTCGCTTCGACTATGGGCGCACGATTCCGTGGGTGACAAGTAAGGGGCATGACTGGCAGGCTATTGCGGGACCGGACAGGGTGGTGCTGCGGACGAAGGCGCCGTTGCGTGGAGAGGGGATGACGACAGTGAGCGAGTTTACCGTCGAGGCTGGGGAGACGGCGACGTTCACGCTGACGTATGGATCGTCGCTGGATGAGGCGCCGCCGACGATCAATGCAAGGAAGGCTCTGGGCGAGACGCGGCGGTTCTGGAGGGAATGGGCGCAACAAAATTCTTATCGCGGAGCGTATGCGGATGCGGTGGAGCGTTCGCTGATCACTTTAAAGGCGCTGACGTATCGGCCATCGGGAGGAATTGTCGCGTCGGTCACGGCTTCGCTGCCGGAGAAGATTGGAGGGGCGCGCAACTGGGACTATCGCTTCTGCTGGCTGCGCGACACCGCTTTTACGCTGCTGGTGCTGATGCAGGCGGGCTATGTGGACGAGGCGATTGCGTGGAGACAGTGGCTGCTACGGGCTGCTGCGGGAGCACCTGACCAGATTCAGACGATCTATGGGGTCGAGGGCGAGAGGCGGATTACGGAGTGGGTGGTGGACTGGCTGCCGGGTTACGAGGGATCGTCGCCGGTGCGAATTGGGAATGAAGCAGCGGGGCAGTTTCAGTTGGATGTCTATGGTGAGGTGGCGGCGGCGCTGCTGCGGGCTCCGGAGGCCGGAGACGACATACGGGTTTCGGCTGCGTCGTTGCAGGCGGCGCTGATCAGCCACCTGTGCGGTGTATGGCAGGAGCCGGATGAGGGGATATGGGAGACGCGGGGCGGGCGCAAACACTTTACGCACTCGAAGGTGATGGCGTGGGTGGCGCTGGACCGCGCGATTAAGTACTACGAGCGGCATGACGGAAAAGGAGATATCAAGCGGTGGAAGAGAGAGCGGGAGCGTATCCACAGGGAGGTGTGCAGCAAGGGCTTCAATAAAAAGATGAACAGCTTCGTACAGTCGTACGGGTCGAAGCAACTGGATGCGTCTTGCCTGCGAATTGCTCTGGTGGGTTTTCTGCCTCCGGACGATCCGCGGATTCGCGGGACGGTGGAGGCGATTGAGCGGCATTTAATGAGAGACGGGCTGGTGCGGCGTTACAACACGCGTATGACAGACGATGGCGTCTCGGGAGACGAAGGAGTGTTTCTGGCGTGCAGTTTCTGGATGGTGACGAATCTGTGGCTGATCGGACGGAGAGCCGATGCAAAGGCACTCTACGAACGGCTGCTGGCACTGCGGAACGATGCCGGTCTGCTGTCGGAGGAGTATGACCCGAAGGCAAAGCGCATGCTGGGAAATTTTCCTCAGGCCTTGTCGCATATTGCGCTGGTGCATGCCGCGTTTGCGATATCCGGGGTATGGAAGCCGGAGCCGGCGGAGTACGGCGCACATTCCTAAGCGGTTAGCGGCGAGGTGCAACCCGAAGCGGCGTTATGGGGCTCTAACTCACTAATTGACCCGACGGACGGGATAAAGCCTCGCTTTCAAAGCTTGCATTGCTAACCGGTTGAGGATAAGTGTGTTGCGTATTCCGAGTTCTACGTATCGCCTGCAACTCCATAAAGATTTCACGTTCGATAATGCGGCGAGTATCGCAGAGTATCTGTGTGCGCTTGGGGCGTCGCATGTCTACAGCTCGCCGTATTTGCAGGCTGCTCCCGAGAGCATGCATGGCTACGATGTGGTCTCGCACCAGCGGGTGAACGAAGAGTTGGGTGGGGCGGAGGCGCATGACCGCTTCTGCGCGAGGCTGACCGAGCTTCGCATGGGGCAGGTGCTGGATATCGTGCCGAACCACATGTCGCTGGGCAAAGAGAACCGGTATTGGTGGGATGTGCTGGAGAATGGGACGTCGAGCCGGTATGCGTCGTTCTTCGACATCGACTGGCAACCACAGGAGGCGCGGCTGCGGGACAAGGTGCTGGTGCCGATACTGGCTGACCAGTATGGCCGTGTGCTGCAGGCTGGCGGCATCGAAATCGTGAGGCGGGGAAGCAAGTTTCAGGTTGAGTGCGCCGGGCAGACGCTGCCGGTGGCTCCGCCGTCGCTGCCGGTGATTCTTACGCGGGCGGCCGAGTATGCGAAGTCGGACACGTTGAATTTTCTTGCGGTATCGTTCGGCCTGCTGCCTGCGCCGGAGTATGGAGATCGCAGGGGCATTTTGGCGCGGCACCGCGACAAGGTGGTGCTGTTTACTCTGCTGGAGAGGCTTTGTGCGGAAGAGGCCGGCGTATGTGAGGCGGTTGATCGCTCGGTCGCGGAGCTGAATGCAAATCAGGACGCGCTGGACGATTTTCTGAATCAGCAGAACTACAGGCTGGCGTATTGGAAGACAGCCGACCAGCAGATGAGCTTTCGAAGATTCTTCGACGTGAATTCGCTGGTGGGGTTGCGGGTGGAGCGCGAGCATGTGTTCGAGGAGACGCATGCGCTGGTGCTGGACTGGCTGCGTCGAGGGGTGCTGGATGGGTTGCGGGTGGACCATCCGGATGGGTTGCGCGATCCGCTGGAGTATCTGCAGCGATTGCGGGCGCGGGCGCCGGATGCGTGGATCGTTGGAGAGAAGATCCTGGAGCCGGGGGAGTTTCTTCGCGAGAGCTGGCCGATCCAAGGGACGACGGGTTATGACTTTCTGAATGTGGCGGCGGGAGTGCTGGTCGCTCCTGATGGGATGGAGGAACTGAGCCGGGTGTATCAGGACTTCCTGGGCAAGGAGTTTGCCGGTCAGCTGTCGGATTACCACACGATTGCACACGACAAGAAGATCAGCGTGACGCAGGAGGGGTTGGGGAGTGACGTGAACCGGCTGACCTCCTTGTTTGTCGAGATATGCGAATCAAACCGCAATCAACGGGACTACACGCAGACCGAGGTGCGACGGGCAATTCGTGAGATGGCGGCGTGCTTTGCGATCTATCGAACGTATGTCGTGCCAACGCGGGGAGAGATTACCGAAGAGGACAGGACCTATATCTTCCAGGCTACGGAGTGCGCGAAGCAGAATCGTCAAGACATCGACGGTGGGCTGTTCGACTTCCTTCGCGACGTGCTGACGATGGTGGTGACGGGAAAGAAGGAGGCCGAGTTTCTACTGCGGTTCCAGCAGTTCACTGGGCCGGTGATGGCGAAGGGTGTGGAGGATACGGCCTTCTATTGCTATAACCGGCTGTCGGGTATGAACGAGGTCGGGAGCGATCCGGGGCGCAATGGTTTGAGCGTGGGGGAGTTTCACGCGTATTGCGAGAAGATGCAGGCGACCCATCCGCTGACGATGACGGCGCTGGCGACGCATGACACCAAGCGCAGCGACGACGTGCGGGCGCGGCTGGCGGTGCTCTCGGAGGTGGCTGGGAGGTTCGCTGGAGTCTTGCAGCGGTGGTCGCGGATGAACCGTCCGTTTCTCACGCGCGAGTTGCCGGATCGGAACACGGAGTATCTGTACTACCAGACGTTGATTGGGGCGTGGCCGCTGCCGGTGGATCGCGCGCAGGCTTACATGCTGAAGGCGGCGCGCGAGGCGAAGCAGCAGACGTCGTGGGTGGCGAACAACAAAGAGTTCGAGGATGCGCTGAACCGGTTTATCGAGCAGACGCTGGGGCATGCGCCGTTCGTGCGGGACCTCGAGCAGTTTGTGGAGAAGATCAAATTGGCGGGTTGGGTGAACTCGCTGGCGCAGACGCTGATGAAGCACACCGCTCCGGGTGTGCCGGACCTTTATCAGGGAACAGAGCTGTGGGACTTGAGCCTGGTGGACCCGGACAATCGCCGACCCGTGGACTATGAGCTTCGAAAGCGATTGCTGGCGGAGCTGAAGGCAATGGAAGGAGATAATACCGCGACAAAGGTGATGGAGCGCGCAGAGGAGGGTCTGCCCAAGATGTGGACGATTCATCAGGCGCTGCAGCTGCGGCGCGAGCGTCCGGAGTGGTTTGGAGCTCAGGCGTGCTATCGACCGCTGGTAGTAGAAGGGGCGAAGAGTGACCACGTGATCGCATACTTGCGGGGAGATGCGGTGGCGACGGTCGTCCCAAGGCTGACGATGAAGCTGGGCGGCGCGTGGAGGAGGACGATGGTGACTCTGCCGAATGGCACGTGGAGAGATCGGCTGACGAATCGGACGTTTGATGGCGGGAAGGTCGCTGTCGATGAGCTGTTGGAGGATTTTCCAGTGGCCTTGCTGGTGCGCGATGACGGGGCGGGGGACAAGAGCGATGCATGAGTTTGCTGTGTGGGCGCCGCGGGCAGAGAAGGTGGCGGTGAAGGTTGGCGACGGGCTGTATCCGATGGAAGGGCCGGATGACAAGGGATGGTGGACCGCATCGGTGGACGCTGCGGAGTATGGGATGGATTATGCCTTCGTGCTCAATGATGATCCGACGCCGTATCCCGATCCGCGCGGGATGCAACAACCGGAGGGGGTTCATGGGCCTTCGCGGCTTTACGACCAGCAGGCGTTTGCATGGAGCGACGCCCAGTGGCAAGGGCCGCCACTAGCTGGCGCCGTGATCTACGAGATGCACGTTGGGACGTTCACTCCGGAGGGCACGTTCGATGGGGCTATTGAGCGGCTCGACTATCTTGTGGACCTTGGCGTGACGCATATCGAGGTGATGCCGGTAGCAGCGTTTCCGGGTGCGCATGGGTGGGGCTATGACGGAGTCGGACTGTTTGCCGTGAGAGAGGCCTACGGCGGGCCGGATGGATTGAAGCGGTTCGTGAATGCGTGCCATGCGCATGGGCTCGGGGTATTGATGGATGTCGTCTACAACCATTTTGGCCCGGTGGGGAACTACACGAACAAGTTTGGGCCATATCTGACAGACAGGCATCACACGCCGTGGGGCGATGCGGTGAACTTTGAGGATCGGGGAAGCGACGAGGTTCGCCGCTTCTTCTGCGACAACGCGCTGATGTGGATGCGTGACTATCACGTGGACGGCCTGCGGCTCGATGCGGTGCATGAGTTCATGGACCGTTCGGCGATTCACTTTATGGAACAACTCTCGGCGGAGGTGGACGTGATGTCATCCACGCTGGGGCGCAGGTTCGTGTTGATCGCGGAGAGCGACCTGAACGATCCGAGGGTGGTGCGGCCGCGCGAGGCCGGCGGTTATGGAATGGACGCGCAGTGGAACGATGACTTTCATCATGCGCTGTTCACCATTCTCTATACCGATGAGGCGGGCAAGGGCTACTACGATGACTTTGGATCGTTTGAGAAGCTGGCCAAGTCGCTGACGAAGACCTTTGTGTACGACGGGATCTACTCGAAGTATCGGCAGCGCGTCCATGGACGTCCTGTGGATGGATTGTCGACGCACCACTTTATTGGCTTCATTCAAAACCATGACCAGGTGGGGAACAGGGCGACGGGTGATCGGCTGGAGCACATCATTGGAGTGGAACGGGCGAAGGTGGCGCTTGGGATTGCGCTGACGGGGCCGTTTATTCCCTTGCTGTTTCAGGGGGAGGAGTACGCGGCTTCGACGCCGTTTCAGTATTTTGCCGATCACGACGACCCGGAGATGGCGAGGGCTGTCTCGGAGGGGCGCAAGCAGGAGTTTGCGGCGTTCGGGTGGAACGAGGACGAGATACCGGACCCGGAGAGCATGGAGACGTTCGAACGGTCGAAGTTGAAGTGGGACGAGATTCATCGGGGTCATCATGCGGAGATGCTTGATTGGACTCGCAAGCTGATTGATCTGCGGCGGAGTTCGCCTTCTTTGAATGATGGCGATTCGGGGCATGTGAAGGTCGAGTTTGACGAGGACAAGCGCTGGCTGACGATGGAGCGCGGCCTGGTGAAGGTGATGCTGAATCTCGGCACAGAGCCGGTCGAATTTGAGAATCGGGGGCGCTTGCCTCTGTTGCTTGCATCGCGCAGCGATGTTGCAGTGACGGAGGAGAGGGTGGTGCTGCCTCCGGATCGTCTGGCCATACTCTCTAGTGAAAAGAACTAATGGGGGACGAAAAGAACTAGCGCAGATTGCGGAAGTTCGAGTTGGGGATTAAGCTTGGCTTAAGCCCCGACTGCTATGTTCGCCATGGATTCGCCTGTGTCCAACACGAAGGTGTTGTTCGGCGGAAACTTTTGTATTGCTGGATCGTCTTGATTACTGAAGAGTGAATCTGGTGTGGGGCTTGTGCCGAATGCAGTTTTGTACCAAAAATGAGGATGGAAACGATGTTTACCAGAGCTGTATTTTTACGGACGCCCGCGTTGTGTTTCAGCCTGATGCTGTCTGCAGGGCTCTCAGTTTCCAGTCCCGCTGCTCTGGCGCAGGCGCCCGCTGCGGCACCTGCGGCACCTGCGGCGGCGCGACAGCTTGGTACAGTAAAGGCGATCTCCGGCAATAGCCTCACGCTGACAACGGATGCGGGGCAGCAGGTTGCGGTTGGCGTGGCGGATGCTGCGCGCATTCTGCAGTTGGCTCCAGGCAGCACGGACTTGAAGTCCGCACAGGCGATTACGCTGGCAGATATCGCGGTTGGGGATCGCGTGCTGGTGACAGGCAAGGCGGGCGACGATGCCGGCTCGCTCACGGCATCGCGCGTGATCCTGATGAAGTCAGGGGATATCGCACAGAAGAATGAGGCAGAGAAGGCCGACTGGCAGAAGCGCGGATCGGGCGGTCTGGTGAGCGTGGTCGACGTGGGTACGGGCACGCTGACAGTATCTGCCGGCGCGAAAAAGATGCAGGTGCAGACATCGGGCAGCACGAAGTTCCGGCGCTACGCCGGCGATTCGGTGAAGTTTGAAGATACGAAGCCGGGAACGCTGGCGCAGATTCAGGCGGGCGATCAACTGCGGGTGCGCGGCGCGAAGTCGGACGATGGGTCGTCGATCCAGGCGGAAGAGGTTGTGAGCGGATCGTTCAAGAACCTGGCAGGGACGATTGCGACGGTCGATGCAGCAGGTGGGACGCTGACGCTGAAGGACCTTGCGACGAAACGCACGATGACGGTGAAGGTGACGGCGAACTCAGACGTACGCAAACTGCCGGCGCAGGCAGCGGCGATGTTTGCCGCAAGGGCCAAAGGCGGCGCTCCTGCTGCGGATGCGAGCGGCGGTGCTCAGTCGCCGGGTGCAGGACAGGCCGGGGCGGGAGCGCGGCGTGGGCCTGGTGATATGGGTGCTGGGCCTGGAGCTGGCGGGCCGGGCGGTATGGGAAGGTCTGCCGGGATGGATTTGTCTCAGATGCTGGCGCGGCTTCCCAACGAGACGATTGGTGATTTGAAGGTGGGCGATGCAGTGATGATCGTGGCTTCACAGACAGAACCGGGCACCGCCACGGTGACAGCAGTGACTGTGTTAGCTGGCGTAGAGCCGATTCTGGCGGCGACACCGAGCGGAGCTCCGGCGATGACCTTGTCTCCGTGGAGTGTCGGCGGCGGAGGACCTGAGGTCGCACAGTAGCTTTCTACAACGCACCTGCAACGATGTATTTCTTTTGAGGAGTAGTAATGTCATTTCGGGCAACTTTGAAGTTTGTTCTATTTTTTTTTATCGCTTTGGTGCCAGTGGGTGCGAGGGCTCAGCAGACCGGTGCGACGGTGCACGGAGCCATTACCGACCCTGATGACGCAGTGATTCCAGGGGCGGTGGTTACGCTTACTCCAGCTTCGGGGAAGGCGTTTATCGCGCAGTCGCAGAACGATGGAACGTATGTCCTGAAGGGTGTCCCGGCGGGAACTTACTCCGTGACGGTTACCATGCAGGGCTTCGCTTCGTTTGTGAAGCAGGGGGTCAGGATTGCTGCGGGGCAGTCGCTAACGATCGATGCGAAGATGACGGTTCAGGCGCAGTCGCAGGAGGTTATGGTTACTGCGCAAACGGCGCAGGTGAGCACCGATGCGGACAGCAACGCGAGCTCTACGGTGATCAAAGGGAAGGACCTTGATGCGCTTTCGGATGATCCGGACGAACTCTCGTCGGAGCTGAGTGCGCTGGCCGGGCCGGCCGCCGGTCCGAATGGCGGACAGATTTACGTGGATGGGTTTACCGGCGGACAGCTTCCGCCGAAGTCCTCGATTCGCGAGATCCGGATCAATCAGAATCCGTTCTCGGCCCAATACGACAAGCTTGGCTATGGTCGAGTGGAGGTGTTCACAAAGCCGGGTACCGACAAGTTTCATGGGTCCGCCCAGATCAACGGGAATGATTCGGCGTTCAACACAGGAAGCCCGCTGTTAGGCTCGAGCGTTGTGCAGCCGCCGTATCACACGATCTTCGGCTTCGGGAGTGTGACGGGGCCGCTTTCGAAGATTGCGTCCTTTACGTTGTCGGGTTCGCGGCGACAGATTGAGGACAACACGATCGTCAATGGACAGATTATGGCGAACCCGGCTACCCCGACGGTGGTTTGCGAGCCGGGAGACGGCAACTGCGTCTCGACGCCTTATCAGCATGCGAATCCATTCCCGCAGACGCGCCTCGACATCACACCGCGCGTGGACCTGGCCCTGGGTGAGAGAAATACGCTGACGACGAGGTTTCAGCTGTATAAGAGCTCGCAGACCAACAACGGAGTTGGGGCGTTCGACCTGCCTTCGACGGGCTATAACATCGACA
>WNGR01005025.1_pt1 | contig 14223 bp, 9 predicted proteins | sample 5407581 | NCBI WGS metagenome assembly WNGR01 (sample SAMN13153383, study PRJNA577476) | soil metagenome | isolation source: 80 cm soil or saprolite under Garry oak tree replicate 2 | place: USA:California | collected 2016-06-15
TGTTCTCTCGCGCCAATGGGAATCTCTTCCTCAAAGACCCAACCACTGACCACGAGAGACCCCAGACAGGAAAGTAGAGAGATGACTTGTTCAAGTCAGGCATCTGCCAGCAAAGCTTCACCAAAAGTGTGTAAGATCGTGTTTAATGTTGGGATTTACACATTAGATCGAGCTGACTGGAAGCGAATAGACCAGAATAAGCTCCCTGTCCAGGACACGATTGAGGCGCTGCACGACTTCAGGGATGTGGTCACCTTCAAGCCAATGTGGGGCTGGAGGAGATAACGAATTCATACCCCCCTTCTCTGGCAATGACCTCACAAAGAGGTTGTGCCGATTACCATACACCTACAAGGGCAGGGGAGGTCCCCTATTACCTGTCCCCGGACAGGGTGCCCCCTTTTCCTCTCATCTGCGGTGTTTTTGCACCAGGCACTATATGCCAGGGGAGGTGCTGATTTCAGCATCTCCCCGTAACCATTCTATCACAGTCCTGAGCTGCTGCGTTACTTCCTTTCAAGAGGGCCAGCGGGTCGTGGCAGTGAGAGTGAAGGTGGCCGTGGCACGGATATCCTGTGAAGATGCTCCAACGAGAACCTCGAACTCTCCAGCTTCGGCGACCCAGTTGTGGGTCGAGTCATCGTAGTAAGCCAGCGCGTCACGAGCAAGAGAGAGCGTTATTGTCTTGCGCTCACCTGGCTCTAGCTGGACCTTGGCGAAGGCTTTGAGTTCTTTTTCTGGTCGCTGCAGGCTCGCTTGCGAATCACGGACGTACACCTGCACGATTTCTTTGCCGGCTCGTTGCCCTGTATTGGTAATATCGACCGACACCTGCACTGTGTCGTCCGGGCCGATCTCCTGGGCGTCCAATGAGAGTGAGCTATAGGCAAAGGTGGTGTAGGAGAGGCCAAAACCAAAGGGGAAGAGCGGAGCGATTTTTCTCTTTTCATAGTAGCGGTGGCCGACGAAGAGTCCTTCGCCGTAGTAGATCTTGCCGTTTTCGCCGGGAACGTCGAGATAGGTGGGAGTGTCCTCCAGGCGCTGCGGGAAGGTCTGGGGAAGCTTCCCCGAGGGGTTGGTGTCTCCAAAGAGCACATCAGCGATGGCATTGCCACACTCCTGGCCGGGATACCACGCCTGTACCACCGCTGCCACCTGCTCAAGCCAGGGCATGGTCACAGGTGAACCGGTGTTGAGCACCACAATGGTGCGTGGGTTCGCTGCCGCTACCTGCTCAACGAGCGCATCCTGCTTGCCGGGCAAGTCCATATTTGGCCGGTCGAAACCTTCGCTCTGCCAGTCACCGCCAAACCCCACACAGACAATGGCCACATCCGAGGCCACCGCCGCAGCTACCGCCCGCTCAATGGTGTCAGCAGGCAAAGGTGGACGGCACCCCAGGCGGACAGCGCCCAAAGGCACGGCCTCGCTCTTGGAAAGTTCGAGGGTGAGGAGATAGGCACGTCCGGCCTCCAGGGTGACCGTGGCCTGGGCCTCCGAGCCACCCATACCAAGGAAGTCGCCCCCACTTGTTTGCTCCGTCCACTTCTCGATCACCTGTTGCCCGTCGATGGACAAGCGACTGCGTCCGATGCTAATCAGTCCAAAGGCGTAGTCCCCACTCTCCCGAGGGAAAAAGCGGCCGGTCGCACGAAGCGAGAACTGGTGCGGGTTGACTCCTTCAGGCATCTTACCGAACCAGGAGAGTTCGGATTTCGGTTGGATTTCCCTCTGGACGGGGGTACCCGTGAAATCGGGAGTGTTGAAAAACTCGAGGGCAAGCCCATGTTCTGTTCCCTGCATGCCAGCCAGCAATAGATCACTATCGAGGAGGGGTAACAGCTTGTAGTTGGTACAGCCTTGTTCATAGTGTACAATCACGTGGTCTGCAACCCTGGCCATAATGCCATCAAAAGGAGTGACTGCATAATGCGCATTGACCTGGGCACTGCCCCCACCCATGATCTGCGCGACTTTGGCATTCGGACCAATCATCGCCAGCGAGGTAAAGTGCTCAGGCTGGAGCGGGAGAAGATTGCGCTCGTTCTTGAGTAGGACGATCCCTTCCGCGCCTGCTTCCCGAATGAGCGCACGATGTTCTGGCAGGTCGAGGGCTTGCTCTGGTCCTTGCTCCCGGTGCTCGAAGAGACCCGCCTTGACCAGGAGTTGCAGCAGGTGACGGACGCTGCTCTCAATGGTGGCTTCTGCCACCTCGCCCCGCTCGACGGCCTCCAGCAGCTTCTCTCCGCGCCAGCGTGGAGAAGGCATCTCCAGATCCAGCCCAGCATTGATGGAAGCGGCAGTGCTCTTGACCGAGAAGAACCAGTCGGAGACCACGACCCCATCAAAGCCCCAATCCCAGCGCAAAACCTCGGTTAACAGAGAGGGGTGTTCTGAGGCGGGGATCCCGTTCACCTGGTTATAGGCAGCCATGATGGTCCACGGCTGGGCCTCGCGTACGGCAGCTTGGAAGGGCAGTAAATATATTTCGTGCAGTGCCCGTTCGCGTACCTCGGAACTGATGCTGAAGCGCTCGAACTCTTCGTCGTTGCACACGTAATGCTTGAGCGAGGCGCCCACCCCTTCTGCTTGCAGCCCCGTGATGTAAGCCACAGCCAGGCGGGCCGAGAGGAAGGGGTCTTCAGAGAAACATTCAAAATTGCGTCCACCGAGCGGGGAACGCTGGATGTTGACGGTGGGGGCCAGCAGCACCTGAGCGCTCTTCATCTGCGCTTCCCGTGCTAATGCCTGCCCCACCCGTTCCAGCAGGTCGGTGTTCCATGTCGAGGCAAGTGAAATCTCTGCGGGAAAGCAGGCAGCCTTCACGCCACCAGTGAATCCTCCCGCTCCACGGGCTCCATTGGGGCCGTCGCTCATTTTTAAGGACGGGATACCCAGTCGCTCCACAGGGACTGTATACCAGTCGTTCATGCCAGCCAGCATGGCGACTTTTTCCTGCATCGTCATCTGACTGAGCAGGTCTTCTACATGAGGCATAGTTTACTATCTGCCTTCCTTGTTGTACTCAAAGGTACTCAGTTGCGGTGAACACGTCCGCACATCGCACGGGATCGCCCGTGTATGGCCCTCGCCGGGCAAGAAACCGCTCAAGGATGTTATGAGCAGAGTTTTCATCTCTGTCCATGACTAATCCGCAGCGTTCACAGTGATAGGTACGCTTCCAGAGCGGCATAGCCTGCCGATTGCCACAACGATGACAATCCTTGGAAGTGTAGCGCTCACTGATGATTTCTAAGTCCTTCCCATAGAGCAGACATTTGTACACCAGCATTTGCACGAAGGTGTAGCAGCCCCATTCGTTGAACACAGCCCGATTGCGGTGCTTGTTCTTTTCCTGGTGCTGTTTTGTGACCATCTGCCGTTGGGAAAGGTCACCGACCACAACAGTGCTCTCAACCAGTTTGTGGCTTATGAGATGTGATGCCTTGTGCAGGCTATCCTTCTGGTTATTGCGCTTCTGTTCAGAAACGCGCTTGTAGACCTTGCTTAAGCGGATATAACGTGGTGACTTCTTCTTGCACTTGGCACGTTTTGACCTGATCTTATCAAGCTGTTTGTTATACCAGCGAGCACCTTTGAAACCACCAATGGTATAGACTCGTCCTTGCTCATTCACACCAGTGGCAAGCGTCTTGATGCCTAAATCAAAAGCAACGACACCTGTATCGGTGAAAGACTGTTCCGGTTGCTCGCTCACAAACGAAGCGTAGTAGTTGCCGCGTGCATCACGGCTGATAGCCACTTCACGGAAGCTCGTAGGAGCCTCTTCAGTGAGCTGGGCGACGATGGTAGCAAAACGCTTGTGCTTGCCTTTGCCGCCCGTTGGCAGGATCAACCTCTCACCTTGCACTTTGATATACATGGCAGGATAGATAAGCGTGAAGAAATCATGACGCGGACGTACACGCGGGAAACCCGGTTTCTCTCCAGCCTTGCAACGTCGGAAAAAGGCTTGCATGGCCTTCTCAGCCCGAAAGTACACTTCGTGCAAGAGCTTGCCATAGACCTGGCACAATTCCGGGTCATGCTGCTTACTGTCTTGAAGGGTAGCCTTAGCGTCCTTCCAGCCGGGCCACTTCTCACCATCCCGCAAGCGCCCTATCCACCAATTGTACAGACCCCGGCATTTGGCTTGCATGAACTCAAGAGCAGCAGCATCCTCTTCTGAGACTTCAAGCTTAATCTTTTTGCAGAGCAGCATCTTTCATGGCTTTCTTGTACGATCTCAGGCCGTGCAACCTGGATGCAAACACCGTGACAATAGCAAGCAAGTCCTGTACCAATTCCTGCTCTGGTGAGAGAGCTTCACCGTTCATGACGACGATCTCGGTAGTGTGACGCTGGCAAAAGGCTTCAAAGTAGCCATAGCCGAAACGCACGCGTCGGTCTTTGTGAGCAATCACGAGACGCCGGACTTGCCCCAGTTCCACCAGTTCCATGAGCCGGTTAAACTGCTTGCGCTTGGAGTTCAGTCCACTACCGATATCTGACATCCATTCATCGACCGTGATAGCTTGCTGGTGGCAGTAGGTCTCAAGCGCTTTGATTTGATTAGCCAGATCAGGTTTCTGGGCAATACCTGAAACCCTGGTATAGACAATCGTTAAGCCTTGCTCTTGTGCGACTAACCCACGATAGGCCAGATAGTGATCATGGGTATAGTAGCGTCGGTTCGTTGTGGGAGAGCGATGAGCTTTGAGCTTTCCTTCTCTATCCCACTTCTGTAAGGTTTTGGTTTTGCGCCCGATAAGTTGCCCAAACTCTTGCGGACTATATGTACTCTTCATGGGTATATTACAACATATTAGGGCACATATCTGTCAACTGTTAGCATCTCCTGCATAACATCTACTATCATTCGGCCCACTCCATGGGCGCAGGCTGTGGAAACTCCGACGTGATTTCCACACGACGACCTTCGCGAAAAGCCGCCTGAATGCCACAAACGATATCCTATGACATGCGCGGCTTGCGCACCGGTGATCCGTTGCTGACGGTTTTCTTGTATGGCCTCGGCCATATCCAACACCCCGCGACTCCATTCTACACCAGCATGGGGGTCTTCTGCAGTATTGCCGGCATAGGGATCTTTCATTTGACGAAGACCTTTAGTAGCAACGCTCGACAACAGCGGAGCCCATATGCTATGCTGTACGAGAAAATATCATACATGGTGAGCACGTCGTAAGAGCACGTGACATCGTCCTCGCCAGGACTGGCACAGGGTAAGTCGGTGTTCCAGTTGTGATGACAACCTGTTTGGGGTATATGTTCATTGCACCGGCGGGCACGGCCGTTGCTCACCACAGGAGTACAATATGCATGTTATCCATGGAACCTGGATTCCCAACGATGCACACGAATTCGTGCAGAGCGGGGCCTTCTATCTGTGGGTAGAGACGGATACGCCCACAGGCACGTCGCGGCGCCGCGCTGACGCCGTTCACCCCAGGCACCTGGCGCATACAGCCCTGGCCACGTTTCTCATGGAGAAATTGGGTCTGCGGGAGCCCGTGTCTGGCGCGTTGGCACGTACCCTGGGCACAAAATATTTTCTACTCCCGACAGCTGCTGACAAGCCCTCTCCCTCCTTCGAATTGCTGCGCTATGTGGATGAGGAGGAGCCTGTGGAGTTTGACCTGGCGCCCTGGCAGGTCTCTTGCTACCAGGTGTCAGACATCATCACAGCGCTGAACGACATCCATTTTATCGCCCTCCACGCGGCCGAGGACTTCCAGCTGGGGGCGGATCTCCTGTTCTGGCATCAGTACACCCAGGCGCTTAAAGGCATTATCGCCAAAGACCAGTACATCCCCGCCATGAAATATCAAGCGATTCCCTCCACTCCGACCAAAGGCAAGCGGGCGAAGAACGACTCCAGATTCGAGCTTCACCCCGCGTGGGAGCTGCTGTCCGAAACCTATGAAACGACCATCCAGCGCTATGTTGCCGCTATGCCAGGAGTGTGTACCTCGGGGCTGAACGGCCCGGACGACGCCGCGTTGTTCGGCAAAGAATCCTTGCTCCGCCATTTCTCGGAGTGCCTCCTGCACGACATTGTCACCGGAACCTCCTTTACGGCAAAATTTGACCAGCAGATCGTGGACACGCTCCTCTACGGGTGTGTCTACCCGTACCGGCCCGCCCGGCCACAAGCTGCCACCGACTCCCTGGCGGACTACAAACGCTGGCTGGCCTGGCGCGCGAACTTAACCAGAGCGCACACGGGGGCCGGTTTCACCCTCTGTTTCCGGCTAGAGGAGGCGCCTTCCAGCGATATCGATAACTGGTACCTGCACTTTTTCGTCGCGGCCAGGCACGATCCCTCGCTCAAGCTGAGCCTGGAGGAGTATTGGCTTCTCAAGCCGAAGGACCGCGCTGAGGCCTCCCGGCCCTTCGGCCAGGACTTCGAGAAAAATCTGTTGCTGGCCCTGGGGTATGCCGCGCGGATCTATCCCACGGTCTGGAATGGGTTGGCCACAGACCGCCCAACCGGGTGTCACCTCACTCTGGACGAGGCGTTCGCCTTCTTGAAGGAGAGTGCCTGGGTGCTCGGAGACGCGGGCTACACCGTGATCGTCCCGGCGTGGTGGACACCCGAGGGACGCAGGCGCACGAAGGTTCGCCTCAAAACGGCTCTGCGTTCCCCCAAGGGGGCAACCGCACCCAGTCATGGCTATTTCACTCTCGGCGCGATCATCTCCTACGAGTACCAGTTGTCGGTTGGGGGCCAGGTAGTCACGGAAGAGGAATGGCAGCAGCTCGTTAACGCTAAAACATCCCTTGTCCAGTTCCGCGGGCAATGGATGGAACTGGACCGCGAAAAAATGCAGCAACTCCTCCAGTTCTGGCAGACGCACCAGCACGAGGAGCCAGAGATCACGCTCCTGGATATGCTCAAGATCGGGACGGAGGCCGAGGACGACCTGGAATGGGATCATGATCAGATGTTGCGGGACATGCTGTCCAGGCTTCATGACAAGAATGCGTTTGCACCTGTTAAGGATCCACACACCTTGCAGGGGACCCTGCGTGACTACCAGAGGCGCGGTGTCGCCTGGCTACAGTACCTTGAAAACCTGGGCTTGAATCCCTGTCTGGCGGACGACATGGGCCTGGGCAAAACCCTGGAGGTCATTGCCTGCCTGCTCAAGGAGCGGGAGGAGGCCGGTAGAGTGCCGCCAACTCTCGTCATCGCGCCAACGTCCGTGCTGGGCAACTGGCGCAAGGAGATCGAGCGCTTTGCGCCGCAACTCCGAGCGCTGGTGCATCAAGGCAGCACGCGGCTCAAAGACAAGCAGACCTTCGTGGAGACGTGCCAGGCGCACGATGTCATCCTGACCTCATTCGCGTTGGCGCGCCTGGACGAAAAGCTCTTGCAGGGCATGGAATGGCACCGCGTAGTAGTCGACGAGGCCCAGAACATCAAGAATCCACAGGCCGCCCAGACGCGCGCGATTTTGAAGCTTGCCGCGCCGCACCGGCTCGCCTTGACCGGCACGCCTGTCGAGAACCGCCTGCTTGATCTGTGGTCCATCTTCAACTTCCTCAATCCAGGCTACCTGGGCAAGGAAGCACAGTTCCGCAAAACTTTTGAACTGCCCATCTACAAGGGCAATGACAGGGCCAGGTCTGTCACCTTAAAGAAGCTGGTAGAGCCCTTCATCTTGCGCCGTGTCAAGACCGACAAACGCATTATCGACGACCTGCCGGACAAGATCGAACAGAAAATGTATTGTACGCTCTCGCCCGAGCAAGCCTCTCTCTACGAGGCTGTCGTCAAAGATGTCACTGAACGGCTGAATGACGCCGAGGGTATCCAGCGCAAGGGCCTGATCTTATCCACGCTCCTGAAGCTGAAGCAGATCTGTAACCATCCCGCGCAGTTCCTGCAGGATGGCAGCGCCTTCACGACCGAACGCTCCCACAAGCTCCAACGGCTTGGGGAGATGATCGAAGAGGTGGTTGACAGCGGTGAGAGCGCGCTCATCTTCAGCCAGTTCACGGAGATTGGAGGTGCGCTGGAGCGGTATCTCGAGCACACCCGGCATTACAACACGTACTATTTGCACGGGGGGACTAACGCAGCCAGGCGGGATCAGATGGTTACCGAGTTTCAAGATCCCGAGACCGAACCGTCGCTGTTCATCCTCTCGCTGCGGGCAGGCGGCGTTGGCCTGAACCTGACGAAAGCCAACCACGTCTTCCACTTCGATCGCTGGTGGAACCCCTCGGTCGAAGATCAGGCTACCGACCGCGCCTTCCGCATCGGCCAGCGCAAGAACGTCTTTGTGCACAAGTTTGTGGCCATGGGGACGATGGAAGAACGCATCGATGCGATGATAGAAGACAAGAAAGGGCTCTCCTCGCTGATTGTGGGGAACGATGAGTCCTGGCTGACGGAGCTCGACAACGATACTTTCAAAGAACTGATCGCGCTGCGCCGCAGCGCGGTCCTGGAGTGATAACGATGGCACAGTTCAGCCGCACATGGTGGGGCCAGCGCTTTATCGCGGCCCTGGAACAGTTTACCGATCCGGCCCGCCTCGGGCGTGGGCGCTCCTACGCGAGTGGGGGGCGCATACTTGACTACACCCTGGTCAAGGGCACGGTCACAGCCAGGGTGCGTGGTTCGATCAACCCGTACTTTGGCGTCTACAAAGAACCCATCTACCGGACTTCCATTACCATCAAAGCTATTAGCGCTGCCGACTGGACGAAGGCTATCCGTCACATTGCATCACGGGCTGACCTGGTCACAAAATTGCTGATGAACGAGATGCCCGATACGATTGAGGACGCCTTCTCCGGGCTAGGTCTGCATCTCCTGCCGCACAGCGAGCGCGATTTCGTAACCGACTGTACATGCCCGGACTGGGCGAACCCTTGCAAACATATTGCCGGGGTCTACTACCTGCTGGCATCTGCCTTAGACCGCGATCCTTTTGTGATGTTCGAGCTGCGGGGATTGTCCAGAGACGACTTGCATGCCGAACTGGTCCGCTCGCCGCTGGGGCAGATCTTATCCTCAGCGTTGAAGTCAGACGACGTTCCTGCGGTGGAACCGGTCGAGTCCTACTACACTCGCCCGTCCAGGGAGCCAGCAGCAGTAGTGGCCAGTCACGGCAACAGCGGGACCAGTCACGGCAACAGCGGGACCAGTCACGGCAACAGCGGGACCAGTCACGGCAACAGCGGGACCAGTCACAAAGAGTTCTGGACCGGGGCGAAAAGGCTGCCTGCACCACTGGCCGCTACAGCGCAAGCAAGCGTCCCGGCGCTGCTGATTAAGAAGCAAGGGGATTATCCGCCATTCTGGCACAAAGATGTGTCATTCATCAGCGTGATGGAAGAGCTATATGACCGCGTACGCACAAAAAACAGGCAGATGAAGTGAGACAACCATTATTTCATGGCTGCTGATCTTCTCCTAGCCGGCAGGCCAGATCAATGGCTTGCTCTACCGAGAGCGCCCGGCCTGCCGACCATGCTGCCTGCCAGCTCTGTTCGTCTACGCGGGAGCGAATGTGTTGGCGTACAATTTGAACGATTGGATTGGTTCTTGTCCAGGGTGTCAAACCAATAGCGTCCATTAAGCCATCGGCCGCCCCTTGCAACTGCGCCGAATGGATGCTCGCCGTAGCTGGATCCGGCTTCTCCCTCATGCCAAACGCTAAGCTGAGCAAACACATGCCTGTCGTCATGTACTGTTTGTGGCCCAGTTCGTAGCACAGCTTCATACTCTTCAGCAGGCACTGAATAGCCTGTTCGCAATTCCCTTCCAGAAGCAACATGCCGCCCTGATCTTTCAACACATCGGCGACGGCGCTTGTGTCACCCACCTGCTCAAAGAGCTCCCTGCTTTGCCTATACAATTCCCGCATTTGTTCGAAGTCATAGGTGAACCCTGCCGCGGCGCCCACGTAAAAGAGCAGTTGTGCGCGTAGCCACGTGTCTTCCACCGGGGAGAGGCGCTCCATGCCCTCCCAGTACACGCGCTTTGCCGTTTCATACTCGTCCTGCGCATGGGCGGCCCAACCTCGGTGAAGCAGCGCAGTCCCTAACCCACTCGGGTCATCCAGTTGTCGCCAGAGCGAGATACTTTCTTCGGCCAGTTCTACTGCTCTGGCCTGGTCATTTTGCAAGCACATCAGGCGAGAGGCCTCGCTCAATGCTTTGGCTCGCGCGGCAAGCGCTGTCTCCCCGACTCTGCCATCCAGCGGTACTTCAAGGGCTGCTCCCAACCAGTAACGCCCTTCTGCCAGGGAGCCCTGCCACTCCCAGTAGGGCCTGAGAGAAGCACTCAGACGCAGGCACAGCTCAATTGCCAGCAAACCATTGCTGGGAACGCCTTGCGAATAGAACGTCCTGCTCCCAGCAACTGCAATACGCTCCTCCGCCGGTTGCGCGGGGAAGATGGAGCTTATGCTCATTCCCTCCCTGGCTCTTTGGAGCGACCATTCCAGGGCCGCGCGGAAATTATCGCGATCCGCTCCCAGCCTTGACAACCAGACGAGTTGCTGTGAGCCTCTCAGGCCTCTCTCGGCTGCTTCCGCTTCCCTCAGGTAATAAACGGCATGCCAATCCTGCAGCCGCTCATACTCTCCATTGTCGGCTAGCTGTTCCAGCGCATATTCACGCAGCGTTTCCAGCATGGTAAAGCGCGCCTGTCCTTTCTCAGCTGGAACCCGTACCAGCAAACTATTGTCCACCAACTGTTCTAGCATATCCAACGGAGAGCCGGAAACACGCGTCTCCTTCGAATCTTCTGCTCCACCTTGCATCATAGCCTCCGCTGCATCAAGCGACCAGCTCCTCGAAAATACCCCCAGGCGGCGGAACCACGCCTGCTCGGCTCTCGAGAGCAGGTCGTAACTCCAGGTGATGGTATTGCGCAAGGTTTTCTGCCTGCTGGGTAGATTTATGGCCCCTCTGGTCAGCACGGGAAGTCGAGCTTTTGAGAGCCGTTCTAAGAGCAACGCCGGTGGGAGCACCTTAACCCGTGCAGCCGCCAGTTCCAGTGCCAGGGGTAAACCATCGACCCTGGCACAAATCTGCGCAATGACTGCTGCGTTTTCGGCGGTCAAAGCAAAGTCGGGTTCTATGGCCTGCGCGCGTTCAAGAAAAAGTTGTACGGCTCCATAGTGCGAAAGCTCCCTCTTCTCTGGCGCATTGTAGGGGTCGGGAACGTCCAGAGGAGGTACGCTGAACGTGTGTTCACCAGACAGGCGCAGCACCGCACGGCTGGTTACCAGCACCTTGAGACCAGGAACGGCTGCCAGCATCTCATCCACAACAGGTGTCGCTTCTCCCACCTGCTCAAAGTTATCCAGCACCAGCAGCAGTTGCCTGTTTTTCAGGTAGGTGAGCAGGCTTTGGAGAGGAGGGAGGCCAGGTGTGGACTGGATATTCAACGCCTGCATGATACTCATTGGCACCAGGGCAGGATCATGTTGCCTGGCCAACTCCACAAACCACACGCCGTGTGCAAACATGCCGACCAGTTCGCTTGCCACGTACAGAGCAAGGCGCGTTTTGCCACTGCCGCCCGACCCAACGAGCGTCACGAGACGCACGTCCTCGCGTCTAAGCAGTTGGCGTAGTCTCCCCACAGCCCATTCCCGTCCGATGAGCCGCGTGGTCGGGGCGGGGAGATTGTGCTGGTGGGTGTACATAGGAAAGCTGGAGCCGCTGAAGGCGGTAGGCTGAGCACGTTTTGCTGCCAGCGTACTGAGAGGAGGTGTCTGCCATTCGTCATCGCTAAAGATACCTGGTTCCACCTCTGCCAGTTCGAGCAGGTGGAGTGCTTCCTCCTGGGCGGTTATTACACGCCAGAGTGCCATGGTAATGATGATGCGCTGTACCTCCAGACGCGTCAGTCGGGCATTCCCACTTCCATTGAGTTTTCGGCTGAGTACCTTCGGATGCAAACCAAGCTCATCTGCCAGTTCCTTCTGGGAATAGCCACTTGTACGAAGATATGTTTGTACGCTATCACCAAATGTTCCCATATTCGTGCGTATTCCACTTCTTACGTCTACTCATCCAGGCTAGTACAAAGTCCTGCTCATCTTCAAGTGGACTTTGAGTAGATTTTGGGTTACCGGAAACCATGTAAAGGAAAACCTTCCCCAGTATACTTGAAGCGAACAAGCAAATCAATAGATAGAATAGGAAAGGAATCGGCTATGTGCATTTTTCTGATGCATATAAAGTGCGCTCACAGGTTCTACGAAGTCTTACCAGATGAAGTGGAGAGTACCGAACTCACAGTTGAAGATGCGGTCAGTCATATCTTGCTTGACCTGTTTGGTAAGGGGGCGGTGGATGAGGTGACTATTCGTTTCCCTTCTGACTTGCGCATGGGACTACAATATTGTTCTATTGACATACGTGCCCAGTGTTTTTGCCAGTTCTTCTCTTTGCTTCCACGCACACAGGAGAACATGAAGCATGCGCTGGTAAAAAGCATATGTGCTCTCTTGAAGGAACTTTTTGGGTCGGTGAATATAGACAGTGTAACGTTGAGCCCGTCTCCATGGAATTATGAGCATGATGAAAACAATGAAAATCAGGCAGAGTGTTGCCATCAACATGCCCGCTGAGGAAATCTTTGCCTATATGAGCGACCTTGAGAACCTGGTTGACTGGTCAGGTGCCACGATCGCGGTCAGGAAAATCTCTCCGGGGGAGCTGCATGTAGGAGCGACGCTGCGCAATACCATGCGATTTTTGGGAAGGTGGATGGATATTACTTTTGAGATTGTCGAGTATGAACCTGGCCGCTGCCTGACCATCAAAAGCCTTTCTGGGGCCACTCCTTGCCTCTTCTGCTACCAGTTCGAGCCGACCGGAGATGGTGGAACCAATGTCTCCCTGGAGACGGTAATCCATCTTACAGGTAGAATTCTGGGGCTGGCGGATTCAGTGGTCACAAATATAGTCCGGCGCCAGATTAAGCATGATCTGCTGACGTTAAAGGATATGCTGGAGGCCAGTGCTGTTTCAAGTCGAGCCGAGACAGATCCTTCGCTGCGCTCAGGATGACAGAGGCAGCGCTCAGGATGACAGAGGCAGCGCTCAGGATGACAGGGTCACAAGCCTGTCGCCTCGCTGGAGGTGAGTGCAAGAGCGCTCATCTCTTCCTGGGAGAGGGCTTTGCCTTCTGTCCACCATTTTTCCCATGTTGTCTCATCGACCTGTGACTTTAAGCTGCCAAGATATGCATCATAGAGTGGGCGGTATGCTGCCGGCAGTGCGGTATTCAGGCTCTCAAAGAGCGCTTCTGCGCCGCTGCATACCCGTGCCGCATAGGAAGGCTCTCGGATTGTTCCTAACAAGCAGCCGAACGCGATCAAATCGATGGCAAGCATGTAGCGATTGCCCGTTTGCTGCGCGAGGAGCAACCCCTCGCGCAGATAAGTGTTGCTCTGTATCAGATCGCCCTGGGCAAGGGCCAGCACGCCCAGGTAAACAAGCGTGACATTGAGCAAACCCGGTTCACTATACTCACGCTGAAGCGTCAGCGCTTCGCTCAGATAGGTCCACGCCTGAGGAAAGTCGCCTTGCAAGGTCGCCATGGCCCCTAACCTGCTCAATGTAAAGGCATAGCTGTGCCAGTTTTCTTGCTCTCGCTGGAGGTGCAAGCTCTCTTCAAGGTAACCGGTGGCCAGCGTATATTCGCCTTGCATATGCCAGGTATCGCCAATGTGGAACATTGCCCAGGTTTTCCCCGCCATGTCTCCCACAGTTTCGTAGAGTACCAGGGCTTCCTGGGCCAGTTCTCGTGAATGCTCGTACGCGATTTCCCACAGTGTAATGCGTGATGCCGCCATCAGCAGTTTGGCGCGGACGGCTGGGGGCATCTCTTGTGTCATCTTGAGGGCCGCGTCTATCCAGCGATGAGCCTCCTGGAATTGGGTGCGTGCTTCCCAAAACCTCCCGAGAGCCCCGCACATGCGCTGGACCATTTCGGCTTCATCGTGTTCAATTGCCCACGCTAAAGCTGCTCGCAGATTGTCCTGTTCGCGGACCAGCATCGACACTGCCCTGACCTGCTCACGGCCAGACAGGTTTGGTTCGACGCGTTCAGCAAGCGCCAGGTAATGGGTTGCGTGCCGTCGTTGAATGTCTTCACGCTCTCCGCATGCCCCCAGTTGTCCCAGCGCATATTCGCGGATTGTCTCTAACAAATGAAAGCGC
>WNGR01010990.1_pt1 | contig 14219 bp, 13 predicted proteins | sample 5407581 | NCBI WGS metagenome assembly WNGR01 (sample SAMN13153383, study PRJNA577476) | soil metagenome | isolation source: 80 cm soil or saprolite under Garry oak tree replicate 2 | place: USA:California | collected 2016-06-15
TCATCGAGATCGCGATTCGGGCGTTCCGGGCGGCGTATGAGCTCGGGGCCGGCACCGTGGCCGTGTTCCCGCACGAGGACCGCAACTCGACCCACCGGCTGAAGGCCGACGAGGCCTACGAGATCGGCGAGCCCGGCCACCCGGTCCGCGCCTATCTGTCGGTCGAGGAGATCATTCGCGCCGCGCGCAAGGCGGGCGCGGACGCCATCTACCCCGGTTATGGCTTCCTGTCGGAGAATCCGGAGCTGGCCGCGGCCTGCCGGGCCGCCGACATCACGTTCGTCGGGCCGACCGTCGAAGTGCTGGAACTGCCCGGCAACAAGGCCCGCGCGGTCGCCGCGGCCCGGGAGGCCGGCCTGCCAGTGCTCAACTCGTCGGCGCCGTCCGACGACGTGCGGACCATTCTCGACGCGGCCGACGACATCGGATTCCCGCTGTTCGTGAAGGCCGTGGCCGGCGGCGGCGGGCGCGGTATGCGTCGGGTGCTGGAGCCCTCGGCGCTGCGCGAATCGTTGGAAGCCGCCATGCGCGAGGCCGAGGCCGCGTTCGGCGACGCAACGGTTTTCCTGGAACACGCGGTGATCGAGCCCCGACACATCGAGGTGCAGGTGCTCGCCGACGCAGCCGGAAACGTGCTGCACCTGTACGAGCGGGACTGTTCCGTGCAGCGGCGACACCAGAAGGTCATCGAGATCGCGCCGGCCCCCAACCTCGATCCCGAACTGCGCCAACGAATCTGCGCCGACGCGGTGGCGTTTGCCCGGCAGATCGGCTATGTCAACGCCGGCACGGTCGAGTTCCTCGTCGATGCCAACGGGCGCCATGTGTTCATCGAGATGAACCCACGCATCCAGGTCGAGCACACGGTGACCGAGGAGGTCACCGACGTCGACCTCGTCCAGTCCCAGCTGCGCATCGCCGCCGGCGAGACCCTGGCCGACCTCGGCCTGTCCCAGGACGCCATCCGGCCGCACGGGGCCGCGTTGCAGTGCCGGATCACCACCGAGGATCCGGCCAACGGGTTCCGCCCGGACACCGGCATGATCAGCGCGTACCGCTCGCCCGGCGGCGCCGGCATCCGGCTGGACGGCGGTACCACGTTCGCCGGCACCGAGATCAGCGCACACTTCGACTCCATGCTGGTCAAGCTGACCTGCCGCGGCCGCGACTGGCCGACCGCCGTGTCGCGGGCCCGGCGCGCGGTGGCCGAGTTCCGCATCCGTGGCGTGTCCAGCAACATCCCGTTCCTGCAGGCCGTACTGGACGATCCGGACTTCCGCGCCGGCCGGGTGACGACGGCGTTCATCGAGGAACGTCCGCACCTGCTGACCGCCCGGCAGTCCGCCGACCGCGGCACCCGCCTGCTCACGTACCTGGCCGACGTCACCGTGAACCAGCCCAACGGCCCTCGGCCGAAGGTGCCCAACCCGACCGGCAAGCTGCCCGACGTGGATCTCGGCGCGCCCGCGCCGGACGGCTCGCGGCAGTTGCTGGTAGCCAAAGGGCCGGAGGGTTTCGCCCGTTGGCTGCGGGAATCGCCGACCATCGGCGTGACGGACACGACGTTCCGCGACGCGCACCAGTCGTTGCTGGCCACCCGCGTGCGCACCAAGGACCTGCTCGCCGTTGCCCCGCACGTCGCGCGGACCATGCCGCAACTGCTGTCGCTGGAGTGCTGGGGCGGCGCGACCTATGACGTGGCGCTGCGGTTCCTGGCCGAGGACCCGTGGGAGCGACTGGCCGCGCTGCGCGACGCGGTCCCCAACATCTGCCTGCAGATGCTGTTGCGCGGCCGCAACACCGTCGGCTACACGCCCTACCCGACCGAGGTGACGGACGCCTTCGTCCGCGAGGCCACCGCGACCGGCATCGACATCTTCCGGATCTTCGACGCACTCAACGACGTCGAGCAGATGCGCCCCGCCATCGAGGCGGTCCGCACGACCGGCACCGCGGTGGCCGAGGTCGCGCTGTGCTACACGGCCGACCTGGTCGACCCGGCCGAACGTCTGTACACATTGGACTACTACCTGAAGCTGGCCGAGCAGATCGTGGCGGCGGGCGCGCACGTACTGGCGATCAAGGACATGGCGGGCCTGCTGCGGCCACCCGCGGCGAGCCGGCTGGTGGCTGCGCTGCGCAAGGAGTTCGACCTGCCCGTGCACGTACACACCCACGACACGGTAGGTGGCCAGCTGGCCACCTACCTGGCTGCCGTCGCGGCAGGCGCGGACGCGGTCGACGGCGCGGTGGCGTCGCTGTCCGGGACCACGTCGCAACCGTCGCTGTCCGCGATCGTCGCCGCCACCGACCACACCGCCCGCCCGACCGGCCTGGACCTGCAGGCCGTGTGCGACATGGAGCCGTACTGGGAGCTGGTGCGCCGGGTGTACGCGCCGTTCGAGGCCGGGCTGCCGGCGCCGACCGGCCGGGTGTACCACCACGAGATCCCCGGCGGCCAGCTGTCGAACCTGCGGACGCAGGCGATCGCGCTGGGCCTCGGTGACCGGTTCGAGGACATCGAGAACGCCTACGCATCGGCCGACCGGATGCTCGGCCGCCTGGTCAAGGTGACCCCGTCGTCCAAGGTCGTCGGCGACCTGGCCCTGCACCTGGTCGGCGCGGGCGTGTCCCCGAAGGAGTTCGAGGCCGACCCGGGCCGGTTCGACGTGCCGGACTCGGTGATCGGCTTCCTGCGCGGCGAGTTGGGCGACCCACCCGGCGGCTGGCCGGAACCGTTCCGCGCCAAGGCTCTCCGCGGCCGAGCCGAGCCCAAGGGCGTTGCTTCGTTGACCGACGAGGACAGAACGGCCCTGGCCACGGATCGGAAGGCCACGCTGAACCGCCTGCTGTTCCCCGGCCCGGCACGGGAGTTCGGCTCCCACCGGGAACAGTTCGGCGACACCAGCGTGCTGGGCAGCAAGGACTTCTTCTACGGCCTACGCCCCGGCGAGGAGCACACGGTCGACCTGGAGCCCGGCGTACGCCTGCTGATCGAACTGGAGGCGGTGGGCGAGGCGGACGAGCGTGGCCTGCGCACCGTGATGGCGACGCTGAACGGCCAGCTACGCCCGATCCAGGTCCGCGACCGCTCGGTAGCCGCGGACCTGCCGGTCGCCGAGAAGGCCGACCGCCGCGACCAGAACCAGATAGCGGCCCCGTTCGCCGGCGTGGTCACGCTCTCGGTAGCCGAAGGTGACCAGATCGAACAAGGCGCCACGGTCGCGACAATCGAGGCGATGAAGATGGAAGCCGCCATCACTGCCCCGGTTGCCGGCACGGTCAGCCGCCTGGCAATCGGCGCCGTACAACAGGTCGAAGGTGGCGACCTATTGGTGGTCCTCGGCTGAGTCCAGCCAGCTGGCATCGCGGAACGGATTCTCGATGACGAGAGCGCCGAACCTCCGTCCGTGTTGCAGGTCTTCGGACAGCAGTGTGGTGGCCCCGGCGCGCAATGCTGCCTCGATGATCAGAGCGTCCCAGAGGGCGAGCGAATGATCTTCTTCCAGTCGACTGGCCGAGATGATCAGTAGCGGATCGGTGTTCACGGAGCACCACTCGCCGTACGACGCGACGATTTCACGAGCCCTCTTCTTCGGCAAGGGGGGCTTAATCTTCCGGGTGGCTACCGCATAGAACTCCTGGAGAACCTGAGTGCTGATTACACCGCTATCGGTTTTCCACAGTGACGCAAGAATCTGTCGCGACCGTCGTGCCCGAGGTTCGGTTTCGTCCTTGCCGTGCGCGTAGACCAGGATATTCGTGTCGACGAAGGTGTAATTGTCGATCGATGTGCTCACCACCGGTCGTTGATCTCCTCGCGGGTCCACCGAGGTACCGAGCGGGGGGTTGCGGCAGCCTCGTCCATTGACTCGAACGCAACCCGCATCGCTTCTCGATAGCGCATTCTCGCTGCGGTGACCTTATGGACGAACTGCGCCATCAGTGCGCTCGCTGACGTGCCTTCCTCCGCTGCGAGCACTTTGAGCTCGCGAATCGTGTCCTCGTCCAGTTGGAGGGTGAGGTTGCTGCGTGCCATGTCCACAGTCTAGCACGTGGCGCACGTGCAATCCTGTGGTAGCTAGCCGGTAGGTGGGCCGTTCTGCCAGCGTTCGAAGAAGTGTCGCGGGTCGTCGATCGTCAGATCGTCGTGGGCGGTGTCCGGATACAACTGCGCCACGGACGCGCGCGCCCGTTCGTAGCGGTCGTTGGCCGCCACCAGTTCGTCGATCTGGTACGCCAGGAACGTACCCAGCGGCATGCCCTTCTTGGCGGCCAGCTCGCCGGCCTTCCGTAAGGTTGCCTCGCTCAGCTCAAGGGTTACTTGGCCCATGTGCCACAGGGTATGGCCTGCCCGTGTGAGTTTCGATGATTCGACGACCAACACTCAGGCCAACCAGGAATCGTCCGTCGTCACGACGGTCAGCCGTTGTGTCGCGCGAGTGAGCGCCACGTATACCGAACGCCGGCCGGCCGCCGGTGTGGCCGCCTCGGCGACCATGCGTTCCGGCGTCACCACGACCACCGCGTCGTATTCCAGGCCCTTCGCGTCCAGGCTGCCGACCACCCGCAGGCGGTCCGCGTCCGCGTCGGCCAGTGCGGCGGCGATCGCCGCACGGTCGTCCAATGTGGTGATCACGCCCACCGTGCCGGTCACCTCGGCCAGCAGTTCCGAGGCCGCCCCACGGGTCTCGGCGACGACATCACCAGGGCCGACCGACCGGACGGACGGCTCCACCCCGGTACGGCGGACCGCGACCGGCAGGTCGTCGGGCGACCCCTGGTTGGCCAGGACACGAGCTGCGAGGGCGAAGATCTCGGCCGAGTTCCGGTAATTCGTGCGCAGCACGAACTGGCGCTTCGTCCGCACCGTCCGCAGCGCGTTGTCCCTGGCCACCATCGTCTCTTCCGGATCCGGCCACGCGCTCTGCAGCGGGTCGCCGACGATCGTCCAGCTCGCGTACCTGCCGCGCCGCCCGACCATCCGCCACTGCATGGGGGACAGGTCCTGCGCCTCGTCCACCACGATGTGCGCGTACTCGTCGTAGTGCGCCGGCCGGCGTGGGTGGTCGGACCGGCGCTCGGGGTCATCCGGCTTCGACCTGCGTCGGCGTGGCTCGCCGATCAGGACCCGCAGCTCGTCCAGCAGCGCGACGTCGGCCACCGACGGATCGGTCGCGGCCCACGACGCGGACAGCAGGTCGACCTCCGTCTTGTCCAGCACCCGACCCGCCGCCTGCGCCAGCCGCCCTCGGTCGGCCAGCCAGCCGAGCACGCCGGCCGGCGTGAGCACCGCCCACCAGTCGACCAGGAACCGGTGGAACTCGATCCGTTCACCCAACTCGGTGACCAGATCGTCGTGCCGGGCGCGGTAGTGCCGTGTCCCGTTGGTGGACCTGTCGTCCGCCATGTACGACTCCGCCTTGCGCCACAACGCTTCCAGCAGCGCCTCGGCCGCGTCCACCCGTGACCGGTTGGGCAGGCCACCCCTGCGGTGCACGGTCCGCCGGACCCGTTCCAGCTCGGCCGTGTCCAGCCGTAGCACCTCGCCGTGGTACACGATGCGCAGCTCGCCGGGCACGTCCGGCGGCGTCAGCCGGATCGCCCGCCGCAGCACCCGCAACATCCGCGCCGAGCCTTTCACAGCGGCGACACGCGCGCTGTCCAGGCGGGTCGTGCTGACGGTATCCAGCACCTCGCCCAGCGCCCGCAGTTCCGCGCTGTCCTCGCCCATCGACGGCAGCACCCGCGAGATGTAGTTGGTGAACACCGGCGACGGCCCGACCACCAGCACGCCGGCCCCGGTCATCGTGCGGCGGTGGCGGTAGAGCAGGTAGGCCGCGCGGTGCAGCGCGACCGCGGTCTTGCCGGTACCCGGCCCGCCGGTGATCTCGGTGATCCCGGCCGACGGCGCCCGGATCGCGTCGTCCTGCTCCTTCTGGATCGTGGCCACGATGTCGCGCATCTGGTCGCCGCGCGCCCGGCCCAGCGCCGCCATGAGCGCGCCGTCGCCGACGATCCGGATGTCCTCGGGCAGCGCGCCCGGCGCCAGCACGTCGTCGTCGATGTCCAGCACACGTTCCCGCGAGCAGCGGATCACCCTGCGGCGCAGCACACCCATCGGGTGTTCGGCCGTGGCCTGGTAGAACGCGCCCGACGCCGGCGCCCGCCAGTCCAGCACCAGATTGTCGAAGTTCTCGTCTCGCAGGCCGAGGCGGCCGATGTAGAGGACCTCACCGCGCGCCTCCGTATCGCCCAGATCGAGCCGGCCGAACACCAAACCCTCGTGCTCCGCGTCCAGCGACTGCAACACCTTGTTCGCGTACTGGACCATCACATCGCGCTCGATCAGCATCTGGGCCTGCTCGAAGATCGCCTCCCGGTCAGCGCCGTGCGCGAGCTGATAGCCCCGGTCACGCATGGCCTCGGTCTCCGAACGCACCTCGGCCAGCCGCGCGTACACCCGGTCGACATGCCGCTGCTCGACCGCGGTCTCGGCCGTCCTGAGGGAGTCCTGCCGGATGGAGTCCTGCGACACCGGGCGCTCCTGCATCTCACGCTGAACGAAAATGGCCAGATGAAGACGGTACGCCGTCCCGATCGGACGCGAATCATGCGCCGGGCTGATGCGCCCGAACCAATGCGCCCGGTAACGTCAGATGTACGGGCCGAACGGCTGTATCGGGCCGAACGGCGGCAAGGGACCATGTCCCGGTGACCAGGATCGTGGCCGGATCGGCAGGCGGGCGACGGCTGGCCGTGCCGCCCAGCGGTACCCGGCCCACGTCCGAACGCGTCCGTGAGGCCATGTTCAGCGCGCTGGAGGCCACGATCGGCCTGGCAGGCGCCCGGGTGCTCGACCTGTATGCCGGTTCCGGCGCGCTCGGCCTGGAAGCGTTGTCCCGTGGCGCGGCAACGGCCACGTTCGTGGAATCCGACCGGCGGGCGCTGGAGGTGTTGCGGCGCAACGCGACCACGCTCGGCCTGCCCGGCGCCGTCGTGCTGCCCGGCAGCGTCGAAACGATCCTGGCCACGCCGTCGGGTCAACCGTTCGACGTGATCCTGGCCGACCCGCCCTACCGTCTGCCCGACGCCGACCTGGCCGTGGTGCTCGATCGGCTGACCGCAGGCGGCTGGCTGGCCACCGACGGCGTACTGGTGCTGGAACGTGCCACGCGGGACGGCGAACCGACCCTGCCGGCGGGCCTGGCGCTGATCCGCTCCCGCCGCTACGGCGACACCGTCACCTACTGGATCGAACCGGACTGAGGCATCGCTCACATCGGAACGCGCACGGGCGTGTCGCGGCTGCTACCGTCCGCCACATGAGGCGTGCGGTCTATCCCGGCTCGTACGACCCGGTCACCAACGGCCACATCGACATCGTGGAGCGGGCGACCGGATTGTTCGACGAGGTCATCGTCGCGGTGCTGATCAACAAGACCAAGAAGGGCATGTTCAGCGTCGACGAGCGGATCGACATGCTCCGCGCGGTCACGGCGCACCTGCCCACGGTCCGGGTGGACTCGTGGCACGGCCTGCTCGTCGACTACTGCCGCCAGCACGACGTGAACGCGATCGTGAAGGGCCTGCGCGCGGTCAGCGACTTCGACTACGAGCTGCAGATGGCCCAGATGAACCAGCAGCTCTCCGGCGTGGAAACCCTGTTCATGCCGACGAATCCGCTGTGGAGCTTCCTGTCCAGCTCACTGGTGAAGGAAGTCGCCCAGTACGGCGGCGACGTCGCCCACCTGGTGCCCGACCTGGTGCACCGGCAGCTGCTGGCCCGCTCGGCCGAGCACCGCGCCCACAGTTGACTGCGACATTGGCTCGCTCCGCTCGCGGGTCTCGCCGCCCTTACGCGGTGTCTTCCGCCCCGGAGCTCGCTTCGCTTTGCTCCGGGGCGGAAGACACCGCGGCGGCGAGACGGAGCTGTCAGCCGACCTGGAGCTGTCAGCCGAGTGGCATCTTCATCCCGATGTGGCTGGCCCGGAAGCCGAGCCGCTCGTAGAAGCGGTGCGCGTCCACCCGGGACGAGTCCGATGTGAGCTGCACCATGACGCAGCCGCGTTCCCGCGCGGTGTCGATCGCCCACCGGATCAACGTCTGGCCGAGCCCCGCCCCACGCTGGTCGGCGCGCACCCGAACCGCCTCGATCTGGGCCCTGGTCGCGCCGCGCCGGGACAGGCCGGGGATGAAGGTCAACTGGAGCGTGCCGACCGGTTCGCCGTCGGCCTCCGCGACCACCAGCAGTTGCCGGGGATCGGCGTCCAGCGCGGCGAAGGCAGCCAGGTAAGCCGGGTCGCCCGGCTGTTCCCGCCCGGCCCCGAGTGGATCATCGGCCAGCATCGCCACGATGGCCGGCACATCGGCCTGCCGTGCCGTTCGAATGTTGGGTTCGCTCACCCGGCCAGTCTGGCCAATCGGACACGCCCAGCCCCGGCCGCATCCCCGGTTGTCGGTTAACCGGGGGTGACAATGTTGGCTGGCAGGGTCCGCTCGTGCGTGGGCGGGGGATAGCGAGAACCGGGGAGACGCCGTGTACCGGGTGTTCGAGGCGCTCGACGAGCTCGTCACCATCCTGGAGGAGGCGCGTGGCGTCCCGATGACCTCCGGCTGTGTGGTGCCGCGCGGTGACGCGCTGGAACTGCTGGACGAGGTGCGCGACGCCATCCCGGCCGAGCTGGACGACGCCCAGGACGTACTGGACCGCCGCGACGAACTGGTCGGCAAGGCCCAGCACGAGGCAGAACAGATCCTGAACAAGGCCGAGGCGCAAGCGGAACAGCTGGTCACCGAGACCCAGGACGAGGCCAACCGGCTACTGGCCGACGCGAAGACACGCGCCGAGCGGATGATCGCCGACGCGGAGGCCACTGCGGAACGTACCGTGGCCGCCGGCCGCGTCGAGTACCAGGAACTCGTCGGCCGCGCACAGGACGAGGCCGAGCGGATGCTGCAGGCCGGCCGGATGAACTACGAGCGCGCCGTGGACGAGGGCGAGGCCGAGCAGGCCCGGCTGGTGTCGCAGACCGAGGTGGTCCAGACCGCCCACGCCGAGTCGGCCCGGATCGTGGACGCCGCGCAGGCCGAGATCGACCAGCTGCGCGCCGAGTGCGACGCCTACGTGGACGGCAAGCTCGGCGAGTTCGAGGAACTGCTCACCCACACCCTGCGTACGGTCGGCAAGGGCCGCTCCCGCCTGCACACCCCGATGGTCGGCGCGAACGGCCGCCAGTACGACTACCGCGAGTGACCGGTTTTACTGATTTCACGTTCCGCCCTCTCGTCGCGTAACCTGGAGCGGCTGTGCGCGGGAAGGCCCCGCCATTGACGTCGCACGGCACCACACCAAATGCCTAATCACCGTTCGTCATCGGCGCGCCCGGCCAAGGCCGGTCCCTGGGTCATCGACACCAGGGACCTCGACGTGCTGTTGGAGTCGGTGGTGGAGGGCGTGCTCGTGACGGGCACGGCCACCGCCGACTTCGACGGCGAGTGCGCCCGCTGTCTCGACCCGCTCAGCCAGCAGGTGACGGTGGAGTTCACCGAGCTGTTCGCGTACCCGGACAGCGCGACCGACACCACAACCGATGAGGACGAGGTCTTCCGGCTGGTGGACGATCTCGTCGACCTGGAGCCCGTGGTGCGCGACGCGATCGTGCTCGCGCTACCCGCGGCGCCGTTGTGTACGCCGGACTGCCGCGGCCTGTGCCCGGACTGCGGCGGCCGGTGGGCCGATCTCGGACCCGATCACCGGCATGAGAAGATTGACTCTCGATGGGCCGCTCTGCAGGATCGGTTCGGCGGGGGATCTGACAACTGACGTCGGTGCACCCTGCGGGCCGACAGTAGTTTTGACGAGGAGAAGTAGTCGTGGCCGTCCCGAAGCGGAAGATGTCCCGCTCGAACACCCGTGCGCGCCGGTCCCAGTGGAAGGCCACCGCGCCGACCCTGGTCGAGTGCAGCAACAGGGCTTGCCGGGCGCAGAAGCTGCCGCACGTGGTCTGCCCCACCTGCGGGCAGTACAACGGCCGCCAAGTTGTCTCGCCGGCCTGACCGGACCGCGTCACTGTGGTGACCACCCATGGCGGGTAAAGGCCCGCCCGGCGGACGCTCCGACCGTGGCCCGCTGCTGGCCGCGCTCGGTGTCACCCTGGACACCGAGCTACTGGTGCTATCCCTGACCCATCGTTCCTACGCCTACGAACACGGCGGTCTACCCCCCAACGAACGCCTGGAGTTCCTGGGCGACGCGGTACTGAGCATCGTGGTCACGGATCACCTCTACAACGAACACCCCACCCTCCCCGAGGGCCAGCTGGCCAAGCTGCGCGCCAGCGTCGTGAACATGAACGCCCTGGCCGGCGTAGCCCGTAGCCTCGGCGACGGCGGTCTTGGCGCGTACCTACTGCTGGGCCGAGGCGAGGAGATGACCGGCGGCCGGGACAAGGCCAGCATCCTGGCGGATGGCCTGGAGGCCGTGATCGGCGCGGTCTATTTGGAGCATGGTCTGGAAATGGCCCGAGCGCTGGTACATCGCCTGTTCGACCGCCTGCTGGCTGAGGCCCCACGCCGCGGCGCCGGCCTCGACTGGAAGACAAGTCTCCAGGAGTTGACCGCAGCGGCCGGCCTTGGCGTGCCCGAGTACCTGGTAGAGGAATCCGGCCCAGACCACCGCAAGGAATTCACCGCGACGGTAGTGGTAGCCGGCAAGAGCTACGGCGCAGGCGACGGCCGAACCAAGAAGGAAGCCGAGCAGAAGGCCGCTGAAGCCGCCTACAACGAACTACACGAACAACTCGACTCAGGCCCAGAAGACGAACTCCCACCCGACGAGCTCGAGACCACCTCAACAGAGCCGTAGCGCTCGGGAGTGCTTAAGCCGTTTGGACCGCGCCAGCGCGGGTCGCTTACCGACGAAGCGGGTTGTGGACAACTCTGCGGTTATCCACAGATTGCCCACGAGCCACCCATTGGGGGCTTGACAAGGGTAGATTGAAAAAGGGCCGTAGCCCCCAGGGTTGGGCGGGGGTCTGCCTGTGGTTCGGCGGCGTCGTGGCATTGGCCGCATTTTGCGAAATCGCAGGGTTGGCCGTGTTGTTTGGCTGGTGCGCACGCTTTGGGCTTCTGCATCACCCCGCTACTCAATCGTCGTAACGGTCCCGTATCGGGGTGATGCAGAAGGACTGGACAAGCAGGGAAAGGCCGCGTGGTTTAGGCCCAGTCCCGTGGAGGCATGGGTGCAGCCGGTCGTGTGCCTACTTCCGTTCGTTCAGCGGCTCGCGTCTGCCGCCTAGCTGATCTAGGGATGAACAACAACAGAACCCGCCGGACTCAACGAGAGCAGGTTCCCAACCCAGGCGCCTCAACCGAGAATCAACGGGACCCGCCGCACGAACGAGAGCAGGCTCCCCACCGAGGCGCCTCTTTTAGCTTCCGGGGGACAGGACACACCTCGCGGCATGGCCTCTTGATCTTGCCTTCCTGCTTTTCCCCGATACCCAGCCGCACTTACGATTTTTTGGGGGTTGTCAAGGCATCTTTCCCGCCTTGACAACCCCCAAAAATCGTGAACCACAATAAGGTATCGGGGAAAAGCAGGGCTCCGTAGCCACAACGTGCCACCCCAAACAGTGAACAAGGCCACCGCTTCCAGCCCGACGCAGCCGGCAAGAAGCGGACTCCGCCGACCCCCACCACGGGGTGCCGTCAAGGGCGACTGACCGAATGGGTGACAATCCGAGGCGTGCCCGAACTTCCCGAGGTCGAGGTGGTGCGGCGCGGTCTGGCCGAACACGCGGTCGGCCGGACCGTCGCCAAGGTCGAAGTGCGTCACCCCCGGTCGATCCGGCGGCATCTACCCGGTGCCGCCGACTTCGAAGGCCGACTGGCCGACCGACTCTTGGCCAGCGCCCACCGCCGGGGCAAGTACCTGTGGCTCACACTGGGCGGCAGCGGCACAGGCGACGCGATCCTCGCGCACCTGGGCATGAGCGGCCAACTGCTGATCCGGCCAGTCGGCACCGCCGACGAGATCCATCTGCGGATCCGGATCGCGTTCGCCGACGACGGGCCGGAGTTGCGCTTCGTGGACCAGCGCACGTTCGGCGGGCTGGCGGTCAGCGAACTCGTGGAGTCGCCGTTCGGCGCGGTGCCGGAGCCGATCGCGCACATCGCGCGTGACCCGATGGAGAGTGGGTTCGACGTCACTGGAGTCGTGGATCGGTTGCGGCGTAAGCGAACCGACGTGAAACGGGCGCTGTTGGACCAGTCGTTGGTGTCCGGCATCGGCAACATCTACGCCGACGAGGCATTGTGGCGCGCGAAACTCCACTGGGCCCGACCGACGGACCGGCTGACCCGCAGGCAGGCCGACACCCTGCTGGCCGCCGCGACCGACGTGATGACCGAGGCGCTCGCGGTCGGCGGCACCTCCTTCGACGCCCTCTACGTCAACGTGAACGGCCAGTCGGGCTACTTCTCCCGGTCGCTGACCGTCTACGGGCAGGAGGGCCGGCCCTGTCCGCGCTGCGGCACGGAGATTCTCCGTGAGGCGTTCATGAACCGCTCGTCCTACTTCTGCCCGCGCTGCCAACCCCGGCCGCGCTGACAGCCGAGGTCATCCGGCGCAGCACCGGGACGGCGGCCAGCACGACTTGACGGTCGGCCTCGTCGAGGTCGTCCAGGCGTCGCCGTAGCTGACCGGCGTGGTCCTTCGCGATGGCCAGCAGGGTGGCGCGGCCTGCGTCGGTGAGCTGCACCCGGATCGCGCGGCCGTCGGACGTGTCCGGCACGCGCCGCACCAGGCCGGCCGCTTCCAGGCCGTTGGTCACGGTGGTCGCGGTCGGCTGTGAACACGACACCCTGGCCGCCAGTTCACCGATCCGGGACGGCCCGACCTCGACGAGGTGGACCAGCACCAAAAGCTGGGTCGGGTGCAGGCCGGGCGCCGCCGCCGAGCGGCGCAGGCTGCGCACCAGTCGGTGCAGGGCGAGTACGAAGTCCAGCGCTGTCTCGTCGGTCTGCTGCTCGACCGTCATGATCGCCAGTCCCTTTCGCCAGGTGGCCGCCCCAGGGTCAGGACGTTCGCACCTCCGGCCGGTAGATGTCCAGCCAGGTCGCCAGATCGAGAGCCCGTTCCAGGCCTTGCCTGGCCCGTCGGTCGAGCTTGCTCGCGTCCAGCGACACCGCTTCGGCCAGCCAGTTCCGCCAGATGATCGCGAAGACCGGATTGTCGTGGTCGGCCAACAGTTCCTTGGCCTGCTGTTGCAGCGCCACCACATACTGCGGATCTTGGGTCGACGGATACGGACTTTTCACCCGTTCGGCCACTGATCGCGGCAGCACGTCCCGGGTCGCGGCGCGCAGCAGGCTCTTTTCCCTGCCGTCGAACGTCTTCATCGACCACGGCGTGTTGTAGACGTACTCGACCAGCCGGTGGTCGCAGAACGGCACCCGGACCTCCAGCCCGACCGCCATGCTCATCCGGTCCTTGCGGTCCAGCAGTATCCGGACGAAACGGGTCAGGTGCAGGTAGCACATCACCCGCATCCGCGCCTCGTGCTCGGACTCGCCGGGCAGCGGGTCGACCTCGGACACGGCTTGGGTGTAGCTGTCCTGGAGGTGTCCCCTGAAGTCCAATCCGGACATCAGGCCCGGCTCGTAGATGGTGCGCGGTTGGCTGCCCGGCGAGGACGCCCGGATGCCGGCCAGCCACGGGAAGGTCTTGGCCCGCTGCACCTCCGGCTCGTGGAACCACCGGTAGCCGCCGAACACCTCGTCCGCGCTCTCGCCGGACAGCGCCACGGTCGAGTGCTGCCGGATCGCCTTGAACAGCAGGTACAGCGACGCGTCCATCTCGCCGAGACCGGTGGGCATGTCCCGCGCGGTGAGCACGGTTCGGCGCACGGCCGGGTCGGCGAGGGCGTTGTGGTCCAGCACGATGTCCTTGTGCTGGGAGTGCACGTGCTGGGCCACGTCGTGCACGAACGGGGTGTCCTGCGTGGGCCGCGTGTCGTCGGCGACGAAGTTCTCCTGCTGGCCGACGAAGTCGACCGCGAAGCTGCGCACGGCCTCGCCCTGCCCGGCGAGCTGCTGGGCGGCCAGTGCGGTCAGCGCGCTGGAGTCCAGCCCACCGGACAGCAGGACGCACCTGGGCACGTCGGCGACGAGCTGCCGCCGCACGATGTCGTCGAGCAGTTCGCGCACCCGCGCCA
>WNGR01016886.1_pt1 | contig 14219 bp, 17 predicted proteins | sample 5407581 | NCBI WGS metagenome assembly WNGR01 (sample SAMN13153383, study PRJNA577476) | soil metagenome | isolation source: 80 cm soil or saprolite under Garry oak tree replicate 2 | place: USA:California | collected 2016-06-15
AAAAATCGCCTGGGTGACGGGCGGCGGCAGCGGCATCGGCCAGGCGGCCGCCGTCGAGCTTGCGAAAGCCGGAGCGATCGTGATCGTGTCGGGCCGCAGGGCGCAGGCGCTCACGGAAACCGAGGCGTTGATCAAGCCGGCCGGCGGCCGGGTAGAAACGCAGGCAGTCGACATCGCCGACTGCGAAGCGGGCAAACGCGCCGCCGCGGCGATCCTCGCGCGCCACGGACGCATCGATATCCTCGTCAACTGCGCCGGCCTCAACATCCCCAAGCGCTTCTTCAAGGATCTCGACGCGGCCGAATGGGATCGCGTCATCGGCATCAACCTGAACGGCGCGCTCTACTGCACGCTCGCGGTGCTGCCCTCGATGCGCGAGCGGCTCGATGGCCTGGTGATCCACGTCGCGTCCTGGTTCGCCCGCTATCAGGGCTACGTCGGCGGCGCGGCCTACAACGCGAGCAAGCAGGCGCTGTGCGCGCTGGTCCACCAGATCAACATCGAGGAAGGCCTGCACGGCATCCGCGGCTGCGCCATCCACCCGGGCGAAACGGTGACGCCGCTGCAAAAGGCGCGGCCGAAGCCGCCCTCGCCCGAGGATCAGGCAAAGATGCTCAAGATGGAAGACCTGGGGCGGGTGGTGCGCTTCGTCGCGGAATCCCCCGCGCACGTGTGCGTGAACGAGGTCGTGGTCACGCCGACCTGGAACCGGCTGATCCTCGGAGGCGGCGAGATGCTGCTCGCGCCGAGGATCGGTTAGCGATGCGGCTCCGAGGCTTCGGAACCCGAACGGAAGCGATCAATTGCCGCGGCAGGAACCGGGCAAGTACTTGACCGGCACGGTCGTCTGGTCCGTGGCCGAATCACCGCAGCGCCAGCCGTAAAGCGGCGAACCGATGTCGGCGGACGTGGCGGCGGTGCCGAGAGCTTTCAGCGGCACCAGAGTGACGACCAAGCCATTGGCCTGGGCATTGATGTTCTGGACCGTCACCATCACCCTGCCGTTATCATCGGTCGCAACACTCGCCACGTACTTGCTGCCGATCGTAGTTTCGCAGCCCCAGTTACCGGCGCCCGGCGAACTGCTGGCGGTCTGATAGATCTCGGCGATATAGACGCGGCACGCGCTCGCGGCGAGGATCGCTTCGGACATCTTTGCGCGGGCCGTATAGTTCTGGTACGCGGGCAGTGCGACCGCCGCAAGAAGCGCGATGATCGTGACTACGATCATCAGCTCGATCAGAGTAAAGCCCCGTGCGCTGTGCTTCATGCGAATCTGATCCTGAAGGATGGGACTGGGGGGGACCGGCTTGATCCCCGCGCCAGCACCCGGCACCGCTAGCGAACAACCCGGAATGCGCTTAGGCTATCATAATAGCCGGGAGTGGAAGCGCCCGGCTGGTCACGCCGGAAGCGGAACGTCAAATTAATCACGGATTGATGTAGCCAATATGACTGACGACTGGGTTTCGTTCGCCTTGAATGGCGTGGGTGGCTTTGCCGCTATCGTGTGCTTGTTTGAAGGGACGCGGCGTATTGGTGCGCGCGGAGCTCGACTCATCGCAGTGCTGATGGTGGCTCTTGGCGGCTTGTTCTGCGCCTCCTATGGCGCAATTGCTTATTGGACGCACGAAATTCAAATCGAGACGTCGGAATTGCTCCGACACGGAGTCTTTTTCGCGCAACGGCTACCCGATTGGGGAAAGAACATGGGGGCCGAGGAGCGGCAGACGTTAAGTCTGGCTTATGCGCGCGCCACGTACCTGGCGCACGGTATGCTCGTGGCGCGGCTTGATCGTTCGGGCGCAGGAAAGCTTTTCGAGCCGAGCCAAGAAGACGTCAACCGGCGTGAATCGATCGTCTCCATACGGGCACAACTGGATCACTCGGCGCGCCAGAATCGTGCCGACGCCTTTCTGTGGTGGCTTTGGGGTTTGCTTGCCGTTCTGGCTGGATACGGCGTTTCGCTTGAGAACCGGCCGGCACCGGCTAGCCCCGCCGTCGAGCGGCGCGATTAGGTCTTTTTTTCCCCGTCGGCGAGCAGCTTGAACGTGCCGATCGCCTTGGCGAGCAGCACGCGCTTGTCGTCGCGCGCCTCTGCTTCGCAGAACGCGGTGGACTTGCCGCCGTGCAGCACGCGTCCTTCGGCCGTCACCTTGTCGCCGAGCCCCGCTTTCATGAAGCCGACGCTGAGATCGACCGTCAGCACCCCGCCGACGATCCCGTAGTGGCCGCGCACCGCCCAGCTCATGACGAGGTCGAGCATGGTCATGACCACCCCGCCGTGGGTCGCGCCCCAGCTGTTCAGCAGCTCCGGACGCCTCTCCAGCGACACAACCGCGTGCTCGCGCGTCATCTCCACGAGCTTGACGCCGAGGTGCTCCGTGAACGGAATCTTGACGCCGAAGGAATTCTGCGTCATACGACGCTCGAGCCGCCGTCGACGGCGATGATCTGCCCGGTGATGTGGCGCGAGGCGTCGGAGGCAAGCAGCACGACGGCCCCCTTCAGGTCTTCCGCATCTCCGAGCCGGTGCAGCGGCGTGTGCTCGACGATCTTCTCGCCGAGCTTTTCCAGCGACGCCTGGGTCATCTTCGAGGGGAAAAATCCCGGAGCGATGGCGTTCACCGTGATGTTGTGCTCGCCCCACTCGCCGGCGAGCGCGCGGGTGAAATTCACGAGCCCGCCTTTCGTCGTGTTGTAGGCGAGCGTCTTCAGCATTCCCACGGGGTTCCCGCGCAGGCCCGCGATCGACGCGACGTTGATGATTCTGCCATAGCGGTTGGGGATCATCGAGCGTTTTCCCACGGCCTGCGTCACGAGGAAGGTGCCGGTGAGATTCAGGTTCACGAGTTTCTGCCACGCCTCCAGCGGATGCTCCTCGGCGGGAGCGCCCCAGGTCGCGCCGGCGTTGTTCACGAGGATGTCCACCTTGCCGTAATGCGCGAGCGCTTTCGAGACCATGGGCTCGACTGCCTCGGGCCTCGAGAGATCGCAGGCGAGGGGCAGGGCTTCCACGCGCTGCGCCGCGAGGTGCGCGCGCGCCTGCTCCAGCTCGCCCGCCTTTCTCGCGGTGATCGCCAGCCTTGCGCCCATTTCGCCGAGGGCCTCCGCGATCTGAAGCCCGAGCCCGCGCGAGCCCCCCGTGACGAGTGCGATCTTGCCGGTGAGATCGAGCAGTTTTCTTACGCTCACGATATCGAGGATCGGGTAAAGGTCTTGCCTTCGGCGGCGAGTTTCGCAAGCAGCGGCGCCGCCTGCCAGCACTCGCCATGATAACCATTCCGGTACTTTTCGATCGCGGCGAGGACCGCCCCGAGGCCGACGGTGTCGGCATGGAACATCGGTCCGCCGCGGTAGCGCGGAAAACCGTAGCCGGCGAGGTAAACGACGTCTATATCGACCGCGCGCAAGGCGATTCCCTCCTCGAGGATGCGCGCCCCCTCGTTGACGAGGGCGAAGACGCAGCGCTCGACGATTTCCCGGTCGTCGACGGCTCGCGGCCGGATTCCGGCCTCCCGGCGGCAGTCCTCGATCAGCTTTTCCACGGCGGGGTCGGGAATCGGCGTGCGGCTCCCGGTTTCATACCGGTAGAAACCCGCTCCCGTCTTTTGGCCGAATCGGCCGAGCTCGCAGATGCGGTCCGGGATGCGGGAGTAGACGAAGTTGGGCTGCTCCGCGCGCTGGCGCTTGCGCACCGCCCAGCTGATGTCGTTGCCGGCCAGGTCTGACATCGCGAAGGGGCCCATGGCCATGCCCCAATCCTGCAGCGCCTCGTCGACTTGCCGGGGGAGCGCGCCTTCGTCGAGCAGGAAGTTCGCCTGGCGCTTGTACTCGTTGAGCATGCGATTGCCGATGAAGCCGTCGCATACGCCTGAGACGACGCCGACCTTCCCGAGCGTCTTGGCGAGCCTCATGACGGTCGCAAGCACCTCCCTCGAGGTCTTCGCTCCGCGCACGATCTCGAGGAGCCGCATCACGTTCGCGGGCGAGAAGAAGTGCGTCCCGATCACCGCCTCCGGGCGCGAGGTCGCTTTTGCGATCTCGTCGACATCGAGGGTCGAGGTGTTGGTCGCGAGGATCGCATTCTTTTTCATTGCCGCGTCGAGTTTTGCAAATACCCCCTTTTTCGCCTGCATGTCCTCGAACACCGCCTCGACCGCGATGTCGGCGTCCCCGAGCTCGTCGTAGGAAAGCGTGCTGGAGATGCGCGCGACGCGCCTGTCCATCTCGTCCTGCGCGAGCCGACCGCGCGCGACGGTGTTCGCATAGTTCCTGCGGATCGTGGCGAGTCCCTTGTCGAGCGCATCCTGCTTCAATTCGAGAAGCCTCACCGGGATGCCGGCGTTGGCGAAGACCATGGCGATGCCTCCGCCCATGGTGCCCGCGCCGATCACGGCTGCGCCGCGAACATCGAACGTCGGCGTGTCTTCGGGCACATCGGGAATCTTGGCGACCGCGCGCTCGCCGAAGAAGGCGTGGCGCAGCGCCTTCGATTCGGCCGAGACGAGCAGCTCCCCGAAGCAGCGGCGCTCGAATTTCACGCCTTCGTCGAAGGGCAGCTTCGCCGCCGCTTCGACGGCGTCCACGCATTTCGCGGGCGCGGGGTAGCCGCGGTACTCCTTTGCGATTTTCTTTCGCGCCTCGGCGAAGAAAGCCTCGGCGTTTCCGTTCGTCGCCTTCAGGTCGCGCAGCTTTCGCAGGGGACGCATTTCGGCGGCCACCCTCTCGGCGAAGGCCATCGCGCCCTCGAGCAGATCGCCCTCGACGATTTTGTCGATGAGCGGCGTGCCCGCCACGGCTTCCGGGCTGACCGGGTTTCCCGAGACGATCATTTCGAGCGCCCGCTCCACCCCGAGCGCGCGCGGCAGACGCTGCGTGCCGCCGGCGCCGGGCAGGATGCCGAGCTTTACCTCGGGCAGCGCGAGCTGCGCGCCCGGGGAGGCCACCCGGTAGTGGCAGCACATCGCGAGCTCCAGCCCGCCGCCCATGGCGGCGCCGTGGATCGCGGCCACCACCGGCTTCGACGAGGCTTCGATCGCCGCCATCAGCTCGCGGGAGGTGGGCGAGGCGAGCGCCGCCGGCGTGTTGAACTCGCGGATTTCGGCGCCCGCGCAGAACGCCCGCCCGCCCCCGGTCAGCACGATCGATTTCACCATCGGGTCGCCGATCGCCTGGCGCACGCGCTCGAGCACGGCGAGGCGCATCGCGAGCGCGAGCGTATTCATCGGCGGGTTGTGAAACGTGATCGCGGCGACCGCGCCGCGCACCGAGTATTTTGCGGCGTTCATGAAGTCTCTCAGGTCCCGGATTGTAGATTGACACGAATTTCCGCGCAGGGTAATTTGCGCCGACCCACCCGCAGAAATGCGCTTCAGGAGGAGAACCATGCTGCGCGGCCTCATGATGGACATGCCGTTGCTCGTCTCGTCGCTGATCGCGCACGCCGACCGCAGCCACGGCGACGCCGAGATCGTGTCCCGCACCATCGAAGGTCCCGGGAAGGACGGCGCCGGCGCCGTGCACCGCTATACGTACTCCGAAGCGCACAGGCGCTCGAAGCGGCTCGCCCAGGCGCTCGCGCGCCTGGGTGTGAGGCAGGGCGAGCGCGTCGGCACGCTCGCCTGGAACGGCTTCCGGCATTTCGAGCTGTACTACGGCGTGAGCGGCATGGGTGCGGTGGTCCATACGGTCAACCCGCGGCTCTTTCCCGAGCAGCTCGTCTTCATCGTCAACGACGCCGAGGACAGGTACGTCTTCTTCGATCTGACCTTCGTGCAGCTCGTGGAAAAGCTCGCGAGCGCGTGCAAGGGCGTGAAGGGATGGGTCGCGATGACCGACCGCTCCCACATGCCTCGGGTCGATCTCCCGAACCTGCTTTGTTACGAGGAGCTGCTCGCGCGCGAGGACGGCGATTACGAATGGCCGCAGCTCGATGAATGGACCGCGGCGGGCCTTTGCTACACGTCCGGCACCACGGGCAACCCGAAAGGCGTGCTCTACGCCAACCGCTCGACGGTCCTGCACGCCTATGCTGCGTCGCTGCCCGACGTGTTCGACTGCTCGGCGCGGACGGTGATCCTGCCGGTGGTGCCGATGTTCCACGTCAACGCCTGGGGCGTTCCCTATTTTTCGCCGCTGAACGGCGCGAAGCTCGTGTTTCCCGGCGCCGCGCTCGACGGCAAAAGCCTGTACGAGCTGTTCGAGGCGGAAAAAGTCACGGCGACCGCGGGAGTGCCCACGGTATGGCTCGCGCTGCTCGCGTACATGAAGAGCAACAGACTCAAGTTCAGCACGCTCAAGCACGTGGTGGTGGGCGGGTCGGCCTGCCCGCCGACGATGATCACCGCGTTCCGCGAGGAATACGGCGTGCGCTGCCAGCACGCCTGGGGCATGACCGAGATGAGCCCGCTGGGCAGCCTGTGCTCGCTGAAGGGCAAGCAAGCGTCGCTGTCCCGCGAAGACCGGTTCGCGATCGAGTGCAAGCAGGGACGCACGATCTACGGCGTCGAGATGAAGATCGTCGACGGCGAGGGCAGGGAATTGCCGCGCGACGGCAGGGCCTTCGGCGACCTGCTGGTGCGCGGGCCGTGGATCCTCAGGGAATACTTCAAGGGGGCGGGCGGAAATCCGCTGCGCGAAGGCTGGTTTCCGACGGGCGACGTCGCCACCATCGACCCGGACGGCTACATGCAGATCACCGACCGCTCGAAGGACGTGATCAAGTCGGGCGGCGAGTGGATAAGCTCGATCGATCTGGAGAACATCGCGGTGGCGCACCCGGCGATCGCCGAAGCGGCGGTGATCGGCGTGCGCCATCCGAAATGGGACGAGCGGCCGCTCGTGATCGCGGTGAAGAAGCCCGGGGCGAGCGTCACCCGCGAGGAGCTGCTGAAATTCTACGAAGGCAAGGTGGCGAAATGGTGGATGCCGGACGATGCCACCTTTGTCGAGCAGCTGCCGCACACCGCGACGGGCAAGCTGCTGAAGACGCAGCTGCGGCGGGACTTCAGGGAGTACAAGCTGCCGACGGCGTGAAGCAGCGGAAAGCGTGACAATGAGAAAGCAGGTCGCCGTATTTGCGCTCGCCGCCCTGTCGTCCGGAGCGGCGCTGGCGCAGGACCCTTCGACGGGCTCAGGGCAGGCCTATCCGGCGAAGCCCGTGCGCCTCGTCGTTCCGTACGCCGCCGGCGGCAACGCCGACATTTTCGGCCGCACGCTCGCCCAGAAACTTACCGATGCCTTCAGGCAGAGCTTCGTCGTCGAGAACAAGCCGGGCGCAAACGGCGGCATCGGCGCTGATTTTGTCGCGAAGAGCGCGCCCGACGGCTACACGCTGCTCGTGACCGCGAACGGCCCGATCGTCGTCAACCCGGTGCTCTACGCGAAGGTCCCATACGACCCGCTGAAGGATTTCGCGCCGGTGGCGCAATGCACGGTTTACCAACCGGCACGCAGCTCACGCACGTGCCCTATAAAGGCAGCGCGCCGGCGCTCGCCGATCTGCTCGGCGGCCAGCTTTCCTTCATGTTCGACACCGTGATCACCTCGGTCCCGCAGATCCGCGCGGGCAGGTTGCGCGCGTTCGCGGTATCGAGCAAAAAGCGCGCCTCGTCCCTGCCCGAGGTGCCGACGATGGAAGAAGCCGGCATCAGGGGTTTCGACATCTCGCAGTGGCAGGGGGTGCTCGCGCCCGCCGGCGCGCCGCGCGCGATCGTGGAGCGCCTCAACGCCGAAATCGTCAAGGCGCTGCAGACGGCCGGGGTGCGCGAGCGCCTCGTCACCCAGGGCGGCAACGAGATCGTCACCGGCCCGCCCGAGGAATTCGCCGCGCTGATCAGGAGCGATTTGCAGAGTTACGCTAGGCTCATCAAGGACGCCCATATTCACGCGGAATAGTGAAACGCGGCACTTGTTTACGCACGAAAGTTGCGGCCGGATGGTTCGAAGCGCAGAATAAACTGCATGAAACGCACCGCCCCGCACGGGGCACGCGGATAATGCGGTAAACTGCGCGGAACCGAATACTTCAACGATCTGCATACTGCAGTACCGGTACACCCAAGGAGATCCCAGATGATGGAATTGACCGTCAACGGCAAGAAACACGGCGTCGACGTCGAGCCCGAAATGCCCCTCTTGTGGGTGTTGCGGGACGTGCTCGACGTGAAGGGCCCCAAATTCGGCTGCGGCATCGCCCAGTGCGGCGCCTGCACCGTGCACCTGAACGGCGAGCCGGTGCGCTCCTGCTCGGTGCCGGTCTCGGCCGCCGCGGGCCAGAAGGTGCTCACGATCGAAGGGCTCGCCCAGCGCGGCCGCCTGCACCCGGTGCAGAAGGCGTGGATCGACCACGAAGTGCCGCAGTGCGGCTACTGCCAGTCCGGGCAGATCATGGCGGCGGTCGCTCTTCTCGGCAAGAATCGCAACCCCGGCGACAAGGACATCGACGCCATGATGACCAATATCTGCCGCTGCGGAACCTACGCGCGCATTCGCACGGCGATCCACGCCGCGGCGAAAGCGATGAAAGCGTGAGGAGGCGATCATGACGACGACATTTGCTCCTTCCCGCAGGGAGTTCCTGAAGCAATCCGCCGCGATCGGCGGCGGCCTGACCGTCGGGTTCAGTCTGCCGGGCGCGCTCGCGCAAACGGCCGATGCAGCCGGCGCCGAGATCAACGCCTGGGTGGTGGTCCGCCCGGACGACACCGTGATCATCCGCTACGCCCGGTCCGAGATGGGACAGGGCAGCATGACCTCCGCGCCGATGCTGGTCGCCGAGGAACTCGAGTGCGACTGGAAGAAGGTGAAGATCGAGTACGCCTCCGCGAACGCGAACGTGCGGCGCAAGCGCGCCTGGGGCGACATGGCGTCGGTGGGCAGCCGCACCATCCGCAACTCGCAGGAGTACCTGCGCAAGGCCGGCGCGACCGCGCGCGCGATGCTGATCGGCGCCGCAGCCCAGCAATGGGGCGTTCCCGCCTCCGAATGCTCGGCCGCCGACAATGTCATCACTCATGGCCCCAGCAAGCGCAAAACGAGCTTCGGCAAGGTGGCGAATGCCGCCGCGAAGCTCGATCCGCCCAAGGAAGTGAAATTGAAAGACCCGAAGGATTGGAAACTCATCGGCAAGCCGATCAAGCGTATCGACATTCCCGCCACCGTGATGGGCAAGCAGCAGTACGGCATCGACGTTCAGCTGCCCGGCATGATGTACGCGGCGATCGTGCAGTGCCCGGTGTTCGGCGGCAAGGCGAAATCCGTCGACGCGTCCAAGGTGCAGGGCCGGCGCGGCATCGTCAAGGTGGTGCCGCTCGAGACCTTCGTCGCGGTGGTCGCCGACAACTGGTGGCGGGCGAAGGAAGCGCTGAAGGACGTCGCCATCGAATGGGACGTGGGCGCGAACGGCAACGTCTCGAGCGCGAGCCTGATGGACTTTTATCGCACCGGGCTCGATGCGCAGACCGACATCGCCGTCGCGCGCAAGGAAGGCGATGTCGACCAGGCTCTTGCCTCGGCTGCGAAAGTGCTCGAAGCCGAGTACTTCACGCCTTATCTCGCGCATTCCACGATGGAACCGATGGGCTGCACCGCGCTCATCAAGGACGGCAAGGTCGACATCTGGACTTCCACCCAGAACGCCGAGGCCTCGCTCGCGACCGCGGCGGCGACGGCGGGCGTGCCGCTCGAGAACGTCGAAGTGCACCGCGTGCAGCTGGGCGGCGGCTTCGGCCGGCGCGGCGGCGCGCAGGACTTCGTGCGCCAGGGGGTCCAAATCGCGAAGACCATGGAAGGCACGCCGGTGAAGATGCTGTGGACGCGGGAAGAAGACACCCAGCACGATTTCTACCGGCCGGCGAGCCTGGTGCGCATGAAAGGCGCGCTGGATGCCGCGGGCAATCCGGTGGCGTGGTATTCGCGCGTGGCGTCCACGTCGATCTTCTCGACCCTGGTCCACTTGCCGCTCAGGCCGCCGCTCGCGCCCGCGGAAGGCGTCGACCCGCAGTCGGTGGCTTCCATCTACGACGTTCCGCACGCGATCCCCAACGTGAGGGTCGAGTACGCGCAGCGCAACGCCCACGTGCCGGTCGGTTTCTGGCGCACCGTCGGCCACTCGCAGAACCCGTTCGTGCGCGAGAGCTTCATTGACGAGCTGGCGAACGCGGCCGGCAAGGACCCGTTCGAGTACCGGCGGGCGCTGCTGCAGAAATCGCCGAAGGACCTCGGCATCCTCGAGACGACCGCGAAAGCGGCCGGCTGGGGCAAGCCGCTTCCCGGCGGCGTGTTCCGCGGCATCGCCGAGACCGAAGGTTACGGCAGCTATACCTGTGCGGTGGTCGAGCTCTCGGTCGACAAGAACGGCGAAGTGAGGATCCACCGCCTCGTGCTCGGCATCGATCCGGGATATGCCGTGAACCCGGACAACATCCTGGCGCAGATGCAGGGAAGCGCAGTGTTCATGCTGACCGCGATGTTCTGGGGCGAGATCACCATCAAGGACGGTCGCGTGGAGCAGTCGAACTTCGACAACTACCGCATGATGCGCCTGCGCGAGATGCCCAAGGTCGAAATGGTGCTCGCGCCCTCGGGCGGGTTCTGGGGCGGCATCGGCGAGCCGGGTCAGGCGTCGATCGCGCCGGCGGTCTGCAACGCGATTTTCGCGGCGACCGGCAAGCGCATCCGCTCGCTGCCGCTCAAGAACCACGGGCTCACTCTCGCGTAGCGGCAGGCGGTGATCCGCAGGCCGACGTGCCGGGCTTGGGCTTGCGCGCTGCTCTCGGCGTGCGCGGCGACGGGTGCCGCGCTCGCGCAGGGCGGTCCCGTGCATTTCACCGTGGTGGGAGATGCGATTCCGCAGGCGCTCACGCCCGAACCCGGCGACCCCGCGCGCGGTCGAAGCATCGCGGTGAATCGTGAAGCGGGAGCCTGTACCCTCTGCCACGCGGTGCCGGGTGAGCGCGCCTCGGGCAATATCGCGCCGACGCTCGCCGGAGCCGGCGCCCGGCTCTCCCCCGGGCAGCTGCGCCTGCGCGTCGCCGATTCCACCCGCGTGAATCCCGATACGCCGATGCCCGCTTACTACAGGACCGAGGGTTTGACGCAGGTCGCTGCTGCCTACCGCGGCAAACCGATTCTTTCGGCGCAGCAGGTCGAGGATGTCGTCGCCTGGCTCGCGACGCTCAAGGAGCCGGCGCGGTGAAGCGCAGGGAATTCCTTGCCGGCGCGCTCGCGCTGCCCGCGCTGATGGACGCGGCGCGCGCGCAGGATCAGCTCGATCCGGATGTCTGGGCGATCACGAACGGCGCCCCGGTGAAAGCGGGCAAGGTGAAGCTCGAGCTGCCGCAACTCGCCGACAACGGCAATTCGGTCCCGATGAAGGTGAGCGTGGACAGAAGCGGAGGTGATCTCGCGCGTGCGCCTCGCGGGCAGCCAGCGGGTGACCGCGATCGCGCAGCTCTCCGACGGCTCGTTCTGGTCCGATTCGGCGCAGGTCGTGGTGACGCTGTCCGCGTGCCTGGATGAGAGCTGAGGCATGGCCGCCCGGTTGCAAATTCCGAAGGAAGCGAAGCGCGGCGACGTGATCGAAGTCCGCATCGTCATCCAGCATGCGATGGAGACCGGCTTTCGCCACGACGACGTCGGGCATCTCATCAAGCGCAACGTCATCAACGCGTTTTCCTGCCGCTTCAACGGCGCCGAAGTGTTTCGGGCCGACCTGTCCTCGGGCATCGCGGCGAATCCCTACCTCCAGTTCTACGCCGTCGCCCGGGCGAGCGGCGAGTTCGAGTTCTACTGGATCGACGACGAGGGCAGGCAGGGCGGGGAGCGGCAATCCATCGTCGTGAGCGGATGAAGCGCCGCCCGGCGGCCGCGCCTCTTCTCGCCGCGCTCGCGTTCACCGCGGGCGTCGCGGCCGCGCAGGAGCGCGCGATCCCGCCCGACCGGCTCAAATCCGGATCTGCGTTCCTGAGCGGCGACTTGCGCGCGCTGCAAGGCGACGAGTTCGCCAATCCCGCCATGCTTTGGGTCGAGAGGGGCGAAAAGCTCTGGCGCGCGCCCGCCGGAGAAAACGACCGGTCCTGCGCAAGCTGCCACCGGGACGACGCCGATCGCGGTCAGCATCGACGGCCCGGCGCGCGCGCATTTCGACGCCGGCCGCGCCCTGTATTACCGGCGGCTGGGACAGATGAATCTTTCCTGCGCGCATTGCCACGAGGCGAACTGGGGCAAGCGGCTGCTCTCGGAAACCATCACGCAGGGGCACCCGAATGCTTATCCCGCCTATCGCCTCGAATGGCAGACGACGGGGTCGCTCGAACGGCGCCTGCGCGCCTGCCTTTCGGGAATACGCGCCGAGATGCTGCCGTACGGCGCGCCGGAATACCTCGACCTCGAATTGTTTCTCGCCTGGCGCGCGCAGGGCCTGCCGATCGAGACGCCCGGAGTGAGGCGTTAGCGGCGCGCGCCCATCCGTTCAGTCGGACGACATCCAGATCACCCAGCCGACGAGGAGAGCGAAAAACACGGAAAGCCAGAGAACGCCTACAAGGCGCTGCCGGTCGGTCGGCGTGAAGCCTTCCTTTTTCTTTTTCGCCATGGAGTAGTCGAGCACCACGAGCAGCACCCCGATACCCAAGGTGATCCCCATCCACTTGTACACGGCCGGACTCCGCGGCGCATGAAGCGCGCAGTTTACCGGAAAACCCCTCTTCCGCCCGTATAATGGCCGGCGCACCACGCATCCGGCGGAGCAAGCGCCTCTTCAGATACGCAAGATCGTCGACGCCAGGGCGGTGATCGTGGGCGCGTGTAAGGAAGGGCGCCTCGCCTGCGACAACGCGGAGAAGGAGAGTCCATGAAACTCAAATACGCTCTCGCCGCGGCGGCCGTTACGCTCGCCGGCACGGCCCAGGCGGCGGCGCCCGTGTGCTCGGCGCAAAGCACCGGGCGCACCGCGGTGCTGGTCTCATGCAACTGCGGCGCGCCACCTTCGTCTTCACGCCGCAGGTGCTCGTGCAGGGGCGGGACTTCCAACGCTGGGGCACGGGCGAGTTCGCCGATGCGGTGGCGCGCATCAACGCGAGGCCGGCACGCGCGAACATCGCGCTTGCGATCCGGTCGTTCACGCCGGGCGCGGTCAACGTCGAGTTCGCCGCGGAGCTGCTCGAGACCGCCGCGCAAAGACACTCGGCGGTGTACCTCGCGGCCTACGAGAACAAGCTCGCAAGCGACGTGGCCGCCGGGGAGAACCGCGGCAAGCGGCTCGAGCACGATTTCGTCGTGCGCGAGTGGCTGGGCCCGATCGGATTCGATCGCGGATTGAAGCTCGCCGACCGGCGTTCGCTGCCGCTGCTGGCGAGCGCGAACCTGAAGCACTCCGGCGTCGCCGCCTTCGTGCAGGACCGCTCGAGCGGCGAGGTGCTGCAGGCCCTGATGCTCCCGGCCTGCAAGTCCTGACATCCGTTGACAAGGCGCTTGAGGGAGCCGTGGTGGCTCGGGCGGCCCTAGAGTAGGATAAGGTCTCAGAAGAAGAATTTCCGCGGCGCTCATGGACATCTCCCTTGCCTGGCTGATCGCCGGATTCGTCCTCATCATCGCGGAGCTCGTGACGGGCACCTTCTACCTGCTCGTGCTCGGGATTGCCGCTTTTGCCGGTGCGGGCGTGGGATATGCAGGCGGCACGCCCGCATGGCAGGCTATCATCGCGGCCGTCGTCGCCGTCGCCGGCATAGTCGGGGTGCATCAGTACAGAAAGGCGATGGCGCCAAAGCGCATGCGGGGGCTGGACGTCGGCCAGCCGGCCACGTTCGAATCCTGGGTCAGTAAAAACGCCGGCCACGCGCGCGTGAAGTACCGCGACGCGCTCTGGGACGCGCAGGTTGCGGGCGATGCCGCAGGCGACCCCGGAGAAGTTCTCTACGTCACCTCGGTCGATGGCAACACCCTCAAAGTTTCCAAGACGCGGCCCGCCTGATCTCGCGCAGGCCGCGGAAGAAATCTCACGCTCCATGGGAGGCAGCATGCTTTTCAAAATCGTCGGCGTCGTCATCGCCACCCTGGTCATCGCCGCCATACCGGAATTGCGGTCCTTCGCCATCCCCTTCTTCATCGTCGCGCTCGCCGCGGTTTTCGTGATCGAAGGCGTGCGCGTGGTGCCGCAGCAGAACGCATGGGTCGTCGAACGCCTGGGTAAGTTCCATCAGGTTCTCGATCCGGGG
>WNGR01005028.1_pt1 | contig 14217 bp, 15 predicted proteins | sample 5407581 | NCBI WGS metagenome assembly WNGR01 (sample SAMN13153383, study PRJNA577476) | soil metagenome | isolation source: 80 cm soil or saprolite under Garry oak tree replicate 2 | place: USA:California | collected 2016-06-15
GTTGTTTGGACAGTTTCCCTCAGTGTAGTGACAACCCAGATTGACACTGCAATGCTGTTGTGCTTTGAATCCATTGGACACACAGGACTCCCTTGGCAGTCATGCACATGAAGTGGGACCCTCACATTTTCACATTTTCGTGCTCACCCCCAAGGATTTGTCTCATGCTTACATAATATCAGAGCTTATGTAAGGGGTGCCAGTTCCTGACTTCTTCTGCCTTATGAGGAAGCATAAAAGGGAAGAAGCATTAGTCATTGGGAAATATTGAATGCCAGAGGTGTAGAGACTGGGCAGGGCCACACAAAGTGCTCCTTGATTGGGGATGAGGTGAGGTCACGACACCCAACCTGACACCTATATGACATGGTGATTGAGTCTCAGCACCCCTGCTAAAGAAAATATGATGGTGCATTGCTCACCCTGCAGGATGATGCATACTGGGGGCATGGGTGTGGTGCAGGTGTTCTAAGTCCCAGGTATCAATGATGCCAAGTTGTGTGACATGTGATGTCACATTTCCTTATAGGGGCCTTGCACAATAGTTCTGCCTCTTCACAACACTCTTTATCCTGTGGCTCCTCTATTTAATACTGTAATTCCAGTCTAAAATGGCTGCACATCTCAATCCTCCACCTGTTGGACTACCTGCACCACCAAATGACCCCAATGTGCACCTCCCCCCTGCACCCCATTCTCCCCCCACTCAAAGTGATGTTCTCCAAGCTGTAAGGTACTGCCAGGCTGTGTATGCAAGCCTCAGTATGTAAATTATGGATTGTATTTCATGAAACTTCCTCATTGTATCTCTAGATGATCCTCTCCCTAGGGCACACTGTACCCTTAATGATCATTATAACTCAATCATATATAAGCATGGTGTTGTTGCACAAGCAGCAGCAGCAGCCAACCCCCAAGGTACAAGCTCAGCTCCAAGGGTGTTATCTGCCTGATGCAATTCACAGCCATGCCCCCCCCTTGGTTCCAAGCTGAAATTCAGCAACTGCAGAACAACATTCAGAATGAATTTCAGCAATTGCGTGTTGGTCTTTTTTAGTTTTTAGTTTTTTTTGATGCCATGTGTTGGTCTTTAGAATGAAATTCAGCAAGATCTTCAGAACATGAGGGCTGAGATCTTCCCAAGTCTTAAGCGGGTATGGCTTTTCCATTTATTCTTTGGATATAACTAATTTCACCTATAGCAAATCAACCTGTTTAGAGGCACTGGCAATATTGTGCCATTTGAAGTTGTCCCCTTTGCTAATGGTGATGATCCTACCCAGCCACCTGTAAGTCACATTTTTGGCCCCTACTATAATCTGAATTAACTAGTGATTAGCATAATCTCCCACACCTGGACTCCACTGATGCAATAGAGCATCTTAGTGGACACAATCTTGTTGCATACCTCACTGGCTATGCCATCAACCCACTCCCTGGTGGTGCAAACCCACATGCTATCAACCACACACAGAAGGAGACTTTAAAACAAGTGGTTGGAGCTTCAGCATTTTGATGAGCTATAGACACAGAGGGGAAGGAGAGTAAAAGATATTGAGGAGAGGTGTTATGTCTTGGACCATTCTATTGACAAGTGTTTAGGTGAACCAGTCTGATTCTTCTTACAAAACTCATACTATATTTTGTCAAAATAGAGTACCAATTATATGGTTTGCCTTGGTCCTCACACTTCACAATCCACCTATGGTAACCATTACTGCCCAACCAGGGTAAATAGATTACACTGCCTAGAGTTGATGTGATGATGTGATATAATGTGTCACATGGAAGTGTGCATGCCAAGCAGAGATGAAAGTAAGGAGTTGAGTGAGATGCAGCAGAGTGCTAAGTGGAATGGAGCACATGGGCGATTTCAAGAACAACTGGGTGATTATTCACAGTCCAATACTCATACAATTTATACTACTGGCCCATCAAGGGTTTGTAAGTAACTATTGTATGGAAATCATCAGATATCAGTATGTGTCGTAAGGGAACAGGTCATGAGAGACCTAATCGGGTGAGTAGGTCATAGCAATGGGTCATGGGGGTCATAAAGTAAGGGAACTGAGACATAATGTGCATTGAATGATAAGGAATCAAGGCATTGAGTGGGGGAACACATGGCCATTGTTCTTGTGATGCCAGACTTGGTGTGCTTGTGCTTGATCTGGGAATGTATTGTAGAGACCAAACATGATTGTAAGCAGAAGAGGTGAGGTGGAGAAGGGGGGGAAAATGGTATAGTAATTGAGGTGTGAAGCCTTGGGGTAGTCCAAAGATTAGCCCAAGTCATCGCTCCTACCAGACTGACATCTGGTCATTGGGGCACTGGTCTGCAACGATCAGACGGGATCTCTGTGCCATATTTCAGCACTCCCCCACAAGCTGAGCACAGTCTGAGTGCTGTAGAGTGGCCCTTCACCTTCCATGCCAGAAGCGCCTTAGTAAGGATGTCAGCCACCATGTCATCTGTGGGACAGTAGATGAGTTTAAAAACTCTGGTCTGCACAGAGTGCCTGATGAAGTGGAAACAAATGTTAATATGTTTTGTTCTGGCATGGAAGTTGTCTGTCGTGGCAAGCATTAGGGCTGCCTGGTTGTCACAGTAAAGTGTTGTAGGTGCATTGAAGGCACTGAAGAGTTTGCCAATGAGGCATCACAGCTAGATGCCCTCCTTTGTGGCATGTGTGGCTGTGATATACTCCACCTTGGCTGTGGACAGTGCAATGAGCTCCTGTTTGCAAGAGCTCCATGAAATTGTGCCCCCATCAATGAGGTATGCAAAGCCAGAGATGGCTTGCCAATGGTCTTGTGAAGATCCATCTGTGTCTGTATAACCAATCAGTGCATGACAGTCTTCCCTGTACATTAATGCATGAGCTCATGTGCCAGTGAGATAGTGGAAGACCCGCTTAGTGGCCTCCCAATGAGCCTCCCCCAGGTTCTCCAAAAACTGCAAGAGTGTCAAGACTGTGAATGAGATATCTGGATGAGTAGCCACAGAAGCGTACATGAGGCTACTGATAGCCTTGCAGTATGGTACTTTTGCCATGCATGCCATGTTGGTCTTGTCCGTGGGTGCATCTTTGACTAAGTAGGAGATGCCAGGGATCATGGGGGCATGGATAGGCTTTGCGTTGCTCAGGTTGAAATGTTGGGTGATAGTGTTGATGTAGGACTCCTGCGACAATGCGATGATGCACACACTGCAGTCCCTGGTGATCTTGATGCCCAGGAGCCAGTGGATAGGCCCCAGGTTGATGATTGAATGATGTGCATTAATCTTGCACTTGTAGTCTTGGAGGACTGCTCCTGAGCTGCTAGTGATAGCGCAGTCGTCGACATGGACTGCGATAATGATTGGGTGCTTGCCAACGTGAGTGTGGAATACTCCAGGGTCAACCTTGCTAACACAGAACCCAAGATCAGCGAGGGTACATTTGAGGGTATTGTACCATTTCTGCCTGGCCTGCTTCAAGCCATACAGCAATTTCTTGAGGTGCTTGATGGTGCCTTGGTCACTGTCATAGCCAGGCAGGTTCTTCATGTAGATGTCCTCTTGCTCATTTAGCTCCCCATTGAGATATGCTCTGTTGAAGTCAAAGGAGTTGATTTCCCAGTCCTCCTGCGTGGCAAGCACAAGGATCATCTGGAAGGTGGTGAGTTTGGTGACTGGCAAGTAGGTCTCAAAAAAATCAGACCCATATATCTGTGTGAACCCCTGTGCTATGAGGTGTGCTTTGTACTTGTCCACACTGCCATTGGCCTTGTGTTGACATGAAAAACCCACTTGCTGCCCACAATATTCCTTCCAGGCAGGTGCAGCACTGTCTCCCAAGTGCCCACGTCCTTGAGTGTCTTCATTTTGCAATCCATTGCTTGCTGCCATAAAGGCCAGTCAGAGCGAGATTGTGCCTCGTGAGGCATCAGCAGATCATTTTGCATGTTGCTGATGACCTCCACAATGAGTGGCGTAATGCCTGTGATGAACTTGCAGTCAGTGCCAAAGTCTGTGAACTTGTCAGCGAAGGCTGCTGCTGCTCTGAGCTTCTTCTTCTTGCTGGACCACCCAATCTCTTCCTCGTGCTCTCCCCTATCAACTGTGCCTTTGCCAGCCTCCAGTCGCTTCTTGTAGTCCAATGGTTTGCTTTTGCAAGTTAAAGCCCACATTGCTTGAGCATAGCCAGGATTGCCATCAGAGTTGCACCAATTCTTCAGCTTGTCTTTGCTGGTGGTCAGCATGGACTGATACTGGCCTGGCAGCACTGGGTCCAGTTGGTCTTCTACATTGTCATCATCATCATCATCAGCATCTGACAGCAGCAGAGTGATGTCTTGCAGTTGAGGAGGTGCCAGTGCTGGGACTGGTGGTAGAGCTGGTGGAAGGGAAGGTGGTGGGGGAGGTGCCATGACAGAAGGGGTCTTGCCAGGCTTGTTGGTAGGTGGTGGGGCATTGTAAATTGTGACTGTTGTCAATGTGAACCTGACATTTCATTTGACCAAAACTGAGTTCTTGCTTGGCCAATAGATTCTGTGGGCATGAGTACTGTTCCTGTTGTACCCAACCCAATGCCCTTCAATGGCTTGCCCATCCAACTTTAAGCCTGCGTCAGTGTGAACCCACACACATTGCCCCCATTCAGGCACCCCAGCCAAGTTGGGCTTCTGTCCATGCAGCCGTTCATATGGTGTAACGTTGCTGAGTGCCTGCATAGACATGCAGTTCTTGAGCCAAGTTGCGAAAAGAGTCACCTCCCCCCAGAGATGCTTGGAAAGGCCACTGTGATGGAGAACTGCATGCATGCATTCCAGAAGGCACCAGTTCAATGACTCGGCCACCCCATTATGCTGAGGGGTGTTGTGCGTGGTTAGCTGATGCTCCATACCTTGCTCCTTGAGGTACCAGTTGAAGTTGGCACTGGTATACTCACCCCTGTGGTCTGAGTGAAGCCACTTGATTTTTACCCCACACTGAGTCTGAGCCCAAGTGGTGAAGTCCTTGTAAGCTTGTAAAGCTTCATCCTTGAAGTGCAAGAGTTGGGTGTGGGTGAAATGGGAGTGGTCATCAGTGAAAGTGATGTAGTAACATCGCCCACTGATAGTCTGCAGTGGTGATGGCCCTCAGACATTGGAGTGAATCTCTCACTGAAGGTGCTTGCTATCACTCCCTTGTGCTCCTTCTTGATGGCCTTCCTAGTCACCTTAGCATATTTGCATGACTCACAGTAGATTGGTTGCCCATCATCAATGAGTGAAATGCCTTGTATTGCCTGAGAGTGGATGAGGGTATGGATAGAGTCTGCAGCAATGTGCCCTAGGCAATGATGGAGCGTGCAAATGTTGACTGCTTCGTTGGCTGAACTTGTGCTGCACACATGCTCCACCTGGTAGAGCCCATTGGCATTAGAGGGGATTTTTCCCATGACAATGCCCCTGCCATTTCTAATCTTGCATGCATTGCCCTTGAAAGACATGGTGAAGCCTGCCTTTGTAATGCAGCTTATGGAAACGACAGTGAGTGCCATATCGGGGGCATAGAGGGTGTTGCAGAGGATAATGGGGGTGAATGACTCACTGTTGGGTACCTGAATCCATAAGTCTCCTATGCCATTAGCAAAGAAAAGGTGCTTGTTGGCTGCCATAATGGGATGAGGGGTAATAGAGTGATAAGATACAAATTGATGGCGAAAAGGGGACATGTGACACGAGGCTCTGGAGTCATAGAGCTCGCTCTTGGTCCAGGGGTTGCAAGCGAGATTTGACTGATCTTCACTTTGATCTGAAACTTCTTCAATTGCAGCCCAGGCCTCTATGTCAGGTTGTGCCTGTTGATCCACCGCAGCGGCACCCTCTTGGCCTCTCCTCTTTGGTCCTTGCCCTTCCTTCCCACCTCCCTTTGCCTAGCAGTCAGCCTTCATATGGCCACATTTCTTGCAATTAAAACATTCCACATCCTTCTTCAGCCTCCTGTCCTTCTTGCCAGTGTCAGCACCTAGTGCCTCATCTTGGCTGTCCTTCAGCTTGCTGGCTTTGATGATGCACCAGTAATGCTCATCAGTAATTAGTCAAATTACTGTATTTGGTGTGAGGTTTGTGTTGGTAAGTGTGGCAGTAGTGGATATGGCTGAGATGGTGGCTTTAAAAGTTACCAGGAGTGATCCAAGGAGAATGGAGGCATATTCCTCATTGGGAATGGTCTTGTCCATTGTGGCTAGCTGCTTGCATAGATGAGTGATGGTGTCAAAATGAGTGCATACATTGTCATCCTCCCTGCATTTTAGTGATTAGATCTTTCAATGAAGATCCATGACAATCATTTGTGTGCGCCCCTCAAATAATGCCTTTAAGGCATCCCAAACATCCTTGGCACAAGTACTGCTCTTGATGTGATTAAAAATAGAGTTGGGAACTGAAGTAGTGATAGCCTGCTTCACAGTAGCCTCCCCATAGGCCCACTGGGCTGGTGCAGCAACTCCGTTTACCATGCCAGAGTTTGAATAGGCTTGGGGCATAGTAGCATTAGTCAAGTGTTCAGAGAGCATTTGGGAGCCCATGGCCCAGCTCATCCAATCACAGTATATCACCCAGTTGGAACCATCCACTGCCAACCTTGGAACATTGAAGCGAGTCTTGTCACTTATGATACAAGATGCTGAAAGTGCAGATAAAATGATAGATAAGTGTGCAAATAGATAACTTGATCTCATACTGGTGTCTTTAGGCATGGGCAGGGCCCATAACCTAGAGTCAATGTGACAATGTGATGTAACACATCACATGGAAGTGCATGCACTGAGCAGAGATGAAAGTAAGGAGTTGAGTGAGATGCAGCAGAGTGCTAAGTGGAATGGAGCACACGGGTGATTTCAAGAACAACTGGGTGATTATTTACAGTCCAATACTCATACAATTTATACTACTTGTTGAAATGTTGTGTGCATCCATGTGCGAGTTGCCTTGGCATTGGGCATGAGTGGAGATGAGATGCAAGTGTAGTCTTGCAACATGATCCTTAAGGACTATGATCAGGGACAATCCCTTGATCTTCCTTGATCTTTAGTTAGGAAGTTTTATGATTGTTTCTAATGGAGTGCAGGTGTCCACACATGTATTTCACGTGTAGTTAGCCTCCTTATGATGTACTTAAGATTGCATAGTATACGCCTGGTGCCCCATTTGTTTATGCTACATTTGGTGTGCTAGGTGAGTTGCTTTATTATCTTGTGTCTAATACATATTTGTTTACGCTACATTTGGTGTGCCAGAACATCCCATAACTTGCTGCATTGCAACAGGTTATGGGCCCTGTGCTGTAATCTGACTTGACAAGATCTACTCACTGTTCTCTCACTGTGAGTTTGACTTTATTAAATACCTCTCCAACTCAGGTGCACCTCTGCACGTTGGGGTGCAAGTGTCTTGAGGCTCATGCTGGGGCCTCACACGCCTTGCTTGACCTGCGCTATAGACCCCAGGTGTGGGGAGACATGTGGGGAGAAACTCCCATCCCTGTGCGCATTAGTACACTTCTATACTTCCAGGTTTTCGTCCCGATGTGGCCTTACTGGCCATGATTGTTAGGTGGGATGGGGGGAGCCTGGTCTGGCTATAAGCCCAGTTGAACAGTTGGCTGTTGCTGCCCATTAAGTTGGGAGTGGTTTTGGGGTGTCAAGGCTGGGTGGTAGTCATTCCACCGAAGCTCTTGCCTCTGTTACAACTGCGCTGTGCTAGTTAGTTTTAGTAGTACTTACACAGGAGGCTGGGGGAAAGGCCTCTGCCAGTGGGGTCACTCCCTGTAGGCATGCTAAGCCATAGCGCTCCTTTCCATGTGCCTTATGCGTTAACCAGGGACTCCCCCAAACAGCACGGATGGCAGGTATTGAGACCCACATTGTTACAATCACGTTGAAGACACTTACCTACAGGTGATGACTACTGGGGTAAGCGGTAATTAGTCATGGACTTATCATCAGTCAGCCAGAGAATCACATGTACGATACGATGACTTGACCCTAGGATAGCGATAGTAGGGTTCAGGATTCATGAGGCGCTTTAAAGCCCTCTTACTGTAGTACTTAAGATGTAGCTGTTGAAGACCAAGCACCCCAGCTTGGTCTTCTTGAATTGCCACTCGTCTTCTACTTCTCGTGAGACATAAGGGCTCTATCTCCCTTTCTCCACTTACGAGCCGAAGCATCTTATGTCCAAAGTGTCCTTGGACCTTGTGACCTCCTATAGCACGTGACCAGGCAGGAGTCCGTGTCTATCATCGCTAAGTCGTGTTGCGCCCCGCGTACCGAGCCTAAGTCAAGGCTAACGTTCAGTGGCAACATAACATTAAGACCAAGCTCCCTTCACATCGTGGCGCGCATCACTACCAAAGAACGCTGGGTCTTCGCGCCCTATTCACTCCAAGAGAGAGGAGAATGAGACATACCTCTTATATACCTCAAAACAGCACGGTGGAGAACTGTTCGAGGGAACACCGGATATTTTGTCAACATCCCCACAAGGCCTGCACAGTATTACCCAGTTGAGTTCAACCACAACTTCGTGTGTTGGACAGAGATTACTTGGAACGCACCCCAAAACAGGTGGGACGTCGAAAGACCAACAGGACCAGATTATCGGTGCGACATCTTCGAAGACGAAGTACGAACAGCAGGACAAGTAGGATTGATCGACGGACAAAACAACCTGACTCCTTGAACCCCAGCACCATCTACTGAAGACGAAGAAGAAGAAAGGGGAAGCGAAGATTCTGGAAACACGGCCAAAACAGGGGTACCAGGGAATACTACCGAAGAAGAGGGATTAGCTGAATTAGCTGAGTCAATTCACATCAACCCACCAGAAATGACCACTATGACGGAACCGGTGGAAATAACAACAGAAGGAGCCACCTATCTCCGATGCGAAATAGTGGGAGAAATTCACCCACAAACCGGACATAGAATGCGCACAACTGACGATGAAGCAGCTCTACGACGAGCACAGGAGCCAGATAGGCCTGATCCACCAAGCGGAGGACCAGAATGACTGCCAGAGCTACCACCCATTTGACTCCCACAAGATGACCAACCTAGAAGAAGATTCCCCGGGGGAGGATTCCCCGGAGGAGGAGGATTCCCAGGAGGAGGAGGATTCCCAGGAGGAGGAGGATACCCCGGAGGAGGAGGGGTACCACCTGGGGGACCGCCAGGAGGTGGTTGGGGACCATCACCACTACCAATGCCACAAGCCCCTCAAGGAAAATTGGTAGGAGAACCTCCCACAATCTATGACGGCAACAGGAAGAAAACGACCCTGTTCATCAACGAATGGGAGCTATACTGGGCAGTCAACAATGACAACGCCCTTATGATAAACCCATACCGACGAGCTATGTTCTTCCTCACATACATAAAAGGAAGTCGAGTTAACGAATGGGTAATGGCCATCAATCGATGGCTAGCCCGACAAATACAGGGGGGAATCAACACCGCTGACGAATGACTCTGGAATGAAGTAGCAGCATCCTTCACACGGCGCTTCGCCAATAGCCTCGCAAAGGAAAATGCGCAATCCATACTCCAAACGGGAGTAAAGATGAAAGGGGAAGACATTGACACGTATATCGTTGAGATTGAAGAGCTAATCAGACTAGCTGAGTATCGATTCGACGTACCTCAAACGATTGAAACATTCACGGACGGGTTACCCACTGGGCTCTATCAAAAGGTCCTAGAACTCGACCGACCAACTACATACGAACAGTGGAAACAAGTGGCAATAAATCGCCAACAAGACTATATCCACATGAAAGCGCGACTAAAGGCGCATTGCGGCATAGTATCTACCCCTCGTCCAAGAGGGTGGATGCCACGACAAATGATGCCGGATCCAAACGCAATGGATACATCAGCAGGAAGAACTCGGGGTTGTGTCACAGGAAGCGATGAAATGAACCCAGCAACTATGCCTCGTGGAGGATACGTTCCTCGAGGAGGATTCATGCAAGGGAATCAAAGGGGAGGAAGGCAACGAGACCTACGCAAAGTTGAGTGTTATACTTGCCACAAAAGGGGACATCTGAGTTGCAACTGTCCCCAGCATACGTGGAACAGACCAAACAATGCCAGAAGAAACTGGACCCCACAACCAAGCCAAGGGCGTGAAGCAGTGGTCGACGACAGAAGCGTCTGTGACGAAGAGCCGATAATAACGGTGCGAGGGAACACTCAAACTCCACAGCAACAAGCAGACACATGGCTCCGAGGAGTGGCCTCCGCAGGAGAAGACATACAAGAATTGGTGATGAGGGATCTCGTCGGAAAGGAGGGTTTTCAAAGCACCTGAACCCATCGGCCTGGGTGAGGGCAATCCATAAGTTCAATTCTGTAATAGTGACTACGCGATTTCGATCCATGCATATTCCTGTCTCTATCAGAACTAGCAATGCAATGGCCGACATAAAAGCACTTGTAGACTCTGGAGCAACCGATTGCTTCATGAGCGAAAACTTCATACGAAGAATGAGGTTAGGGAAAAGACCCCTACAAAGACCACGAAAGATATGGAACATCGACAACACGGCCAATCAAGCCGGAGACATCACACATTACACAACCCTTGACATACAAACCAGTGGAGTCCGAAAAACGATACAGTTCCTCGTCACCAATATAGGGAATGAAGATATCATATTGGGATATCCCTGGATGGCTGCATTCGAACCAAAGTTCACATGGAAGCAGGGCATCATTGACGAAAAGGAATTACCTGTAATTCTCCAGTCAGTAAACCCCTCCATTCCCGGAAAAGAACCAATAATCGCACAAATCCAAGGGGCGAAAAATGACCATTGGGTTCAAGCCACAACTTCCACAGAACTCGCAATCCAAGCGCAACAATATACCAAAAAGGTAGAAATTCCCGCGGAATACCAACAATTCACCAAGGTATTCAGTGAAGAAGATTCGAAGCAATACCCACCAAAAAGGGCTTGGGATCATGCAATCAAATTCAAAAAGGACGCACCAGAAGCCATAGACTGTAAAGTTTATCCAATGAATCGCGTTGAGGATGAGGCGGTGCAAAAGTTCTTGAACAATGAACTAGAGAAAGGCTACATCTGTGAGTCCAAATCACCATATGCATCATCATTCTTCTTCGTCCGGAAAAAGGATGGCAAACTGCGACCAGTACAAGACTATCGGAAGATCAACGCTATCACAATCCGAAATCAATACCCTCTTCCCTTAATTGCCGACCTCATTCGCGACTTGAGTAATGCGCACATCTATACCAAACTCAACGTCAGATGGGGGTATAACAACGTACACATCCGGGAAGGCGATGAGAAGAAAGCCACCTTTAAAACCAGATACGGACTATTCGAACCTACGGTCATGTACTTTGGTCTAACCAATTCGCCAGCGACATTTCAGACTATGATGAATTACATATACCGCGATGTCATCCTCAAACATGAACCCCTTGGAACAACAATCCGTATATACATGGACGACATCGGCATCGCTACTTGAACCAACCTCGACGACCACCACCGGGCAGTTCACGACGTCCTCAAAGTTGCACAACTCCATGACCTCTATTTCAAGCCCGAAAAATGCCTCTTTGACTCACCCTCAATGGATTACCTGGGGGTAATCCTTGAAAAGGGGGTGACGCGCATGGACCCTGCCAAAATTGCCAGTGCCAACACATGGCCAGTACCAAAGAATGCGACGGAAGTATGAAAAGTACTTGGATTTTTCAACTTCTACCACCCATTCATCAAAGATTTTGCATTCATTGCTCGACCACTACATAAACTTACACGAAAGGACCAGGAATGGCATTGGGGAGCCAAAGAACAAGAGGCCTTTGACACATTAAAGAAATGTGTCATGTCGGAACCGGTACTAGCACATGCCAAACTTGATGATCAATTCGAGTTAGAAGTAGATGCATCGGGATACGCGGTAGGAGCCGTACTCTTGCAACGAAAAGAGGACGGTAAAAAGCACCCTATAGGTTACTATTCAGCCACGCTCAACAAAGCACAACGCAACTACGACATTTACGACCTCGAACTCCTGGCCATTGTAATGGCACTCAGGAATTGGAGACCCCTACTAGCGGGATCTCCTCACAAAATTATCATCTACTCCGACCATCTTAACTTACAATATTGGAGACTACCACAAAGAATATCGAGAAGGGTTGCATGAGAAGTATTAGAACTGTCAGAATATGACTTCGAGATACGCCACCTTCCCGGTAGACTCAACGGACGAGCTGACGCACTATCAAGATGCCCAGGGTATGATCAAGGGGAAGAAGACAACAAAGACGTAGTCATATTGCTGGATCGCGTCTTCATACGAGCAGGAACGACGCAACGCGCCCCCTCGATGCAAAGGGTTATAGCTCAAGAAGAGATGGAAGCCGCGGACCCAATATATGCCCAAGACGAAGAATTGATCAAACCTTGGGTCGACGCCCATCGATTAAAGAAGGTTGAAGGAACGTGGTACAAAGACGGACGACGCGTAGTAACTGGAGGGATGGAACACAAAAGAGCATTCATACGAGCTCACCACGATGCACCAGTATATGGACACCCGGGGATCAACAAAACGTACCAACTTACAAGCCGCAAGTACTGGTGGCCAAACATGAGACAAGATGTGACGAGCTACATATGAGGATGCGCAGAATGCCAAAGACACAAGATCAATACGCGGCCCACAAGAGCCCCACTGTCCCCGATATTTCCTACACGCGAAGCTATGCCATTTGAAACCGTCGCTTTGGACTTTATTACTAAGCTACCAATCTCGCAGGGATACGATTCAATACTCACCATAACGGACCATGACTGCACCAAAGTGGTGGTGTTTATCCCATGCAAGGAAAGTATGACCGCCGAGGAGACTGCGGGGTTAATTGTCCAGCACATTTTCCCACGATTTGGACTTCCACTAAAATTTATCAGTGATCGAGACCCAAAGTTCACATCGAGGTTCGTAAGAGAACTATGTAAAGGGACAGGAACAACGCAGAACATATCCACGGCATATCACCCTCGGACAGATGGACAGTCAGAACGTACAAATCAGTGGCTGGAACAATACCTGCGATTCTGGGTCAACGAACGACAGGACAATTGGCACACGTACTTACCCCTTGTGGAGTTTGCGCACAACAATTGGCCGAACGAGACTACAGGAGAGTCTCCCTTCTTCGTGCTGTATGGATTCAATCCGCGCGCTGATTGGACAGATAAGCCATCCCCGATACCACAAGTAGCGCTGAGGCTAGACCAGTTCAAAATGGCAAGACAGTGCGCTCAGGAACTGATGATCAAAGCGCAGCAGTCATGGGTCAAACACAAAGATATGCCCAAATATCAAGAAGGAGACCTCGTGTGGCTAGAAGGACGTCATCTTCGCACGAATCAACCAACCGCCAAGCTTGCGCCCAAGAGGCATGGCCCCTTTCCCATCATTCAGGTGATGTCCCCTGTCAACTATCGATTAAAACTTCCCACACAGTGGAGCATTCATGACATCTTTCATATCGATCTTCTCACACCGTACCGAGAGACCGATCTCCACAGATCAAACTATTCAAGACCAGCTCCAGACCTCATCAATAGTGACGAAGAATACGAAGTTGAGAAGATTCTAGATTCTCGGCAATTTGGCAGAGGACGGAAGACGCAATACCTTATCAAATGGAAGGGGTACCCTGACTCAGATAACGAATGGGTGGATGCACGAGACGTCCATGCCCCTGAAGTGATAAGGGAGTTTAAAAATCAAAACTCTGCCGCAAGGACGCATATAAGGAAGGGCAACACAAGCGAGTTCCCTATTCCCCCTTCTCTTCACTCCACTAAGCCACTCACCAAACTTATATCCTTCATGTCCGATGTCAATAACTACTATCTCGGATTGCCGGAGCGCATCTTCGGAGCGGAGCTCGAGGAGGGGCTCATCACCAAGTCCGAGGCACGAGAACTCTGTGCCAAAAAGTACATCTGACCCCACATCACTGACGAGAACCTCCTCGCCACCCCTCTCACTGAACAAGAGTTGGCATCAGTCCTACTCGTCTTTCCAGACCTCGACACGAAGCCTATGCCCCCGCGTGCACTATCACCCATGGTGCGAAGACTGTCAGACCCTTGCGACATGGGAGCAACCCCTACCCACCAAGCCGATG
>WNGR01005034.1_pt1 | contig 14210 bp, 9 predicted proteins | sample 5407581 | NCBI WGS metagenome assembly WNGR01 (sample SAMN13153383, study PRJNA577476) | soil metagenome | isolation source: 80 cm soil or saprolite under Garry oak tree replicate 2 | place: USA:California | collected 2016-06-15
GGGCCGCGAACGGCGCAACGGGCTGGGCCTGGCGCGACGTATTGCCCTACTTTCGCAAGCTCGAACGCGATGTGAATTTTCCCGGCGGCGACATGCACGGGCACGACGGCCCCGTGCCGATTCGCCGCATCATGCCCGAGGACTGGCCGCCGTTCTGCCATGCGTTTGCGAACGGACTGCGCGCTCAAGGCCTCGTAATGCTGCGCGATCAGAACGCCGAGTTCGGCGATGGGTTTTTCCCCGCCGCGTTTTCGAACCTCGACGACAAGCGCGTGTCGACGGCAGTTGCTTATCTCGACGACGCGACGCGCAAGCGCGGCAATCTGCGCGTCTTCGCGGAACTGCACGTCGAGCGCATCGTGATGGACGGCACGGTTGCGCGCGGCGTCGTTGCCGTGGCGCGCAACGGCGAACGTGTGCAGTTCGACGCGAACGAAGTCATTCTGTGCGCGGGCGCGTTGCAGTCGCCCGCGATGCTGTTGCGTGCGGGCATTGGATCGCGGGAGGACCTTGACGCGCTCGGCATCAAGTGCCGCGTCGATCTGCCTGGCGTGGGACGCAATCTGCAGGATCATCCTTCGCTCACGTTCTGTCATTTTCTTGCGCCGGGTTTACGCATGCCTTTGTCACGGCGGCGCGCCAGCATGGTGGCGGCGCGCGTGACTTCGGGCGTGGACGGCAGCGAAGCATCCGATCTCTATCTGTCGAGTGCGACACGCGCCGCATGGCATGCGCTCGGCAACCGGCTCGGCCTGTTCTTTCTGTGGTGCAACCGGCCCTATTCGCGGGGCCGCGTGCAACTGGTCTCTCCCGATGCGTCCATTGCGCCTCGCGTCGAACTCAATCTGCTTGAAGACGCACGCGATCTCGAACGGCTCGCTGCCGGCGTGCGAATGCTTGCGCGCGTGGTCGATGCTTCGGGCCTCGGTCACGATGCACGCGACTTCTTTCCTGCCGCGTTTTCGCCGCGCGTGAAAGCGTTGAGCCATGTCGGGAGAGGCAATGCGATGCTGACCTCGATACTCGGCACGCTGCTCGATACGCCGGCGCCTTTGCGGCGCGCGTTGATCGAACGTTTCTTCACGCGCGGCAAGCGCATGTCCGCTTTACTCGCCGACGAACACGCGCTTGCGGACTTCATCCGCGCGAATGTGTTCGGTGTGTGGCATGCGAGCGGCACATGCCGAATGGGGGACGCGAACCAGCCCGACAGCGTGACCGATACGCAAGGCCGCGTGCATGGCGCACAAGGGCTGCGCGTGGTCGACGCATCGCTGATGCCGCGACTGCCGTCGGCCAACACGAATATCCCGACCATCATGATCGCCGAGAAGATCGCGGATGCCATGGTCAAGCATCGACACGCAATGGGCGCGACGCACGCAGCGCCACTCGTTTCAACGCCTTAGCGAATTCAACCGACGGTTTCATTAACGCCAATCAGAGCACGCAATCGACAGGTGCCACTTTCACCGGACTGATACAGAGACAGGACGGTGACCATTCAAGGAGATGAATGATGTCCGTAGCAGCGCAAAACGGCGCCGCCGTGCCGGCTATCGACCAGCGGCAGGTCATGGGCGCAGTGTTCGCATCATGTCTGGGCTGGGCTCTCGATCTGTTCGACCTGTTCGTGCTGTTGTACGTGGCGCCCGTCGTCGGGCGTCTGTTCTTCCCTTCCGATCATGCGATGCTGTCGCTCGCAGGCGTCTATGCGTCGTTCGCGGTCACGCTGCTGATGCGCCCGCTCGGCTCCGCGCTGTTCGGCTCGTACGCCGACCGTCACGGACGCAAGGGTGCGATGATCGTTGCCGTGGTCGGCGTCGGCATATCGACGGCGGCTTTCGGCCTGCTGCCAACCGTGCATACAGTCGGACTGGTCGCGCCCGTGCTGTTTCTGATTCTTCGGCTCGTGCAAGGCGTGTTCGTCGGCGGCGTGGTCGCGTCGACGCATACCATCGGCACCGAATCCGTCGCACCGAAATATCGGGGCGCCGTGTCGGGGCTGATCGGCGGCGGCGGCGCGGGCATGGGCGCGCTGCTCGCTTCGCTGACGTTCCTGCTGATGTCGTCGCTGTTCCCGGGCGAACTGTTCGACGTGTGGGGCTGGCGCTGCATGTTCTTCACGGGGATCATCAGCTCGGTGCTCGGCCTCTTCGTGTTCAACAGCCTCGAAGAATCGCCGCTGTGGCGCAAGCTGGCCGCGGAAAAAGCGGCGAAAGCCGCGGCGCAGAAGCGCGATGCAGCCGTCGAGATCGTGCGTTCGCCCGTAAAAACGCTGTTCTCGCGCGACTATCGGTCGATCCTGTTCGTCAACCTGCTGCTGACCATCGGCGGCGGCAGCGGCTACTACCTGACCTCGGGTTATCTGCCGACGTTCCTCAAGATCGTAAGCCACGCGCCCAACGGTGCCGCCGCCGCGATCCTGATGATCTGCAGCATCGCTGTCGTGATCGCGTCGGTGGCGGCGGGACACCTGAGCACGTTCATCGGCCGCAAGACGGCGTTCATATGGATCGGCCTGATTCGCCTTGTCGCGTTGCCGGGCATATTTCTGCTGCTGCCAACGGCCACGGACATCGTGACACTCGGCCTATACGCAGTCGTACTCAGCGCGCTGGGCAGCGCCGGTTACGCGCCGATCCTGATCTTCCTCAACGAGCGCTTCCCGACGGCGATCCGCGCGACGGGCACGGGTCTGTCATGGAACATCGGCTTTGCGATTGGCGGCATGATGCCGACCTTCGTCTCGCTGGTCGCGAAGGAAACGAGCCAGTTGCCCGTCACACTCGCGATCTTCGTCGGCGCGATCAGCGTGATCTTCCTGATTGGCGCGTTCATCGTGCCCGAGACGCGTGGCCGACTCGATCAGCCAGCTTCGCGCAACGTGAACTGAGCGGTCTCACTCGTCCGCCGCGCTCTTCGTGACGCGGCGGATTTCCTCCGCGATGATGTCGATGAGCGCTTGCGCAGCGGGCCCGATCGGACGCTTCGGATGCGAGACCTGAACGATGTGCCGCAAGATTGACGGCGTCGTAATGCGGTGCGCGCGCAGCGTGCCTTCGTCCACTTTGCGCTGCACGACCACACGCGGCAAGATCGTGGCGACACTGCTCTGCTCGACGAATTGCACGATGGTGCTCAGCAGATCGATTTCGAAGGTGGGCTTGATGACGATATTCGCGGCCATCAACGCGGCGTCGAGCGCGCCGCGCAAGCCGTTGCGGCGTGTCGGCAGCACCAGTTCGACGGCGGGCGGTTGTGACAGGTCGATCGTTTCCGGCAATGTGGCAACGCACTTCATGCCCGTCACGTACACCATCTCTTCGACGAGAAGTGGCTGCATGTCGAGCGTGAGGCGGCCGCGCGGCTTGTTGATGATCGCAGCATCGAGGCGCCCTGCTTCGACGCCGTCGATCAACTGCGCGCTGAACCCATCGGCCACCGACACCTCGACCTGAGGAAACAGCGCATTGAACTTCGCCAGCGATTCGGCGAGCACGCTTTCCGTTTCCGAGGCGACCATGCCGAGCGACACGCGGCCCGTGACGATCACATCCTGACGGCTCAACTGCACGCGCGCGTGCTCGATGTCGCGCATGATCGGCGTGTAGAGGCGATACATCTGCCGCGCGGCGTCGGTGGGCGTCATGCCGTGCGGTCCGCGTTCGAAGAGCGCCTGCCCCAGTTCCGCCTCGATCTTCGAAATCTGCATGCTGAGCGCCGGCTGGACGATGTTCAGGCGCTTGGCCGCGCGCGTCACCGAGCCGTCTTCGAAGAGTGCGATGAAGTACTGGATTTGTTTGAGGTCCATGCGGCCATTCTACGTTGACTGCCTTCTCACCAACGTCGGCAAAGGCGCAATCACAGCAGGCGGCTGCCCCTCACCACGCGGCTCATGAATCAACCGTATCAGCAATTCAATCGACGCCTGCGCAATCGCTTCCGTATTGATCGCGACCGTCGTCAGCGACGGCCGCACCTGATGCGCCAGCTGAATGTCCGTGATGCCGATCACGGACACATCGTCGGGTACTTTACGGCCTAGCGTCGCCAGCGCCTGCAATGCACCGATCGCAAGCAGATCATTCGTCGCAAACAGCGCGCTGAGATGCGGCTCGCGCTCCATCAATTCCACACACGCGGCAAAGCCCGCGTCGATCGTATCCGGAATCTGCAGCACGGCGGCATCGTCCGGTTCGAGACCGGCTTCGCGCATTACCTCGCGAAAGCCCGTCGCGCGCGCATCCTGCAGGCCGCCGCAACCGTCGCCGACCAGCATGCCGATATCGCGATGCCCCAGTTCCAGCAGATGCCGCGCCGCGAGCGCGCCCGCATGCGCGAAATCGACGGCCACGCACGGCAGCGCGGGCAACTGCTCGGGATGCTCCCACAGGCTCAACACGATCGGCGCGCCAACGGCTGCGGACTCGCACAGTTCGTTGATCGCGATATCCGTGTTGAGCACCAGCACGCCTTCCGCCAGCGTGCCCGCAATCTGCGTCAGATACGCACGGCCGATTTCCGCGTCGTCGTCGGTGTTGCAGACCATCAGGAAGTAACCGCCGCGCCGCGCCGCGCGTTCGGCCGCCAGCACGAACTCGGGATAAAACGGATTCGCGATGCTCGACAGCATCAGCGCCAGCGTCGGCGAGCGCCCTTCCGCCAACGCGCGCGCGTTCAGGTTCGGCCGGTAGCCCAGTTCGCGGATAGCACGCTTCACGCGCTCAGCGGTTTCGGGTCGTACCTTGTCCGGATTGCGCAACACGTTCGAAACGGTCGCCGCCGTGACCTGCGCGCGTCGCGCGACGTCGGTTAATGTCGCCATGCCAGAAAGATTAGGAAAGATCCCATATTTAGAGACTGCGAATCAGATGTTGCGCACCTACCGCAGGCTTTGATAACTTTGCTCGAAAGGATATTGCAACCAGTTGCATGGGACCCGAGTAAGCGCTAAAGCGCTAACTCTGGTCGACAGGAGACAAACAAACATGATCGCGCTTTCGAGCACATCCGAATTTAAACGCTTAAATCCACACCGCGCAAGCCTCTGCGCGATTTTTTTCAAAGCGAATTTAAGCGTTTAAATCCAGGGAAAACACTATGTCCGCAATCTCCCTGACCAACATCCAGAAGACGTTTGGCGCGAATGCGCCCGTCATCCGCGATCTCAACCTCGACATTGGTGCGCACGAGTTCTGTGTGTTCCTCGGACCGTCCGGTTGCGGCAAGTCGACGTTGCTGCGCATCGTCGCCGGCCTGGAAGATCAGACCGACGGCGACGTGACGATCGGCGGCCGGTCGATGAACGGCGTCCCCGCCGCCGAGCGCGGCGTGGCGATGGTGTTCCAGAGCTACGCCCTCTTCCCGCACATGTCGGTCTACGAAAACATGGCGTTCGGCCTGAAGCTCGCAAAAACGCCGAAGGCCGAAGTCGACCGGAAGGTGCGCGAAGCGGCGCGCGTGCTGCAACTCGATACGCTGCTCGAACGCAAGCCGCGCGAACTGTCGGGCGGCCAGCGTCAGCGCGTCGCGATTGGCCGCGCGATCGTGCGCGAGCCGGGCGTGTTTCTGTTCGACGAGCCGCTGTCCAATCTCGATGCTGCGCTGCGCGGCCAGACGCGCATCGAAATCGCGCGGCTGCATCAGCGCTTCGCGCAGGCGAGCGTCGTCTACGTGACGCACGACCAGATCGAAGCGATGACACTCGCCGACAAGATCGTGCTGCTGCACGCGGGCGCGGATACGCAGCGCTTCGGCAGCATCGCGCAGATCGGCGCGCCGCTCGAGCTTTATCATCGGCCGCGCTCGCGGTTCGTCGCGGGTTTCATCGGATCGCCGCGCATGAATTTCCTCGACGGCGAAGTGGATGCGATTGCGCAAAACGGCGTGCACGTCAGGCTCAAACGGAGCGATACGACGCTGCGCGTGCAGGTCGACGGCGCGCGTCTCACGCGTGGCCAGCCTGTCACGGTCGGCATTCGTCCCGAGCACATCCGTCTCGACGGCGACGCGCAAACGCTCGCGGTCAAATCGCTGATCACCGAACAGCTTGGCGAGCACAGCTACGTGCATGTGGAATGCTCGGACGGCACGCTGATCGCGAAGGCGCCCGGCGATGTGTCGATTCGCAACGGCGAGCCTCTGGCGTTGCGTGTGCCCGCCGACGCATGCCATTTGTTCGATGAAGAAGGCATGGCACTGGCGCGCACGGTCGAGACAGAAGCGCAAGCCGTCGCGCTGCACCTGTCGTAAAAGCAGCCAGGCAACGACGCGAACCGCGCCTGCCGGGTTCGCCGATCTCAACAGCCGGCCATAGAGCCCGCGCGGTAGGCAAGAAGACCGCTGTCCGCGTCGAGCGGCCGGCCAACAACGCAGTTCCAGGAGACACCACGATGATCAACAAGCACCTGAGCCGCATTGCCGGGCTCGCTTCTTTCAACACGCGCTCCGTGACGGCTGCACTCGCCGTCTCGGCGGCGCTGCTGTCGGGCTTCGTCGCGGATGCCGACGCCGGTCAGCTGAACGTGAACGTGTCGGCGCGCGGCAACCAGCGCTCGACATGGCAGGACGCGTTCGACAAGTTCAAGAAGGCCAATCCCGATGTCGATCTGAAGATCACCTACATCACCGAAGAAGCGTACAAGGTGCAGATGGGCGGCTGGCTCGCGACCGATCCGCCCGATGTCGTGTCGTGGCACGACGGCGAGCGCATGGCCTACTACGCGAAGCGCGGCCTGCTCGAAGACCTGTCCGGCGACTGGTCGAAGAACGGCTGGAGCCAGCAGTACGCATCGGTGAAGGAAGCTTCGACGTATAACGGCAAGCAGTATGCGGCGCCCCTCGGCTATGACGCATACGGTTTCTTCTATCGCAAGGATCTGTTCGAGAAGGCAGGGATCAAGAGCGAGCCGAAGACGTGGGAAGAATTCCTCGACGCCTGCAAGAAGCTCAAGGCAAGCGGTGTCGCCCCCATCGCCGTCGCCGCGCGCGACAGCTGGACGCTTGCCGCGTGGTTCGATTATCTCGACCTGCGCATCAACGGCAACGCGTTTCACCAGAAGCTGATGGCGGGCGAAGTGCCGTACACCGATCCGCGTGTGAAGAAGGTCTACACGACGTGGAAGACCTTGATGGACGACCACTACTACATCGACAACGCGTTGTCCTACGATCTCGATTCGATCGGCCCGTTCCTCGCGAACGGCAAGGCCGCCATGATGCTGATGGGAACGTTCTTCTCGGCGGGCATTCCGTCGAGCGTCAAGGATCAGATCGGCTTCATGCGTTTCCCGGTGATCGATCCGAAGGTGCCGATGGCGGAGGACGGTCCCGTCAACGTGCTGCTGATTCCCGCCAAGGCGAAGAACAAGACCGACGCACGGCGTCTGCTCGCGTTCATGGAAACGCCTGAAATCAACGCGGATCTCGCGCACGGCTGGGGCCAGTTGCCGTCGAACAGCAAGGCAGCGGAACCGGAAGATCCCATCTCGAAGGTCGGCTTCCAGACGCTCGCCAGCACGACGGGCGGCATTGCGCAGTTCTACGACCGCGATATGACGAAGGAAATGGCCGACGAAGGCATGAAGGCCATGCAGCAGTTCTATAACGATCCGTCGCAGATCGACTCGCTGCTCGCCCGTCTCGAAGCGACACGCAAGCGCATATATCACAAGTGATGTCCTGAAGGCGGCCGTGCTGAACGCGGCCGCCTGCCGGGCGCATCGCAGTCGATGCGCCCACGAATCACCTGCCGCTCGCCGCAACGGGCGAGCCGCATCGAACGAGGTTTCGTCATGTCCACGTCTATCGCTCGCCTGCCTTCGGCGCGCACCCGCCGCACGTCCAGGTCCGGGCGCGCTCGCAATCGCGCGGCGTTCTTCTTTCTGCTGCCGGGCTGCGCATTATTCGCGTTGTGCGTGATCTATCCGATCTTCAGCAGCATCTCGCTCAGTTTCTACAACTGGGACGGCATGACGGAAAAGACCTTCATCGGCCTTGCGAACTACGCCGAGCTGTTCCAGGCGGACACGTTCTACGTCGCGCTGAAAAACAACCTGATCTGGCTGGTGTTCTTCCTGCTTGCGCCGCCGTTGGGTCTGCTGTTCGCGCTGTACCTGAACCAGCAGGTGAAGGGCATGCGCGTCGTGAAGTCGCTGTTCTTTGCGCCGTTCGTGTTGTCGGGCGTGGTCGTCGGTCTCGTGTTCAGCTGGTTCTATGACCCGACCTTCGGCCTGCTCAAGGTGATTGTCGGTCACGGCATTCCCGTGCTCGGCGATGCGCACACCGTGACGTTCGGCATCGTGTTCGCCGCGCTCTGGCCGCAAACGCCCTACTGCATGGTGCTGTATCTGACGGGCCTCACAGCGATCAACCCCGAAGTGGTGGAAGCCGCGCGCATGGAAGGCGCGAAGGGCTGGCGTCTGTTGTGGCACGTGATCCTGCCTCAATTGCGCCCTGCGACATTCATGGCCGTCGTGCTGACGGTGATCGGCGCATTGCGCAGCTTCGACCTGATCGCGGTGATGAGCGGCGGCGGTCCGTTCGACAGCTCCACGGTGCTCGCCTATTACATGTACGACCAGGCCATCAAGTATTACCGCGAAGGCTATTCGGCGGCGATTGCCGTCGTTCTGTTCGCGATCATGCTCGTCTACATCGTGTTCCATCTGCGCCGGATGCTGCGCGAAGAACGCTGATTCACGTTTCGCGCAAGGAGAACTCTCATGTATCCGCTTCCCGTCGAACGCTGGAAACCCTGGAATCGCGCGATCTACAAGGCGTCGCTGCCGCTCGCGCTGCTCGTGTGGCTGCTGCCGATGCTCGCTGTGCTCGTCACGTCGATCCGCTCGTCCGACGAGCTTTCGCAAGGCGATTACTGGACGTTTCCCAAGCACTTCGCGTTGCTCGACAACTACGGCGCCGCGCTCACGCAAACGCCGATGCTGCATTACTTCGCCAATAGCGTGCTGATTACGGTGCCGTCCGTGCTTGGTGCGATCCTGCTGGCGTCTATGGCGGGCTTCGCGCTCGCTACGTATCGCTTTCGCGGCAACATCGTCGTGCTGTTCACGTTCGTTGCCGGCAATTTCGTGCCCGTGCAGATCCTGATGATCCCCGTGCGCGACATGGCGTTGAAAGTCGGACTGTTCAATACCGTATGGGCGCTGATCATTTTTCATATCGCGTTTCAGACGGGCTTCTGCACGCTCTTTCTGCGCAACTTCATCAAGCAGTTGCCGTTCGAGCTGATCGAGGCGGCGCGCGTCGAAGGCGCGAGCGAATGGACGATCTACGCACGCATCGTTCTGCCGCTGATCCGCCCTGCACTCGCGGCGCTCGGCATTCTCGTCTTCACGTTCGTCTGGAACGACTATTTCTGGGCGCTGTGCCTCACGCAAGGCGACGACGCCGCGCCTATCACGGTCGGCGTCGCCGCGCTCAAGGGGCAATGGACGACCGCGTGGAATCTCGTCGCGGCCGGTTCGGTGCTGGCCGCGCTGCCTTCCGTGCTGATGTTCTTCCTGATGCAAAAGCACTTCGTGGCGGGACTGACATTCGGCGCAAGCAAAGGCTGACGCGCAAGGCCGACCGCACACTACTGATCTCTGGAGAAATCGACAATGCAACTGGGTGTTTGCTACTACCCCGAACAATGGCCAGAAACGCTGTGGGCCGACGACGCGCGCCGGATGGTCGAACTCGGCATCACGCATGTACGGATCGCCGAATTTGCGTGGAGCCGCATGGAGCCGCGCGCGGGCGTCTATGAATGGACGTGGCTGGACCGCGCCGTGGCCACGCTCGCCGATGCCGGCCTGAAAATCGTGCTCGGCACGCCCACCGCATCGCCGCCGAAGTGGCTCGTCGATTCGATGCCGGAGATGCTGCCCGTGCGTGCCGACGGCACGACGTGGAATTCCGGTTCGCGCCGTCACTACGATATTTGCAGCGAGCCGTATCGACGCGAATGCCTGCGTATCGTCGACGTCATGGCGCAGCGCTATGGTTCGCATCCCGCCGTTGTCGCATGGCAAACGGATAACGAACTCGGCTGTCACGAAACGGTGCCGAGCTATTCGAAGGCGGCCCGCGCGCGCTTCCAGGCATGGCTCGCGCGCCGCTACGAAACCGTCGACAACCTGAACCAGCGCTGGGGCACGGTGTTCTGGAGCATGGAATACGCTTCGTTCGATGCAATCGAGTTGCCGAACCTTACGCCGACCGACGCGAACCCGATTCACCTGCTCGACTTCCGCCGCTTCATGTCCGACGAAGTGACGAGCTTCCACCGCGAACAGGTCGATGTGTTGCGACGCCATGCGCCGAACGCGGACATGCTGCACAACTTCATGGGCTTCTTCACGACCTTCGATCACTATCGCTTCGCCGCGAACAACAGCATCGACGTCGCGACGTGGGACAGCTATCCGATCGCGCGCACGGAAGTGATCGCGTTGAGCGAAGAGGACAAGGCACGCTATGCACGCACGGGCCACCCGGACGTGTCGGCGTTCGATCACGACCGCTATCGCGCGATCGGCCAAGGCCGCTTCTGGGTGATGGAACAGGAAGCGGGCCCTGTAAACTGGGCGCCGTGGAACCCCGTGCCCGCGCCCGGCATGGTGCGTCTGTGGGCCTACGAGGCCTTCGCCCATGGCGCGGAGCTGGTGTCGTACTTCCGCTGGCGCCAGGCGCCGTTCGCGCAGGAGCAGATGCATTCGGGTTTGAATCTGCCCGACAACACGCTGTCGCCGGGCGGCCGCGAAGTGGCGCGCGCCGCGCAGGAGATTGCGCAGTCCGAAGCGCTCACAAAGCTCGCGCAAAGCGGCCCGGCGCCACGCGCCGAGGTCGCGCTCGTGTTCGACTATGAAACGCAATGGATGTTTGAAATCCAGCGGCATGCAAAGGGTTTCGATTATCAGACGCTCGCGTTCGAGTATTACCGAACGCTGCGCGAAATGGCGCTCGACGTCGATATCGTGTCGGCGCACGCCGATCTCTCGGGGTACAAGCTGATCGTCGTGCCGGGTCTCGCGGCGCTGCCGGCGGGCTTTGCGAAGAGCGTTGAGCAATCCTCCGCGCAATGGGTGATCGGCCCGCGCACGGGCTCGAAGACGGCGGACTTCGCGATCCCCGCGCAGTTGCCGCCGGGCGCGCTGCAAACGGTCCTGCCGTTCAAGGTGCTCGAAGTCGATTCGTTGCGCCCGACGCTGCAGCCGACGACGACATTCGATGGTGTGACGGGCATCGCCTTGCACTGGCGCGAGCATATCGAAACGCGCGACGGCCTCGACGTGCTCGCGCGTTTCGATGACAACTGGCCCGCTATCGTCGCGCGCGGACATGTGCGCTATGCGAGCGCGTGGTTCGATGCGGCATTGCATCGCGCGTTGCTCGAAGGTGCAGCGCGCGATGCGGGTCTTGCTGTGACACATCTTGCGCAAGGGTTGCGCGTGCGGCGTCGCGGCGAGATCACGTTCGCCTTCAATTTCGGTGCGACTGCTGCCGAGGCGCCTGCACCTGACAACGCGCATTTCGTGCTGGGTCAGCGCACGCTCGGCACCGCCGATGTCTGCGCGTGGATCTCGGCGTGATGAATCGCCCGCGCGATATGCCGACGACGACGCTGACCGTCGATGCAAGCCGCCCTGCCACTACGCCGCTCGCGGATACGTTGCGGATGGGCGCGAATACATCGCCCGATGGAAGGACGATCGGCATCAATAGCCGCTATCTGACGCGCGACGGCGAACCGTGGCTGCCCGTCATGGGCGAGCTGCATTACGCGCGCGTGCCGGAAGCGCATTGGGACGACGCGCTTGCGAAGGTCAAGGCGGCAGGCGTCGATATCGTGTCGTCGTATGTGATCTGGCGTTATCACGAGCCACGTCCCGGGCAGTTCGACTGGAATGCGCGGTTCGATCTGCGCCGGTTCGTTGAAGCCTGCGCGAAACGCGGGCTGTACGCGTTCGTTCGCATTGGCCCGTGGGTGCATGCGGAAGTCCGTTATGGCGGCATTCCCGCGTGGGTCGTCGATCAGGTGCCGACGCGCAGCGACGATCCGCTGTATCTGCAGTACGTGAAGCGGTTCTTTGCTGAGATCGCCGCACAGCTAGAGGGCTTGTTGTGGAAGGATGGCGGCCCGGTGATCGGCATCCAGCTCGAAAACGAATACAACCTGACGGGGCCGCAGCAAGGACCCGCGCATATCGCGACACTCAAGCGCCTCGCGCGCGAAGCGGGACTGGACACGCCGTTGTACACGGTAACGGGCTGGGATAACGCCGTGTTTCCGCGACGCGAAGTTGCGCCTGTTTTTGGCGGATATGCCGACTTGCCGTGGGGGACGTCGACGGCGATGTCGCCACCGAGCGAGGTGTATGGGTTTCGCTTTACGAGCCGTGTCGGCGGCGATCTTGGTGCGCAGACGCATAACAGCGAGCCTGGCGATGCGGATGCTGTAGCGAGCGAAATGCCTTTTCTAGGCGCGGAATTCGGTGGGGGCGTGCCGACCATGTATCGGCGCCGTCCCGTTCTCGATCCCGACGATATTGCGGCGATGCTGCCTGTGCAGCTTGGTTCCGGCGTGAACCTGTACGGCTATTACATGCTGCATGGTGGCCGTAATCCGCCTGGCGATGTGGACGGACAAGAATCTACGGCGACGGGCGGTTATAACGATCTGCCTATCGTCAATTACGACTTTCAGGCGCCGTTCGGCGCGAATGGCGAAGCGCATCCCGTGCTTGGCAAGCTGCGGCCGTTGCATCTGTTTCTTCAGCAATGGGGTAGTGATCTGGCGACATGCGATGTGTATGCGCCGGAGCTTCTGCCGCGCGGTGCGGACGATCTTGAAACGCCGCGATTTTCCGTGCGTGCGGACGGCGATCGTGGCTTTCTGTTTTTCAACAATCATGTGCGGCAGCATCGGATGCCTGAGCGGCAAGGCGTGCAGTTCGCGGTCAAGCTCGCGACTCGCACGGTCATGTTGCCTGCGGCGCCGATCGATATTACGCCGGGAACGTGGTTCGTGTGGCCCATTGGACTTGCGCTCGGTGGCGCGCGCTTGCGTTATGCGACTGCACAGCCCGTTACACGGCTTTCGACGCCTGACGGCGAAACGTACGTGTTCTCCGCAACGGATGGGATCGCGGTTGAGTTTGCGTTCGAGCCAGGGTACGTGACGCGGATCGCGCCCGCGGACTCTCGTTCTTTATTGACGACAGATGAAGTGAATGGTGTGTTGGTCGCACGTCCTACGCCCGGCTCAGTATTCATCGCGACGTGCAGCGACGACACGCGTATCACGATCATCACACTCGCGAGCGAGGATATCGAACGGCTCAGTGTGTTGCCATTCGATGGACAGCGTCGACTGGTTCTTACCGATGCGTTGGCGTTCGAACGCGACGGCGAACTCGTATTGCGTTCTACGGGTGCCGCTTCGTTTGATTTATATGTCTATCCGCCGTTGCAGCACGCCCCTATTTCGACACGAGCGTTCGTAGAGGCGCCGCTGGACGGCATTTTTCAGCGCTTCGCGGTATCTGTGCCGCCAGTCGCGTTCGATGTCGGTGTTACGCCTTTGCGTTTCGCGCAGATGGTGCCTTCTATTGCTTCAGGCGGTGCAGCGCGGGCTGCCGTTGAACCTGCCCCAGAGAGTTTTGGCAAGGCAGCCGCGTGGCGTATCGATGTTCCCGAAGAGGCGTTGAACGCGCCAGGTTTGAGCAACGCCTATCTGTCGATCCAATATGCGGGCGATGTCGGGCGGTTGTTCTCGGGTGCCGATTTGATCGATGATCATTTTTACAATGGCTTGCCGTGGCAGATTGGTGTGCGCAATGTGAGGATCGATCCGCAGCAATCGTTGATGTTGACCGTGCTGCCAATGCGGGCAGATGCGCCTGTTTATCTCGATGCGCGGCATGATCCCAGGTCTGCTATTAGCGATCAGGTTGCTGAGATTCTTGGCGTGAGCTGGGTGCCGGAGTATGAAGTGGTCTATTCTCGACCCGTAAGCGGGTGATTCTGGTTCGTTCGCTGGCATCCGCGTTTTGCTTTCTGGCCTTTGCGCTGGCATCCGCGTTATGCCTTCGTGCTTCACGCGTTGCCCCTGTGCGGGGCGGCACCTACTTTTCTTTGCCGCCGCAAAGAAAAGTAGGCAAAAGAAAGCGGCTAACACCGCCAACATTTCTTCTTGCCTGAGG
>WNGR01005289.1_pt1 | contig 14210 bp, 13 predicted proteins | sample 5407581 | NCBI WGS metagenome assembly WNGR01 (sample SAMN13153383, study PRJNA577476) | soil metagenome | isolation source: 80 cm soil or saprolite under Garry oak tree replicate 2 | place: USA:California | collected 2016-06-15
TGTGATCGTCGGCGCGGGTTCGGCGGGTTGCGTGCTCACCAGCCGGCTGAGCGAAGATCCCTCGACCAGCGTTTGCGTGCTCGAGGCCGGGCCGAGCGACTGGCATCCCTACATCCATCTGCCGGCGGGTTTTATCAAAACCTTCCACATGAAGAGCATCAACTGGGCCTACCAGCAGGAGGTCGGGCCCTGGACCGGCGGGCGCAGCATCTACGCGCCGCGCGGCAAGACACTCGGCGGCTCGTCCTCGATCAATGGCCACATCTACAATCGCGGCCAGCGCATGGATTTCGACACCTGGGCGCAGATGGGCAATCGCGGCTGGGGCTATGCCGACGTGCTGCCCTACTTCAAGCGATTGGAGAAGCGGGTCGGCGAGGGCGAGGATACCTATCGCGGCCGCGACGGCAACCTCACCGTCACGACGATGGACTGGCGTGACCCGCTCTGCGAAGCCTTCATGGAAGGCGCAGTCTCGCTCGGCATTCCCCGCAACCCCGACTACAACGGCAAGATCCAGGAGGGCGTCTCCTATTGCCAGCGCACCATCGACAAGGGCCTGCGTGTCTCCGGCTCGACCGCATTCCTCAAGCCCGCGATGAAACGGCCCAACGTGCATGTGCATACGCATGCGCATGTCACCGAGATCATCTTCGAGGGCAAGCGCGCGGTCGGCGTGCGCTACATGAAGGGCGGCCGCGGCGGCACGCCGGTCGAAGTGCGCGCCAATAAGGAAGTGATCCTGTCCGGCGGCACTTATAATTCGCCGCAGCTGCTTCAGCTTTCCGGCGTCGGCTCGCCGGATTTGCTCCAGGCCCATGGCATCCAGGCGCGTCACGCGCTGCCGGTCGGTGAGGGCCTCCAGGACCATTACGCGCCGCGCACGGTTGCGCGGGTGAAGGACATCAGGACGATCAACGAGCTCCGCCGCGGTCTGTCGCTCTGGGTCGAGGCGCTGAAATGGGCGACCACGCGCCGCGGCCTGCTCTCGCTGTCGCCGACCATGGTCTATTGCTTCTGGCACTCCGGCGAGAGCGCGGACAGCTCCGACCTTCAGCTCACCTTCACGCCCGCGAGCTACAAGGAAGGTGTGCAGGGCCAGCTCGAGGACCAGCCCGGCATGACGGTCGCCTCCTGGCAGCAGCGCCCCGAAAGCCGCGGCTATGTCCGCATCCGTTCAAGCGATCCGTTTGCGCCGCCGATCATCCAGACCAACTATCTCACCGAAGAACTCGACCGCCGCGTCGTGGTCGCCGGCATGAGGCTGGCGCGGCGCTTGCTCGGATCGGCGCCGCTCGCGCCCTATTTCGCCTATGAGGATTTCCCCGGGCCCAAGGTGCAGAGCGACGACGAATTGCTGGCGGCGGCAACGGAACGCGGCACCACCACCTTCCATCCCGGCTGTACCTGCCGGATGGGACCGGCGGAAAGCTCGTGGGCCGTGGTCGACGACCAGCTCCGCGTGCACGGCCTGCAGGGTTTGCGCGTCGTCGATGCCTCGATCATGCCGCGGATGATCTCGGCCAATCTCAACGCGTCGACCATGATGATCGCCGACAAGGCGTCGGACATGATCCGAGGCAAGGCGGCGCCTGAGGCGGTGAGGTTTCAGGAGATGGCCTGAGCTTTGCCGAAATTCGTCATGGCCGGGCATAGCTGTCCGAAGGACGGCGTCGCTTCCGCTCGCCTATGTCCCGGCCATCCACGTCTTCCTTGCGTGGACCGCCAAGACGTGGATGCCCGGGTCAAGCCCGGGCATGACGGAGTTTGCTGTCAGGGCGCAATGCGCCGTCCTTCAAGTCAATAGCCGGAAACTCGTCCTTTCCGGCCTCCGGCTCGCACCGGAGCGGATGCCCCGGCGCCCGCCGCGTTGACGAACTACACTTCGCGGCGGGTCAGGAACGCCAGGCGTTCGAACAAATGGACATCCTGCTCGTTCTTCAACAACGCGCCGTGCAGCGGCGGGATCAGCTTGCGCGGATCGCGTTCCCTGAGCATTTCCGGCGTGATGTCTTCGTTCAAGAGGAGTTTGAGCCAGTCGAGCAGTTCCGAGGTCGAGGGCTTCTTCTTCAGGCCCGGCACTTCGCGCACCTCGAAGAAGATCCGCAATGCTTCTTCCACCAGGCGCTTCTTGATCTTGGGGAAGTGCACGTCGACGATCCGGCTCATGGTGTCGGCGTCGGGGAACTTGATGTAGTGGAAGAAACAGCGGCGCAGGAACGCGTCCGGCAGTTCCTTCTCGTTGTTCGAGGTGATCATCACGATCGGGCGCAGGCTCGCCTTGATGTTCTCGCCGGTCTCGTAGACGAAGAACTCCATGCGATCGAGCTCGAGCAGGAGGTCGTTGGGGAATTCGATGTCGGCCTTGTCGATTTCGTCGATCAGGAGCACCGGGCGCTTGTCATGGGTGAAGGCTTCCCACAATTTGCCGCGCCTGATGTAGTTCTTGATGTCGGACACCCTGGCGTCGCCGAGCTGGCTGTCGCGAAGGCGCGACACCGCGTCGTATTCATAGAGGCCCTGCTGCGCCTTGGTGGTGGACTTGATGTGCCAGGTCAGAAGCGGCGCGCCGAGCGCTTTGGCGACTTCCTCGGCCAGCACGGTCTTGCCGGTGCCGGGCTCGCCCTTGATCAGCAGCGGGCGCTCCAGCACGATCGAAGCGTTGACGGCGACCTTGAGGTCGTCGGTGGCGACATAGTCCTTGGTACCGGTAAATTTCATCTAGTTGGTTGCCTTGTTGTTCGTTCTCGAGCCGCATGGCCCTAATATGAAACGACCGCTGTATCAGCGGTCGTTTTTCTCCTGCCTGAAAGCCCCGTTCGGGTTCAATTCTAGTTGAAAAACCGGGCGGGTCTAGCGTGGATTCCTCCCGCGCGCGGCGATGGATGTGCAGATGTCAAACGTCTTGTTTCCGGCGCGCGGAATGTTCGCTGGGGGGCCCTTGACGGCACCGGACGGGCGGGCAAAGTAGCCTTCATGTTCCTGCAATTCTTCACATCGCTGCGCGACGCCCAGGTCCCGGTGACCTTACGGGAATATCTGACGCTGATGGAGGCGCTCGACGCCGATCTCGCCGAGCAGACGGTGGAGAATTTCTACTATCTGTCGCGCGCCACGCTGGTGAAGGACGAGCGCAATCTCGACAAGTTCGACCGCGTCTTCGGCACCGTGTTCAAGGGGCTGGAGAGCCTGCTGGACGCCATGGAGAAGGCGGATATTCCGGCTGAATGGCTGAAGAAGCTCGCCGAGAAATACCTCACCGAGGAAGAGAAGAAGCAGATCGAGGCGATGGGCTGGGACAAGCTCATGGAGACGCTTCGCCAGCGCCTGAAAGAGCAGCAGGGACGCCACCAGGGCGGCAGCAAATGGATCGGCACGGCAGGAACCTCGCCGTTCGGCGCTTACGGCTACAACCCGGAAGGCGTGCGGATCGGGCAGGAAAAGAACCGCAACAACCGCGCGGTGAAGGTCTGGGATAAGCGCGAGTTTCGGGAGCTCGACGGCAATGTCGAGCTCGGCATCCGCAACATCAAGATCGCGCTGCGCCGCCTGCGCAAGTTCGCCCGCACCGGCGCGCCCGACGAACTCGACCTCGACACCACCATCAAGGAAACCGCCAACCACGGCTATCTCGACGTCCACATGCGTCCCGAGCGGCGCAACGCGGTCAAGGTGCTGGTCTTCTTCGACATCGGCGGCTCCATGGATTCGCATGTCGAGCAGGTTGAGGAGCTGTTCTCGGCGGCGAAGTCCGAATTCAAGCACATGGAATATTTCTACTTCCACAACTGCCTCTATGAGGGCGTCTGGAAGCAGAACAAGCGCCGCTTCACCGATCGCACGCCGACCTGGGACGTGCTGCATAAATACCCGCATGACTACAAGGTGGTGTTCGTCGGCGACGCCTCGATGTCGCCCTACGAGATCATGGTCCCCGGCGGCTCGGTCGAGCATGTCAACGAGGAGCCCGGCTCGGTCTGGCTCGATCGCATCACGCGCACCTATCCGCATGCGGTATGGCTCAATCCGGTGGCGCAGAAGCACTGGGATTATTCGGAATCCACCACCATCATCCGCCGCCTGTTCTCCGAGCGCATGTATCCGATCACGATCGAAGGTCTGGAAGGCGCGATGAAGGAGCTGGTGCGGTAGCTATCAACTTCGTCATTCCGGGGCGCGAAGCGAACCCGGAATCTCGAGATTCCGGGTCTGGTCCTTCGAACCATCCCGGAATGACGGTGCAAGAACAACCAAGGGAGAGTTCATGCCTCAGACCATTCACCGCGGTATCAAATCCCTGGTCGATGAAGCCAATGCCGAAATCGAGACGATAAGCGCGGCGGATGCGATCAAGGCGGCGCAAAGCCCCGACGTCGTCATCGTCGACGTCCGCGATCCCCGCGAGATCGAGCGCGACGGCAAGATTCCCGGCGCGTTCTCCTGCACCCGCGGCATGCTCGAGTTCTGGATCGATCCGGCGAGCCCGTACGCAAAACCGATCTTCCAGGAGGACAAGAAATTCATCTTTCACTGCGCCGGCGGCATGCGCTCGGCGCTCGCGGCGAAAACCGCCAAGGACATGGGATTGAAGCCGGTCGCGCATATGGGCGGCGGCTTCGCCGCCTGGCGCGAGGCGGGTGGCCCGATCGAGAAGTGGGAACCGAAGCACAAGGGGTAGGCGAAGCGCGACTTCGCTCTCTCCGTCATTCCGGGGCGCGCGTCAGCGCGAACCCGGAATCTCATGCCAACAATCTCTGGATTCCGGTTCTGCGCCTGCGGCGCAGCCCGGAATGACAACTAGGAAACCACCTCATGATGACCAACGATCCGCTTGTCTCCACCGATTGGCTCGCCGCCCACATCGCTGATCCCCACGTCAGGGTGATCGATGCCTCGTTCAAGATGCCGGGCGTGCTGCCGCTGCCGAAGGACGACTATCTCGCGGTGCATATTCCGGGCGCGGTGTTCTTCGACGTCGATGCGGTGTCCGATCATTCCAGCCCGCTGCCGCACATGTTTCCTTCCGCCGAACAATTCGGACGCGATGTCGGCGGACTCGGGATCGGCAATGACGATACCGTCGTGATCTACGATGCCGGCGGTTGGGTCGCGGCGCCCCGCGCGTGGTGGATGTTCCTGTCTTTCGGCCACACCAATGTGCGCGTGCTCGATGGCGGCCTGAAAAAATGGGTCGCGGAAGGCCGCAAGGTCGAGAAGGGCGAGGCGACACCGAGGCCGGCCACGTTCAAGGCGACGTTCGATGTGCGGCGCACGCGCAGCATGCAGCAGCTCGTCGAAAATCTCGCAAGCCGGGCCGAACAGGTGATCGATGCGCGCGCCAATGAACGCTACCAGGGCAAAGTGGCCGAGCCGCGGGCGGGCCTTCGCTCCGGCCACATCCCCGGCAGCTTCAGCCTGCCCTACAATAATCTGTTCGATGCCGGGACCGGTACGATGAAATCGCTCGATGACCTGCGGACCGCGTTTCTCGGCGCGGGCTTGAGCCTCGACGCGCCTGTTGTGACCAGTTGCGGCTCGGGTGTCAGCGCCGCCGTGCTGACGCTTGCGCTCTATCGTCTCGGCGTCGAGAACCCGGCGCTTTACGACGGCTCGTGGACGGAATGGGGCGCGGCGGATGGACCGCCAGTCGCCACCGGTCCCGCCTGACCGCAAACACTATGGCTTTCTGCGCGCGACCGTAGGCGTCGCGAATGGATCCGCGGGCTGTTGGGCCACGGTTGCTTGACGCGCGAGCCGGGCGCGTTGCGCGGCCCGTCGATGCTTTTTGGCGCGCTGTTCGGTTGCGCGCTTGCTGCTTGCATCGGCGGCGGGCTTTGCGTCGGCCGGTTTCGCCGCAATCTGGTTCTCGATGGTGACGGCAGGACCGCCCAAGGTGGCAATCCTTGTCGCGGCTTCCGATGTTTCAGGCGAGGCCGGAGCATTCATCTGCGCGGGCGGGACCGGCGCAGCTTCGTTCGCCGGCTGCGGTGGGTTTGAAATCGCTGCAAGCTTTACGTCGGCGGGTGGAGCAGGGGTCTCGGCCGGGGCGGCCGCCGCTACGACGGGCGCTGGGACGGCTTCGGTTGTCTGCGGAGCTGATACCTCGGGCTTCGCTGGTTCGTCCGGCTTTGCGGCTTCCTCCGGCTTCAACGCGGCGGTTTGTTCGGATTCGGCAGGCGCCGTCGCAACAGGTGCCAGCGCGGGCGGTTCGGATGCTGGGGGAAGCTCAGCCGGCTCTTTCTCCGCCGCCGGCGGATCGAAGCGCAATAGGGCCAGGGTCGGCTGTGGTGCTTCGGTTGGCTGGGCGAAAACCGGTTCGCGCGGCGCCTGCCGTGCTGGGGTACTGGCGATTTCTTCATGCGCGGCGCGCAGCAGCGCTGCAGCACCAAGCCCGAATACCAGGATCGACAGCGACAGCAGGGTCGCGGCGAACAGAAAACGAAAGCCGGGGAGCATGGGGGCTGGGTTCCGCCTTGCCGGGAGGTCGTCGATGCCAAAGGGAACGCGGTGACCACTGGAAAGGCCGGTTTCGCGGGCAACGAATCAGGCCGATTCGAGGATATCGCAACGTCTCGGCAGAGTTCGTTACAAAATAGGCTGACGAAGATGGCCGTAGTTCCGCGGGCAACATTTCCTCAGCAGTGAGGCATCTTTGCCGCAACCTTCTCAGCGGATCACAAAATGACCGAATTGGGCCGAATTTCGCGGATTTGTCTTGAATGCGCCGCTATCTTCGGCCATCTGGCCGTTAACGGTCCAGTGTGGCTTGGGGACTATACAAAAGCGATGATGATCAACCGCATTCTGACGATTTGTGCCGCCGCTGCTCTTGGCGCGGCGGGAACCTCGCTTGCCCATGCGCAGCAGGGCTATCCCATGCCTTCCGCCCCGGTCTATTCGGCTGTTCCCGAACCCTATCGCGGAGCCGGCGCGCCGGATTTCGACGCGTTGGACGATGACGACGCTCCGACCCCGCAACGTTCGACCGCGCTGCCGCCGCCCGGTCCGGTGCTGTCGCCGGATGATCCGCGGTACGGTCGCCCGATGGGCGCCCCGGTCTATACGGAGCGCGCCCCGACCGGTCCGGTCCTGTCACCCGATGATCCGCGTTACGGCCGCCCCGCCGGCCCGCCGCCGGTGATCTATGCCGATCGTCCGCCCGGTTCGCCGCAGCCCTATAGCGACAACGGCGTTCCGGCCGCTGGCGTGGTTTATCCCAGTGATGGGCGCGGTCTGCGTCCGCCGGAAGCCATCGGTGCCGCGCCCAGCGCCACCGGAGCGGTGCCGCAGCAGCAGGCTCCCGTCGGTGCCAATGGCGCACCGGTGCAGCTCGCAGCGCTGCCGCCGGACGAGCAGCCGGAAAGCGGACCGGCGCAGCTTGCGCCGAACCTGCGCCGCCAGGAAGTGGCGTTCGCCACCAAGGAGCCGGCCGGCACGATCGTCGTCGATACCCCGAACACCTATCTGTATTACATCCTGGGCAACGGCCGTGCGATCCGCTACGGCGTTCGCGTCGGCCGCGACGGCTTTACCTGGACCGGCGTGCAGAAGATCAGCCGCAAGGCCGAGTGGCCGGATTGGCATCCGCCGAGCGAGATGATCGAGCGCCAACCCTATCTGCCGCGCTTCATGGCCGGCGGCCCCGGCAATCCGCTTGGCGCGCGCGCGATGTATCTCGGCAATACGGTCTATCGCATTCACGGCACCAACCAGCCCTCGACGATCGGCAAGTTCGTCTCGTCGGGCTGCATCGGCATGCTGAACGAGGACGTCTCCGATCTGTTCGAGCATACCAAGGTCGGCACCCGCGTGGTCGTGATGCCCGGTGGCTCGCCCCCGGGAACGACGACCGCTTCGGCCGCGCCGCCGCCCGCGCAGCAGATGGCGCCTCCGGTTCCCGGCATGCAGCCGACCACGGTGCCGCCACTGCCTGCACCTGTCACGGTGCGCTAGTCATCGCCTTCGAGCGTGCTCATCTTGTCCTAAACCAGTTCGCGTTCAGGGCAAGCGCTCGCCGGATGGATCATGATCTAACGGTCGAATTGGGCTGTCGTAGCGATCGTATAAAATCCTGACGACGTCGCGCATCTTCGCCCGAAGTTCGGGCGGACCGAGTACCTCGGCATCGACGCCAAAGGTCAGCAATTGGCTGCTTGCCTGCCACAGCGACCCGACCGGCATGACCACCGTACGATAGCCGTCTGCGTCGGCCTCACCGACCTCGGTTAGGCCGCTGACGAAAGTCGAGGTCAACGGCTCCAGCATTTTGAAGCCTGTCGGTGACAGGCGAACCGTCGCCCGGTTCTGATGCAGTTTCTTTTCCAGCCGCTCCGTGCTCTGCGTCCAGTACGCCTCTAGATCAAAATCCAAAGGCCGTTCGAACGTGTCGTCCAGTACGTTCAACTCGCGTACCCTGGCGATGCGGTAAGTTCGGGCGCTGTTGTCGACCAGGCCGACGAGATACCAGGCCCCGCTCTTGAGCACGAGGCCGAGCGGCGCCACCCTTCGACGCGTTTCGGCCTTCCAGCTTCGATAGCGAATTTCAATCAGATGCTGGTTCCAGACCGCCATGGCGATTTCCTGGAGATGGACCGGCTGTTCTTTTCCATGAAACCAGCCGGGCGCATCGAGATGAAAGCAGGTTCGCGTCCGTTCGGCGGCGGCCCGTATGTCAATCGGCAGCGCTGCCGTGAGCTTGAGCTGGGCCGCGGCCATGACTGAGCCGAGACCGAGCGCCGTAGCGGGTCCTGTCAGACCAGCAAAGAACAGGCTTCTTGCTTCCTCGAGCGAGAGCCCATTCAGACGGGTGCGGTATCCCTCGAGCAGGCGGTACCCGCCCGCTGAGCCGCGGTCGCTATAGACCGGCACGCCGGAGGCGCTCAGGGCGTCGATGTCCCGGTAGATGGTCCGGAGCGACACCTCGCATTCGTCAGCCAGAACCTGCGCGGTGACGCGTCCGCGGGCTTGCAGGGTCATCAGGATCGATAAAAGCCGGCTGGCACGCATCCGCACAGCCTAATCCAACCTGACAAAAGATGACAGGTATGGGGCGGTAGATTGCGGGCTCAGTGCAATGACCAGTCCAGGAGCCCGCAATGACGAATGCCGACACCATCACCCTGTTTCATTCACCCCAATCGCGTTCCTCGGGCGCGCTCACCCTGCTCGAAGAGCTCGGGGCTCCCTACACGCTGCACGTCCTGAACATGAAGACGGGCGAGCAACGGCGTCCGGACTATCTGGCTGTCAATCCGCTCGGCAAGGTTCCCGCGATCCTTCATCGTGGCGTATTAGTGACCGAGCAGGTGGCGATCTTCATCTATCTTGCCGATCTATTCCCGGACGCGGGACTTGCTCCGGCGAACGGACACGCCCAGCGCGGGCCCTACCTGCGCTGGCTGGTTTACTACGCGTCCTGCTATGAGCCCGCGCTGGTCGACCGGGCCATGCAGCGCGAACCCGCGCCGCACGCCACCTCGCCCTACGGGACGTTCGACACCATGCTTGAAACCGTGATCAGCCAGATCAGGGACAAGCCCTATCTGCTCGGCGACAGGATGTCGTCTGCCGACATTCTCTGGGGCAATGCGCTGAACTGGGGCGTGCTTTTCAAACTGGTGCCCGAGGACAAGGCCATTGCCGACTATGTCGCCCGGATCGTGCAGCGGCCAGCCGCGAACAAGGTCGCATTGATGGATGCCGAACTCGCTGCCGAGCACCAGAAGGCGCTCGGCTAGCTGGTCGGCTTACGCCAGCTGCCCGATCTTGCGTCCAAAACCAGAGGTGCACCGGTGCAGTTCGCGGCGCTGCCGCCGGAAGCCGACCATTCTCGATCATTGACCCCGCAGCAATTCGCGATCGTGCCTGGCCCGGGCAGCGATGAAATCCATCACGGCGCGCACCGAGGGCAGCTCGATCAGATCCGGATGCGCGAGCAGCCACATGTCAGAGAGACCGGCGAGTTTCTGTGGCGCGACGCGCACCAGGTCAGGATGGGCGTTGCCGACCAGGCACGACAGCACGCATATGCCGAGCCCGGCGCGAATGGCTGAGAGCATGTCGGCCTGGGAAGAGCAGCGCATGACGACTGTGGCGGCATGCGTCACGTAATCGCTCCAGCGGCCGAGTTCGGCGTTGGCACGATCGTCGGCGAACGCGACAACCTGGTGGCTGGCCCAGTCGCCGCGATGCTGCGGCAATCCGTTCTTCGCGGCGTAGCTGCGCGCAGCATAAAGGCCAACGCCGAGCCGTCCGATCTTGCGTCCGACCAGATTTTCGTCGCCGGGCTGGGTGATGCGGATGACGAGGTCCGCCTCGCGCCGGCGCACGCTGGCCGGAAACGGGTGGGTGATGAACATCTTTCACGGCCGCGGCGAAACCGTAGCCGATTGGATTGGTGTCCAGAAGTTTCTCCATCACAAGTGCGTCTCTTCGCTCGTGTTTGACTATTCCGGGCACGGCAGGAGCAGCCCTCCAGGGACGATCGACAACATGAACGAGGATAGCGTCGCGGCGCTCGACGCATTTCTAAAACTTTTTCCCGCTGCCGGACACCGCTGCCTGCTCAGCCACTCGCTTGGCGGCGGTCCACTGCTTTACGCAGCGACGCGCGGCAACGACAAGCCAGATTGCGTCATCGTCGCAAGCCCTTTCTCGTCCTTGCGAGATATCGCCATTCGTGGCGGCGGACCCGAGCAGGTCATTCTCAAGCTGCCGGACGTCTGGAACAACGTCGAAGCGACACGCCGATTGCCGATTCCCTTGTTTTGGGTTCACAGCCGAGCCGACAAAACGATTCCTGTAGATCTCGGGCAACAGGTTTACGATGCAAAGACGGGAGCAAAAGCCGCGGCCGTGATTGATGGATTCGACCACAACGCAATCTACAAGGAGATGCCCGACGCAATCTGGTCACCTCTCATTGAGTTTGCAAAGGGAATGTGAACCGTCGCCGGCCGATGGCTTCGGATTTCCATAAAGGGAGAGCGTCATGAAAGTCAGAGTGCTCGCGCTTGCTGCATGCATAGCGCTTCTCGGCGGATCGGCGCGCGCCGAAGAGGGAGTGACCGAAAACGAGATCCGCATCGGCCAGACCATGCCCTACAGCGGTCCAATGTCGGGCTATGCGGTGCTCGGCAAATTAACGTCGGCCTATTTCGAGAAGGTCAACGCCGAGGGCGGTGTCGCCGGGCGCAAGCTCAAGCTGATCAGCCTTGACGATGCCTACTCGCCGCCGAAGACGGTCGAGCAGACCCGCAAGTTGGTCGAGCAGGATGAGGTCCTGTTGGTGTTCGGAACGCTCGGCACCCCAACAAACACCGCAATCCACCGCTATCTTAACGGCCGGGGCGTGCCGCAACTCTTCATCACAAGCGGCGCGACCAAATGGGCCGACCCGAAGAACTTTCCATGGACCATGCCCGGCATGGCGTCATACCAATCTGAAGGCGTCGTCTACGCCAAGCACGTGCTCGCTGCGAAGCCCGATGCCAAGATTGCGATCCTGTCGCAGAACGATGATCTCGGCCGCGACTATGTGGTGGGGTTCAAGCGCGGTCTCGGTGACAAAGCCGCCAGCATGATTGTGGCCGAGGCCGTCTATGAACCCACACAGCCAACCATCGACTCGCAGATTGCAACGTTGAAGGCATCGGGAGCCAATGTTCTGTTCGGCGCCGCGATCGGCAAGTTCGGCTCGCAGATGATCCGTCGCGTCGCCGAAATGGGCTGGAAGCCCGACCAGTTCATCGTGCCGACGTCGGTTACCTCGATCGCCACGATACTTGGCCCCGCGGGCCTTGCCAACGCCACGGGCCTCGTCTCGGCGAGCTACCAGAAGAACATTTACGATCCGCAATCGGCCGACTCCCCGGACGTAAAAGAGTACTTCGCGTTCATGAAGCAATACATGCCGGCGGCTAACACGCAGGATACGACCTATACCGCCAGCTACGTCGCGACGGCGCTGCTGGTAAAGGTGCTGCGCGCCTGCGGCGACGATTTCAGCCGCGCCAATGTCATGAAGCAGGCGACCTCACTGAGGAACGTCGAACTGCCGCTGCTGTTGCCGGGCGTGACCGTGACGACTGGACCCCACGACTATCTGCCGTTCCAGCAACTCCGCTTGCAGCGTTTCGACGGGAAGAGCTGGGTCGGCTTCGGCGAGTTGCTTGACGATCAGTAAGGGCTCCAATGTTTTGCGGGCGGCGACCGGCTTGAAGTCGCTTGGCCGGACTGGTGGCACGCCGGTCGCGATCATGTTGCGCAACGACTTTGCGTTCTTCGAAGTCTCGTCGGCCGCTGCGATGCTAAGGTGATTGCCGGGTTATTGCGTGAGCCTGGCGACCGGGAAATCCACGATGACCTCCATCACTTCGGTATTGGACCAGGACAGGCCCGCTCGGGTGTCGCCGAGGAAGGCGAGGTCGCCATGGTTCATCGCGGCGGTCGCGCGGAACTGCCGCGTGCTTTCAGATGGATGCTTGATCAGTAACGTCTTGCGGTTCTGGCCTGCGTTCGTTGGGGGGCTGCGCGTGCTTGAATTCACGTCTGCCCCGACTATGTGCCGGACTGCGCAGCAGGAAGAAGGATCTCGGCATGCGAATTTTTGTTGCAGGCGCCACTGGCGCCGTTGGCCGCGCGCTCGTTCCGATGCTGGTCTCGGCCGGACATTCGGTGGTCGGCACCACGCGCACCGCGGCCAAGGCCGAAATCATCAAGCAAATGGGCGCGGAACCTGCGATAGCCGATGGCCTCGATGCCCCTGCCATCCGCGCCGCGGTGATTTCCGCAAGGCCTGATGTCGTCATCGACCAGATGACGGATCTCGCAGGGGTGAGCGACCTTCGCCATTTCGATCGCGCTTTCGCCGCCACCAATCAACTACGCACGCGTGGTCTCGATTTCCTGCTGGCGTCCGCCCGCGAGGCCGGCGTGAAGCGCTTCATCGCACAGAGTTTTTGCGGCTGGACCTTCCGCCGTGACGGCGACGTGGCCAAAACCGAAGCCGACGAGCTCGATCCGCACCCGCCGCAGGAACTGCACCGCACGCTGGAAGCGATTCGTTATCTGGAAGAGATCGTCACCTCGTCAGCCGCGCCCGAAGGCATCGTGCTGCGTTACGGGTCGTTCTATGGACCCGATACCGGCATGCTGTCGTCCGTGATGATCGACCAGCTTCGCCATCGCCGCGTGCCTGTAATCGGCGACGGCGGCGGCTGGTGGTCATTCGTGCATGTCGAGGATGTGGCTTCCGCAACGGTTGCTGCAATCGAGCGCGGCAAAGCAGGCCAAATCTATAACATCGTCGACGATGATCCCGCGCAGGTGAGGGAATGGCTGCCGGCACTGGCGGGGCTTCTGGGTGCCAAACCCCCGTTTCACATCCCGGCATGGCTCGGCCGATTGCTGGCGGGCGAGCACATGGTCTCGATGATGACACAGGTGCGGGCAGGCTCGAACGACAGGGCAAGACAGGAACTGGGCTGGCGGCCCGCGCATCCTTCCTGGCGTGACGGATTTGCCGAAGTCGCCGGGCGGACGATTGGACGAAAAGCAGCCGCGTGAGGGTCGGCCCTACGCCAGCCGTCGCGATGCGTCGCCCATGAACCAGGCTTCGATGCCTTCGACCATCTGCCGGTAGTGGTTGCGAAAGCTGTCCTCGGTGACGTAACCGAGATGCGGCGTCAGCACGAGGTTGTCGATTTTCCGGAACGGATGATCGACCGGCAGCGGCTCGACGGCGAACACATCGACCGCGGCGCCTGCAATTTTCTTCTCGCGGAGCGCGTCGATCAGCGCCTCCTCATCGACGATCGGCCCGCGCGCCGTGTTGACGAGATAGGCCGTGGGCTTCATCTGCACCGTGACGATGTCGGCGTTTGCGAACAATTCCTCCTTGGTGGCGGAGCCGACGCCGACTTCCTTGCAGCGCTCCGGCGTCAAATTCGGACTCCAGGCGATCACGTTCATGCCGAAGGCCTGGGCCAGCTTCGAAACCTTGGCGCCGAGCTTGCCGAGGCCGACCACGCCCAGCGTGCGTCCCTCGATCTCCATGCCGACAAACTTCTGCAAGGGCTCGCCGGCATGCATCCGCGCGTTTTCGCGGCCGATGTTGCGGGTCAGTTCCAGGATCAGGCCCATGGTGAGCGGCGCGGTCGGATCGCGGGCCCATTGCGTGCCGCACACCACCACCTTGTGGTCCTTGGCGG
>WNGR01005035.1_pt1 | contig 14209 bp, 20 predicted proteins | sample 5407581 | NCBI WGS metagenome assembly WNGR01 (sample SAMN13153383, study PRJNA577476) | soil metagenome | isolation source: 80 cm soil or saprolite under Garry oak tree replicate 2 | place: USA:California | collected 2016-06-15
AGAGGGCCCCGCCCGGCTCCCGCCACGCAGATGATTCTGGAGGGATGTCAACGTTATCTTACGTCTGCACAAAGGTGTTCTTACATCTTATCTGACAGGGGCCATTCAGACAGAGCCGCGTATATTGCCTTGAGCAGATTTGGGCAATTGAACTATTTGTGGTAGGTATCAAATCGTCGCGTACCTCTTCATACTTTTGGTACTTCACGGGATCTTGCTCGAACGTCTGATAAGTAATGCCCTGCAAGTTATCCATAAGAGGCTATGGTGGAGTTAGTGCATTGTTCATGTGACAGCGCTGGCAAGGTGCACCCGACCTGCAGAGGCGCTTGTAGATAGTCCTGATATCCCCGCGCGAAATTCTCCACTGTGCCCGCTGTCTTGGCTTGGATTATTGCAGGGCTGGTTTTATCCAAGTGGCGCACGTATTGCAGATAAGCGGCCTCGCCCCCCTTTACGTGCAGTCCAGTAGTAGTACCCGACAGAATAACTACAGGCCGGTGCTGACCGCGGGAGGAGTAAGTACTGAGAAACACCAAGAGCGCTTGATACGGCCAAACCTTCATCACATCACGAATAAAAGACTGCGACCCCTTCGGGAGTACGGGATATCCTTTCGCATTTGCAATAAACGTGGACGCTGGTATGAATAAGTGCCTGATGGGTTCCGCAGCCCAACGGTTCAGCACTCCCGAGACGGAAGGTAGGGGTGGCATGAGGTCCAGCGCTACACGGAAAAACTAATTAGGCACAGATATGGACGCCACTACGCCAAAGTAAGCACTTAAGGTTAACCGTGGGTTGTAAGAGCAGATGGACCGTATGGCATCCCACATTTCCCATGTGGCATTCAGTTCGGCCTCTGATGCCCTCGTTGATGGAACTGCCCTAGTTTCAGGTGAACGAATAGGAGTTGATGGCGCGGACGAAACCGATGGATGAAGGGACGGGTTCTCATGCTGGGTGGGGGTCGGGCAAGAGTTAGCTTGGAAGATGGATGGGTTGTATATAGGAAGTCTAATAGAAAACTGCATGTATGGCGTGCGTGCGAGACATGCGCTGACAGCACGCCCATAGGCCGCTATCTGACTGCGATTGCTGGGAGGTGGAAGGATTACTGTTTGTATGTCTAGGTACGATGCGTAAGATAGCTCCTGCTGCAAAGCCTAGAAAAGTTGGAGGTGCTCGTAGTGAGCTTGTGACTTTGTAGATGATCCGATGTGGAGGCACAGAAAATGGGACACTTACAATCTCGGAGTCGTGTCGGACCCAGTTGTCCAACGCATCCAACTCTAACCAGTCGGATATCATTACAATGACGCCCTCAGCCTCCTCTGGCCAACATGGTAAGTTAGCACACGTGCCGTCGTTCGCCAAAGGACATACCGAGGCCTGTGATGGTCACTTCGCCGATCTCAAATACTGGATTTGCCCTCCAAGCCTCTGCGCGTAGCTCGACGCCTTCGTTCCTCTCGCGGTCAGGTTCTGAGGACATGGTGCACATCTCTCTCCATCTATCTCTCCATTTTGAGGTTGTGAGAGGAATGCAGACTGCGTCGTATGTCCTAGATCGTGCGTCATCAACGAGTGACGTGTCTCGAGAGTCCGCTTTTGAGCGCTCTTCAAGATCATTCGATGACAAAGATGTCGCAACGGACACCGGATTCTCCCAAGATGCCATGGCTCGGTTTGCACCCCCGAAATGTATCAAGGTCCTCAGTTCCGGGTGTGGCACGCTGATAGGTCAGCACAAAGGTCGTTCAGGTTCAGGGAAAAGGGACGAGTTGCCACGATCGCCTAGAATCGAGATGATGGAGCACGACCAAAGAAGCGCCGCGGTCTGTGTCTGTTTTAATTTTACCTTAGTTGTCGACTCCCGATTGTCAAATGAGGCTCTCCGTTCAGATCTGATTGATGACAGACTGGAACTTGGCACTGTCCATGAGATCCAGGTGGTGAATTGCTGCTTAAAAAAATTCGCCCTTTGCTTATGGGGCCCGATTTGGGACTGATCCGTGCTTGATTTCGAATGTCTTCGTAGTATGAAGTGTCCCTCTTGATTTGATATGGGTATGGGAATGATTTTGTCGGGAGTCTATAACTTAGATGTTTTTCCCTCGGGGTCCAGTTATCTCCGAAGGCCGAGCTCTTGTCTAGTTTTGGAAAGTCAAATTTTTTACTCAAAGCTCTAACTCAAGTGTCCTTCTAGAACACCATTCACCCGTATCTCCCTGGCAGACGCGGCATCCCCCCTGGATGTGTTACGTACGCGAGTGAGGAAGGACATTGGCCCGTTCATCTGCTGGGAGATCTGGAAATCCATTCCGGAGTTTGCTGTCCGAACCGAAGTTTCCGCGGACTAATCACACTTTACGGTAATCAAACAAACGTCTTCCTGTGCCTTAATGGTTTCGCGCTGTACCCCCTGCTGTCCCACTCTTACCCCGCAATTTGTAAGCCCATCCTGTGTTTCCCTTTAGTGGCATTTACGCGCCCATTTGTATCTTTCTTCATTTCAAGACAAGTCTGCGACGATCTACAGTATGATCAGGCTGCAGGGTGGGATCTCACAACTGACCGTCGGGCTTGTCTAATCGCCTGCGTTTTGCAGAATCTGCGTCTCCTTTCCGTAAACTCCCACCGCACATCCCATCTCCATTTGCCATGGAGTACCCAGTGACCATGCCTTCCAATACTGCACCACGGACAACTCGCCTAAGCTCCTCCTCTCCGTGACTGCCGTCCCCTACCTCTTCTCCCTTTTGTGCGATGTCCCCCAATTGATTCATGAGCGAAGACGTGAGGCGTTCTGATACCGCCTCCTGCGAGTGCTGCGACAGTTGCACCATCGGATTAGATATATTAATTTCACATTTCTCCGGCGTATCAGCGGCAGGAGAAGCAGTGAGAGAATCCAGATAAGTTGCCACACGTGGAAAGTCTTCCCTAAGAAAATCTGCTGGCTAGGGACAGACTCAGAAGTGGATACGAATTGCCAAGGGTTTGATATACCGTCAACCCCTCGAGATTTCGCCAGGCAGGATCTGCCCCATGATTTACAAGAAACTGTGCAGTTTCGATGTTCTCCACCGTGTAGAGAGGGGTCTCGCCGTCCTCATCTGTTACATTTACGTCTCCGCCTGTATCCCAATGATTAGCTAGACGATGCATTAACCACTGGCCTACCCTACCCCTAGAGATGAGATACGCCAAAATATCCAAGTGACCATAAGATGCGGCAGCATGCCTTCGGAATGGCATGAGTATGAAGGATTCGAGGAGTATGGCCAGATAGAAGCGCACATGGGGGTGTATGTGAACGAATCCGGCACATTAGGGGATATTGCTACGTGTGAGGAATATTAGCGGTGTGGAGTATTGGCACCGGAAAACTTGCATTGGTGCTCAATCAGCTCCTGTGATAGCCCCTCGGGATGATCGAAAATGGAAATGAGAGATAGGCATGCGACTGACCCTCACTCGACCAAGGTCTCCGTCACCAGCGGCAACCCATATATTTTTGTCAACGAACGTCGGTGCAGGCATTCAGAGTGATTATCTGGAAGAAAAGGTTTTCAGAAGTCACGCGGTCACGGTGTCACAGGAGGAGGGTGTATTTGGCGTTGTTTGTAGAATTTGAATGCATCGAAAAGTGACTGATGGAACTGCTCGTTTAAAGTCTAGTCCCAAGTACCTCCTTTTCAAATATATTATATATTTTTTGATTCAGCTTCGCCCATTTGGGTGAGACATGAACTGGATGTTTTGGAGTGTATGTGACTGATTGTCCCGAGACAAGCAAAGAGTAAAAGAGTATGGTCTTTGAGTTTCAGCTTCATCACTGGAGGAGTGGATCAGTACAGTAGACATGAGAGTTGGAGGAGATTGAGCGAGAAGCGCAAAAGGCGGGGCGGAATGCGGATCTGGGAATCGGATCTTGGCACCGATCATGAAGACATCAATCATGTGACGGTTTCCCGGGGAGTGTCACCCAATGATTGATAAGGGAGATAGTCGCAAAGATGCAGCGGCAGGGTGGTCGTGGCAACTAATTCTGACGGTAAGGGAGTAGACACTCGGAACGGTTGTACAGAGAGTGTGTACCTGGAGAGAAGGGGAGTGGGAGAAAGAGGGGAGAGGGGAGACTTGGTACTAAGTGTGGCAAGCCGCACTCACCCGAAGGCCAATATTGAAATTAAGGTGAGCCCGAGCAGAACCCCTGTATTGGAGGGTGTCCATTTGCATTTGCTCCTTACAGGCCAGAACCAGCGCGCCGAGGCAATGGGCCACCTGAGACTCTAATTGGCACACTGTCCTTCGTCCATCCCCTTTTCGTATCTGTCCTCATTCCTGTTCTCCCAACGGCTTCGACGAGTACTCTACATTCACCTTAACTTTCTCTTTTAATCCTCTCTTCCATTTCTTTCCTCTTGCCCTCTTTCCCTTTTGTCCGCTACATCGTTTTCAATGAGCTATCTCGCCAACGCACACCGGACCTACGATTCTCCTGACCCCTCTGCTTACAGCCACTCCCAGCTTCCTGCGCAGAATGCGCGAAATATCGTCAACATGGCCTCCTTCGACTCCCTCTCTCAACACTCCGCGCAGTCTCCCGATCACAGGCTCCCCAAAGTAGGCGAGACTCGATGCTGTTAGTATTCCTATTACTTTACTTTTGCGTACGATCGATCGTTCATACTTTATATTCCCCCCACCTTTATTGCTTCTTCGAGCGCCTGTAAACATATCCGCTGACTCGCTTCCCCTTTTCTTCTCCTGTTCAGATTGGACTTTACTCTCTTCAGACCTGCACTTCGTCTATCTCGACCCTGTCTTGTCCTATCACCTCGTCGATCAAGCGGACCTTTTAATAGGGCGTTCTTTACTTGAGTTTGTCCATCCAGATGAACAGACTTCTGCGAAGAACGACCTCGGAAACGTTCTCAGCACTAAAGCTTTGCACGGAAGTGTCACTCGGTACGCCTCGTTTCTTCTTCCTCGTGGTGGACCACGCTTGATGGTCCCCTTTACCACCTGCATCACTCATGCCCTTCTCTCGCCGTAAGAATGCGTTATTCGCGCCTCTCCCGCGTGCGCCGCCTTCTTGGCCACCAAGGGCCACCCCATTTTTGGCCTGATGGGGATAAAATAGCCATTGACTCCAACTACATGGCAGTTGATCTCGTCATTAATTGGGCCGCGGAAGGTCTCGTCCTCTGCTTCATACACGCGGCAGTTGACCTCACGCCCTACGACAACGACGAGCACGCCAAAACAGGCTGGACAAATTGGTGTGGAACAAATTCTATGAATCAAGAGCAGGCCAACATTCTCTACTCGCGCCTTCTAAACAACATCCCGCGCAGCGGAAATATGTCCAGGGTATTCCAAGTTATGATGAACCAGCCGGACCGTGCTCTCCTGTTGAGCTGGCCCCCTGACCGCGATCAACTCCCTCTGGCCCGAGATTTTGCTAAATTGTCTGGGGACGTCCAAATCCGTGGCGACTCCGCCGGGTCTAGTGATGCCAAGACAACTTGCACCCGACGGTATAAAGCTTCTTCCACGATTCAGACTTCAGACGGTTACCGAGGCGTTGAGTCAGTGTACATCCCTCACGGTAGGTTTTTGCACGGCCACCTCGTCACGATCTAACCCTAGTGCCATCAGGCTCCATAATTTTCGCTTGTCACTCAGTCAGTTCCGACTCAAGATCCGCTTCGGAAAGTACCGCACCGTTGCAGCAGTCGGAGTATGATGCTCCGTATATGACCCAAGGACCACAGTACTACCCACAGACAACTTCGTTCAGCCTCCCTTCCATGCAGTCCTCTACCACGGCGTACAGCAGCTATCTATCGCAGGGTGCACCTCAAAATTCCCAGCCAACTACTACCCAAATTTCACAGTATTCTTCGCAGCAAGGCTGGTCACCAGTTATTGATCCTTCCCCCCCAACACTCCAGTACAACCATTGGTCATCGACTGGGGCTCAGGCAAGTTCCCCAGCATACCATTCCAACTCTCAGCAACCTCGGCAACACTCATATCCTATTCACCAATCGCCGCACTGGGCTCCCGCTGCTTTCCCTGATGCAGACAGTCCTCTTCCACCCTCATATCGTCCGTTGTCCCCGGGATACACATATTCCTCTCCAGAGAATAATCAAGCCTCTCCTCCGGGCACAATGGAGACAGTTCCACCACCTCGCGGATCCCGCCGTCCTACCCCCCCGGGAAGTGTGCGGGAGCATTCCACGAGCAGTGGCCGTGCGTCTGGAAACCCTCCCATGGGCATATCGCGCTGTGCGAGCTGCAAAGCGACGACAAGCCCGGAATGGAGGAAGGGGCCTAGTGGGAAGAAAGATCTCTGCAATGCGTGCGTGTTTCACTTTCGCGTGTTGATGCGCGTTTTTTTTTCTCACTCATGATTTGGTGCCTCTAGCTGCGGGCTGCGGTACGCGAGGTCGCGGGCTAAAAAGGAAGGGATTACGACTCAGCGACGCCGGAAAGACAAGGTCCTGGCACTGACCAAGCAAGAACCGACTTCGGGCGGGTCCACTTCCCACCCCCCTATCTCGGTGCCATACAATAGCATGCGCCGCGGGAGTTATGACGATACCTTTCTATCAAGCTCAGCTGGTTCTGCGTCAGGGAATGAAGCTTACTCCCAGTCACAATCTATGCATGGTCATTCCAACCTCGATCTCACCCCGTCCCCATCACCTCCTGCAGGCTCCGTCCCGTTTTCCCACTATAACCTCCAGTCACAAGGCACACGCCAAACTGATTCGAGAGGGCATTACGCTGTTCAATCAGGGTCCCTCTACCCGTCTCCCCTGTCCCACCCACCCCTACAGTCACAAGGGCTAAGCCACACGTCTTCCCCACTGCCTCCTCTCCCGCTAGTCCTGAATAGGGCGTCGCCAATTCTTTCATCAACGTCGTCTGATTCAGCTCTTAGCTCCGCTGTCCCAGCGTCATTTGAACGCGAGCGGCATAGGGAACCAGTGTCACTGCCGCAAGTCCCATTATCTGAGCCACGCCGTGTCCCAACAAATAAAACAACTTTCGTCACGCCGTGAGCATCGTGCTTCCCGGAGGTTCGTGTCACTCGGTTGGGATCGTGGCCACCCGGTTGAGACTTTTCTGTTTTCTTCTTCCTTGTCTGGTTGACCACACGATGCTTCGCCGATGTATTGATGTAATAATTATGCTCCCGTGCATCAGTTTTCACTCTGTGCGCCCTTGTGCATTTTGAGTATTTATTCTTTACTCCCTGAACGCCTTCACACGACTGGCCGCGGATACTCATCGGCCTTAGCTGTATTACCGTACGACTTTTTTTGTTAGAAGTCTCTAAAGGGTATGTGTAGACAGACACTAATGGTGTAATTTATCGGGGTTGTCAGCATTGGCGCAAATCCTCATCTTAATACCGTACGCGCGGATCATTTGGTGATTTCGAAGGTGATCACACGTTTATCTTTGATGGGCTTCGCTGGAATTGTCGGCCTGCAATGGCGCTGCTTGCTTCCCTTCACTACCGAATTGGGTAATGATGCTGCTAACCACTGGCAGGCGACAAGTCTCAACCAACCACCGGCGGATCAAAGCATCAAAGAAATAAGTTGAGCATTTTCTCCGCCGACATCCCCTTTCCGTGTGGTGTTTTACGGTGACTGTGAAATTCGACTCGGACTGCCGCATCTAGGGTTTTGTAAGGGTTTTGTAAAAGTAAAAGTCATTGCCAAATGCCGAACCCACACAGTTTACAGCAGCCGCGGGCATTGGCAGGGACCGAGCCACCCAATGGGGTTAGCGGACCTGAGATATAGTCGCCACGAGGAAATAAAAAAATATATATTTGAAGCGCCACTCTCTATAACTAAGTTGCTTGGCTTCGCATTTGCATTACTTTATATGCTGTCAGTGATGTGATGTACTGTACTTGGCGACGAAGCATGCGAAGGTGGCGAAAGAACCATCGATGGAGCCTACGGCTCCGACGCGGTTGGCAGACACTGTCAGGGCCCAAGACCAAACGGTCGGGCCGGCACCGCCCTTTACAGCTTGATTGGCAGGAAGCGGGCTTGGCTTTAGCCTTTTTCAGGTCAGGTCAAGTCGACGCGTGTGCAAGCCGAGTGGTGGTGAAGTAAACGACGGAAATAAAAGACCTGCGTTGTACTGTATCCACCGCACGTATTACAACGGGGTACCGTAGGAATCATCCGAGACGACAGCTCGAAACAAATGGCGAACTAGCCCGCGCCAATCGCCAGACTGCGCACCGAAATTTGATAGCCGGACCGGGTCCGCCGCGGCGTGTTGTTGCCTCGGGCCTTCTTGCTGGGCGGCTGAGTGGCACAGAGTGGGGCATGGTAAGAAAAAAAATACATCGTTTAACTTACCCGATCACAAGGACACCGGCACTCCAAAGCCTCCGGGTGTTGAGCTGACCCACGTTACAACTGGTTTGACAAGTGAAATCACAAAAGTATGCCATACAAGTGCTAGTATATGACAGGATAGCGACATAACACGAGGCCCGCTTACGCTTGCTTCGTAAACCTGCAAGGCGGTTGGAGTTAGCCCGTACAGTTCGGCGGAGATTAAAGTAGGTAGGGGGACTCGCGTGGCATCAATCTGGGTCAAAGCAGGCAGGGAGAGCATGATCTTTCGCCGGTAGTTCGCGCCCTCTGCCTGCTGGCACGGGTTCCCCTCGAGGTATATTGTCTGGAGGGGAAGAGAGCCGAGCTGAGGCTCCAAGGCTTGCAGCGTTTTAATTTTGTTGTTATTAATCTGGCCGGTAATGAATCGTCATCGAGCAGACTTTAATGGGAAACAGCGCATTCGCACCCATAAGTCTGTCAAGTGGTTGAGATGTGAGACATTTTCTACTTCGGAAATGAAGTTGTTGCCAACGTCGAGAGTGTTGAGTTTCGTCTGACCCGTCGAGTCACTCCTAAGTTACTTGCAAGGCAAGGACGTGAAAAGGCACAAACATTGTGCTCGAGATTCTCCAAGCACTCCACGCCATTGTGACTGAGGTACAGCTCCTCCAGGTTTACAAGCGCCTCGAGATTTTCGATTTTTGTGATGCGGTTGGATTGCAAAGCAAGTATTCTAAGACGCTTCAAACCGCTAAAATTCTGAAATCGACCGTGTCAATATACCATGCCATCAGGACTGGTAGGAGGAGCCACCTCGAGCTTCGCGATCTTATTTTTACCGAGCCATAGCTCCTCGAGGTTGACCAATCTATCGAGGTTCTCTATTTTCTTTTTTGTTTGGCACACGTTTAATGGTACTCACGACGAAATTGGAATTGCGCTCACCCTAAGCTTGTTACCGCCTAACTCAAGACTGCGAAGCGTTTCCCCCACGCCTTGAAGGCCGGTGATTTTAGAAATCCGGTTTTGCACGAAATAAACTGTTCTCAGGGAAGTGAGGTGGTGTAACGTGTCCGGGATCAATTTGAGCAAGTTGAAAGAAAGGTCAAGCACGCTGGGAACGGGGATTTCTGAGGACCAAGCTCCCTCCGGAAGATAGAAACAGCTGCTCACGCCACTGCCGAAAGGTTGTTCAGGGCGTCTCCAACATCCCTGATCTTGTTGTCGTACAGATCGAGTTCTACGAGATTGGTCAAGAGGGAGAATACTTCTGGGTCTAGGGTCGAGATAAAGTTCTGCCGTAAACATAACTTCTGTAGGTGTGCGGCGAACCGAGGGAGCCTAAGTCTGTCGAGCGAAAAAAGACGCGAGTGGATGAGGTCAAGTTCCTTGAGGCATAACGATGAGAAATTAGTCAAGTCAGGAGCCAAGAGTGAGGTGCACCTCAGTCTCGTTGGGAAGATGTGCCAGCGGATCACCACTTTCCTCCTCTGGGCCGTCTTCTTCCCCATCATAGTCACCATCTGAATCTCCAGAGTTCATATGCACGTTCTCTGGAAGCACCAGGCGTGCTGTTCTACTCTCTGGTTTAGGTCGCCAAGCACCATCGTAGGTAATAAGACTACCTCTGTGGCGCCTTAGTCTTATCTGTCACCTTCGCGCTGTTCGTACCGGGTGTATTGTTTTCAGACATGCTTATTTTGGGTATACTCTACCTTAAGGTATTGATCCTGCGCAGTCTTTAGTGATCGTGAGGATTGGGAGGCCTAACAGTTGGACGCCTGAAAGGTTGACAACAAGATACTCACAACTATGCGAGTGGACCCAAGAGATCGGTAGTTGATGTCTACTAGTCGCGGTGAACGCTCGCTGATGATCATGCATCATGATTCACGTGCTAGCTCCATATTGTAACGGGCCGGGGATCCCATCGGCCCACCAAAGCCGAGGCCCCGTGTTTGCGCCGTGGCTTGGGATGACTTTGACTAGTTGCATGCATACGCCGCAGCATGGCTCCCATTAACAAAGCACAAGCCGCCGGCGTTAGCTCTGGATCTTTCCTCGAATTGAGAATCCAGGTTGAAAAACAGAAGGAGATCTACGCGAAGGACAAAGCAACTGGTAATGCCACCGCTATCGTTGGTAGGAAGAAGAACGGGAAAGTTCGTCTAATTTCCGTCACTTGTTGTGCACCCTCCGTGACAATCTCTCTGCGCATAGAAGCCAAGTAAATGGGAACTCCCAAACAAAGGTGTTCACAGTCGCGCTGCTCGAGACATCGAACAGGAAGTCGTGGACCGGAGGACAGTGGAATCAAGTCGTGCAATCCTTGAACGGAAAGCAAAAATCTACGAGAAGCTAAAGAAGGGGCAGTCTGGAGGTTTGAACGAAGCACAATATGGTGAGCTACTGGTCGACGTGAGCCACCCTCAGTCTTCTTCTGTGTCACAAGTACTAACAGTACCGTAGTTCGATTCTAAACCCGACGATCCTTACGAGTCTGATAGTGATGATGTTGACGAGTCACTGACGGTACCTATTCCTCCGGATGATGTATGATACGTCTCCCTGCTTCTGATATTTCACACACTGACGCTACTTAGGATGATCCGATCATCGAATTTGAAGATGAGTTCGGCCGAGTGCGCAGCGCCAGGCGTTCTGAGGTTCCACGACATCTCCTTCCCCATCGAGAGAAAGGGGAAGATGATGACGAGTGCGTGATTTGCCATAGCTTATGCCCGGCACTCCTTACGAACTCTCAACAACAGTGGTGTTATTATTCGTAGGCCCCATTACCGAGCGGCCTTTCGGATACATTTTGACCACTGTTGGTGACAGAGAACCCTGTCAACTTCTTCCCCGTCTACGAGCCTTCGACGGACCGGGTTGCCGCAATAAAGGCGGCCGCTGCCGAGGAGAACAACCCTCTGAACCAACACTATGATGCCAGTCGCGAAGTCCGTGCCAAAGGTGCCGGATTCTATCAGTTCTCAGATGATGAAGAAGCACGGAAAAAACAAATGGAAGAATTGCGCCAAGCGCGTGAGGAGACTGAGAGAAGTCGTCAAGAGCTTGGCGCAGTCGACCTCAAGGCTGGTGAGGCAGAAGGCATGCAAGCGGACGCAAGCACACTCCCAAGTCGGGCGACCGAAAAACGCAAGAGGGAGCTAGAGGAACGGCGGAAAGCTGTGGAAGCCAAACATAGGAAGTTACAGAATGGTGGTAATCCGTCCGCAGCTCCAACGAGGTCTCCTGCTCCCACTAGTGAATCCGCTGGTGCGGTACCCAATAAAAAAGCAGCCTCCAATCGAGACCCCGCTTCATCGGCGGCCGACAGCTTTTTGGCAGCACTCGAACGCGACCTTGCCATGAATAGACGATGACGATACTCAGTTCGTTATCTGCTGCATGGGGAAGTATTTAGTTTCTAACACGTTGCCAGTAGTGCCGTTATGCTGAGCTCCGTCTTAAGTGCTATGCCTGACCGGCGCTGCACTGTTGCCTGCTTTGTTACTTGTCTGTTATCGGCCTCACCCGCGACGTCTCGTGGTCTGCTCGAGCCACGTAATGGGACACATGTGAGGCATGCCGTGGTTCTAGCATCTGCGTGGTTGCTTGATGCTTGCGCCGAACCTACGGACGTGCTTTATTCGTTTTCTTCCGTTGGTTTGATATCTGTAATAGCCTCATCCTCCTATGGGGTGATGGAAGCTCATCCTCTCCAAAGTGACACCTCACTCTGTGTGATAAGCATGGAGCGAGAGTTGCTGGCTGATCTACGTGAAAATAGTGATGCCATACAAAGAATAAGGTGTACACCTGGCGCCGCATTCCGTTGTGATTGGCGCTGCGACTCTTGTGATGATTATTGGCCGTCTCTAGGTATATGAGGGTTTCAATGAGGTTGCCGTCCTTTATTGAAACGCATAGACCCGGTAATGCTAACCCCCGGATAGTGGGCGAATCACAAAAACTTCACCACCCCTAAACACAGCCAGTTCTGGGTCGCCTAACAATCACAATCACCGCACGCAAGTTCCGTTGGCTACACCAGAGAGTGACAGGTTCAGATGTCATGGTGTGAGCTGCTTCGCTAAGGAACAAAGACGGAACAATCCCAGTTGCGCTTGCGGCGGCAGCACACGCGTTCTGAAATCAAAGCGTGTTACTGTTGAGGCAACGATAAATCGCATTGGATCTCGTGATGGGGGAAAGTCCTGAGTATGGCTGTGATTGTGACGTTGGCTACGTGAGTGAAAAGGACCGGACGACACACACAACAGAGCCTGTCTGAGGGGCCGCGACCAACCTCAAGTCCGCAATCGGACTGATTTGCAAACTGAGTTGGAGCGTATCGACCCCAAGCAGACCCCAAGCAGCACCAGCAATTGGGCACTTAGGTTTCTATCGATTTTTACAACCTGAAAAAAAAAAGTATACTTAACACCTGGTAACTGAGAACGGAAAAAAAAAAAATATTCAGGCGCACCGCGTCTAAGTATAACATAATGTCTGGATTTCTCATCATACATTCTCCTTTCTCAGTTCGGCGACCCACCATATAGGCCGCGAGGTTTCGACAAACACAATGTCTTCTTTGGGGACAAGGTGGTTGGATGTCGAGATCAATCCCCCAAATCCCGAGGTTTCGTTCGCTATAGAGTTTATTCAGGATGCTTTTCACCAGGAAACAAGAGCGAGCTCATACTCAAGTTCCACCGGAGCCCCGTTGTGGTCAGCACGGTAGAGTCCACCCCAACAGGGAGCAGCCCGCAAGTTGGCCCCAGTATCGAGTGATCAATAGAAATGTGGTGTTTTCCCTAAGCTCATTAGTACCGGGTAAGTTAGGATGAGAAAAAAAGGCCTACCTCATCGAGGACCCAGCCTACGTTGTCGTCCGTGACAGCGAAGATACGACGTCCACTTTGGCGGAGCTTGTGCAAAAATGCTAGTACATGGAAGATGTGATCAAGCCTCCCTGACAAGCCACCAAGCAAGACAATGTCATAAGGGGTCTGAGAGCGAGAAGAACTCAGTTCTGTCTGTCCGTGCGTCTGACGTTTGCGTATGTGACAAGTACCCACGTCAACGCCGTCTGATCGCTCTTTCTCCTCCAAGGAGCGTATACACTTTGCAAGATCCGTGGAATACTGGTCACCGTCCTGGACGACCGGTACTCCCTCGATGGAGGAGTGAGCAATACGACCGCGCTGGAGTAGCAGGGAAGGATACCTACTCGAGCTTCATAATACTGCCTCACATCATCCCTTAGTGAGTCCAAGTCTCCCTTGAGTAGGTCCGGGAGGTACTCGTCGGCTTCTGTTCTTTGTGACTGTAGAAACAAACCCAAAAGGCGGGCGACGTAGCTCGTCGGTCTATCGTCCACACTGCTAAGCAAATCATGGAGCCGATTCGCGCCACCGTCCGCGCAACAGCGCCAGTCCGAAGCATGCCATAGACGGAACAGAAGGGATTTGGAAAAGGGCTGGTTGAGGATAATGAGGGCAACCTTAGTCCTCGGGGCTTCACCGGAAGGAGCGGGTTGGAGGAACGGAAGAGACCAGTAGAACGACGAGGACATCAGCCTGAGGGCGTTGTGGGTTGACAGTCGACTGATGGACGCGTGGTCGTGGTGATGCTGTAGTAGCTCTCACACTTGTCACCTACACACGACTGGTACCTTTCGTTGCAGGCGTTATGCAGCATAGTGTGCCCTGACGGAAAGCACCCTACAACTAGTAGGATGAGCTATATGAGTCGTGTACCATAGGACAGCGGTTTAAGCTGAACTAGTTCTGCATATTTCTCTGGAC
>WNGR01005191.1_pt1 | contig 14209 bp, 12 predicted proteins | sample 5407581 | NCBI WGS metagenome assembly WNGR01 (sample SAMN13153383, study PRJNA577476) | soil metagenome | isolation source: 80 cm soil or saprolite under Garry oak tree replicate 2 | place: USA:California | collected 2016-06-15
TGTAATCGGTACAGCGGAGGCCGTGGCGGTTGGATGTACTCATTGTGGGAACTGTGAACGTGGACGAGGCTGCCAGGTCGGCATAACGACAACCGATCAAGAGCTTTCCCAGCTCATTGATCCCGAGTGGGGAGAGAAGAGGATTGTCAACCTGTTCAACGCCTGGTCGAAACGTCTGCGAATCATTCTCTCCGAGTTCGGACTCGGAAGTGTCAGGGAGCTTCGAGGCAGGAAAGACCTACTGGTACGATACAAGTGAGATTGCGATGACAGGCCAAGCGATTATCGACTCTCGAAAAACATTGCCGGTCCCGGACTCTCCATTCGTCAAGCAGGAGGCTGAGGGAGGCTGCGGTGTCGTTGGGCTCGCGTCCAACGTCCCATTGGAGGGAAAATATCTCCTACAATCACTTATGCAGATGCGGAACAGGGGTAACGGCAAAGGGGGCGGCATTGCCGCTCTCGGACTCCTCCCCGAACAGCTAGGAGTATCACAGAAGATTCTGGATGAAGACTACATCCTCCAGGTCGCATACCTCGACAAGTCCGCTAGGAAACAGGTGGAAGACGAGCATATCCGCCCGTTCTTCCGCGTCGACTACGAGTCGAGGGTTGAAGCGGTTGATGATTACCGGTCGATTCCGGGTCTCGAAGTAGAGCCTCCAGAAGTTTACAGATATTTTGTAAGGGTCAAGCCGGAGGTTCTAGAGGATTTCGCGCAGAAGAACAATCTTAGCACTCTGAAAAGGAACGAGTTGGAGGACGAGTTCGTCTACCAGAACAGCTACCGGCTCAACCTCCAGTATTACTCGTCACTGGGCGAGAAGAAGGCATTCGTCGTCTCTCACGGCAAGAACCTGATCGTTCTCAAACTCGTCGGCTACGGAGATGACGTTGTAAAATATTACCGGCTAGAAGACTTCAAGGCTCACGTATGGATTGGCCACCACCGCTACCCAACGAAAGGCCGAGTCTGGCATCCCGGCGGTGCACACCCGTTTGTCGGACTGCACGAGGCGCTCGTCCACAACGGTGATTTTGCGAACTATCATTCCATAATGGAGTATCTGGCACAGCGGAACATTCATCCACTCTTCCTAACGGATACCGAAGTGTCCGTTCTACTGTTCGATCTGATCAGCCGAGTCTACAAGTATCCACTGGAATACTTGATCGAAGCGCTGGCACCGACAACCGAGCGGGACTTCGAGATGCTTCCGGAGGAGAAGAAAAAGATCTATCGATTGATTCAGACTTCTCACATCCACGGGTCCCCGGATGGTCCATGGTTCTTCATCGTCGCTAGAAATGACGTAGAGAAGAATGCCTGGCAGTTGCTAGGGATTACCGACACGTCGATGCTCCGACCGCAAGTCTTCGCATTGCAAGAGGGTCCGATCAAGATTGGAATCATCGCGTCTGAGAGACAAGCAATCAACGCTGTACTGGGACGATTACAAGAGGATGGTAGGATTCCGAGCAGGTTTGCTGACTCCTACTGGAACGCTCGTGGAGGGAGTCACACAGATGGGGGAGCGTTCCTCTTCAGTGTAAAAGATGGAGAGGATGGAAAGGAGCTGGAATGTGCTGATAAATTTGAAAGGGAAATTACTATTCCAGAACAGGAATGGTTCCACGGATCCCGAGCGGATCTCGCTCTAAACGTCAGTGTGGCGCTGCAACTTCCAGGGAAGGGTCCAAGGGCTCAGGACCCGCTGGGATTCTACGAGTATGTTCGTCCCGCGTTGAGGGACGCTGGCTTCCAGTATGCTGGAGAGATCCTTGAGGAGTTGAAGAAACTCGCGTTGAAAGGACAAGAGTCGAGAAGGTTCGCAATACAAACCGTCTCACTGTTATTCGACAGAATCTACGATACCGGCTACAAGAAGCGTAGCTCACTATTGCAGTTGCATCACGATGCTTTGAATGAGATCTTCTCCTCTGTCCCATTGTCAAACTATGACCTCTACACTCGACTGGACTGGAAGAACAGGTTGAGACTTGCGCATCCGGGACTGGAGTCACAGGTCTTGGTGGTTGATGCTCTGGAATTTCCAGTTGAGGGAAACGAGAGTGCCGCCAGGTTCGTGGTCGACGCTTACGACCAGGGCTGGAAGAACATTCTATTGTACAATCTGCGAGGCCACCGGTTCATCGGAAGCGGGCTGGGTCCACGAACGAATGGATTGAAGATTGATTGTTACCGCGATGTAGGTGATTATGTCGCTTCGGGCATTGACGGCTGTGGGATAACGGTCCATGGTGCTGCTCAAGATCAAGCTGCTCAGATTCTCAAGTACGGTAAGCTCGTGGTTCATGGCGATGTGGGTCAGGCCTTCATGTACGCGGCAAAGGGAGGCGACGTGTACGTGCTGGGTAACGCAGCGGGACGACCACTCATCAACGCGGTAGGTAGGCCGAGAGTTGTGATCAACGGGACGTGTCTAGACTATCTGGCAGAATCTTTCATGGCAGGTGATCCGTACAATGGAGGTGGGTTCGTGATCCTCAACGGCTTGAAACCTTCCTTTGACGGAAGGTTCGTAGAGCAGGAATATCCCTATCCAGGAGGCAACTTGTTCTCGCTAGCTTCCGGCGGGGCCTTATTCATCCGCGACCCTCATCGTAGTGTGTCAAGGGATCAGCTCAACGGCGGACGATTGGTTGACTCAACCCCGAAAGATTGGGAGCTGATTCTGCCATATCTGGAAGAGAACGAGCAACTGTTCGGCATATCAATTGAGAGGAACCTATTGACTGTCGATGGAAAAATCTTGGATCCATGCCAAGTTTATCGTAAGGTCGAGCCCACATCGCTGCAAGAACTAACTTAGTCAGTTCCGACGAGGCCCCTCTTGCCCCCCGGGCGTAGTTTCTCCAGGGCGCAGAGCTGTTGAAACGGTTTGAAGAGGACCCGGTCTATTCTAAGACCCGTCTGCTGCCCGACCAACAATACGTTGAACCTAGCGTCCGGAGGAAGCTGCAGGACCGGCTGCACTGCAAGATCAAAAGGCTCAATCTCACATTGATGCGAGAACTTGACTTCTTCTTGTTCTCAACATGGCTGAAATCCAATCACTCTTCGAGGAACCGAGTTATGAAGGGACCAAGCTCATTGCCGAGTTGTAGTTAAGAGACAACTCAATGTTGAGACCGTTCATTCTGCAGCCTCCGCCAGTAGGCGATCCTGGTTAGCAAATTGGGGATCCGGAACGGTACGTAAAAGACCCACCCAAAGATCGCTAGGATGGACGCAACCCCATCGACTACTATCCCCGTTGAATCGGACGGTGTGATTCTCAACTTGTGTAGGAAATCCCACCACACATATGTCGAGATGCCGACAAATGTACCAAGAACTGCGATTCTCTCTACGATCGCCCGACCCAGTATGCCATCATCAGCCTCAATCTTCTCTGGCCGCAGATACTCCTCGTTGACCCCAAGATTCGCGGGGTAGAACTCGTCGGCAAGGGTCACGGCAATTCTCTTACCTTCGGGGGTTAGTGAATAGCTGGCTCGAGATAGCCACTTTGTGACCCGATCTTTTCCCGCAATCAACTCCGCCAGTCGCATCAATGCGGTGTCAATACTCGATCGCTCTGGTAGGCGCGCGACAACCAATCCCTCAGGACCTGTGTACTCAGCGAGGAACTTCTCTACTTCGTCCTTTGAGAGACGACCATCCAGGCACTGGCTTAACCAATCTGAATTAGCGGACTCGTGTTTCTGATAGTAGATACTGATCAGGGCTGCGCCAAGCAAGTACATGTCTCTGAATCGGTTTAGCATGATCGCGAGTTCGTCTTTCTGCAACTTGGCGAAGCTCTCGACGACACGCTTCGGATCTAGGGTGCCCCCGAAGTTGGCCAGAGGTTTGTCGGAGTCGTAAGACTTGCATAACGAGTGGATCATCAATCCATGCTCAGTGAGTGAATAGCACTTGAACGACTCCTCCATGTCGCCCTCACGAACGAGTTTTCGACCGTCAATCGTTAGGGGTGAGGATTGGCCCTCAAATTTCACAAGTTTCAGTTCGTCAAGCTCCCTAAGTGTGTCATTGATGTAGCCGAGAGGCTGATTGGTCAACGCTTCGGCGTCTTTCGTCGTGACCTTCCGCTTGGAGCATAACAGGCTGAAGACTGCAAACTTGCGCGGGTTTTGAAGGCACCTCAAGCTCTTGTACATCATGAGTGGCACTTTTCCTCCAGCTTCCACGGAAACTAAGGCCATGTACTGGCTCTTGACCTGATTCTGAAGAGTCGAGAATGTTCACCGCGCTCGTTCTGGAAATCCGAGAATTTCAGACTTGCCTCTTAGATTGGGACCTTAGATTGTATGACTGGATGAACAATGAATCATCAAAGAAAATCGCAAACACGCCGCAGATTCAAGGACGAAGGATCCAATCGTCAAGGGCCAAATTGCAGAGAGTCCGAAGGTTCCAGCGTCCAAACTCAGCCGATTTCGCTACGGCGGGTCAAGCAATGCTTAAAAGAGGGGCGCTTCACTTACATAATAGACATAGACGGGGAGCGTAATATGAAATACGTGGTCGATATATCTCCTGAGCTCGCTGAAGAAATGAATCGGCAGATCAAGTCGGGGAAGTACAGGACCCCCCAGGACTTCATGCTTGCCGCAATCCAAAACCAGGCTTACCTCGAGACGATAGACGGCAATTCAACAGTCACGGTCTCCAGCGGTGAGCGATCGGAAGCGCCTCCATCTCATTTCTCCCCCATAGTGTCAAAGGCTCTAGGAGCCAGGCTGTTGCTGCCGGTCGATGCCGCGAGAGTAAAGACAGTCCCGGTAGGAACTACTGACCGATCAACCTACCTCTGGGGTCAGTACAACCGACTCTTCCCCGTAAAGATCGTAGTTCGTGTTGCGACCAATCTAGCCAATGAACATGGGTCTGACTACATGCCTCTTGCGGAACTTTACGAGAAATCCTCTGACATCGCAAGGGAGCTAGGAAGATACATCCAGCGAAAGGACAAACTCATGGGACGAAAAAGAGGCGCGATCATCTCAGCCGGATTGCCCGTGGGAAGGAGAGTGGACAAGTCAGTAGCTCGGTTCAAAAATCAGTTCGTTGGCTATCTGGGGAAAGACTGGCTAGAGGGCGCGGCCCCTACTCTGAAGTTTATCGATATTACTAGGAATGACAAGAACATTGCCCTTGTCGGAATCACTGACTTTGGTCTCAAGTTCAGCACTCTCTCAAATCCTCTGATTGACAGAGATGATTATGCGGCTCCATTTTCAGATCAGGAAGTTGATTTTCTGCTGGACCACATCGCTACAGAACTCCCTGGTGAAGCCAAGATGATTCAACTGATTCTTTCTTCTGTCAAAGGCGGTAATGCCACTCCTGATGACCTGAGCGGCACAATGAAGTCCTACAACCAAAAATGGACGGCAAACGAAATCGTTTCAATGCGAGTAGGAGTTGTGAGCAGGATGAGTGAGATGGGACTCTTAAGTCGTCGTAAAGATGGGGTCCGGGTGACGTACGAGCTGACAAATCGAGGTGAGAACTATCTGTCAAGACTAACCGCCACTGGAGCTTGAGTCGATTGGCGATTGCTGGTCTCAAAACCTGCGACTGCGGAATATCGCTTGAAGCGATTATCTGCGCAAGGTGTGGCGGCTCACTTCCCGCGTATTCCGGCGTGCTGTCGAAGATCGATTTGGGCATTCAACAGTGGTTCCACGACCTTGACTCCGAATCTAGGTTGAATCAGACCCTTTCCATGTACATGGCCATTGATAGGCAGGTAAGGCAAGGTGCGCCGGTCACGGCCGCAGTTCAGCTTGCCACTGAGCAGATCATGCAGGAATTCGCGGGAATGGAGGAGAAGATAGAGCAGGCTCTCATGGAAAAGCTCGATAGTCTTACCGGACTCAATCAAAGTACGATCAAACAAATTGGGGATACTCTGAACCTAGGTCTCCAAAGTGTAGTGGCTCAAATCATGGCACTTGTGGAGCAAGGAAAATCAGCGGGTGAGATAGAGAGTTCCGTGAAAGAGGCGGCAGGAGCGCTACAGAGTTACGTCATCGCCCTCAAACTGCCGGGGGTCAGAGGGGAAGAGGGCGAGAGGAGCGTACTGAGCGAGGTTGAGGCCGCCTTTCTAGGTCAGACTTGCATTAAGGTAGAACCGTTAGGCGGAGCCGACGCTACCGATGCGATCGTCGCATTCTACCAGGGACAGGTCGAGATAGGCCGATGCCTTATCGAGGTGAAGTCCAGAAGGAATTGGAGCAACGATTACCTTAGCCAGACAAGGGCGGACATGAAAAGATACAACGCGGCATTCGCAATTCTAGCGGTGGAGAAACTTCCCCGCGTAGCGAAGCTTCGAGGGTATCATATTGATGCGGCGGAAGGGATGGTGATTACAACAACTGCTGAGTTTGTTACACCTACCGTCACGATGTTCTACGAAATTCACTCCGCTAGCTACAAGTTACAAAAGAAGAAACTGGACCTAACATCTCTATCCACCGATAGGGATCTAACATACTACATCGATGACAACATGAGGATTCTGGAAGATTGCAAGAAGATATCCGATGAAGCAAGCGACTCCTCTCGCAAGATCAAAGAACATGCCAACAACATAGGATCAAGACTTCAAGACAACAATCGCAAAATCGCTAAGGTCCTCTCAAAAGCCTTCGCGGATGAGGAGTAATACAGAATGGAGTCAGATGTTTCTGATGCAATTGTTGGAACTCTTCAACAGTTGAAGATCGGTACTTACGATTCCATTCGAGAATGTGATCCCCGATATTCCCTTGATACTTACAAGACCGGAATCAGGAGCATGGAAAGCCGTGGTCAAGTAAAGAGAATGGTCTTCCCTGTTGGAAAATCAGAGAGATTCATCTGGCTCCTCCCATGGTACGATGAGGATGCTCTAGGGAAACTCATGGAGCTAAGGGAAGAAGTGCTGGACTATCTGAGCACGACACCTTCGACCGGGAGGCAGATTCGGGACTATTTCAAGACCAAACTTCCCACCTATCACCAGATAACTTACCTCGTCTTGCGAGAAATGGCCAGAAAGGATGAGGTCAGGCAAATTACGTTCAATGATGGCCATTGGGTGACCATCTACTACCTTCCCGAGAAGAAAGAAGTTCTTGACGGGCTAGCCATCCAAGCACTCGGCTACGTCAACACCAATGGGTCTGCCTTCTCCCAAGACCTGAGTGAAGCACTGAAGATTCCGAAATCGTTGGCATCAGCGCTCCTTGCCCAACTTGCATACGAGAACAAGCTCTCCAGGATAAAGATCGGATGGAGTTACCTACGAAATATGCCAATTTTCGCCTATTGTAAGGAAGGCCATGAAGCTGAGGCAGTTGCCAGATATCACAAGCTCGCACAAAAGAGAATGGTGGAATCAAGAAGGAGCAAGCTCGTCTCGGAATACATGGCTAAGTTCAGGGGAGCATGTGACAAGATGCGAGTAAACGAATCGTTGGCGGACCTAGCCGGTTCATATTTCAACCAAGTTGTAAGATCAGCCTGGCTCAGGGGAAGGTCGGGCTCGATCGCCGCCTGGGCATGTTTCTTTTTGGCTGGAAGAATCCTGAAGCAAGGAATCACGATTAAGGAAATTTGGACCTACGGTAAAGTGCCACAGAAACTGGTTCTTGCAACGACCAAGGAATTGAACGACTTTCTCCAGCTTAGTGTTCCAGACTTGTATCCCAGGGCCGGCGACTACGTATCGAGAATAGTCATGAAACTGCCAATGTCCAGCAAACTCTTCCAATCTGGGCGGTCCCGACAGTCCGAACTAATAGAAGCCGCCAAACACGTAATTGAATCAATGCCGAGAGAAGTGTCATTTGGCCGGAAGGCTCAAGGTGTCGCAGCCGTGGCAGTGTATTTAGCGGCGGAGGGGTTGGGCATTAGTGAGCTCACGCAAAAAAAAGTTGCTAAAGCTGCAAACATCACGGACGTTGGCCTAAGAAACATTCTCAAATCCGCGGAGGGGGTGATTCCCGGAAAAGAAGAACATCATGATCACCGCAAGAGACCGAGTAACCTTCCGGCGGATCGTGCGATAGCTGATAATGGCTCGCAACCCAATAACGTGATGCAGGCGATGAGATAGCTTGAGCGAGACAACGAAAAAAGTATACTTCACACTAACTCCTGAGCATTGGAAGATTCTCAACCAGCTTAGCACCAAGACCAGGAAAGACCGCAAAGAGTTGCTAAGCGAGGCATTTGATTTGGCTTTGTCGAAAGGCCTCGCTCCAGCGCACTATCGCTGGAATGATAAGCGTCATCAGTCCTTTGATATCGATGTTCCCATCGATGTTGTAAAGAAGGCGAGAGAACTCTATGAGGGGAAACTCACCCCCTTGGTAGTTTCAGGTCTCCTAGAGATGGCGAAAGCCGAAGGAATGACGGTTGGTCAAACACAGTTGAATGCAACAGCGGACGAGCTTCAAAAGCTGAGAATTGAAACGTCGAAAATATCTCGCGATCTCTCTGCCCTTACGCGAAAACTGACATCAGACGAAGTGCCCTTGCAAGCCAACGACAGCGGAGCGGCCGCCCGCCAAGTAAGATCTACGTTGAGAAAACTCCTAGAACAACTTGAATATTTCAAGAAGGGGAGCGACTCTGACCGCAAGAAGTTCCGCGAAATCGTCGATCCGGTAGAGGTTGGATACATCACGGCTATGTTGAGGGCTCTTTTTGATGATGAAGCTTTCCAGAGATGGATATTGGCTACTGAGTTCATGGGGAGAAGAACTGATGCCTGAAGGAAGGTTGAAAATTCGGGATGAAGAGTATGCTATCCAACTCTTATCCCAAGTACATGGTGAAGACCCAAGGAGGCCGATCCGAGAGCTCGTTGAAAATAGTTCAGACGCTGATGCCACCATCATCACCATCATTGTCAACAAAAGGGCCAGCGATCCTTACATAATTTGTCGAGATAATGGGAAGGGAATTCCGCGAAAGGAACTGCTAGAACTACCTGCTCGCATAGCAGACTCGATTAAGCGGGAAAGAAAGGAGAAAACTGGCGGAGTTCACGGGATCGGCCTTCTCAGCTTCTACACAATAGGTAGCAGACTAAGCATTGTATCAAGGGCGCGAGGTTCTCCAGATACAAACGGTATCGAATTCGATGGCTTGAAGTCCTTCAAGCAAACTACCATCGATAGGCCCCTCGATGAACCTGGCACTGAGGTCTATATTTACGGAATAGATCGTGAGAAGAGACTTCTCAACGCGGAACGATTGGCCGAATACCTGGCGTCCGAGTTCGAGCAAGACCTAATTGAAAGCAAGTTTAAGCTTGAAGTTCAGCAAGACGGTCATACGGTCCCGGTCACCCGCGAGAAAATCACGTCGGGAACTCCTATTATCGATCATCGCAAAGTTTCGACTAAGGGCGGAGAAGTGATCATTAATGTCTACTACGGTGGGAAGGGAGGTGTCACGCTCACTAGGAGAGGCGTAACGATTGTGAACAAGATCGCTGACCTGCCGGATGTAGAGGGTGAAATCTGGAAAACTGGAAAAGTCAGCGGTTCTATACGGTTCGATTCGATTAATGTTTCGGCTGATAAGAAGAACCCAGTCCGAGATGAACTATTCAAGGAGCTTCTGAAAATAATTACTGAGGTTGAACCAGAAATAGTTGAGTCAGTAAGGAAGCTAGAGCAAGCCGAGGCGGAGAAATCAAAGGGCAGGTTGTACAAGTATCTCGCTTCAAGATTTGATGAGGTCTTGAAGGACCTCCGTTTCGATAGGATCAAGGCACTCATGGAGAGCAATAAGAAAAATGCCGAAGAGGTAGAAGCACTGGGCGCCGATGGCGTTGCTTTTACTACCGATGGGGGCGCTTCTAAGAGTAAGACGGGAAAACCTCCAGTCGCTAGGGGAGGCGAAAAGAAATCTGTGCGTTCAGCTTATGGGCTAAACTGGGACGAAGAGAGTGACTTTGAGCATCCAGGGTCACGAAGTCGCTTCGATGTGAAATTTGGAACCATTTACATGAACAGGGTTCACCCAGACTTTACTAGGAAGGTCCTGAAGGCCAAAGATGATCGCGATAAATTGGATTACTATTACAAGCTAGCGGTTAACGAGATTATTCAGCATCAGTTTGAAGGTGCGCCGTCTCGAGAGATATTGGGTAGGCTGTTGGACCTCCAGTTGGCCATGGAAAAGGCGCCCCCGACCGTATGATGACTTCTCATGATCATAAGCTACTGTCTTCCGAGAGTCTCGAGAAGTTCTTCATACAGTCGGTCCCTCACTTTTTCTGAGTAGCTGCTATAGCATAGTTCTAGGATTCTGTATCCTCTCTTACGTAAGAGCGTTCGTAATTCTTCGTCTTTTATCATCTGGCTGGTTTTGAGATGGACCCGACCATCAACGAACACGATCAATGGTCTAAGTTCTTGCGGAAAGTAGAAGTCTGCTGTGGTTACAGGGATCTCAACTTGCGTTAGATGGTGTATTCGATCATGTTCTAGGTTGATCGCTAGTTCCTGTTCCATTCGTGAGGGGTTGGCGCGCAGTCGTTCGCGCCAGTCGCTCCGCTGACCCGACATCTTTGACATTGAGCTAGTAGGTGGTTATTGCTAAGACAGCAGAACGAAACTGATTCTTGGACATAGGATAATTACAGGAGAACAAGATGTGGAGCGGAGCGCCAAAATGGCACGACGGGAAGCGTCGGTCCCATTTCTGAACTTAGATTGGGGTCTTCAAGACAATTCAGATTTTCGTACCATCCTTTATTCTACGTATTTCTCCAATCCTGGGTATCTTCGTTACGTTGACCGTTTGATAGCGACTCTTCGCACTCAGTCGGTAGAACGAATTCAGGAAAAGTTGTCTGACGTTTCCGACATACCTAAGTTTAGATCTGCAATTTCTGAGCTTGAAGTCGCTCGGATTCTCAGCTCCAAGTACCCAACTCAGCTTCTTCCCGATAATACATGGGAAGGGCCCTCGCCTGACATGGTTGTGAAAAGAGGTGATCGCGAAATTCTGATTGAAGTGAAGCGATTGACTCAAGACGAAGCGGAGGTCATCATCGTGTCTAGTCTGCGACAATTTCTCCCGGCTCAACGGCCGGCAATTCGCGTCGATGTTACGCTAAGCGAGAAACTTGCCCTCCCAGTCGTAAAGCTTCCTGAGAGGGTTGCAAAGGAAGGGATTGCTGAACGCTCAATAGAGGAATTCAAAGCCAAATTCAGTACGGTCGCAGAGGGCACTCTCCCCGCTGACATTCCCACTGAAGGGGCAATCTTCACTCTGCTCCCCACGAACGCTAGAAAGGAAGGTTATCCAGGGATTATCAGGTCAGGTGTCATAAAAGTTCCAGAGGACTTGCTGATCGAGAAACTCGTGGAAGACGTCTGTGACAAAGCAGGCAAACGAGGCGGCTTTCCTCCTCAGAAGAGAACTTCCCCGTATGTTGTTGCTATCGATTCAGAACAGATTTCCGTTGACGACATAACTTTAGGCCGTGCTTTCATTGGAGACACAGTCCTCCTCATGCCACCACTTCAGGTTCCCAAAGAACCTACGAGCCCCGAGGTCGCAAGGGCGAACTCTCGGAGCTGGCAAACTTTTCTCAAGCGGACGGCAATAATTCCATCAGGCAGGTCTTATCTGCCTCGTGAGAGCAGAGGGGCATTCTTCACGAGACGAGAGCTGCGTAATGTAAGTTTGGTAATGTTAAGGACCGCGGCTTCGCATTACTCAATTCCGAACCCATTTTGTGACGATTCGATCAATGACTCTTCGTTGACAAGTTTCATTTAGTCGCAAATTGAAGCGACGCATGGTCTGATGAGTTCTAGAACTACGGCGATCCGTGAGGGCAAGGCTTTCGAGCTTTCTGTGGCCTCAGAGCTACTTTTTCATGGATTCAATTGTAGTATTCCACTCGTTGATGCAGGTATCGATGTGATAGCATGGAAGTCGAGTCGCTTTTTCAAAGTACAAGTTAAGGGTCGGAATTTCTCAGGACATGGGACAAGCGTTGAAAGCTATCGGTTCTCAAGGTCTTCATATGAGGACCCGCTTAATCGGCCAGATTTCATTGTCATGACTATTAGGAACACGGGAGGGAATCCTGGTGATCCAACCTATGGAATATCAAACCACGTGGTCTTTCCTTCGATAAGGTTTGACGAGTTGGTCAGTAAGGAGCTCATCGTACAGAAGGATGACCATTGGGTCGCGAATGTCTGGGCAGTCTTTGAAAAGGGCGTGGTTACAAGAGTAGTCTTTCAAAGAGGATACGGCAAACCGAAACCTGGCGAGGACATGACGAAATTCTTGAATGCTTGGGATGGATTCGATAGGTCCCCCTTATCAGAGAGGTCATCTGACCGGCAATAAGCGATCGCATTGGAGATCGAAGCGAAAAAGCAATCGAACCCGCTGATGTTCATAGGGAAAGATCGTCTGAGAACGCCTTTGAAGGTCCTTCTAGCGCAGAAACGGCTCTTGCGGACTGCCTAGGTGAGAATATGAGATGGTCGAGGATCATGGTGATCGATTCGTAGTACCCGACTGTTTTGCGTTGTCTCTCTTGAGTTGTTCTAGCGTGTTGATGGTTTTGTTTGGGTGTGTCGTGGTGTTAGTTTCCATTCGAAGCGTAGGGTCGAGCCTTGTTCTTCTCTCTGTGTTCTCGCCGTTGGCAGCCCGGACCGTTACCATTTACGGTTACCAGACCCGCTACCAACCGAGAAGTGCCAAAAGCAGTTGCTTCTCGCGACGCCGGAGTGCTCCTTGTAGAGGAAACAGAGTGATTGTTCGTCTGTTGCATTCCGGATTTGTTCGGTTGTGTTGGCTATGGGGCATAGGAGAAAGGTTGTGCCCCGAAGTGTTGGATAGGGATCTGGGACTAATGTGGAATTGGAATGCCGCGTAGCATGTAGTTGACGAAGAAGGTCACGAAGAGGAAGGTCCCGGCGAGGATGGTCAACAGTATGAGGAGGTAGGCTGTGGCATGACTTCTCTTCTTCTCCTTTTCAAAGGATACGATCGGAGAGGTCGTCAGGATCACACCGTACAACTACTTAATGCTTGGAACGAGAAGAAGACGGCGTAACCTGACCTGACCTGACATAAGCATTCGAAACGGTTCGTCCATACGACAGTCCACTCTCCGACACGGTTCAACGTGCGGGTCCGCGTAGAGTATTGTTCTAGAAACTTGGGAGTATGACCGCGCGGTATCGGTTTGGAGATAGGAGAGATCATGGTATTAGCTAGATTGAGGAAACTTGTCCGCGAGGAATCGCGATGCAGTAACTCCTCACTACAGGCTTGAACCCGATAGCACGGCCCACCTCTCAAACCTTGTTCAGTGTAAGCAGTGCAAGGGTTTCAATCTACCATGGGCATCCAGCTGCCGCCACTGCGGCGCAAAACTGTCCTAGAAGCTTCGCTGGCTCCACATCTGCAGGTTAGGAAGGAACGTCCCCGACGCTAGAGAGTCGGGAGAGCATAGTGGATTAACGTTCGAAAGCCATCGTTCATCCCGTGGCCCTGATGCGCCAGCGGTTGGGGAGGATAATCACATGGGCCTTCATCATCGTGGATTCGGTCATGGTCACACTGGGGGTTCTCTATGCTGCGGGTCTCTTGGCCCAGAATACCGCGCTCATGTCTCTGGACGAACCTTGGGCTTTGTTCCTCTCATCTTGGCTTCTAACACTCATCCTCGTTCAACTGTTCCTTACGATAGTGATGGGGCTTGTCGGGGCAAGGAGTCGGCGGAGAACACTCGTTTCGGACGCGTTACTTGATCGACTTCAAAAGCTTGGCGTCGAAACATTGATGAGAATGAAGATCGACCGGCCGATGGGACTCTCAGTCTACAAGAAGTCGTCCCTAGCCTTCGCCACCAAGAATCGTATCTATGTTGGCGACCAGCTTCTTCAGACCGCTCCCGACGATGAAATAGCCGGGCTCATCGCGCAAGAGTACGCGGCGGACGCGGAGGCTGCAAACCGCTTGGGACCGAGTGCAATGGTAGTTTCGCTTGAGAAGCTGAAGGAGACCAACTATGACGGAGTATCGTTCACGCATCCTCCTCTTTCCAAGAGGATCAGGAGACTCCAGTCCATGTCAGTACTTCCGTATACTAGCTAACGGTACCAGTACGGCGATTGATCAGAACGTCGCATGAGC
>WNGR01019035.1_pt1 | contig 14206 bp, 13 predicted proteins | sample 5407581 | NCBI WGS metagenome assembly WNGR01 (sample SAMN13153383, study PRJNA577476) | soil metagenome | isolation source: 80 cm soil or saprolite under Garry oak tree replicate 2 | place: USA:California | collected 2016-06-15
CCAGATCCCGCTCTCACCCCGGATCACCCGCTCGCGGGCATGCCCCCACCCAGCCAGCCGACCCGAGCACCCAGGGCAGCGCAACCGCCCCGCCGCCAGCCGCCGCTCGACCACGCGCGCATCAGCGCCTACCGTGACCATCGGTGCCTCCGCGCTCCTCGCGCGGCCCTCCCGGCACCTCGGCCAAGAGAAGACGGGAGGGCCGCCGCCTACCCGGACCTGATCACGGTGGCGTCGCACACAAGAAAGGACAACCCCGCAGGGCTGCCCTCACGGCCATCCTCACGACAAACGACGCTAGCTCGCCGCTACGTCCTCACTCCCAGGGTCGCGGGACACCACGATCGTGGGTTCCGCCGTCACTCTCTACTATCTGCGGCGCAGTACAAGAGCGTCCGAGGCCAGCGCCAAGGCGGCTGAAGCCAGCGCCAAGGCGTCCGAGGACAGCGCCACGTCGTCCAGAGTGAGCGCCAGGGCAGCCGGGGATAGCGCCAAAGCGGCCAAGGACCTGCTGAAAATTGAGCAGGTCAGGGAGTACGACCGGACGCGCCCCAAACTCTCGGGCCGTCTCGTGCCGGAACCCGGTATCTCCGGCCCGACTAACGCCTGGCTGGAGGTCCACCTCGACGCCTCGACGCCTCAGCCCTTGCAGAGCATGCTGCTGACCGTGCCCACAGGTGCTTGGTTCGGCCGCGGCGGCATGTCGGGGCCCACCCTCATGCGCAATGACCTCGGGTTCCCAGGAGAACCGGGGCAGGTGTCACCTATTCGGCCTGGGTGGCCAGCCCGGTGGCGGGTGCACTGCGCCGACGGCGCGCACGGCATCGTGACGGCGACCGCCAAATGCACCCGCGAAGATGGCACGGTCTGGTGGGACGTGGAAGTGCCGATCTCCCAGGCCTATGAGGACGCCGGGGCTGCCTCTAGTGCTGGTCGCGGCGTGGTGTTATGCCGGGGTCATGAGGTATGCCGATGGTGGCGGGCTGACCGCGGTTGAGCGGGCCCGCCGGGAGCAGGTGCGGTTAGCGGCGGCTGACCAGATTGAGGCCGGGGCCAGCGACCGACCGCGGTTGAGCGGGCCCGCCGGGAGCAGGTGCGGTTAGCGGCGGCTGACCAGATTGAGGCCGGGGCCAGCGACCGGGAGGTCGCGAAACGCTTCCGGGTGACGCGGATGTCGGCGAACCGGTGGCGGCGCGCGCTGGCCGCCGGTGGCCGGGCGGCGCTGGCCTCGAAAGGCCCTGGTGGTGGCCCGTGCAAGCTGTCCCCGGCGCAGGTGCGTGAGCTGGAGGCGGTGCTGGAAGCAGGCCCGGCGGTGTGGGGGTGGGATGAGGACCAGTGCTGGACGCTGGCCCGCATCGCCGAGGTGGTGCGCCGCCGGTTCGGCGTGACCTACACCCTGGCGGGGCTGGACCTGCTGCTGCACCGGATCGGGTGGAGCGTGCAGGTCCCCGCCCGCCAGGCGGCCGAGCGCGACGAGGCGGCCATCGCCGCCTGGAAGGAGGAGACCTGGCCGGTGGTAAAAGAACGGCGGCGGACCTGGGCGCCTGGCTGGTCTTCGAAGACGAATCCGGCCAGGGCTTAAGGCCGCCGAAGGGCCGCACCTGGGGACGGCGCGGCCACACCCCGGTGGTGAAAGTGACCGGCGGCAGCAACCGGCGCGTGTCGCTGGCCGCGGTGCTCTGCATCAAGCCTGGCCAGCGACCGCGGCTGATCTACCGCGTCCACCACGCCCGCGGGCGCCGCGGCGACTCGCGCAAGGGCATCACCGAGACCGACTGCGCCGGGCTGCTGGACGCCGCCCACCAGCAGCTCGCCGGCCCCATCGTCATGGTGTGGGACAACCTCAATGTGCACGTCAGCGATGCGATGACCGGCCTGGTCGCGGCGCGGGACTGGCTGACGGTCTACCGGCTCCCGCCATATGCGCACGAGCTGAACCCCGTGGATCAGGGTATCGGTGTCGGTCCACCGGCGCCGGTTGTGGTAGCCGGCTGGCATCTGGTGCAGCGCGCGGAGGTGTTCGACCTCGGCCGGGTCGGCGGTGATGATCCACCGGTAGGGCGGGCGGGTGTCTTGCCGGCCGGTGATCCAGCCGCGTTTGAGCCATGTGAACAGGGTTGCCGTTGGCATCCCGATCTCGCGGGCGAGGGTGGCCAGCCACCATTGGCTGGGCCCGAGGCTGCCCTGGCCGGTGCGGGAGTCATGCTCCAGGCCGGGACGCAGGCCCAGCCGGCGGATCAGGTGCTGGATCTCGCCTGTGTTGAAGCGTTCGCGCAGGTGGGGTGTGTGGAAGCCCTCAGCCGCGAGCCGGTCGGCGATCGCGGCGTTCCCCAGGCCCTCGCCGGCCAGAGCCCTGATCCGCTCGGTGAGCGCCGGGTAGTAGGACAGCTGGTCGATCCGGGCCACCGGGCGGAGCAAGTCGGCGTGGGTCTGGTGGCCGCCGGCCCAGGTCACGATGGCCTGGACGCGCTCGGTGGCGCCGTCGGCGGTGACCTGAACGGACTCGACAACGGCACGCAGCAGCCGCTTGCGGTCGGCGACGGTGGTCGTCGGTGCGGCCCACAGTGCCGGGATGTCGCTGGCAAGGGCGCGGATCGCGGCCAGTTCGGTGGCCGGCAGCTGCGCTGGCCGTTGCCGCTGGTAGCGCTCGTACTCCTCGGTCAGGCGGGCCCGTTCGGCCAGCGTGGCCTCCCACTCGCGCTCGAGCTGGCGGGCCACCAGGCGGTTCTCCGGCTCGGCCAGCTGATACTGGCGCCGCGCCCGGTCGCAGAGGAATTCCGCGCGTTCCAGGCGCTGCCGCCAGATCCGGTCGACCTCGGCCCGGTGGGCCTCGGCCTGCCGGGCTGCGGTGACCGACAGCTCCAGCGCGGCCGGGGCCAGCGCCGACAGGAGCTGGGCGACGGCATGGTCGTCGAGGAACTGTGCGGCCATCTGCTGGCAGCGCGGCTCGCCGTAGGTGTGGTGACGGCGCTGGCAGCAGTAACGCCCGGTCAGCCCCTGCCGGCTGGTTTCGTAGCTCACTTGCATGCGATGACCGCAGATTCCGCAAACCACCAGCCCGCCCAGCAGCGCTGGGCCCTCGCGCGGGGCGCCCAGGCTCTCGGCGCGCGCCCGGTTGGCGGCCATCCGCGCCAGGTTGTGCTCGTACTGCTCAACGCTGATATAGGCCGGCAGTGCGCCGTCGATGCGCACCAGCCATTCCCCGGCGGCCAGCTGCCGCACCCGGCCGGAGTGCTCATGTCCGGGCAGCCGCCGGGACGGCTCGGTGCGGCTGCGCCCGTAGGCGTAGATCCCGGCATACGCCGGGTTACGCAGCATATTGACCAGGCCCTGCTGATGCGGCGCCCGCCAGACGATCTCGCCCTTGCCAGGCCCAGACCGCTCCCGCATCCCGATCTGGACCTGGTGCTCAACCAGGAACCGCAGCACCGCGTGCACGGTGCCCAGCTGATCGAACAGGCCGAACACCAGCCGGACGACCGCCTGAACCTGCTCATCGGGGTCGAGGGCAACCTCGCCGGGGGGCTGGCGGACATACCCGGCCGGCAGCGGGACCGCCAGCTCCCCCCGGCTGGCCTTGGCCAGCCGGCCCGAAGCCATCCGCTGCTTGATCAGATGCAGCTCGACCTCGGTCATCGTGCCCTTCAGCCCCAGCAGGAGGCGGTCGTTGTACCAGTTCGGATCGTAGACCCCGTCAGCATCGGCCAGCAGTGCCCCGGCCAGCGAACACAACTCGACCAGCTGATGCCAGTCCCGGCCCGCGCGGGCCAGCCGCGACATCTCCAGGCCCAGCACCAGCCCCACATGCCCCATCGTGATCTCCGCGACCAGCCGCGCGAACCCAGGCCGCTCGGCCGCATTCGCCGCCGACCGCCCCAGGTCCTCATCGATCACCATCACCCGCGAGGCAGACCAGCCCAGCGCGACCGCCCGGTCAGCTAACCCGTACTGCAACCGCGCCGACTCGCCGTGGTCAAGAACCTGCTGGCGCGAAGACTGCCGGACATAGACGACCGCCAGGCGATCACGGTGCCAGCCCTGAATCTTGCCATCGCCGCGCTCACACAGCAGCACCGTGCTCACCCCCGGTCCCCTCCGCTGCCGCCGGCGCAGCCGCCACCGCCAACCGCTCCAAGAGCATGCCCAGCAACCTCAGAACCTCGTTCCGGCTCGCCTCCGGAAACGACGCCCACAATGCCCTCTCCGGGGCCCTCCTCAGCGCTGCCATCTAGGCAGGATGCCCGCGCCCGCGCCGGCCACGACGCCCCGCCTTCTCCCCAGCCGCGGCCCCGCAACCGCTCGGCCCACTCCACCAGCCGAAGCAGGCCCTCCCTGCCGATAACCGGCGTGCTCACGCCCGGCTGGCCAACAATCCCCGCACTATGGACAACCGATTGAGCTGGTCTGGTCGCACCTGAAAAGGTCCCTGGCCAACCTGGCCAAACGCAACCTCAGCGAGCTGACCGCGCTGGTGAAGACCCGGCTGAAACGGATGCAGTACCGGCCCAGCCTCCTCGACGGCTTCCTCGCCAGCACCAGGCTCGACCTCACGCCCTTCTGTAACCCCCACCATTGAAGATCTTTTTTTAGCCGGTCGGAAACAGCACGGCCCGGGCAATAGGAGGCTTGGATCCCGCTCGACAAAGGTTTTTGAGCCGGGATGACTGTCTTTCGCCTCATCTTCACCGTTGTCGCCACCTGCTCGTCCTGGCTCAGCACGGCCACGAGTGGGCTGCCCGGGGCATCGTGGCTCCCGTAAGCTTTGCGAGCTTGTGACCACGCTTGCGACCATACTTTTGCAGAGCCTCTCTAACACTCTGTCGACATCCCTCGATGCGGCGGATCGTGTGTTTCTTGCGCCCTTTTGGGGAAATCGTTCCTTGAGCTTGGCGGGCGCGTCCGTCTCGTCGGAGCCGGTCACGCCGCAGGCCCAAGGCAGACGGCAGATCAGATCCCGCTGGGTTGCCGGCTCATTGACTGCGCTCGCGCCTTTGTCACCAGCTTTTAACCGCACCGTTTCGGGCGTGTAACTCCCTCGCACGCGCGTGTGCGAAACGCTCCGGGGAGCCCGGCAACGGCAGAGACCGGGAAACGACATAGGGAGGCTCGGCATGACCTTCCGCACGCTCGGCGGTCGCCGTTTCAGGACCGCACTTGTCGCGGCCGCCGCCGTCGCGGCCGCAGCGGCTATGATGGCCGCCTCCGCTGCGGCGCCGCGCGATCGCCGAGCACCGCTTCGCCTCCGGGCTGCGGTTCTTCACCAGCCCGAGGCTGCTCGTGATCGACGAGGTCGGCTACCGGATCCTGGACGAGGAAGCCCGCTCTCTGCTCTTCGAGGTCATCAACGCCCGCTACCTCAAGGGCAGCATCATCACCACGTCCCACGTCGGCATCGCCGCCTGGGCCGAGCGGCTCGGCGACCCCATGCTCGCCGCCGCCGCCCTCGACCGGCTCCTCCACCGAGGCGTCATCGCCGCCATCGACGGCCCCTCCTACCGCATGCGCGCCTACCAGCAGCGCGCCGACACCATCCGCAAAGCCGCCGGAGGCACCCGGTGACCGGCGCCGAACAGCGAACCTGCCCCGCCTGCGGCACCCCCTTCACCTGGACCAGCGCCGCCCCCCGCCAGCGGTTCTGCTCCACCCCCTGCCGCCAGCGCTGGTGGGACCGCACCCGCTGCCAGCGCAGGCGCCGCCACAGCGACCACCCTCAGGGCCACGACCCTCATGGCCACGACCCTCATGGCCACGACCCACGTCGCCCGCAGGACAGCGGCCAGCGCCGCCAGCAGGACGACGACCCGCGCGGGCACGACGACCCCGCCATCGCCGCAGTCCCCGCCTGCCCGCACTGCCGCAAGCCCGTCGCCATCGTCGCCTGGCTCGTCCCGCCCGCCGCGGCCACCGTCGCCGCGCCGCCGCGACACGCCAGCGAAAACACGCGGCAAACAGTAACCGACCCGATACTCTAAGAGTCAATCAAGTGGGAAACTCCGCTGAGCACACTTGGGGATCTTCGGCGAGCGCCATCACCCTCGCCTGTGACCCCGGGGCGGAACGGGATCCTCGGGCTTTTCCCTGGGCTTCGCACCAGCCGGGCAGGACCCGGCAGCGCACGTCAGGGCGGGGACAGGCCCGGGCACTGCCTGGACTACGTCCCTGGCATCAGCCAGCCTCCTTCGACGTACTCACTCACAACGTGCGACCTCACATCGCACGATCACCCGGTTCTGACGTCCCGGCCCCGCGTCAGGCTGCCTGGCGAGGACTACAGATGGGGTCACGCCTGGAGCGGGGCTGCGAGCTGATGTCGCATGCCGTGCTCGCCATAGTCGTCCCAGGCCTTGATGATCTTTCCGGCAGCGATACGGAAGATCACGATTTCGCTCACCTGCACTGGCCGGCGGGTGGGCGGCAGGGTTCAGCACGGCCCCGGCGGGCTCACCGCGCGCTCATCCATCACCGAGAGGAGGTAAGACAACCACTGCCGCCGACGCCAACACGAGGTGAACAAACAGCCCGGCGACGGTTCGCCGCCGACCAGGTTCCGGCCTCGGATGAGCTGCGTGCGGCCACTCCCGGTCGGAACGGCGCCAGCGGCTCCCAATCGGCGATCTGCGCCGAACGCACAGCTTTAGCGCCGGCAAGATGATCGAGGTGCATCATGTGCCAGCATCAACCTCCCTGCCCGCCCGCGGACGCACCAGATCGCGAGGCGGCCCACATGGTGGCGTCTCATCCCGAACAGGGATGGAACCTGCTCTGCAACGGCGTCGTGGTGTTCGAGGACACTGGTGCGCTGCTTCCCGATGGCCGGAGCATCCCGCCGCACCGGCTGGCCCCCCCGAAGGTGGCCGCCCGTCTGCCCCAGCCACGGCGGGTGACAGCCTGCGCTGCAGCAGCGGTGAGCTGAGATGCGCCAGATCCTCATCTGCAACCGGATAAAGACCACCGCCGTCGGGCAGCTGGACCTGTGGGCGCTGTGCGGGCGGTGCTCTTGGCGGGCGTTCGCGGGCCAACGGTCTCGGCATTTCCGGCGGCCGGGAGGTCGCAGGTCAAGGACGTCACTACCAGCTGCGGTGACCACCCACCGCCCCGCGGGGAGACGCAGGTCCGCACCTCCAGGCCGGGCACCGAGCGGAAGGGATCTCCGATGAGGCAGATCCGTGTCAGCAAACGCCAGCGCCCAGCCAGCGGGAGGCTGGAACCGCTGCCGCCGGACGCGCGTGACCCCGCCGGGATCGGTCCGGATCATAGGGTGGCGTCAGGTCCGGGTGTGGCTCGGCTGAAGGGCCGGTGCGCCGGGTGTGAGCTGGCTTCGGCCGCATCGCGCTGCTGAAACGGTGCCGACGGAGCGTATCTTGTCCATTAGCAGGGAACGGCGCGATGTTCCGGGCGAGTTCGTCTTTCCGGTGCCGCCGCTGGAGCTGCCAGCAGATACCTCGGCTGGCACGGTCGCCGCCTCCGAGGCCGACCTCCTGTTCGCCGCCGGGGCCCGCGCTCGCCGCGCTGCACACCCAGCCCGGCCGAGACTGGACCATCGACTCTCTGGCCGCCGACATACAAGTCTCCAGGGTCACCCTCGCCCGCCGTTTCTCGCGAAGGTGGGCTACACACCCGCGGCCTACCTGACGAATTGGCGAATGGACCTGGCCGCCCAGCGCTTTCGTGACACCGGCGACACCGTCGCCGCCATCGCCCGGTCTCTCGGCTACACCTCCGAATATGCCTTCATCCGGGCCTTCACCCGGGCCCGCCCGATCCCGCCCGGCCGCTACCGCGCCCAGACCCGTACCGCCCCGGCACTTTGAGCCATGCACGCCCGCTGGGCTGGCCCGGGTGCGTTTGATCTCATCTGGAAGGCGCCCAATGCTCCGGCGAAAAGGACCGGCGCACAGCCGGCAGACCAGAGTCCATCGCGACCACACACAATGGGGCCCGCGTGACTGCTACGTGCGTGCCCTCGTTCGTGGTCTGGCAGGCCACCCGGCTCGCGCCGACATCGGCGGGTGCCCGGATGGCCGTATCTGGGTAGCATCGTGACGGTGGGGGAAAATGGCACGCTTCGGGGAACCCCTGTTACCGCTGCCCGGCTCGATGCCGAGTCGGCCGAATGGCTTCGGGCGCTCACCGGTGCCGGTTCGCAGCGGGAGGCGGCGCTCGCGCGGCTGCATGAACTGCTGGTGCGGATCGCGCGGGGCGAGGTCCGGCGCCGTGGGCCGCGGCTGCGGATCACCGGCCCCGAGCTCGATGACCTGGCCTATCAGGCCGCCGCCGACGCCATGCTGGCCATCACGGCCAAGGTCGGGCAGTTCCGCGGGGAGAGCCGGTTCACCACCTGGGCGTATAAGTTCGTCATCTTCGACGTGTCGGCCAAGATCGGGCGGCACTTCTGGCGCAACCCGGCCGTGCCGCTGGACGCCGAGGACTGGGACCGGTTGCCGGGCCGGTTCGGTTTCGAACCCGCCCAGGAAGCTGAGTGGCGGGACCTGCTCGCCGCGCTGCGCCGCGCCATGGATGAGGTGTTAACCCCGCGGCAGCGTCAGGTCTTCGTTGCGATCGTGCTCAACGATGTTCCGCTGGATAGCCTGGTCCTGTCGCTGGCTTCCAACCGTAACGCGATCTACAAAACGTTGTTCGACGCGCGGCGTAAGCTGCGGGTCGCGCTTGCTGCTAACGGCTATATCGGCGATGACCCTTCGAGGAGCTCATGAACGGCAGGCCGGAGCTGGACCGTTTCCTGGCCACTGATCCGCGCGACGTCGGATGCGCAAAGGCCATGGAGCTGCTGCACGTCTACGCCGAGCTGGTGGCCGCGGGCGGCCCGGCGGAGCAGCGATACCCGGGCATCGCGGCGCACCTGCGCGCGTGCGGCCCATGCGGTGAGGACTTCGACGGCCTGCTGGCCGCCGTGCACGGCGACACGCACTGACCGGCACCGGCTGTGCACCTTCGGCATCGCCGCACCCCGCGCTCATACCCGCCCCGGCGTTCGTTTCGCCCGGCGGCGGCGACGGGAGCTCACCGCCGCCCCGTCTTTCTCAGATAGTCCTTAACGGCTGCGCGGGGTGCGTGAGCCCGTGTCGCTGTCATCCGTGCGCCTGGGGACGTAAGATCGCCGTCGCCGCTGCCATCAGCTGAGGCTGAGCGAAAACAGTGCGGCGGTCCGCTGGCCGCGAGGCCGCCTGCTGGCCTGTGTCTGCGCGTGGGCGCAGGTGCAGGGCTAGGCGGCGGTCACCTTGTCGGCCTTCGGTGACGTGCCGTGGAACGGGCCGTTCTGCCGAAAGCACGGCTTCAGGGACCTGCCGCCCGCGAGTGGACGCCGGGAATGCGGCGATCCGCGCGAAGGAGGCGCAGCACGGCCTGCGTGCCGGGGCGCGGGTGTTCATGCGCCGCGACCTGGGCAGGGCGGAGCCTGCCAGGTAGCCCCGCCGCGGGCCATCTCCGGCTACTGGCACCTGGGCCAGCTCGTCCGCTCCCTCGGCAATGGACGTCCGAAGTGCCTTCTTCCTAACAGCTGCGCGGCCTGGCGCGCGTCCCGCAGCGGCAGCCGTTAAAGCAGCTATCTCGTAAACCGTTTCTCCGGCAGGATGCGCGCCAGCGCTTCACCGCCGGGTCTTGGTGTTTGCCCGCTTCGGGGACGCCCCAGCCACCGTCTCCATCATCTGTGCGCCGTAACGACGTAAGACCAGTGCCGCCGCTGCCGCCAACTAAAGGTGAGCGAAACAGCGCGGCGACCCGCTGGCCGCCGCCCAGGTTCCGGCCTTGCCGGAGAAAAGGACAGCAGATGAAGATCTTGTCACGCCGGTGGTGGCTGACGGCCGCCGCCGCCGCGCTGGCGATCGCCGCCGCCGCGGCGGGCGCCACCGTGGCGTTCGCCGGGCCGAGTGCCACGCTGGTCAGGGCCGGTGGTCTGGGGCAGTCCACGGGGCTGCTAGCCCGCGATCACCTGACCCTGGAGAGCGCGATCCAGGTCGACCTCAGCAAAGAGACGGTGCGCGTGCCGCTGTATAAGGGGACGGCGGATGGCCAGACGGTCTGGTACACGCTGCTGGACGCGTCCGACGCCGGGCTGGCGCATGACCTGGGCGTGAACTACGCGCCCAAGCTGGCCAACCTGGCGATCAACGACCCGGCCGCGGTGCAGACGGTGACCCTTGAGTCGCCGACCCCGGCGCAGAACCGGTTCGGCCAGGCGGTGGCTCACTTCGCCGGCGCGCCGGACTTCAGCCCCACCCGGATCGCGCAGCCGGGGCCGAACGGGTTCCCCCTCGCCACGTTCCAGCCCGGTGCCGTCGCCCGGCCGGGGTACAGCCCATTCATCCGGATCGCCGGCTCGGACGTTGTTTACAGCGCGCCGATCGTGGCCACCGGGGACGGCCCGTTCGACGTCGTGCATCACACCAATACCGGTGACCGCGTCCTGGGCATTCACATCGCGCCGCCGTCGCCGCCCGGCCAGTATCTGGAGTCATGGGCCGACCTGCTGTTCGTCAAGGGCTTTGACGCCGGGCAGCCGATCGTGTACATCTCGACCGACGCCGGCCAGCCGCTGACCGCGGTGCTGGAACGCTCCACCTACGTGCCCGCCCTCGACAAGGCCGCCTACAACGGGGGCGACGACTTCCTCGGCTCGGCCCGCGAGCGCCTGTTCGGCTTCATCAACGGCCAGACCGGCGCGGACAACAAGCAGGCGCAGGGGTTCGTGCACCTGGTCAAGGACGGGCACGCCGCCGAAGACGCCAGCGCCGGTAACACCGCGCTGATCAACGCCCTGCGGGGTGGCGGGGACCTGCTGAATGTGTTCGGCGACTTCCCCACACTGAAAGACCCCCGGCACGCCCAGGCCTACAGCCCGCTGTGGGACGCACAGCTCGGCCTGTGGACGCCCAAGGCCGTGCAGCAAGGCCTCAACACCCGCCAGATCGACGAGAACGTCGTCTTCAACCTGGCGGCCACCCGGCCCGACCTGCTCACCGGCGTGGACCCCGCCACCGGCGCCCCCGCGCCCTACGGCTCGGTGGGAGTCGATATCAATTGCGCGGTGATCGGCTTCACCGAAAAGGCCCCCACCGCCAACCTCGCTGCTCCCGCACCGAACTCACAGTTCCCGCCCCGCTAACCGCAGCCGCCCCACGCTGACCGCGGGCCCGCAAGGGCCCGCCGTCAATCCCCGCCCTGGCGGCGTTCATACGAATGAAGGAGACCCACGTGTCGCATCACTTTGACAGCCCAACTGGCATCGCTGACGGGCGCATCAACCTGTGCGATTTGTACGTATTCCCAGGCGCGCCCGGTGCCACCACGCTGATCGTGACCGTCAACCCCGACGCCGGGCGCTCATCGCCGACCACACTCCGACCCGATGCGCTCTACGAATTCGTCGTGGCCAGCGACGGAGGTACCCGCGAGGACATCGCCTTCCGTGTCACCTTCACTGAGCCGGACGGCACAGGGAACCAGCAGATGCGTGTGCTGCGCGCCGACGGAACCGCCGCGCTGCACGGCACAGAAGGGACAGCGTTGGGTGAGGGGCGCACCGGCGAGGTCTTCTCCCTGGGCGCTAACGGGCTGGCGTGGGCCGGCCTGGCCGCGGATCCCTTCACCGCCGACGGGGCCGCCCTGGCCAAGTTCCTCCAAGGGCTCGCAGCAGAGCAGTACTACCCCGAGGTATTCACAGCGTCGCCAAGCAACATCTTCGCCGGCCGTGATGTGACCGCCGTCGCGCTGCAAATACCCGACGCTGGCCTAGGCGGCACCCGCATCGCGGTGTGGGCGCGGATCAGCCTGTTCGGCCACGCCCCACAACTCCAGGTCAGCCGGATAGGCCAGGCCATGCTCCGCCCGTTGTTCTTCAGCCCGCCAGACGCGGAGTCCGAGACCCTGAACGCCGGGGCACCCGCCGGCGACAGGGACGCCCACGGCAAGCGGGTACGCCACATCGCCAGCACCGCCGCCCGCCTCGCCGGGCTGCCCGATCCCGACGCCCACGCCGAGCAGGTGGAGGCGGCGTTCCTGCCCGACGTGGTCACCTATCAGCCCGGTCAGCCCGCCGCCTTCCACCCCGGCGGTGGCAACGGGCGCGCGCTCGATGACAACACCTTCGACATTGCCGTGGCCGTCCTGGCCGGGTCGACGCTCGGGAACGCCTCCATCCCACGCCCGGCCACCCCGCAGTTCCCCTACCTGTCGGCACCCCAACCGGCCGAGCTGCCCGCCCTCGCCGACATCTTCGGTCTCCGCGAACATCGACCGGAGGGAGCGTGAGCATCGGCCGAGTGCCGCTGTTCTGCGGCACCGCCCTGGCCGAGCGCATCGAGCGGGCCGAGGCGCAGCTCATCGCCAAGGCCAGCGAGACCGCCCGCCGCCGCACGGCAGACACGGCAGGCTTCGTGATCCCGATCGCCGGCGGCGTTGCCAGTTTCGCCGAGGAGGGCTCGCCGTTCAACAAGGTCGCCGGGCTCGGCTTCGGCGGCGTCCCGGACGCGGCCGCCCTGGACGAGATCGAGCGGGCCTTCGCCACCTGCACCGCCCCCGTGCAAGTCGAGCTTGCCCACCTCGCCGACCCCGCGATCGGCGCCGTGCTGACCGGACGAGGCTACCGGCTCGTGTCGTTCGAAAACGTGCTCGGCCTTGCCTTGGGCGGCGAGCACAAGCGGGTCACCCCACCTGGTGTGGAGGTCCGGCCGAGCGGCAACGACGAGTTCGAGCCGCGGCTGGACGTTGTGGCCGATGGCTTCGCCCACCCCGACGCCCAAGGGGTGCCGTTGCACGAAGAGTTTCCGCGCGAGGTCATCGCGAGGGCCGAGCGCGATTTCGCGGCGGCCGGGGTCAGGCGCTACGCCGCGCTGCGCGGCGGGGTCATCGCCGGCGGCGCCGGCATGCGCATCGCCGGGGGCGTCGCGCAGCTCACCGGCGCGGCGACCGCGCCCGCCCACCGCCGCCAGGGTGTCCAGACCGCGCTGCTATCGGCGCGGCTTGCCGACGCCGCGGCCGCCGACTGCGACATCGCCGCCGTCACCACCCAGCCAGGGTCCAAGTCCCAGCGGAACGTGCAGCGCCGCGGCTTCGACCTGCTCTACACCCGCGCCGTTCTGGTAAAGCAGCAGCAAAAGCGCCAGCCTCAGGGCGGACGCCGTCGGCAAGGCCACGTCACCGACCACAACCACCGAAGGTGAGGACCACCATGACCTCCCGGCCCTGGCCGGCGATGCTGCCAGTACGGTCCGTGCGCATCGCGCGCCCCACCGACCAGCTCGATGAAGTCGTCCGCTTCTACTGCGAGGGGCTCGGACTACCCGAGCTTGACCGCTTCGCCGGTAACGCCGGCTACCGGGGCGTGCTGCTCGGGCTGCCCGGCATGCGGTACCACCTGGAGTTCACCCAGCATGACCACGGCAGCCCGGGTCCGGCGCCCAGCCGCGACAACCTGCTCGTGCTCTATTTCGACGATCTGACCCAAGTAGAACAGGTGGCCACCTGGCTGGCCGCGCTCGGCCATCTGCCGGTGGAAGCGGAAAATCCCTACTGGACCGAGAACGGCGCGGTTACCGTCGAGGACCCGGATCACTGGCGGGTCGTGCTGATGCCGCAGCGCCTGGCCCGCGGGGCCGAGCCCCTCGTCGCTGTCGGCTGGTACGCCGGCCACCGGGACGCGCTGCGGCCGTTGTTCGAGCTGGCCGAGGATTCCCCCGCCGAGCTGGACTCCTACCTGCACGCCGGGCGGATCCTCGTCGCGAGGATCGGGCCGGAGATCGTGGGACACCTGCAGCTGGTGGAGACCGGCCAGCCCGGTCAGGCCGAGGTCAAGAACATGGCAGTCCGCGAAGACTGGCAAGGCCGAGGCTTCGGCCGACGGCTGATGCGGGCAGCCCTCACGCTGCTCGCCGCCGAAGGGACGACCATGGTGCGGGTGGCGACGGCCGCGGCCGACATCGGCAACCGGCGGGGCTTTCGCATGCGCTCGATCGAGCGCGACGTCTTCACCGACTCGGCCGGCTACCCACCCGGCGCCGAGGTCGCGGGCATCGCGCTGCGGGACCGGGAGCGGGCGGCCGGGTCAGGGGGTGCGGAGCGCCCGCGCAGCGGCGCCGCAGGCGCCCTAACGCGGCCGCTCGGGAGCGGATCATGGGCTGGCGGGGGCGAGGGAGCGAACCGCGGGGGTCGGAGGATCCGGGGCTGGGGTATGCCTTTCTTCCGGGGACTG
>WNGR01017801.1_pt1 | contig 14205 bp, 15 predicted proteins | sample 5407581 | NCBI WGS metagenome assembly WNGR01 (sample SAMN13153383, study PRJNA577476) | soil metagenome | isolation source: 80 cm soil or saprolite under Garry oak tree replicate 2 | place: USA:California | collected 2016-06-15
GCCGGGGCGGCGTACGGGCGGCGTCCAGCCACCGGGCCGCGCGACACGGTGCACGCGGTGGTCACCCGGGACAGGCGTTGGTATGTCGCGGAATGCCTCGAGATCGCCGTCGTGACGCAGGGTCGTACGCTCGACGAGCTGATCACGAACCTTCGCGACGCCATCGTGCTGCACCTCGAAGGGGAGGACCCCGCGACCACGGGTGTCGTGGCGGACCCGAGGGTCTCCCTGACCTATGAGGTCACGGCCCGAACCGGTTGATGTCGCCTCGCCTGCGACGGCTGTCCTCGCGGGAATTGTGTCAGGCGCTTGGCCGCTTCGGGTTCGAGGTGGTGGCCACGCGCGGCAGCCACGCGAAGCTCCGACGCACGGCCCCCGACGGCCTGCGACAGACACTGACCGTCCCCCTGCACCGAGAGCTCGCCCCCGGCACGCTGCGCGCGATCTTTCGGCAGGCGTGCCGCTTCGTTCCGGAGGAGGAACTGTACCCGCTGTTCTTCGGGGATCGGTGATCCGTTGGGCTACGGGTCGTCGAGTCAGCTCATGGCTCGCGCAATGCGATCATCGGATCGACGCGGGCGGCTTTGATCGCCGGAATGATCGCGGCAAGGATGACCAGCGGCACGGCCACCAGGAGGACACCCGCGTACGCCGCGGTGTCCACGGCGGTGATCCCGAAGAGCATGGTCGTCATGATGCGGCTCGTGGCCAGCGCCAGGACCAGCCCCAGGGCGACGGCCATGACCACCAGCCGCCCGGCGCCGCGCAGCACCAGCCTGACCACGTCGCCGGCTCTCGCGCCCAGCGCCACGCGCAGGCCGAATTCGGCGGTTCGCTGGGTCGTGACGTAACTCATCACCGCGTACATGCCGGCGATGGCCAGCATCAAGGCGAGGGTGGCGAAGCTCGACACCAGGGCCATTCGAAAGCGCGGAGCGGCGATCGAGTCATTGACCGACGCTTCCATGGTCGTGAACTTCATCGCGATCTCGGGCCCCGTCGAGCGCACGGCCTGCCGTACGGCTCCGATCAGCGACTCGGGGTCGACGCTCGTGCGGATCACCATCTGCACGTTGGTCGCCACATACGGATGCTGACGCAGGGGCATGTAGAGCTCCGGACCGGGCGGCGACGCAGGCGAGGCCTGCCGGACGTCACCCACCACGCCGACGATCGTCATCCACTTCTCGGAAGCATCGAGACCGCACATGATGCGATGCCCGATCGGATCGTCGGCCCTGAAGCTCTGCCGCGCCAGCGATTCGCTGATGATGGCCACGAACGGCCGCTCATAACGATCGCCATCATCGAACTCCCGCCCCCGCAGGACGGGAATGGCCATGGTGCGGAAGTACCCCGGGCTCGCCAGGCGAAAGCCGGCCGAGGGCAGCCTGCGGAAGTCGCCCTCGAAGGTCTGCTTGCCCTCGACCGCGTACGAGCCGTTCGAGTCGTAGGCACCCGTCGGCAGTCCCATCGCTCCTCCGGCCGCGATCACGCCCGGGATCTCCCGCAACCGCGCGAAGACATCCTCGAAGAGCTGGCCCACGCGGAGGTAGTCGTCGAGGCCGCTCTTGTCGAAGATCGAGCCGCGCGCGGGGGCGTTCGCGTACGCAACCAGGATGCCTTCGGTCCGGAAGCCGAGCGGCGTGTCCGTGAGCGCGGCGAACGACCGGAAGAGCAGGCCCGCGTCGATGGCCAGCATGAACGACAGCGCGACTTGAGCGACCACGAGCCCGTTGCGGGTGCGTGAAGAGCCGGCGCCCAGCGTCCCCCGCGCGCCGCTCTGGTTGAGCGTCTCGCTCACGTCCACCCGCGAGGCCCGAAGGGCGGGCATCAGCCCGAACGCGATGGCCGTGATCACCGACACCGCGGCCGTGAACAGCAACACGCGCCAGTCCGTCTGGACATCGTCCAGGCGCGGCAATGGCACGTACCGAGAGCCGACGCGCAACAGCGCCTCCGTGCCGACGCGAGCGAACAGCAGGCCGACGGCTCCCGCGACCACGGCGAGGACCAGGCTCTCCGCGAGCAACTGACTCACGACATGGCGCCGGCCGGCGCCGAGCGCCGCCCGCACCGCCAGCTCGCGTGACCGTCCCGAGGCGCGGGCCAGGATCAGGTTGGCGGCGTTGGCGCACGCGATCAGGAGGACGAGGGCGACCGCGCCCATCATGACGAAGAGGGTCGCGCGGACGCGGCTGACCAGGTTGTCGCGCAGCGGGATGGCCACGAACGTCTTTCGCCGGTTGGTGTCCGGGAAGGCCTGGCCGAGCTGGGTGGCCAGAGCCGAGAGTTGCGCGTTCGCGGCCTCGACGGACACGCCCGGCGCGAGCCTGGCCACGGCAAGGTAGTTGTGGCCCCCGCGGTTGCGATTCTCCGGTTCGACGGCAGCGGCCGCCCACACGTCCGTCCTGGCCGGAAACTGCATGGCCGCGGGCATCACGCCCACGATCTGGTACGGCCGGGTCCCGATGGATAGGGACTGCCCCAATGCCCCCGCCGCGCGTCCGAAGTTGCGCTGCGCGAATCCCAGGCTCACGATCGCCGACTGCTGCGCGTCCTCGCGGTTGAACAGTCGCCCCGAGGCCGCCGGTATGCCGAACACGCGGAAGAAGTCCGGATGAACGAAGCCCGTCGCGACGAACTCGGCGCGATCGGCCACCCGCACCCCCGCCTCGCCGCCCCGGTAGTACGCGACGGCGTCGAACGTTTCGCGCCGGGCGCTGATGTCGATCTCGTCGCCGCCCGCCAGGTTGGGTTGGGTCTGGCCGGTATCCGTCCAGCGGTTCAGGATGGCGACGATGCGATCGGCCTCGGGATAGCCGAGCGGCTTCAACACCAGGCCGCTGATCACGCTGAACATGGCGGTGTTGGCGCCGATGCCGAGGGCCAGGGTCAGGACGATGGCGGCCGTGAATCCAGGCGCTCGGAGGAGGGCCCGCACCGCATGCCGCAGGTCGCGCCGCGCATCGTCCAGCCACACGAAAGACCGCGCGTCACGATGGAGCTCCTTCGTCTGCTCCACGCCACCGAAGGCGTGCTCCGCCGCCCGCCGGGCTTCTTCCGGAGTCATGCCCCGACGGATGAGCTCATCCTCCAGAAGGGCGAGGTGGGACGCCACCTCGCGCGCGAGCTCCGGCTCGGTTCGGACCGGACGCAGGAAGTTATGGAGCCTCTGAAGGAACCGTCGGAGGGCGGACATCGTTCTCTCCCTCTGGTCAGGATTCGTTGAGGAGGAGCTTCTCGACCAGACCGGCCAGGCGGCGCCAACGCTCGGCCTGCTTGTGCAGGGCGCGCCCGCCGGCCCTGGTGATGCTGTAGTACTTGGCTTCGCGATTGGTCTCGGTTCTCTGCCAGGCTCCCTTGATCCAGCCCCGCTGCTCCAGCCGGACGAGAGCGGGGTACAGCGTACCTTGATTGAGGGTGAGCGACGGTTGAGCGACCTGTTCGAGGCGGGCCGCGAGGCCGTAGGCATGCTGCGGCCCCATCGTATCCAGGGCCCGCAGCACGATCAGGTCGAGGGTTCCCTGTAGAAGCTCCACCCGTTCCGTCGCTCTACTGGTCATTCAAGTAGTCTCCCAACGTGGAGGGTCGCGGAATTGCACTTGAAAGTCAAGTGGACGCGTCCCTTGGCGGTGACGCCGCGACAATAGGGATGATACGGACTCGTGGCGCGGAAGGAGACGGATTTCGGTCGGCTCAGCCCCGTCCGAGGCGCCCAGGCCCCGGCTCGCGATACTCCTTCACGAGGTCCGCGATCCTCTCGCGGTCGGACCCGGGGAGGGCAAGGAACCGCAGCCCGCACCCCGGGGGGAGGCTGTGCACCTTGTGGAGCTGCGTCGAGTTCTCCCAGGAGACATCGGCTTCCACGACGATCGGAGTCTCGTTTCCGGGAAGCTCGAAGCGCAGCCGCACTCTCTCCCCGACCGGCGGGATGGGGTGGATGACGATGTACACGCCGTCGGCGCTGATGTTGCAGCAGACGGCATCCCGCGTGCTGCCCCCCCATTCCACTCGCCAGCGCCGAACGAACGGCACCCGCCACAGCTTGGAGGAGGGCTGGTGGATCATGGCCGGGACGAAGCTGAACCCGTCATGGGTGGGGATGCGTCGGGGGCCGGGTTATGCGGGGAGCCGCACTCTTTGCGCCCGAACCGGAGCCGTGGGAGGTGCCGGCTCCCTTCCCTCCCTTTGCGGCACCGGAACGGGACGAACCGGAGGGCGGCGGGGTAGAGGAGCTGCGCTTCATGACTTCGACCAAACCGGCCGGTTCCTTCTTCTCCAGAATCCCCTCGGCGAGGATCTGACGCGTCTTCTCCTGCGTGACGCCGAGCCGTCGCGCTTCGAGGAAGACGTCCACCAGCCCGTCCGTCTGGTCTCGCGTCCAGCCCGCCGCGGTGGCCGCGGCCAAGACCTCCCGCGTGTCCTCGGGCGGGAAGCCCTTGCGACCGAGCCGGCCCATGACTTCGGCGGCCTGGGAGACGCTCTCGAGGTCCCGGTTCGCCCTCGCCGCGGCGGGAAGCACGCTCATGACGTCTCCGGGCGTCACCCCCATCGAGAACGAATCGGCGAGCCGCAACAGCGAGCGCTCGCGATCACGGACGGCGATCCCCTTGGCGCATCCGCGCACCACGTCGTCCGCCCTCTGCAGCTTCGAAAGGCGGTCGGAGAGGACGGCCAGGATGGCCGAGGGCTCGGCGCGTCGGGCCATCCCCTCGCGCATGCGGTTGGCGAGGGCCGAGGCGGGAAGGCCGCGCGCGTTCGCGCGTTCGAGCATGGCCAACGCCCCCTGCGTCTGCGTCGCGGAAAAGCCCCTCGCCTCGAGAAGGGCGCGAAGGGCCCCGGCATCGAAGGCGGCATCGCCCCAGACCGGGCCCGCGGCGGCCAGGACGAGCAGGGCGAGCCCGGCCCGCGGCGCCCCCCGGTGCCGGTCCGACCGTGTCGCTTTCGCAGTTGCGCCCATTCCGGTCTCTGCTCAGAGGGAGATGTCGAGTACCGAGTCAGCCCCGCCGTAGCCGCTGTCGATCAGCGTGGCCGCCTGCGGATCGGGCACCCACTTCTCCTTGTCGACCACGAACGCGTACTGGTAGCGCCCGGGCGGAAGCGAGAGCGAGATCCTCCACACGCCGTCGTCGCCCTTGTTCATGGTGGCGGCGTCCCAACCGTTGAAGTCCCCGACGACGGCCACGCTGCGCGCACTCGCGCCGGCCAGCTTCAACTCGACGGGGACGCGAGGGGGCTCGGGCAAGGCGTGCCTCGGGTCACGGAGCACCGTGAGGGCGACCAGGCCCGCCGCCAGGGCGGTGGTGGCCGCGGAAAGCCAGAGCAGGCCGCGCCCAGCGCGTGCGCGGACTCGGGGCGGGAAACGCAACGCGGCCACGCGCCGCAGTACCTGGTCCGAGAAGCCTGCCGGGACGGCTCTCCGGCCCTGCCGCAGAGCGCGGTCCGCCCACTCGAGCAAGGCCGCGCGCTCCCGGCATGCGCGGCAGGCCCCCACCTGGCGCGCGAGGGCGACGGCCTCTTCCTGGGAGAGGCGACCGTCCGCCTTCTCGTGAAGCCACCGCTCGATGTCGTGTCCGCAGGGGTCGCTCGACATTACTTCCTCGTCTCCCTCGCAACCATATACGGAGGCTCCGAAACTTTATTTCACCCTGGTTTTCGTCGCTCTCAACCCGCTGGCTTCAAGGGCCTTGAGCAGGAGGCGCCGGGCCCGGAAAAGGCGGACCTCCACCGTTCCCAACGGAAGCCCCGACAGGCCGGCGATCTCCTCGTAGGACAGCTCTTGCGACTGGCGCAGCACGAAGACTTCCCTGTACTTGGACGGCAGGGCGTCGATGGCCTTCTGGAGGCGGTCCTCCGCCTCCTGCGCGAGCACCGCCTGCTCCGGGTCGGGCGATCGGTCGGAAATCTCGGCCTCCGGAGGACGGTCCTCTCCGCGTCGCCGAGGGGAGGCCAGCCACCGCGGAAGCGACCTTCGCCGAAGATGGCTGCGGCAGAGGTTCAGCGCGATCGTGTAGATCCAGGGATGGAACCGCGAGCCGATCCGAAAGGCCTGGAGCCGCGCGTAGGCCTGAATGAAGGCCTCCTGGGCCAAGTCCTCCGCGTCCGCGGGGTTGCCCGTCATCCGGTACGCGAGATTGAAGATGGAGCCTGCGTACTTCTCGACGAGTCGGCGAAAGGCCTCCTGGTCTCCGGAAAGGACGGCGCGGATCGCCTCCCCGTCCTCCGCGTCGGCGGCGGGGGAATTCGTCATGCTTCAAAGCTTATAACCTGGCCGATAGCCCGTTGTCCGACGGAGGCCGAGGAGGCAGGGAGGTGATCCTGATCACACGGGAGCATGGAGACGACCCAAGGGCGAAATAAGGGGCTCCCCGGGACGTAAATCAATCGGAGTTACTCATGAAGCGTAGGTACGTTCTTCTCCCGGCAGTGATTGCCGTTCTCGGTCTCGCCCATTCGGGTTGCAGCAGTACCCCCACTGCGCCCTCGGGCGCCCGGGCCACGATCATGCTGCAAGACAGTCCGTTCAGCGACGCGAAGGCGGTGCTCGTCACGTTCTCCGACGTGAGCGTCCACATGAGCGGCGGGGACTTCGTTACCCTTCCCTTTGCCTCAGGCGGGAGCAGCCGCACGTGCGACCTCAAGAAGCTGGTGGGCGCCCAGGACGTGCTGGGCACCGGTCCGCTGGCTCCCGGCCACTACACGCAGATCCGGCTCGTCGTCTCCGGTGCCGTCATCTACTTCGACAACGCCTCGAGCGGTACGCCATGCGCGGCCACGATGGCAGCGCCCGCTGGCCGTAACGCGCCGGTAGACGTTCCCTCGGGCGACCTGAGGCTCAACCGGGAGTTCGATCTGACGACAGCACAGACCACCATCACCCTCGACTTCGACGGCGACCGGTCCATCAAGCAGACCGGCGACGGGAAGTACATGATGAACCCCGTAGTCTCAGTCGTGAGCGTCAAGTAGCGGGAGTCGCGCCGCCCGCGTGGACCCGCTAATCGCGTTAGGGTGCGAGTGACCGCCCCTGGGAGTTCTGCCCGCAGTCGGGAAAAATGGGGCCTTCGGGGAGAGCCGTCCTTGATCCTCGTCTGTCGAACTCACTGATAATAAATACCTTCCGGCCATCGCCCACCCCGGTACGTTCGTTGCACATGGAGGGAGCGCGGCGCATGAGCGTCGCTAGAGGGGGGGCTGGCCGATGCAGCGCAACGGGACGACCCTGGACGAGTGCCGCGAGGTCCTGACGCACCGAGTCACCTCCATCCGTGGCCTCTCGGAGACGCTTCGGGCGGAGATGCCCGGCCCTTCGAGCGAGGATCGCACCCAGGCCGTCGAGGCTCTCTGCCGGAGTCTGCGAAAGCTCCAGGACGGCCTGCACGGCCTCAAACGGGCGGTGCGAACGAGAGCGGATGGGCCCGCCGAGAGGCGGTTGGTGCAGTAGGTCCTCGAGGCCACACTTCCTGTCCCGCTACCTGGATGGCCGGCTCTGAACGCGGCCGAAACGTCGGGTCGTGCTACGATTCCTGCACATGGAAGGCGCGCCCGAGGCCTACGAGGTCGCCTGCCACAACTGCCAGCACTCCTTCGACGCGATGGCGGTTCCCTGGTGCTCGTGCCTCGTCGCCGAGCGCACGCTGGTCTGCCCGAGCTGCCTGACCTGCTTCTGCAAGGCCCCGGCGCTGTACAAGCGAAGCTTCTGGTCGGGCGCACCCCGGGCCCTCTGGGACCGGAAGTTCGCCGAGCATCATAGCGAGCTCGTCTCCAGGCCCAATCCGGCTCCGGGAGAGGTGGTCCGCCCCCTCGTCCTCCTGGTCGACGACGAGAAGGACATCCTGCGCGTGGCCACCCGCACGGTGGAGAGCCTCGGCTACGGCATGATCGTGGGAAGGAACGGCGTCGAGGGGCTGGCCCTGGCCAAGGAGTATCGGCCGGATCTCGTGCTGACCGACGCCTTGATGCCCAAGCTGGACGGACGCGAGATGTGCCGCCAGATCAAGGAAGACGCCGAGACCGCCGGCATCAAGGTCGTGGTGATGACCGCCCTCTACACCAGCGTCAAGTACAAGACCGAGGCCTACAAGAGCTTCAAGGTGGACGACTACCTGGCCAAACCGCTGGACTTCAGTCAGCTCCGGGCCCTGCTCGAGAAGCATCTGGGCTGACGGCGGGCGCACCGCGTCGAACCGGGTCACCACATGCTCGACACGTCGTCCGAGACCGCTCTCGACGATCTGGCCCGCCTCGCGGCCAGCATCTGCGCCACCCCCATCGCCCTCATCAGCCTCACCGGCCGCGAGCCCGGGTGGTGCGCGGCTCGGGTCGGGCTGGAGGCCTCGGCGGTGCCCCCCGACGCCGCGTTCGTCTCCCTCGCCGCGGCGGGGAGCGATCTCCTCGTGGTCGAGGATGCGGCGGCCGACCCGCGCTTCTCCGCGGATCCGGTGGTCACGTCGGAGCCGAGGATCCGCTTCTACGCCGGCCTCGCCCTCGTCTCCCGCGAGGGGGATCAAGTTCTGGGCGCGCTGTCCGTCATGGACCGCGTGCCGCGCCGGCTCGAACCCGCGCAGCGGGATGCCCTGCGCGCGCTCGGCCGGCAGGCGGTGGCCCAGCTCGAGATCCGGCGCCAGGTGCGCGAGCTGGACCGCACCCTGGCCGAAGTGGCCCGGGCGGAGGGGGCGCTGCGGCGCACCATGACGGGCGCCCTGACCGCGAGCGAGGCCCAGGTGCGGGCGATCGTGGAGAACGTGGCGGACGGCTTCGTGACCTATGGCGAGGGCGGGGCCATCGAGATCTACAATCGCGCGGCCGAGCGCCTCTTCGGGTATCCGCCTTCGCAGGTGCTGGGGCGGAGCATCGAGATGCTGGTGCCGGGCGCGGTCGGGGACCTGAAGGACGGCTTCCATGCCGAGGCCGAGGGCCGCCGGGCCGACGGGACCCGCTTCCCCATCGATCTCGCGATCTCGGAGATGTGCGAGGGCGACCGCCACACCTTCATCGCGATCATCCGGGACATCACCGCCCCCCGGCGGACCGAGCGGCGGCGCGCCGCCGAGCACGCCGTGACCCGCATCCTGGCCGAGAGCCTCACCATCGACGACGCGGGCCCGAAGATCCTCGAGGCCATCGGGAGCGCGCTGGGCTGGACCTGTGGGGCCTTCTGGCGCATCCAGCGCGACGCGGCCGTGATGCGCTTCGCGGGTACCTGGCACGTGGCCGCCCGTCCGCCGGTCGCGTTCCTCACCGCGACCGCGGGCTCCATCTTCACGCGGGGCATGGAGCTGCCGGGATGCGTCTGGGAGAGCGGGCGGCCCGAATGGATCGCCGACCTGATCCGGGACGGCCGGTTTCTGCGCGGAGCCGCGGCCGCCCAGGACGGCCTGCGCACGGGGGTGGCCTTTCCCGTCGTGGTGGGGGGCGAGGTGCGGGGCGTCATGGAGCTCTTCGCCCGGAGCGCGGAGAAGCCCGAGGCGGAGTGGCTCCAGATGTTCGCCGCCCTGGGCGGGCAGCTCGGGCAGTTCCTCGAGCGCGACGAGGCCGACCGCGCCCTCCGGGGAAGCGACGAGAGGATGCGGGCCGTGGTGGAGAACATGCTCGAGGGGCTGATCACGATCAGCGAACGCAACGTCATCGAGCAGGTCAACCCGGCGGCCCAGCACATGTTCGGCTATGCCGCCGAGGAGCTGATCGGCCAGCACTTGAAGGTCCTCATGCCCCGGTCCACGGCCCAGGGCGCGGACGCCTTCCTCAAGGACGCCGCCCCGCGGGCGTTGGGCCGCATCACCGAGTGGGAGGGCCGGCGGAAGAACGGCGAGCTGTTCCGCTTCGAGCTCTCGCTCTTCGCCTTCCAGACCCACGAAGGCCGGCACTTCGCCGGCCACCTCCGCGACATCTCCGAGCGCAAGAAGCTGGAAAGGCTGAAGCAGGAGTTCGTGGCCACCGTCAGCCACGAGCTGCGCACGCCCCTGACCTCCATCCGGGGCTCCCTCAGCCTGCTCACGGGCGGGGCCCTGGGCGTGCTGCCGGACGAGGCCCGGGACGTGGTGGCGATCGCGGAGCGCAACACCGTCCGCCTGATCACGCTCATCAACGACATCCTGGACCTGGAGCGGCTGGAGGCCGGGAAGTTGGAGCTACACCTGGAGCCGGCTCCCCTCGGTCCGGTGATCGATCGCTCGGTGGACTCCGTGCGCGCCTTCGCCGAGCAGCAGGGGATCGAGCTGAGGGTGGCGGCGACGAACGCCCGGGTCTTCGGAGACGGAGACCGGCTGGTGCAGGTCCTCGTGAACCTGCTCTCGAACGCCGTGAAGTTCTCCCCGCGCGGCGCGAGCGTCACCACCTCGGTGGTGGAAAAGGACGGCGGGGCGGAGGTGCGCGTGGAGGACCGCGGGCGCGGGGTCCCCGCCAGCCAGCGCGAGGCCATCTTCGGGCGCTTCCAGCAGGTCGAGGCCGCCGACTCCCGCCAGAAGGGCGGTACGGGTCTGGGTCTCGCCATCTGCAAGGCCATCGTCGAGCAGCACGGTGGCACCATCGGGGTGGAGAGCGAGCCGGGTCGCGGCAGCACGTTCTGGTTCCGCATCCCCTCCGGGCCCGGGCCCAAGCCTGCCCCCGAGGTCGACGGGTTCCTGGAGGCGCTGAGCGGCCGCGAGGCCCTGGGCCGCGACGTGCTCCTGGCCGACGACGATACGGCCCTGCTCGGGGTGCTCACGCGGCAGCTTGTGCAGGCGGGGCTTCCGGTGCGCGCGGCCCGCACCGCCCAGGAGGCGGTGACGGAGGCCGCGCGAACCCCGCCCGCCCTCCTCGTGCTCGACGTGGACCTGCCGGACGCGAGCGGCTTCCAGGTGATCGAGACCCTCCGCGGGCGCCCCGAATCCAGGGAGATCCCCGTGCTCGTCTACTCCGGGAGGGACCTGAGCGGGGAGGAGCGGGAGCGGCTGACCCTCGGCCCCACGCGGTTCCTGACCAAGTCGAGGGCCAGCGACGCGCAGTTCAAGGCCCTCGTCCTCGAGCTGCTCCAGGCGCCGGGCCACCTCCGGAGCGAGCCATGAAGGTACTGATCATCGACGACGAGGACGACATCCGCCGGATCGCCTGCCTCAGCCTGACCCGGGTGGGCAAGATGGAGGTGGTGGACGCGAGCGGCGGGCTCGAGGGCGTCCGCAAGGCCGCCTCCGAGCGGCCTGACGCGATCCTCCTCGACGTCATGATGCCCGGGCTCGACGGACCAGCCACCCTGTCCGCGCTCCGGAGCAACCCGGCCACCGCCGAGATCCCCGTGGTGTTCCTGACCGCCAAGGCCATGGCCTCGGAGATCGAGCGCCTCATGGGGCTCGGGGCGCGAGGCGTCCTGACCAAGCCCTTCGACCCGATGTCCCTGCCGCAGGAGCTGAAGACCTGCCTGGGACGCCCTTGATGCAGTCCTGGGACGACGCTTTCGCGGAGCTGCGCGTCCAGTTCCTGCGCGAGGCGGGACCGCGCCTCGACGAGATCGAGCGGCTGCTCGGCCGTCTGGCGGGAGATCCGGCCGACCGCGACGGCCTCCGCGACCTGATGCGCCGCTTCCATGGCTTCGCGGGCTCGGGAAGCACCTACGGCCTCCCCGCCGTGACCGATCTGGGCCTGGAGGGCGAGCAGGCCTGCAACCGACTCCTGCACGAGGGGACTCCGCCGGGGCCGGCCGACCTGGACCACGGGCGGCGGCTCCTGGCGGCCTTGCGGGACGCCCTCGCCTCGTCCTCGAGTACGCCCGCGGCCTCCGCGCCGTCCGCCCCCTCCGAGCCGGCGGCGCGGTCGGTGGACATCCTGGTCGTCGACGACGATCCGTCGGTGCTCGACTTCCTCGTGCGGCGGGTGGAGCAGGAAGGCATGACCGCGCGCCGCGCCACGACCAAGGCCGAGGCGGTTCGGGCCATCGAGAGCCGCCTGCCGGACGGCCTCATCACGGACGTGCGCCTGGCCGACGGGTTCGGCTACGAGCTCGTGGGGTTCCTGCGGGAACGGCCCCACGGGGAAGCGCCGGCGGTGCTGATCGTGAGCGTGCTCACCGGGTTTCTCGACAAGGTCGAGGCGATGCACTGCGGGGCCGACGGGTTCTTCGAGAAGCCGGTGGACTGGGAGGCCCTGATGCGACGCCTGCTGCACCTCCTGGACCGGAACCGGCCGGAGTCGGGCCGCGTGCTCGCGGTGGAGGACGACCCCCAGCAATCGTCGTTCGTGCGGGCCGTGCTGAGCTCCGCAGGCTACGAGGTCCGGGTCTGCGACGACCCGCGGCATTTCGAGATGGACCTCGGGAGCTTCCGTCCGGACCTCGTCCTCATGGACGTGGTGCTGCCCGGCATCAGCGGGTACGACCTCGCCCGCTACCTCCGTCAGCAGGAGCGCCACGCCACTCTTCCCATCCTGTTCCTGACCACCGAGGGACGGATCGATGCGCGGATCGAGGGGGCGCGGGCCGGGGGCGACGACTATCTCGTCAAGCCCACCCCTCCGGCGCTGCTCCTCACCGCGGTGACCGCCCGCATCGAACGGGCGCGCTTCGTGAAGAGCCTGCTCGGCCGGGACGGCCTCACCCGGCTCCTGAACCACACGACCTTCCTCGAACGGGCCGCGGTGGTGCTCGCGAGCGGACGCCGGGACGCGAGCCGGTCCGCGGCCTGGGTCATGATCGACGTGGACCATTTCAAGACGGTCAACGACCGCTACGGGCACCCCACCGGGGATCGGGTCCTGACCTCGCTGGCCGCGCTCCTGAGACGGCGCCTGCGCCAGTCCGATACCATCGGGCGCTACGGCGGCGAGGAGTTCGCGGTGCTCCTCGACGACCTCAGCCAGGAGGAAGCCGTGCGCCTGCTCGAGCGGCTCCTCAAAGAGTTCGCGGCCCAGCCCCACCACGCGCCGGACGGCTCGGCCTTTCACGTGACCTTCAGCGCCGGGGTCGCCATGCTCGACTGCGCGACCATGGACTTGAACGCCTGGCGGGCAGCGGCCGACGTCGCCCTTTACGCGGCGAAGGGCGCGGGCCGCAACCAGGTCACGGCCGGCCCCACTGCATCCAAGGGGTCCGGGGGCCCTCGGGTCTAGCCGGCCCGGCGCCCGGCGGCGATCAGGGCCAGGTGCCCGCCGCTGGCCTGGACGCGATTCCGGCCGCTCCGCTTGGCTTCGTAGAGCGCGCCGTCCGCGCGGGCGACGAGGCTCGACCCGTCGGCATCGCAGCTCGCCAGCGCCGCCACCCCGGCGCTGGTGGTGATGTTGATCGCGGTCGGGCCAACCTGGATGGGCGACTCCGAGACCGCTCGCACGATCCGCTCGGCCGCGTTCACGGCTCCCGCGAGGTCGGCGTGGCTCAGGAGGGCGACGAACTCCTCCCCCCCGTAGCGATAGAGCACGTCTCCTTCGCGCAGGGTTCCCGCCACCGTCCGGGCGAAGGACCGAAGGACCTCGTCGCCTCCGGGATGGCCGTGGGCGTCGTTGATCTTCTTGAAGTGGTCGATGTCCAGCATCACCAGACCCAGCGCGTCGCGGTGCCGGCGCGACCGCGCGATCTCCTGGGTGAGGGCCTCGTCGAAGGACCGGCGGTTGGGCACGCCGGTGAGCCCGTCCGTCCGGCTCAGGGACTGTAATCGTGAGCGCCGAGCCGCAGGGCCCGCACGGCGCTGCTCATGTCCTGCGCATGGGCGCCGGTGAGGATGATCACCTCGACGGCGAGGCCCAGTCGCTTCACCGCCGCCAGCACGCCGAAGCCGTCCAGCTCGGGCATCCGGAGGTCGGTGACGATCACGTCGAAGGTCCCCCGGGACAGGAGCCGCATCGCCGCTTCGCCGTCCTCGGCCTCCTCGACCGCGTAACGCGCGCTCTTGAGGTGCATGGCCACCATCGTTCGGACGAGCCGCGAATCGTCCACGACAAGGACGCTCCCGCGCGGCTCCTCTGTTCGCCCGCTCTCCGCGTCCCATGGCTCAGCCATGACCCCTCCGCCCCCGACAGGAGGCAAAGGCCGTGCCGCGCCTTGCTCGACCCTTTCCCTCATCAGATGTTGGATTTGCCGTTGAGGGCGTCCCCACCTGCCCTGAGGATCGGAAGGGTTTTCGCCCGATTTCGGGAGGCATTCCCCCGTTCACGCTCCAGCGTCGACCCGCAGAAAAAGTATATGATTTGGCTGTTTCAGCCATGGGGAGACCGGCGGCTTGACCCGCGCGTTCGGCATCG
>WNGR01005039.1_pt1 | contig 14203 bp, 12 predicted proteins | sample 5407581 | NCBI WGS metagenome assembly WNGR01 (sample SAMN13153383, study PRJNA577476) | soil metagenome | isolation source: 80 cm soil or saprolite under Garry oak tree replicate 2 | place: USA:California | collected 2016-06-15
TGCTGCGGCGCGTCCGGGCTGCTGTTGTCCGCCGCCAGGCCGACCGCGTTCGCCGCGCCGAGCCCGGTGACCGCCGCGGCGACGCCGTCCTTGCTCCGCGAGCTGATGACGACCCTGGCACCATCGGCCACGAGCGCCTGGGCCGTGGCGCGGCCCAGGCCGCGGCTGCCGCCGGTTATCACGTAGACGCGCTCACGCAATCCGAGATCCATCCGGCCATCCTGCCGCAGTGCTGGCCTCGGGGGGACGACCCCCCCAGACCCCCGCCGGGGGCGGCTGACCGTCCCGCCGTCGGCTGGCCGGTCAGGTGCCGTAGCCGACCCGGCGCAGGTCGACACCGGCCACCTGCTCGACGTCCTTGAGCTGCTGCGCAGTCAGCGCTTTGCGCCAGGCACCGGACTGCATGGACTGCGGGCCCAGCGCCCCCCGCCCGCGCCCCCGGACGCTGATCGCGGCCAGCTCGGCGTCGATGAATCTGGAGACCGCCCTGGCCGCTGCCGTGGGCTGGCGGATCACCTGCTCGTAGCGGAGCGTGGTCAGCCGCTCGGCCGGCATGCTGGTACGGAGCCTGGCCATCGCGTGCACCGTGCCGCGCCAGCGCATCGCGCACTTGCCGGCGAGGGAGAGCCTCGGCCAGGCGGCCAGGTCCGTTTCGGTCTCGATGCCGAAGAACGGGTTGGGGAACTCCCTCTCCACGTTGACCACACCGGGCTTGAACCAGGCCAGCGTGTCGGCGTCAGTGAGCATCGCGGCCACCACATCCCGGCCATCGCGGATGATCTGCACGATCCGGGCGTCCGGGAACGCGTCCACCAGCCCTTCGGCGCAGTACATGAGGTCCGGGGTGGCATCCCCGTACCTGCGGATGTCGCGCTCCGCGACACAGGTGGCAGCCCCGTTCACGCCGCCCGCGTCCCGGCAGAGAGGCGAGCAGGCCAGGCAGGCGTGCGCGCTGACCTGCCAGGCCTGCGCGAAGGCATCGCGCAGCACGGTGGCCGCCGCTTCCCCGCGGCCGCGCTGGATCGAGGGGCTCCGCGCGAACGCGTACACCACGCTCACCACGCTGCGCTGGCCGATGGTCACGTGGAAACCATCCGAGCGCTTCAGGGCGCGCGCCAGCAGGTCCGCTCCTGAGTGCGGAGCGCCGATGAGGAAGACCGGCTGGCGGACCTTGCGGCCGTTCACGACCAGGATGTGCGGGCGGGGTGCCATGACTAGCACAAGTGTGGCATTTCCCGCGCCTGGCCGGGGCATGGCAGGCGATCTTGCCCAGGCCGGGATAAGCCTGGTCGGGAGCCGGACCGGACGCCCGGGTTCGGCGGGAGAAGTTTACGGAGCCTGCGACGCCCGCCTGGCCGGGCGGCGGCGGTGCTGCTCGGCGTGGTCCTCCAAGTTCAGCGCCGACTGGATCAGCGGCATGTGGCTGAACGCCTGCGGGAAGTTGCCCACCTGCCGGGAATAGCGCGGGTCGTATTCCTCACTCAGGAGCCCGAGGTCGTTACGCAACGCCAGCAGCCGCTCGAACAGCTTGGCCGCCTCGTCATACCGGCCGATCATGTGCAGCGCGTTCGCGAGCCAGAAGCTGCAGGCCAGGAACGCTCCCTCGCCGCCGGTCAGGCCGTCCACCTCGGCCTGCCCGGTCAGCGACGTGGGCGGCTGCTGCGTGTACCTGAGCACCAGGCCGTTGCTCACCAGCTCACGCTGGATGGTCTCCACCGTGGACACCACCCGCGGGTCGTCCGGGGGCAGGAACCCGACCTCCGGGATCAGCAGCACGGCCGCGTCGAGCTCGGTGCTGCCGTAGTACTGCGTGAACGTGCCGCGCTTGGCGTCGTAGCCCTCCTCGCACACCTCGGCGTGGATCTTGTCGCGCACCGCGCGCCACCGCTCCTCGGCGCCCGGCTGGCCCAGCTGCGCGGCGTGGATCGCCCTGTCGAAAGCCACCCAGGCCATCACTTTGGAGTGCACGAAGTGCCGCCGCGGCCCGCGCACCTCCCAGATCCCCTCGTCCGGCTGGTCCCAGTTCTGCTCCAGGAACCGCAACAGCGCCCGCACCAGGCTCCAGGTGTGGCTGTCAAACCGCAGGCCTGCCTGCCTGCCCAGCGAGATCGCGTCGATCACCTCGCCGTACACGTCGAGCTGGCGCTGGCCGACCGCGGCGTTGCCGATCCGCACCGGGACCGAGTTCTCGTAACCGGGCAGCCAGTCCGCCTGCCACTCCTCGAGCCTGCGCTCGCCCGCCACGCCGTACATGATCTGGACGTCGCTAGGGTCCCCCGCGATCGCGCGGCCGAGCCACTCCCGCCACTGCGACGCCTCCTCGGTGTAGCCGGTGCGCAGCAGCGCCTCCAGGGTGATCGTGGCGTCGCGCAGCCAGCAGTACCGGTAGTCCCAGTTCCTGACCCCGCCGATGTCCTCGGGCAGCGAGGTCGTCGGGGCCGCGACGATGCCGCCGGTCGGGGCGTAGGTGAGCGCCTTGAGCGTGATCAGCGACCGGACCACGGCGTCGCGGTACTGCCCCTGGTAGGTGCACTTGCCCGCCCAGCCGGTCCAGAACTGCCTGGTCGCCTCCAGCGCCTCGGCCGCGTCGACCTCGGGGGGCGCGCTGAGATGCGATGGCGTCCAGGAGAAGACGAAAGGGACGCGCTCGCCCGCCCGCACCGTGAAGCTTGCCTCATGGGCCAAGTCGTGACCGATCAGCCTGACCGGGGTGCGCAGCCAGACCGAGTCCGGCCCGGCGATGGCGACGATGCAGTGGTCGATGCGGCGCACCCAGGGGACGACGCTGCCATAGCCGAAGCGCACCCGCCACACGCACTCCATCTCGACCGCCCCGGCCACGCCCTCCACGATCCGGACCAGGACCGGCGCCTCACCACCCCGCGGCGGCATGAAGTCGATGACCCGCACGGCGCCGCCCACCGTCTGCCACTCGGTCTCCAGGATCAGCGTGGAGTCCTGGTAGCAGCGGCTGACCTGGCCGCGCCGGGACGGCGGGCCATCCGCCGCGGTCGGGCTGATCCGCCACAGGCCGTTACGCTCGTTGCCCAGCAGGGCCGCCAGGCAGGCCGGCGAGTCGAAGCGCGGGACGCACAGCCAGTCGACCGAGCCGTCCCGGCTGACCAGGGCCGCCGACTGCATATCCCCGATGAGCGCGTAATCCTCTATGAGCGCCGCCATGATCCCTCCCGCTGGTAACGCATGCCGGGACCAGCCTGGCATGCCCGCCGCGGCCCCGCCCGGCGGGCCTTGTTTCCGCGGGCGCCGACTAGGCTGGCGTTGTGCCAGAGCCTTTCCGGACGCTGCGAGCGGCGGCAGCGGCCGTGCTCGCGCTGGCGCTAGCCGGGGGAGTGGCTTCGGGACTGACCGGCTGCGCGAAGTTCAACGCCGCGCTCGGCCAGCGGTGGGCCACGGTGAGTTTCAAGCCGAACACGTCGTCCGCAACCCTCCTCAAGGTCCGGGCGGCCTGCTCGCACATCCCGAACGTGCGCGCGGAGGCGCTCCCGCACAAGCGCACCCCGGAGACCATGATGTACTCCCTGACCTACCGGACCGACCACGCCAGCGACGCCAACCTGGCGCAGTTGCAGCAGTGCCTGCAGAAGTTCCGGTCGGTGCAGGGGATCACCTTCACCGATTCCGGCGACTCCGGCTGACTGCTGGCTCCCCGCTGACTGGCGGCCAGCCCTGAGGTAGGCCAGCCCAGACCAGAGCCAGCCCTGACGGCGGCCAGCCCAGACGGCGGCAACCTCCCGGCATACGGCCACCCCGGGCCGACGCGTAGCCGCAATCTTCCCGCCCGCGGCGTGCATGCCCCGGGCTCGCTGTGGTATAACCTACTAAACCGATAATACAGATCGGAAACACATGAACTCTGAGAGAGGGGAACGATGAGGAGAGCGCTGATCGCCGCGGGGGTGGCTGCCATGACGGTCCTGGCGGCCGCGTGCGGCTCCTCGGGCTCATCCAGCTCGTCTGGTTCATCGGGAACCTCGGATGATGCCTCGGGGCCGGTCACCCTCCGGCTCGGTTTCCTGGTTAACATCACCCACGCTCCGGCGCTGGTCGGAATCCAGAAGGGCTTCTTCACGAAGGACCTCGGCAACGGCGTGACCCTGAAGCTGACGCCGTTCAGCACCGGGACCGAGGAGTCCACCGCGCTGCTGGCCGGCCAGCTCGACGCGGCCTACGTCGGCCCGAACCCGGCGATCAAGGCCTGGCAGACATCCAACGGGAAGCTGATCAAGGTCATCTCGGGCGCCGCGTCCGGGGGCGCGGCGCTGGTGGTGAAGAAGAGCATCACCAGCCCGGCTCAGCTCAAGGGCCAGTCGCTGTCCACCCCGTCGCTGGGCAACACCCAGGACGTCGCGCTGCGCTACTGGCTGAGGCAGCACAGCCTGACCGCCACGCAGACCGGAGGCGGAGACGTCTCCATCAAGCCGGTCACGCCGAACTCGGCGGCCGTGCTCCAGTTCAAGTCCGGCCAGATCCCCGGGGGGTGGGAGCCCGCGCCCTACGACATCGAGATGGTCCAGGACGGCGGGCACATGCTGGTCAACGAGGCCAGCCTGTGGCCGGGCGGCAAGTTCGTCACCACCAACCTGGTCGTGACGCAGGCCTTCCTCGCCGCGCACCCCAGCGCAGTCAACGGGCTGCTCAAGGGCCAGATCGACGCGAACAACTACATCCACCAGCACCTGTCCGCGGCGGAGGCGGCCGCCAACGCCGAGCTCACATCGGCGACAGGGAAGGGCCTGAAGCCCGACGTCCTGTCCGCCTCGTTCCAGCAGATCACGTTCACCAACGACCCGGTGGAGTCGTCACTGGCCACCGACGCGCAGCACGCCGCCGCGGTCGGCCTGCTCAGTCCGGTCAATGACATCAGCGACCTCTACGACCTCGGCCCGCTGAACAAACTGCTGGCCGCGGCGGGAGAAGCACAGGTGAGCTCATGAGCCTGACACAGTGGCAGAAGACACGACAGGAACCTGGCCCGGCCCGGGCGGCCAGCGCCGCTGACGACGGCGCGCACGGCAGGGCGGCCGTCCGCCTGACCAAGGTCTCCAAGGTCTACGGCCGGGGCAGCGCGGCGCTGCTGGCGCTGGACAAGGTGTCGCTTACGGTGGCGCCCGGCGAGTTCGTCTGCCTGATCGGCGCGTCGGGCTGCGGGAAGAGCACCCTCCTCTCGCTGGTCGCCGGGCTGGACGAGCCGACGGCAGGCACGATCTCCACCGAAGGGGGACGGGTGAGCCTGATGTTCCAGGAGCCCGCCCTGTTCCCCTGGCTGACCGCGTCGCGGAACGTCGAGCTGGCCCTGCGCGCCCGGGGCGTGCCCCGGCCGCAGCTGCGGCAACGCGCCGCGGAGCTGCTGGAGACCGTGCACCTGGGCGGTTTCGGCGGCAAGCGGCCCCATGAGCTGTCTGGAGGCATGCGGCAGCGGGTGGCCCTGGCCCGGGCCCTGGCCCAGGATGCCGACGTGCTGCTCATGGACGAGCCGTTCGGCGCGCTCGACGCCATGACCCGCGACCTGCTGCACGATGAGCTTGAGCGGATCTGCGGCACCCAGACGCTCACGGTGCTGTTCGTCACCCACAACGTGCGCGAGGCCGTGCGCCTCGGTGACCGCGTGATCGTGCTGAGCAGCAGGCCCGGCCGGGTGATCGACGAGTACCTCGTGCCCAGGCGCGGGCCGCGCCGGATCGACTCTGTCGAGGTGGCCGAGCTGGCCAGCCAGATCACCGACCGGCTGCGCGAGGAGATGAGCCGGCATGGCAGCTAATACCCGCCCCGCCGCCCACCAGCCCGGCGCACCCCAGCCGGGCGCGCAGCAGCCGTCGGCGATCGAAAGGCTTGACCGGCTCGAGCTCGGGCCCGCCCCGGCGCGGATTGATCCCGTCCGGAGGTTGCGTAACGCCTGGACAGCGGTGTGGCCCAAGCTCCTGGCCATCGCACTGATCCTGGTCATCTGGCAGATCGTGCACCTCACCGGGTGGAAGTCCTACGTGCTGAAGGGGCCAGGCACCGTGCTGCCCGACCTCTGGAACCAGCTGCACCACGCGCTGCTGTGGCAGGCCATCGGGATCACCCTGCGCCGCGCCGTCATGGGCTATGCGCTCGCCCTCGTCATCGGCTCGGTCGTCGGGGTCCTGGTGGCCAGGATCCCGCTGCTGCGCGCCGCGATCGGCTCGATCATCACCGGGCTGCAGACGATGCCGTCGATCGCGTGGTTCCCGTTCGCGATCATCCTGTTCGGCCTGACGACCCCCACGATCCTGTTCGTCATCGTGCTCGGCGCCGCGCCGTCAATCGCCAACGGGCTGATCACCGGCGTGGACTACACGCCTCCGCTGCTGCTGCGGGCGGGCAAGACCATGGGACTGCATGGTTTCGCGCTGTACCGCAGCCTGATCCTGCCCGCATCCCTGCCGTCGTACGTGGCCGGGATGAAGCAGGGCTGGGCGTTCGCCTGGCGCAGCCTGATGGCCGGCGAGCTGCTGGTGCTGATCCTCGGCCAGCCCTCGCTCGGCGTGCTGCTCAATAACAGCCAGGATCAGCAGAACTTCGCCGGCGTGACGTCGCTGATGATCGTGATCCTGGTGATCGGGATCGTGGTCGACACCCTGTTCACCAAGGTCGACCTCACGATCCGCGGCCGCCGGGGCCTGCTCGACGCCGGCCGGGCCTCATAACGGATCGGCCGCCCGCCCCGCTGCCCGCGGGGTCGCGGAACGCGCCGGCCGGAAGGGTGGGCCAGACGGTAAACTTAATTCCATGGTTGCGGTAAGCATGCGGCGATTTGCCGGCCTCCCGGCCCGTCAGGGGCTGCCGGGAGGCGTTGGCGCGCGCTAGCGAGCGCCTGTCGTTCCGGTGGCTGCAGCCGGGAGGTCCTTCCCCCCGAGCCATCGAAATGACCAGGAGTCCGCCATGCCTACCCGTCTCACCCCCGCGCAGCTGGCGCGCGATCTTGCCCTTCCTGACCTGACCGACCCGGCCGACGGGCCGCACGCCATCCAGCACCTCACCGAGGCCGCGGTCACCGCCCTGACCAGCCGCTGGGGCTGCGGGGCCCGATGGGGCCGCGGTCCCAGGATCGTGGCCGTCGCCGACAACTACGACAACCTCGGCTACCTGCCCGCCGCCGTCACCCGGAACGCCAGGTACACCCGCTACGTCGACGAGCTGCGGATGCTGCGCAGCCACTCCAGCGCGATGGTTCCGGCCGCGCTGCGCGAGCTCGCCGCCGGCCCGCCCGAGGACGTGCTCCTGGTGTGCCCCGGCATCGTGTACCGGCGGGACGCGATCGACTGGCAGCACTCCGGCACCCCGCATCAGCTTGACCTGTGGCGGATCAGCCGCAGGCCGCTCGGCGCGGCCGATCTGGACGAGATGATCACCGTCCTGCTCGGCGCGCTGGTGCCGGGCCGCCCAAGCCGGCAGGAGCCCCGGCAGCACCCGTACACGACCGGAGGGCGCCAGGTCGACGTGATCCGCGGCGGCGCTGGCTCGGCCCGCAGCCCGGGCTCGGTAGGTGATGAGGCCTGGGTCGAGGTCTGGGAATGCGGCCAGGCCCATCCCGGCGTGCTGGCCCGGGCCGGCCTGGCTAGCCACAGCGGCCTGGCCCTCGGCCTGGGCCTGGACCGGCTGCTCATGCTGCGCAAGGGAATACCCGATATTCGGCTGCTGCGGTCGGCCGACCCCCGCATCGCCAGCCAGATGGCCGATCTGGCCCCGTACCGGCCGGTCTCGGCGATGCCCGCGATCCGCAGGGACCTGTCCGTGGCCGTAGATGAAGGAGCTGACGACGAGACGCTCGGCGACCGGATCAGGGACGCGCTGGGCGCCGACGCGGACAGCGTCGAGGACGTCACGATCCTGTCCTGCGCCGCCTGCGCGGACCTGCCCGCCGCGGCGACCGCGCGGCTCGGGGCCCGGCCCGGCCAGCGCAACCTGCTGGTGCGCGTCGTGCTGCGCCATCTGGAGCGGACCCTGACCGACGACGAGGCCAACTCGCTGCGGGACCGCATCTACGCGGCGGTCCACCAGGGAACCCGGCACCAGTGGGCAGCTCGGCCCGCACCGGAGCCCGCGCCGCTGGCGGCCAGCCGGGGCGGGACGTGCACCTAGGATCGGGTTATGCCGAGTTCCGCTGGGATCGTACTGGCCGGCGGGCGGTCGTCGCGGATGGGCACGCCCAAGGCGGCCCTGGAGTGGCATGGCTCGACATTGCTGCACCGCACGGCCGGCATCATGCTGCGGGTGACCGACGGGCCGGTCGTGGTGGTCCGGGCTCCCGGGCAGGACCTGCCCGCGCTGCCGCCGCAGGTCGAGGTCGTCGAGGATCCGCGCGAGGGCCTGGGCCCGGTGCAGGGACTGGCCGCCGGGCTGGCGGCGACCGCCGACCGTGCCGAGATCGCGTTCGTCTGCTCCACCGACATGCCCTTCCTGCACCCGGCGTTTGTGCGCCGGGTGCTGCGCGCGGCCGGCGAAGGAGCGGATGTGGGCCTGCCGGTCGCCCGCGGCTACCCTCAGCCGCTGGCCGCCGCCTACCGGACCACGCTGGCGCCGGTCGCGGGCCGGCTGGTGCAGGAGGGACGGCTGCGCCCGGCGTTTCTCTTCGAGGAGTGCCAGGTCACCCGGCTGGACGAGGCCGCCCTGCACGACGACCCGGTGCTGGCCGCGCTGGACCCCGACCTCGACTCCGTGCTGAACGTCAACGAGCCCCGCGACTACCGGGAGGCCCGGGCCCGCCCGGCGCCGGAAGTGACGGTTCAGCGCCTCGGCACCCTGGCCGACGGCCGCTGCGGCCCGGAACCGGTCCGCGCGGCCACCGTGGCAGCCGCGGCGGCGGCCGCCGGGCTGACCCTCGACGGGCACGTGGTGGCCGCGCTGAATGGCGGCCAGATCACCCGGGACGGCCAGACCCCGCTGGCGACCGGGGATGTCGTGTTCTTCCTCGAAGCGGACGCAGGACCGCGTGGCGACCCCGGTTTTAGCTAGAGGTCACCCGGTACCGTTGACCAGACCCATGACAGATGGCCCGTTTACCCGCGACATCCCGGCCGCCCAGGCCCTCGGCGCCTGGCGCAGCGCCCGTGAGGCTGCGGGCTGCCCGGCCCGGCTGCCCGGGGTGCGGGTCCGGCTCCAGGACGCGGCGGGTCTGGTCACCGCCGAGCCGGTGCGGGCCTCCCGGTCCTCACCGCCGTTCGACGCGGCCGGCATGGACGGAATCGCGGTGCGCGCCACCGATACCCTCCGCGCCAGCGAAACCACTCCGGTCCTGCTGGAACCCGGTGCCTACGACGTCGTGGACACCGGCGACCCCATGCCGGCCGGGCGCGACGCGGTGGTCATGCGCGAGCACGTGCACTACGCGGGCGCGTCCGCGGAACTGCGCTGCGCGGTACCGCCCCACCAGCACGTACGCTCGATCGGCGAAGACGTGCGCACCGCGGAGCTGCTGCTGCCGGAAGGCCACCGGCTGCGGGCCGTGGACCTAGCCGCGGCCGCTGCCGCGGGATCCACGCACCTCCTGGTGCGGCGCGCCCCGGTGGTCGCTGTGCTGCCCGCCGGGGACGAACTGCGGCCGGCTGGCGAGCCGGCCGGCCCCGGGGAGATCCTCGAGATCAACTCGCTGATGCTGGCCGCCCAGGCGCGCGAGGCCGGCTGCACGGCGCACTGCCTGCCGGCCGAACCCGATGATCCGGCCGGCCTGGCCAAGGCGGTCATCGCTGCCGTGGCCGACTGCGACCTGCTGATCATCGTGGCGGGCTCCAGCGCGGGCCGCGACGACGACACCGCCAGGATCGTGGCCCAGCTCGGGACGCTGGCCGTGCCCGGCGTGGCCGTGCGGCCAGGCCACCCGGTGGTGCTCGGCGCGGTCGAGGGCACGCCCGTGCTCGGGGCGCCCGGCGACCCGGTGTCCGCGGCGCTGACCTTCGACATCTTCGCTGAGCCGCTGCTGGCCGAGCTGCAGGGAGCCGCGCCCCGGTCGAGCTAGGCGGTTACCTGGCTAAGGAGATGGGCCAGCGGATCAGGTAGCCGCCCGGGTGGCGGCAACGCCAGGCGCGCACTGCCGCAGCGACCGCGACGGCGAGCATCGCCAGGCCGGCCAGCACGAACAGGTTCCAGCCGATCAGCTGCAGGCCGTGCAGGTGGTACTTCTCGTACGCGGGGTGCGGGCCGACATCGAACCCGAGCAAGCCGTGCGGAACGAACGCGCGCGGTCCGGTCCAATCCGCTGGCCAGGCGCTGAACACCGACGCCAGTCCGCCGGCCAGCGCCCAGCACGCCCACCGGGCCGCGCCACGGGCGCGCAGCGCCGCGTCAACGAGCAGCACCAGCCCGGGCACGATCCACACCCAGTGGTGATCCCAGCTGATCGGCGAGACGAGCACCCCGGTCAGCGCGCAAGTCACCCAGCCAGCCACCGGCCGCCCGCTGCGGTGCAGCGCCGCGGCGGCGGCCAGGCCGACCGCCCCGACGATGGCCACGCTGCCCAGCAAGACCGGCGCCGTAACGCGCATGCTGCCCGCGCCGCGAGTGAGCATGGCCAGCAGCGACTGGTTCAGCAGCGACCCGGCGTCACCCACATTGTCGGCGTGCAGGAAGTAACCGGTCAGCCACCAGGCCGCGGAGGCATGCGGCAGGAACGCGAAGCCGATCACGGCCGTGGCGGCAAACGCGGCCACGGCGGCCAACGCCTGGCGCAGCTTCCCGGACAGCACGAGATACGGGATGAAGATCAGCGGCACCAGCTTGATCCCCGCAGCCAGGCCGATCCCGGCGCCCTTCCACCGCCTGCTGTCGGGCTGGCAGAGATCCCAGACGATGAGGACCATCAGCAGCGGCTCGATCTGGCCCAGGTGCAGGGCACGCTGCACCGGGTCGGTCCACAGCCCCACCGCGGCCAGCGCGGCTGTGGCCGTCGCCCGGTCCCGGCCGCGCCAGCCGAGCGCGCCCAGAGTCAGCCACAAGGTCCCGGTAACCGCGGCCAGGCTGGCCACGGCCATCAGCCATGTCAGCATCGCCCAGGGCAGCAGCGAGCCGACGGCGAACCCCAGCGCGGCGAACGGCGTATAGGTGAACTTGATCCCGCGTCGCAGCTGCCACGTATAGAGCTGGTGCGGCAGGCTCCGGGCGATCAGGCCCGCGTGGTGGTAGACGTTCAGGTCGTACCAGCCCAGCAACTGGCCCCACGGATGAAAGGCCACGTCGGCCACGTAACCGGCCAGCGCCAGCGCGAAGGCCGCGGCCGCAGCCACCCAGGCCCAGCCGCGCGGCCGTCTGACCGGTCCTGTGCTTCTGGCGCGAGTGAGGCCAGGACCAGCCAGTACCATTCGGGCATCCCTCCCCGGTGCCTGCCGCCCGTGACCCCTCCGCGGGGTTCTCGCACCGGGCATGGTGCAGCTGCCTGCCGGGCGCAGCCGCCTGACCGACGGTCAACATACCCGCGCCGAGGGCGAAGGTGGGACAAGCGCCAGTCAGGGTCTAGTCAGCGTCTAGCCGCCGTTGGTCAAGGTCTGGGCGTCATAGGTCAAGGCCTGGCCAGCGGCCGGCAGCAGGACTGCCCGCGCTGCTCTTGCGGCCCGGGCGGCGGCATGGTGGCATGCCTTACGGGCAGGTAATTTGACCGGGGCGACGCCCCGTCTCACGGAGGGGTGGCCGCATTGACAGAGATCCTGGAACAGCGCGCGGAGATCGAGCAGGCGGCCTGGGGCGACACTGGCCGCACCATCTGCGACGTGCTGGCCGCCACCGCCGAACGCGAGGCCAGCGAGCCTGCGTACTCGGATCGGGAGGACGGCGGGCCCTGGCAGACCATCACCTGGGGGCACACACGGCAGCAGGCGCTCGAGCTCGCTGCCGGGTTCATCGAGCTCGGCCTGCAGCCGGGCGAGCGGGTCGCGCTGATGATGCCGAACCGGGTCGAGCATGTGCTGGCCGACCTCGGCGTGGTGCACGCCGGGGGGGTGCCGGTGACCGTCTACGCGACGCTGGCCGCCGACCAGATCGGCTACGTGGCCAGCGACTGCGACGCCAGGATCGCGGTGCTCGACGGCGCCCCGGAGCTGGCGCGCTGGCAGGCGGTGCTGGCTCAGCTGCCCGGCCTGAAGAAGATCATCGTCAGGGACACGGCCGCCTGCCCGAGCGGGGATCAGTACCTGAGCTGGGCGGACTTCGCCGCACTGGGCCGGGAGCGGCTGGCCGCCGCGCCGGGCGCGGTGGCCGACCGGGTCGCAGCGATCAGTCCCGATGACCCGGCCACGGTGCTCTACACCTCGGGCACCACCGGCAACCCGAAGGGTGTCATCATCACCCACCGCAGCGTGCTCTATGAGGTCGCCACCGGCAGCTACACGGGCTTCATGGCGGACCGCATCCGCTGGGTGTCGTACCTGCCGCTGGCCCATATCGCCGAGCGGATGTTCACCATCTACCTGCCCATCCACCATGGCTGGCACGTGCACTTCTGCCATAACGCCGCGGCCGAGCTGCTGGCCACGCTGGGCGCGGTGCGGCCGACCGCGTTCTTCGGCGTGCCCAGGGTTTGGGAGAAGATCCAGGCCGGCATCCAGGCGCTGCTGGCCGCCGAGCAGGATCCGGCCAAGCGGGCCGCGGTCGAGACGGCGATGGCGAGCGGCCGCCGGTACACCCGCAGCCGCGAGTTCGGCAATACCACCCCGGATGATCTGGCCGAGGAGTTCCGGCAGGCCGACGAGGCCGTGCTGCACCCGATCCGTTCCCTGCTCGGCCTCGGCGGGGCCACCATGGTGGCCAGCGCGGCGGCGCCGTTGCCGCCCGACGTGGGCGATTTCTTCGCCGGCCTCGGACTGATGATCCTCGACGTGTACGGGATGACGGAGACCACCGGGGCCTTCACCACCAACATCCCGGACGCGTTCCGGCTGGGCACCGTCGGCCGGGCCGTACCCGGGGTGGAGGTCAGGATCGCCGACGACGGGGAGATCCTGACCCGCGGGCCGCTGAACACCCCCGGGTATCTCAACCTGCCCGATCGCACTGCCGAGCTGATCGATGCGGATGGGTGGCTGCACACCGGCGACATCGGGTCCCTGGACGCCGACGGCTTCCTGTCGGTGGTGGACAGGAAGAAGGAGTTGATCATCACCTCGGGCGGCGAGAACATCTCGCCGGCCGCCATCGAGAACCTGCTGGTCGCCCATCCGCTCATCGGCCAGGCGCTGAGCTACGGAGACCGGCGGCCGTACGTGGTGGCGCTGCTGACCCTGGACGGGGACATGGCGCCGGCCTGGGCCCGGGCCCACGGGATCGAGGCAGGATCCCTGGCCGAGCTGGCCGAGCACCAGGCCGTCCTGGACGCCGTGGCCGAGGCCGTGGCCGAGGCGAACGAGCGGCTGGCCCGGGTTCAGCAGGTCAAGAGATGGCAGCTGCTGCCGGTGGAGTGGACCGCGGAGAGCGAGGAGCTGACCCCGACCCTGAAGCTCAAGCGCCGGGTGGTGCACGCCAAGTACGCCGACGTCATCGACGCCCTGTACGCGGGCTGATCCGGCTACGCGGCCACGTGGTGCCGCGGCGCGCCCGCCAGCGGCACCCGCACGGTCACCGCGTCCGGCCGGAACTCGTAGCTCGCGCCTGCCCAGTGGCGGGAGATCATCTCGAGCATGCGCCGGTTCTCCGGCAGCACGTCCATCACGAGTGTGCTCACGCCACGGACCGCGGCCCGGTCCGCCAGGCCCCGGAGCATCGCGGAGCCGACCCCGCGGTTCTGCCAGCTGTCGGCCACGACCAGACCGATGTCCGCCACCCGGCCACCGTCTGGCCCGGTGCTGTCGGCCGCCATCGCGTGCCCGACGATCGCGTCATCATCGGTCGCGAGAAGCACGTCGCTGCCGGTCACCCCGCACAGGCCGCGCAGCAGTGACGGGCTCGGCGGCGAGACCGGGGCGAAGAACCTGAGAAAACGGGTGCGCAGCGAGAGCCCGGTCACGAACGACCTGATCGCCTCGCAGTCCGCGGCCGCCGCGGAACGGATCTGCACATCGCTGCGGGTGGCCTCGGTCAACTGGGTTCGTGACATAGACCCAGCATGCTCCGCCGTTGCTGAGTCTGTCAAACAGATTTAGCATGGTCGTCATGAACCGCCCCTGGGTGCTCGACTTCGACACCGAGAACTGCACCATCGGCGCCGCCCTCGCCATCGTGGGGGAGAAGTGGACGTTCC
>WNGR01011652.1_pt1 | contig 14200 bp, 16 predicted proteins | sample 5407581 | NCBI WGS metagenome assembly WNGR01 (sample SAMN13153383, study PRJNA577476) | soil metagenome | isolation source: 80 cm soil or saprolite under Garry oak tree replicate 2 | place: USA:California | collected 2016-06-15
GCCCGCCCCTTCGTCGTCGCCACTCCTCCTATCGCTATCTCTTCGATTGATCGCCTCTCTCTTTCCCTCCTCTCCTACCTCTCCTTACCCTGGCCCCCGCGTGCGAACGCGACCCTCCCCTCCCTCTCCCGGCCATGTCGCATGAGCCGCAACGCACCTTCCCCTTCTCCCTGCCCCGTATTGTGAGCAGTAACCTTCTCGCGCCACCCCTGGCCCTGTTACACGAGTCGCTCCTCCCTGGCTACCTTGTCCTCTCACACGAGGCACCGTGGTGTGGCGCTCCCCCTTCTGGCCCAGCTGCGTGACCAAGCGGTCAGTACTAGCCCTCGCTACTGGGTCCCGATCACCTGCGCTGGCCCGTGTGTGAATGGTCCCTTGGACTCCATCCCGATCGACGTGATCTATGACTGGAAAGCTGAATACCATGAGCACCCGTCGTCGACTCGCAGCATCCTAGGACTGTCAAGAGCGCACCAGGAGGGGGGCAGAGATCACACCTCGCCTCCCGTCCCGTTTCCCGGCCATCGTGCGAGGCGGGGCGCTCTTCTGCCCTCTGCCCCACTCCTCACCATCGCCCTCCCACTCCCGCTTTTTCCCTCCCACTCTCACCGTCTCCCCACCCTCCCCACCATTCCCCCGCTTCGACCCCGTCGTCTCCATTACGCTGTCTCCCTCTCCCTACCCTCACGCCCATTCCTTCTCCTTCCTATCCTCTCGCCACCCATCACACTCCCTCGGCACCTTCACCTTCACCTTCACCCTCCCGCCCTCTTGGCGCTACTCCCTCCCCCTTCTTGCTGTTGCATGCGAGGGGAAACTCTCCGTCTCTCTCTTTGCCGGCGTCTCCTCGCCCTGCCCGCGTTCCACCCGACTCCTTGCCCGTGCCGCAGTCTCTTTGCCCTGCTCACCCTCTGCCCACTCATCCCACTCATCCCGCCCTCTGCCCGCCTTCGTCGCCGTCTCATCGTCCTGCACGCTCGCTGCACGCGCCGCCCGCCACCCCCTTGCAGTCGCGGCCGTCGCAGTCGCCATCTCACCTTCCTCACCTGCCCCCTCCTCCCCGTCGCGTGCGTGCGAGGGGCGACCCTCACCCCTCGCGCCCGCACCCTCACGCCCTCACCTCGCCCGTGCCCTCTGCGCCCGTGCCATCTCCCTCCCGCCTCCTCAGCGCCATCTGGGTGGTCACCCTTCCTCGCCATCCCTCTCTGTACCATCTCCCCGCCTTCATTCCCGCCTTCTCGCCCCCCTCGGTGCACTTCCCGTTTCCTCGCCATCGCCTGCGAGGGGCGACCCTCCCTTCTACCCGTGCCCGTCACGCCTTCGCACTCTCCCTTCCTTGCCGTCGTGTACGAGGGACAACCCTCGGCTCCTTTTCACTTTCCGTCTAGTCATCACAGTCGACCTCCCACCGCCGCTGTCGTTGCCCTCGGAATAAGCGGAGGCGGAGGGTTGCGCCTGCGCCTGTACTGCGTGGACGAAGCACACACAAGGCATAGCAGGTTGATCGCGATCTGCGTGAAAAGGTCGAGAACTTGAGAGCGTCTGCAGGTGTGGCACGCTGATGCGTGGGAGGTCGCCCTCCGGGTATCCGCCGCTATTCTGGAAGGAGATGGGCTTAAGGCAGGGGGAGGGTGTCGAGGGAGTTCAGAGATTCTAACATAATAAAAATGTTGCTGCCGAACAGGGCCTAAACTTCGTGGGTTTGACACAATTAGGCAAAATTTTGCATAAAATCTGTAAACTACACTAAATTTAGCACACCACATGCAAAATTTACCATTTCCTGTTTTCTAGATGATATATATAATCTGATGCACCTGCTGTCGTATGCATTGGAGGTGGGATAAACATGGTGGGTTGTAACGCCACGTTATAACACACCATGTTTATCCCACCTGCTGACGTGACTCCTGTCTCATGTAGAGAAATTAACAGTGGTATGACCGCCATTTTTACAGTGCCACTTTCTCCATGCCAACCTGTCTGTCTGTCAGTACTTTTCAGTACTGAAGGAGTATCAAAGGGGTATGTAAACACATATCTTGCCCTCGCGATCTAGACACAGCGATGTTCCAACCCAATTCTTGCATAATGAAGCCGTATTCGAGTGACAACAAGTGTCATTTGTGTAGCCATGTAGCATAAAGACCACTTTATGCTACACGGCTACATGAGCAGTGTGTTTAAGAAGATTTTTTCAAAGTGCCGTCAATGTGGAACGGGAATGGGGCAGCGGTGAAGGGAAAGGTTCTAGAGTTTGTGCTCATTTATGTTAGCCCAGGAATGTCAGTAATAACACAAGCAGAGCCAACGTGAGCGTTACTGTCTGTTACCTTCTCGAGGACGCTCTCACGTCTTAGTATCCACCAAAGTTGGGGCACTACATGGGGTTCTGCACTCTCGGACGCACAAAATGGAAGCCAAATTTTTTTTACCCTTTTCCACTTTGTTCCCGATTGCCGAATTGTAAGCCTACCTGAACTTGAACTCCGACCTACGCTCTTTTGAGTTCGACATTTGTACCCAATCTCATGGGTCAAGATATGAAGCGCGAAAAGTACGGAAGTCCTCGTCCGAGCTCCAGGCTCCGCAGCTAGCAGGCTGGCAGTCCCAAAGACGACCATAGTGTAAATCATGACGTTGAAGCCGCATATTCCGGAGCAAAAGCCTTCACATCGACAAGAACTGAAGTACCTGTTTCCGATGCCTTCCACAGACGACGTCGACAGCTACTCCAGAGATGAGTCGGTACTGAGTCGTGATAAGGCACAACCGCTCAAGTTAGAACTTGAAGTCGGCTCTGGTAATCGGGGATAGATGGCTCGAGATACTCGAGGTGGTCAACCCAGAACAGGCTTAAGGTTTGTCTCCAAGTCGTAGCGCAAGTGTTAATAAATACATGAAACATAGAGTCAAAGGGCCACCGAGAGACCGCGTCAGCGTTATCGTTATCGTGCACGACGTCATGATAACGAACCTTCTGGAATGGTCAGTAAATCTCCCCTTCGTTCTACGTAACGGTATAGAATGCGAGAGAATATCACAAGTTGCAACTAGGACGGGGAGAGACGAGGATACTCATGGTGCTGTCAGAGGTCGCGTAGGAACAGTGGTCGCAAGGGCCCGGGGACTCACGCGTACTTACGTGCCGCTGCCATCGACGACCGCTGTTGTGTATGGGGCCATGTTGATCGACAATGGAACTCGCACGGGAGTGTCGATCTTGTGCGTCTCCGTTCCGCGCTGCTCTGCCGTACGCGTCAAAGTATATCTTCGTGAAGTCAGGTGGACCACTGACCGATGGAGAGCGCAGGGGGAAGACGCTTGATTGAGAGCGGTACTAGTAGTAAGTGAATGTCCGTCCGGTAATTACCGTACTGAGGTAACTAGTTGATTGTTGGATCGAACGCTCAGAACCGCGATCACAGGTTGAACAGGTTCGGCCTCGTGTTACAGCACCTCATCGAGCTCATTGCCCCGGCCAGATGGTAGTCCCACCGAGCGATGCTTCTTACAATTATTTAGCAAAGAGTCCTCAAGGAACCCAGCCAAGAACGCAGTTTTTTTGAGATGAATTCTCTTTCCCTATGTCATGTTTTGGGGTAGTGTATGCGTGTGCAGCAGAGACTCAGAAGAGTTACTCATGGGTCCACCGTGCGGAACTCCAGTTGTGATGTTGACGAGCTCAGTGCCAGCGCCCCACAGCTTAAGCGTTATTTCCTAGCTCGCGTCCCCCACACTGGGTTGTCGGCACTCTACTCGGTGAGACTACTACCATCGCACCTGGGCACTTGAATCTGCGCTGAAGTGATTCTTTGACTAGCACCCAACGCAAGACAGATAATCAAAAATATCCCGAGAACTTTCTACTCGTGCTCAGGAAATCGAGCTACCTCTTGAGGTCAGTCTCATTATCACCGAGTGATTGCTTATCTCCACCCGGGAGAAGCGGCGAAATTTCGTTCTTACGGGCAGCCGGACACAACCACAATCCGTCGGGGTTTATATCATAGGTAAGTCACCATGTAATTATAATGCTCGCTCGGGATTTGTGGTGAAGATGGTCGCAGCTATCATACTAAAGTCCTTACGCGCTATTAATACATATGGGGTGCGTACCGCCTCGTGTCTCGTATCTGGAGACAATGACTGATTTTACTTCAGATATTCGCATCAAACACGAAGTGCTGCAGAGAGATTACTGTATGCAATGTCGTAGCAGCCTGTAAGACGCCTCATATCGAGATAACCCATCGCCGAGATATGCCCTCTGATAAGGTTCTCTAGTTGCGCGGCGGCCGTATACTTTCGAGCCTCGATCACGATGCTTCGGATTCGGGGGCCGGATCCAACCTTCTAGACCGGGCCTCGAGTAAAAAGCGTGTTTAATCCGGGAGCCGGCACTTGGCGGAAGGACCTCTGGCACCTCCCGCAAGAAGCAAGGTATTTTGATTCTAATTGACTTACGCCGTCAAAACAAGATGAGTCGTATTTGCAGGCACATCGAATACCCCAGAAAGTACAATAAGCGCGTGAGTCCCACTCCATCTTAGAACATTCTTAGTTCCGGCTTCTGTCTATCCAACCATCCGACAGGATGTGGTTGATGTGTCTCTCCTCACCGGAGAACACGACGAGGTCATTTCTCATGACTGGAAACACGACGTAAATGGGAATTGTTGATTCCGACGGGACTCTCGCCCACATCAGGAAAAACCTACTTTGCTAATTTGAGATAATTTGAGATAATTTCCATATTGGGCAAGAATTATTGACATCTTAGTGACAGCTAGCGTTCGCTAGTCTTAATTATCTCAAATTATCTCAAATTAGCAAAGTACTGCTCAACGCGCTTGTAGCTGGCGAACGCACGATCTTCCCCAGAGATAATTGGTCTGCAGTACGAGTGTCCCGTTATTTGTCATCCGTACTGACCGCATGTGGGCTGGCATCCGCCCTTTCCTTACGCCGACGGTGAAAGGGAATTCTATTCGACACAAGTGTCCGCGTGGGAACCTATTAAAACATATCTGGTTTAGCTTGACGCTCCCTCTCGCCGACCATGCTTCTGTCGCGGGCGTAGCTAACCCCATTTTCTGTCCTTCGGGTGTTCTGGACCCTCTGTGCAAATCGAACGAGCGGGGGGAGGGGGCCATTACTTCATCAAAGGATCATATCCACTCATCGCATTCTCCTTTTGGAACGCAAGGATATTACCAGGTACCGTTACTGATCACGCGTAGTATTAGAATGCTCAAAGCCGAGCGCTGAGCGCCGAGGCATCATCGGCGGTGAAGACGACCCTTCCGGACGAGAAAAAAAAACTTCAATAAGTAGGGTTACCACCGCCCATACACTATATTCACAGAGGACGTAAGTGTAAGTGCACAAGAAATTGTTTATTATGAGCTGATACCAAAATAACGAGTGTCGGCCCGAAACTCGTTAATTTTGTATCAGATCAGCTCTACGTTACCCCACCTCACCCGTGTCCTTGGTCAATGGTAGCTATCAGTTTCACTTCAAGTTTAGCGACGAAAACATTGGTTCGAGGGCTCTTGTAGAATATGTATAGTATCTCGTGACAAAGACGGGACGATGGCGATCAGTTTTTCCATACTTCGAATGGAGTTGTTGTCTTTGTCGGCGATAGAGCCCTATCCGCTGGCTCCGGGAAATACCGACGAATACATGTCGAATCGAAGCTCGCAGCGGAACGCAATATTTCACATGTGCCCAGAAGGTAATACGATGATCATGTTTATGGACAGGCTCGGGGAATAATAGATAAGGAGTGAGCTTGTTAGTGAGCGTAGTAATGTGTCGCGGGTGATGTCTGAATATGGTCAGTGTAAAACAGCACAACGCCTCTTAATCTCTGCGTACACTAAAATGGAATAACTGAGGGATTACGTACGAAATAGAGGAAGATATACTTCCAACTGTACAGTAGCGTGATGATAATGGACGATAGACGTCCAGTACCACTGAAAGAAGGTCCGGGGCGAACGGTCCGGCTGTCCAAGTACGTACGAAGCGCATCACAAGTCAGTACTGGAAGTATGAATACACGACGCGCGGGGTTTCACAAACAATAATAGAACGATGGAACAAAATACGAGGTCTTAGTTCAGCAGTTTCATCGGCTTGCCCGATTGTTCAACGCAGCTTTACGGGCAGTTACACCCCCAACTCTGGCGGCTGTGGAAAGTAACACATAATGCGTATGCAATATTTTGCTAGGTTAGTCTTTAGTGCCCAAGAGCTGACTGTCTTCTGTTTATTCTTGAGTAAGTCATTGTATCGTACAGACAATCTATACTGCACAGAGAACGCGTGGTAAGGTTCGGAGTAGAATAGCGTCTTGATGTCAAAACGTCGGCATCTCCTAGCCTAACACCGGCTGTCGGATGCCCTTTCTGCCCTTATTGCGAGAGTCGGTGGAGGCGTAGGTACCGGTGGCGTGGCATTTGACGATTTCAGGTATAGGTAAAGGGCCGTCCATATGCCCACACATGCCACAAGTAGCACCGCGACAGCGGTTACAAGAAGGGTCGTGGAAAGGAGGGATGTGAGGAAAATGCCGGCAAAGCCCATCCAAAAGTGTTGGAACGCAAACAGGAGCAACGCCCAGACGAACAACGCCTGTGGCAGGCTATGAACAATCGCAATCGGTTGAAAACCGTAGCTTGTGATCAGATCATCCAGCTATCAAACATCGAAGTTAACTGCAATCGCCCAGTGGAAGGGCATTGCCCCGCTCACTGAGGTGGTGGCTTTCGTGCAGACAAGCTTCCGCTGTTCTCGCAAGAGGGTCAACGTCACGGCCAGGCCGAAGACGCAGAGTATCAATGAGAGCTTGGTCAAGGTGGGGAAGGAAGAAATTCGCATCATAAAAAAATTCGCACTGCAGATCACCGGACTGTAGCTGGGTCTTTCTGGTAGAAGGCGTTCTCACCTGAGAAGTGCCAAGATCTTAAAATGGTCAGCAAAGACACCACAACATATCTATTTCGCTTACCCGCGATATCTCTTGCTCCAAATCGCGAATCGTCTCAGAAACGTGCTTGCGCCAACGGGATGTGTAGATGAGTTGATCCACACAAAGGCTCTCGAAGCGCGCCCGGTGATCATCAGGCAAGCTAAAAAGAAGCTTCGATACGACTGTCAAGATGAGACTCCGTTTACTATCTGTCGCCTCCAAGATAGGTTAGATTGTTCAGAGGACAGGAGGCAGTGATCTTCACCGAAATGGATAAAGGAGCGATGGCTTGCTGGGATAAGAGGGTCCATGAGGGGTCATACGATTCGTAGATGCACACAACATACCGACGGTCGCCCATAACCTAGCGACGTAAGTAGTGATTAGAGGGCTGGAAGCATGATCTGCCAGGAACTAGTTGACTGAAACCCACGCAGGGAATACTAAGTGAAACACACCTTTGCTGCCCTCAAGAGTCTCGATAAATTCTTTACACTCCTCATCTGTGTGCGGAAAAGCGGGGGATTCTGAAGTAAGGGTATATAAACGCTGTGCGTCACTCCCAGGCGCATCAGATTTTGTCTCACCTGCGCGGGAACGCCTAAGAACGTCATAAATTTCATTCAGGGCTGTGGCAGAATATTTAGAAGCGGTCTCGGGGAACAGTTCGACATGAATCCAGTAATTTTCCTGCAATGAATGTTCTGGATGCGGGCTTTTAGCCCACTTGGTAAGGCGGATGGGTTTATCAGAGATGGACGTTTGAGAAGGAGCGTGGAGGTCCAATACTGACCATGTCGAGTGTGTGCAACCAGAAGACGGTGCGAAGGACATGGTCCACAAAGTAATAGCTGCAACCGCCAAAATTCTGGTGGATTTCGAGAAACAAATGCGAGGTCTCCGGAAGGTGAATGCGTTTCTCAGTGATTACATTGCAGATGACGGCTAGCCAGGCATTCAGCCGGTCCGAAACGCCTGGCTCCACGATGCGGCCCGGGGCTTCCGTGACAATTATGATTCCTGCCCATGCCGTGGTGCGAGCATAGCGCTTCTTCTCTAAGTGAGTGGATACGGTCCGTCCTTGGGACTGGTATGATGGCCTTTGGGGTGATTAGTTCCAATGCTACGAATGTAGAAAACAGGCATACACCGATGCAAGACCGGCTCCAGATGGAACTCTGGTCCGGAAGACGCGCACACTGAAGAAAAGGTCGTGATGAGTCAGGAGCTCGTCAGAGAATCTCTACCTTACCGCATAGTGCCTAGATACCTTGAGTCCCTGATGGTGGAAGGGAGGATCGGGAACAAGTTGGACTCGTTGGCATTAACGAGACCAGAGACGTTCTTAAAAGTAGACATGCCGCAGGTTCAGGAATGGTGGGGAACTGAAGATTGAGCATGTCGAAGTATTTATCTGAGGTCTGCATATAGCCGCCGACAGCCTGATGCGTACCAGCAATGATTTGACTGGGATATGCGGAGTGCGCCGGGGATGAAACACAAAAGCTTTCCAAAATGAGGCCTAATGAGGTCTGACTCTACTTTACCTTCTCCCTACCTATCACATTACATATCTGGGTGTGCCTATCCTGCGCCGAAATCTTTCTCTGATCTGATCTATTCCTTTTTAAAAAATTTAAATTCAGCACTTATATTCTGCACCACGCACCCAGGTGAAGACACGGTCGTGGCTACTACCGACATTGGGACTAAAGTCATGTACACAGGCAGAAATTCTAGTAGCACAGCGGGTGAACACAACGTATAACGGTATTAGAAATAGCTAAAGGGCGGGCAAGAAGGGGGGTGTGAAAGGTAAATCGGGCTGATATCATCCGCGCCCGCAGGCCCGGCCCGCACGGCGACTCGGACTTGCTCCTTGACTTGATCCAGAGAGAAGGGAGGAACTGAGAGCCGAAAAAATGCAACATTGACGTGACGTACACGGAACGCCACAGCAAACAGGTCTGCCTCCGATCTATTGCTCTTTTTTTTTGTGGAAAGAAGCTTCTACTCGTCTACGAGATCGTCAATCGAGTGCGCGTGTGGCGGGGCCGGAACCCGGATGAGGAAAAATGCGTTTACGACCGTTACCTAGAACTTGGGCCCCGCATTGCCCAAACCATAGTGTGCGCAAATGCATTTTTTCCGTTTTCGGGCCTCAGGTTCGCATCAGGGCGTTAGGTAGAATCGTTAGGTGACCTCGTACTATCCTTAGCTGCCTAGTAATACATCGCTTGTCCCGAAAAAAAATGCGGGCGTTTACGCACCCTGCTACCGCACCTGGCTCCATGGCGTCTTGCTCTTTGCCCCCTCTTTGGTAGCGCTGTTACTCAGTGGCTCAGCCCATCACCTTTTTTTTTTTGAACTCGCATTTATATTCCGCATGTACGACATTGGAACAGTAGTAGACAAACTGATCACCTTAAGCATAGTAGCGAGAGCCCGGTAAGACGGGGCCGGTGTCAGAAATGGTGACCGATGATCTCCAGAAGCGTCCGCGGTGGGAAGGGGCCAAAGTGTGATGTGAGATAGATAGGACAGTGGGGCGACACGTGTTCCATTGTCTGCGGGAGTTCTCCGCATGTGCACGAGACGTCCTCTTCGAGGGCGGGGGTGGGCTGTGGGAAACGAAGGAAGTGATGACCTGTAAAAGCGTGTCCAGTGAAAAGTCGGAAGAAAGTGGATTGGACGTCACGGGGTACGTGATGTTGGAATATGGCATCTCCCCAGCGGAGGCCGGTGGAGGCGGGAGGTGGTGTACGCGTCCGTCTGGGGGGTCGGAGGCGGGCGGTTTTGTACACGAAGGAAGTACGGGGGGGCTTGCGGGGGGGAGCCCAGTAGCGCTCTTCCCAGGTTGGGACCACAAGGCGTGCCAAGAGGCGTGCGGTGGCCTGCCTCTGGTGGTGAATGGTGTGGAGCTCCTGTATTTTCCCCAAAGAAGTGTCTCAAATAGCGTACCTTGCCAAGTGCCGTGCCCTCTTGAAGCCCACCAGTGTATGGTCACCCCAGGGCCACAGGAAACTGAGGGAGAGATCAACGGAGAGATCGGAGTGAGAAGTAAGTACTAGTCGATGGAATGTGTGTGTTCCAGCTAGAAAAGTTGTGCAAGGTGAGCACACATGTCAAGGAATAAAGGGAGGGCAAACTAGCAGCCTTGACCAGTATGCCTTCCACTAGTACTAACTTCGGCGGGGCGCTAATTGGGACTCAAAGGTCGGCAGTCACATCAGGTCACAGGTAGTAGGACTGATGGCCTACTGATTGCAAAACTGATTGGGGTCGAGATCTCGCATCCCATGTATTTTTTTTCGTTGGATTGTCTGTTATATGTCATGACAGATCAGTACTAGATCAGTACTAGATCGGTCTCCCTCTTTTATCTAACCATACAGGTGAAAATGCAGGCTACAGCAACCGTGACAGAAAAATTCGCCTAAGTGTACTAGTCATCAATATTAGCGCGCCGAAGTTTGGACATAGTAGAGCGGCTAAAGCCGGTCCCTTGTACAGTAGGTAAGGGAAGGGACAAAGTCCCGTAAGAGGGCTATCGCTACAGAGCGCCGATGCCGACACCGTGTTTTGCCAGCGTCTCCCCGTACTGCCATTCCGCATGTCCCCACTCTTTCCCAGCGAAATAGAGCGCAGCGGAGGCCGCGCCAAGAGTCTTGCCATCCCTTCGGTCCTTATTGCTGAGGGCGCCTACAAGGAAGGTGATGGGGAATTTGCCTTCCTGTCTCGGCGCGACGATGGCAGTAACATGAACCTGACGGTCCTCTCTGGTGGGTGGAGGGGGAAAAGTGACCCTTCCCCCCAAGAGGGGGCATCCCGTGGTCCCGCGAGGCCTCTGGATATGCATCGATGCGGGGGCCTGAGTTCGGGATCCGCTTCGCCAGCGCCCTCAGCGGGGTCTTGACCTTCCACCTAGTGGGTGTGGGACTCAGTCCAGGACTGATGTGTACATCCACAACGTGTTTCCTACTAGTACACATGACCTACCATTGGCTACCAAACTACCGGTTTCGTGACCTCCGCCCCTCTCCACTCGAAATACTACCCCCCTTCTGAGCCCGCGCCAGGTAAACCAAGGTAGCTAAACGTGCGAACTCCGTGTCAAGGCCGGACAGTTCGCATGCACCCATATCTTGGGGATACATGTTTCCATGAGAATGATGATCTCCCAAACGCCGGTCTTGACAAGGGCCACTCCATGCAAACGAATCGAGTATTATTATATCTTTTCTGTGACATATCCCCAGGGCTGAACAACGCGGTCAGTAACTCCCTCAGAGTCTGCGAAGTAAGTTCTAGAGCGTGTTGAAACTACCAGTGCGGGTGATCCTTCGCGTCGGCATGAAGCGCCCAGGGCTCTAAAGGTAAAAACGCCGCACTATCCCTTTGTTCCATCGCCCTGTGAGTTCTGCTTAGTTCACTTGTCCTCCTTACTCAACATTTTCTGTACAAGTTACGCCTTTTGGAATTAGGCACACATGGCACGACAAAAAATCTCAATTTAACTCCTACCCTCTTGTGTCACCTACCCTTATCATTTCTGAATACCCATGCGGATTCTTAAAGAAAGGTCCTGGAAGGGGTCATAGCATCACTGGAGTCTTTTCCTTCTCCTTCCCCTTATCCTCTGACTCCAACTTCAACCTTTATAAGTCAGCACCTCGGTCATCCATGGCTCGCTTCCTCCCGACGCAGTCGAGAAAACGCGCGCAGACCACGCATCACTTCCACCCGACCCAGACGGCCAAGAAAACCTTACCTTCGCCATTGGCCCCTCACTCGTCGCTCCACCATGTAACCCACCCACGCCGACCACCCACGCAAACTACCGTTACTTCGGGGTCACATAACCCGTGAGCGGAATCCAAGCGGCTCACGTGGTGGTTTGATCCAGTCCGACCTCACGCCGTCCTACTTCTACGACGAAGACGTGCACGGCCTCGGGCTGTACGCCCTCTCCAAGGTGGGTGTGACGAATAGATTTTCATCGCGCACCGCGATGGGGCAAACGGGATTGGCGGGCTCTTCTTCGATGGCCTCTGCGATTCCCCGCATAACGACCTCCCCCACGCGATCCTCCCCGACCGTGGACGCCCGAGACGATCTTCGAATTCGAGTGCGTCACGGGTAGCGCCTTCCTCCTGTCGCATATCCCCATCCAGTTGCGTGGGGCCAATATGGAAAGCACGCCCCAGCTCCGCCGGAAATTTCTCCACTGCTGTCGCCACGTCCGAGTCGGGTCCAACCTCATTCCGACCGGGCACCCGGTTCGATCTGACGACGCCCAGCGCATGGACCAAAAGCATCATGACGAGTGCGCCGGAGACCGCACGCTGGGAGTACTATATTGAGGCCGGTGTGGATGCAGAAGGTGGGGCTTATGAGGAAGGGAGATTACTCGAAGTGATAAGGAAACCGGCTCAGCGCGAAAGTGCATGCAACCCTGCCTCTCCTGCCCCGTCACGGCATCCTTTCCCACGCCGCCTCCTCGTCCTCGTTGCTGTCTCCCAGCTATCCCCTCTGTCCGGTCTCCCTCGCCGTCGCGTGTGAGGGGCGAGCGTCGCCGCCCTATCCCTCACTCCTGCTATCTGCTTTCCCGTGCCGCCACCTTGCCTGCTCTCCTCTCCCACGTTGGGGTCTCCTTGCCCTGCGCGCCTTCTGCTCGCTCTACCCCCCTACTCGCCCCTCGTCTCCTCACCCGCGCCGCCACCTCCCTCTCCCTGGCGCCGCCATCTCACCGTACCCGCCATCTGCCTGCCATGCACACCCTCTTCTCTCCGTCGCATGGTAGGGGCGGCCCTTACCAATCACCGCGGTCTTCCCGCATGCATTTGGAGACGTAACGTGTGAGAAAACTTACCCTGGCGCCGTCTACTGGCCCTGCCTGTACGCCTCCCATTCATCCCGCGCTCTCTTCGCCGTCTATGAGGGAGACCATTGCCTCCCTCTCCCTCTCCCTCCTACCGTCCGCTCACCCTCGCCACCACCTTCCCTCCCATCCCACCATCTGCCTGCTGTCTGCCCAGCGTGCCTGCCCTTTCCTTTCCTCCTATCTCCTTCACCCACGCCGCGCCCTTTCCTGCCCTGGCGCCTCCTCCCACTGCATGCGTGCTGCCCATGCTCCCCGCCCCCTCGTCGCCACTCCTATCGCCATCTCTTCGATCGCTCCCCTCCTTTCCCTGACCCTCGCGTGCGAAACCTGCCCCTCCCCTCCCTCTCCCGGCCATGTCGCACGAGCCACGACGTACCTTCCCCTTCTGTTTGCTTCGTGGCGAGCAGCGACATTCCTACACTACCCCTGGGCTGTCGCGCAAGCCGTTCCCCCCCTGGATGCCTTATCCTCTTACACGAGGCGCCCCACCTTCTGACCCAACCGCGTGATCAACCGGGATCAATACTAGCCCCTGCTACCAGGTCCCGATCTTCTGCGCTGGCCCGGGTGTGAATGGTCTCTTGTACTCCATCCCGGTAGACGTGATCTCTGACTGGCAAGTTGAATCCCATGAGCACCTGTAGTCGCAGCGTGCCAGGGCTGTCAAGAGCGTACCAAGAGCGGAGGTAGAGATCACATCTCGCCTCCCGCCCACTTCTTTCGGCCTATCGTGCAAGGCGGGGCCCTCCCCTGCCGTCTGTGCCACTTTTCACCATCGCCCTCCCTCTCCCGCCATTTCCCTCCCCATTCCCACTATTTCCCACCCCATCCCCGTCATTTCCCGCCCTCTCCCGCCCTCTCCCCTCCCTCCCCGTCATTTACCCGCTCCGACCCCGCCCTTTCCATAACGCCCCCTCCCTCATCATTCCTTCACGCCTTTGCCTTCCCCTCTCGCCGCCCTCACACTCCCTCGGCACGTTCACGTGTTCCTGTTCCTCTCCCTCCTGCCCTCTTAGCTCCACTCTCCCCCCCCCTTGCTGTTGCATGCGAGGGGAAACTGTCGCCTCCGTCTCTCTCTCCTTGCCCGCGTCTCCTCTCCTTGCCCGTGTCTCCTCCCTTTGCCCGCGTTCCGCCCCGACTCACCCTGCTCACCCTCTGCCCACTCATCCCACTCACTCTCTACCCACTCATCCCACTCACCCCGCCCTCTGCCCGTCTTCGTCGCCGTCTCCTTGCCCTGGCCTCATCTCCTCGTCCTGCATGCCAACTACACGCGCCGCCCGCCACTCCCTTGTAACTGTGGTCATCCCCATCGCCGTCGCCACACCTCCTCT
>WNGR01039694.1_pt1 | contig 14200 bp, 12 predicted proteins | sample 5407581 | NCBI WGS metagenome assembly WNGR01 (sample SAMN13153383, study PRJNA577476) | soil metagenome | isolation source: 80 cm soil or saprolite under Garry oak tree replicate 2 | place: USA:California | collected 2016-06-15
CACGCGCACGCTCAGGTAGCCGACGGGCGTGCCGTTCTCGACGACGGGCGTGACGCTCGCGCGCACCCAGTAATGGTCGCCGTTCTTGCGGCGGTTCTTGACGAACGCCGACCAGGGGCGGCCGGCGCGGATCGTCGTCCACATGTCGGCGAAGGCTTCGGCCGGCATGTCGGGATGGCGAATCAGATTGTGCGGCTGGCCGATCAGTTCGTCGCGGCTGTAGCCGGACACGGCGATGAAGGCGGGATTGCAGTACTGGATCTTGCCTTTGAGGTCGGTTGCGGAAACGAGCATCTGCGAAGACGGGTAGTCGTACTCGTTCTGGGTGACAGGCTGATTGTTGCGCATGACGTTCCTTGGACTGCCGGATGCCTCCGCATCCGAATGGTTCTGTAAGGCTTAACGGCATTGACCCCTGATGCTTTAGGGTTTTCCTGGTATTTGACTCAGGTAAATCGCGCTCGTGCCGATAACACCGAGTTCGGCGCCGCCGCTTTCAAAACCGACGCTGTCGCGTCGATTACGAGCGCCTGGCGTCGCATGAAAACAACGCCGGGCGCCGGATATTGGGCGTACGCTTTCGAGACGGGCCCGTCCTGGCGTGCCCTGGCGCGATACCCGGCGCCGACTGCGGCGCGGCACGCTGTTTTCGCTTTACTTCCGTTTCGCGCGAATCTGATAATGGGACTTACTTGCATTTCGTAATCTAGCTTACGGAGTGGTTCCGCGAAGTTCGACCCGCTCCCCTTGTGCGTGTGGCTGTTGTTCCTATAAAAGGTCGCCTTCCAAGGCCGAACCGACTCAACTCAGGGAAGCCAAGCATGTCCGCGAACAAGATCAACAAGAAAGTCGCAGCGGCCGTGAGCGCCGCGCTCCTCTCGCTCGCCACGGGCGCGCACGCGCAAAGCAGTGTCACGATGTACGGCGAGCTCGACACGGGCCTCGCATACATCAGCAACGCTGGCGGGCATTCTCAATGGAAGGCGACGTCGGGTCTCGTCGACGGCAGCTATTGGGGCTTGCAGGGTATCGAAGATCTGGGCGGCGGTTATCGCGCGATCTTCCGGCTCGAACGCGGTTTTTCCGTGACCTCGGGCGAGATGTTCAATGACCACCCGTATTACGTCGGGCTCGGCAACGAGCAGGCGGGTACGCTGACGCTCGGCCATCAATACGACCTCGTTCACGACTATTTCGCGCCGTTCACGCTGACGGGCGGCACAGGCGGCACCGCGTTCGCCCATCCGTTCGACAACGACAACGCGAACAACACCTATCTCGCGGCGAACTCGGTCAAGTATGCGAGTCCGTCGTTCGGCGGCTTGTCGCTCGGCGGCATGTACGCGTTCTCTAACGCGGCCGGGCAGTTTGCGAACAACCGTGCGTACAGCTTCGGCATGAACTACCAGGCGGGCGCGCTGAATGCGGGCGCCGCGTATCTGCATGCGAACGGGCGCGGCAATTCGTCGACGGGCGCGTATGAGCCCGTCGTGCTGCCCAGCGCCACTGGTGTATTCGACGCCGCCGTGCAGACGCAGAACACCTACGGCGTCGGCATCAGCTACGCGATCGGCGACTTCACGATGGCGGCGGCGTGGTCGCGCTCCACCTTCACTGGCGTCACCGTGATCGACACGGGCGGCGTGGCGCCGTCGGTCGGCTTTTCCAACTACGAAGTCAACGGCGTCTACCAGTTGACGCCGACGGTTGCGCTCGCAGGCTCGTACACGTACACGAAGGGATCGACCTCGCACTGGCACAACGGCGGCGTGCAGGCGGACTATCAGTTTTCGAAGCGCACGGACACGTATCTGGAGGCGATCTATCAGCGCTCGTCGTCGGGCGCGCCGGCCGTCATCAATACGACCGATCCTTCATCGAGCCACAATCAGGTGCTGATCGGCGCGGGCTTGCGGCACAGGTTCTGACAAGCGCGCGGTTTCACGCCGGTTTGATTAGTCCTTCGGGCGCCTGCGGTCGGCTGAGCAGATAGCCCTGCACATAGTCGCAGTTCACCTGGCGCAGAATCTCGAGTTGCGCCGCTTCCTCGACGCCTTCCGCGATCACCTTGATACCCAGCTTGTGCGCAAGGCCGATGACGCCTTCGACGATGGTTTGCGTCGTCGGATCGTGTTCGATCTTCGACGTGAAATGCCGGTCGATCTTCAGCGTGTGCGGCTCGAAATCGGCGAGATACATGAGGCTCGAGTAGCCGGTGCCGAAATCGTCGATGGCGATGCGCACGCCGAGCCGCTTCAGTTCGACGATCGACTTTTGCGCCTGCTTCGGGTTCTTCATCAGTGCGGTTTCCGTCAGCTCGATTTCGAGCTTGCCAGGCGGAATGCCGAACTGCTTGAGCGCGCGGTCCACCTCGCGCACGATCTGCTCGCTGCCCAGTTGCCGCGCCGAAACGTTCACCGACACACCCAGATTCATCGAGCCCGCCTGACGCCACGCGGCGAGCTGGCGCAGCGCGTTGTCGAGTACCCAGACGCCGACGTCCTCGACGAAGCCGGTTTCTTCGAGCAGCGGAATGAAATCGCCCGGTGAAATCTTGCCCCGCCTGGGGTGCTGCCAACGGATCAGCGCTTCCGCGCTATGCACCGCGAGCGAATGCGGCTCGTGAATGGTCTGGAAGTGCAGGAAGAACTGATTGGTCTTCAGCGCCTCAGGCACGTCGCGCTCGAGTTCGAAGTCGCCGATGGTCCGCGCCGCCTCCTTGCCCGCGAACTGATAGCCGTTGCGGCCGGTTTTCTTCGCCGCGTACATCGCGACATCGGCGCTCGACAGCAGCGCGTCGTGGCCGCTGCCGTGCTCCGGGTAAATCGAAATGCCGATCGACGCCGTGATGAACGCGCCTGCGCTGTCCTGCAGCCGGTTTTCCGACAGGCCGCCGAGAAGCGCCTTCGCCTGCGTTTCGAGCCCCGCCTTGTCGACAACACTGCCGATCAGCACCGCGAACTCGTCGCCGGAACTCGTCGCCGCCCAGACGCGCGACATACGCGTCGCCCGGCAGCGAGCGGCGAATGATGCCGCCGACGTTGCGCAGCAGATGGTCGGCGGCGAGATGGCCGAGCGTGTCGTTGAGCACCTTGAAGCGGTCGAGATCGACGAACATCAGGCCGAACGGCCTGTCCGCCTCACAGCGGCTTTCGATTTCACGCAGCAGCGCGGCACGGTTCGCGAGGCCCGTGAGCGAATCGGTGTAGGCGAGCCGGTCCAGTTCCGCGATGCGCTCCTGCTCGACTGTGACGTCTTCCGTGATGCCGACGATGCGCAGCACATTGCCTTTGTCGTCGAGCACCGGGTAGCCGGTGCTGCGCAGCCAGCGCACCGAGCCGTCGGCTTTTCTGATCCGGTACTGTGCGCGGCCTTCCGTCGATTCGGCCACGATGCGCACCATCTCCGCCTGCAGCGCGGCGCGGTCTTCCGGCACGACGAGTTCGCGCCAGCCGTTCGGATTGCGCATGAACTCGTCCGGCTCGATGCCGAACACGTTCGATGAGCCCGCGGTGATGTAATGGAAATATTCGAAATTCGCGCTGTACGAGAAGAACACGAGTTTGACGTGCGCTTCCATCTCCGACATCAGTTCGCTTTTCGCGCGCAGTTGCTGGAGCAGTTGCGTCTGGCTCGTGATATCGAGCGATGCGCAGACCACGGCGACGACCTTGCCGGCATGGTCTTTCACGGGAATGAGTTGCGAATCCCACCACTTCGGCTGGCCTGTGGTCGTCGTGCAACTGCCGCGAAACGAGGCGGGCGTGCCGTTCAGCGCGCTCCTGAAAGCAGCCGTCGCGGCGTCATTGTCGTCGCCTTTCCAGAAGCCGAGCCAGTCCGCGCCCGCCAGTTGCACGGGCGACGCCGCTTCCATCAGCGTCGCGCCGTAGTCGTTGATGCGCAGCATGTGCCCTTGCAGGTCGAGCAGCTTGACGCAATCACGGCTCGCATCGAGAAACGAACTGGCGAGCGCCGTGGTTGCCGCCTGTCGCGCTTTTTGCGCGGCGAAGCGCTGGCGCGTCGCGATCATCGCGATGGCGCCCACCGTCGCGCCGACGGCGACCTGCACGCTGAACGGCGCGCTCGCCGGCCCGCGCAGGGCCATTTGCAATGCGATGCTCGTCGCACCCGCGCCGATCCCCGTGGCGACGCTGATAGTGAAACCGAACGGGCCAACCGGGCGGCGGTTCGACCATGCGTCGAGCAGCAGCGAGAGGAAGTGCTGGTCCTGGCGCGACGTGTCTTCGCCGTGCCGACGCAGCGCACGGCGCCATTTCAACGTGAGGCTCGTCGGCATATCCGGACTCGCCTTAATGCGCGCGCAATGCGCGGAGTGGGCGCAAAAGCGGCGCCGTAATAAACGCAGTGCGTGCCGCGGACGTGAGCGAAATCACGCGCGCCGCGCATCGTGCGTCGATCGGGTGGGGAAGTGTGTTGCCTTTCATGGTGGCCAGCCGCTTCGGCGGTAATTGTTGCTGCGCTTGCGGACGGCGCTGCTGTCTACGTTTACGGCGCGCCGGTGCATTTGTTTAGCCCATACGATTGTGCCTGTTTTTGAGGGGTCGAACTACCTCGTCGTTGGTCACGCAACGGCGCGCATGCCGAATACCTTTTCGAAATGCGCGATGCATCGTTTTAGCAAAGAAATGACGCTCAATGGAAAAGCTCTGCTTACCTAAGCTTTCTCGCAACATCGAAAAAAGCGGCGAAAAGAAATATGTGAGTCGCTTTTAAATGAACGCCGGTTCGGCGAATCCGGACGCCTGAACGCCGCTGCCAATAAATGCTGACGATCGCTCTGCGGCTTGCTAAATTGCATGGTCAGGCACCGCAAAAAACTACCGCACGCGCCTGCCGGTTGCACCTTGAGTGGCGCAACCCGCTACGGCGTTGTACGAACCGGTAGCAACCATCTTGCATGGGACGCTGAAGCGCTGAATCTGGTCAACAAAAAAGGAGACCCCATGCGCGCCGTATTCCAGTACCCGTTTCCCGTGACCGAGCGCAAGGTCGGGCGCAACAAGGTCGTCAGCGCGCGCGCCGCGGTCGAACTGATCCGTGCGGGCGACACGCTCGCGACGGGCGGTTTCGTCGGCGTCGGTTTCGCCGAGGAAGTCGCGATCGCGCTCGAAGAGCGTTTCTTCGATGCGAACGCGGCGACGTCGGGCGGACCAGGCGCGTTGGGGACGCCCGATGCGTCGAGCGCGCATCTCGACCTGACGCTCGTGTACGCCGCCGGTCAGGGTGACGGCAAGTCGAAAGGGCTGAATCACCTCGCGCATGAAGGGCTGGTGCGGCGCGTGATCGGCGGACATTGGGGGTTGGTGCCGAAGCTGCAGCAACTCGCCATCGACGGCCGCATCGAGGCGTACAACCTGCCGCAAGGCGTGATTTCGCACCTGTTCCGCGATATCGCTGCGGGCAAGCCGGGGCATCTGTCCACAATCGGCCTCGGCACCTTCGTCGATCCGCGCCACGGCGGCGGCAAGCTGAACAGCCGCACGGTGGAAGATCTCGTCAGGCTGATGGACATCGACGGCAGCGAGTATCTGCTCTACAAGACCTTTCCGATCGACGTCGCGATCATCCGCGGCACCACGGCCGACGCGAACGGCAACGTCACGATGGAACGCGAGGCGCTCACGCTCGAAGCGCTGGCCATCGCGATGGCCGCGCGCAATTCCGGCGGTGTCGTGATCGTGCAGGTCGAGCGGCTCGCCGATACGAACACGCTCAATCCGCGCGAGGTGAAGATCCCGGGCATCATGGTCGATTGCGTGGTGGTTGCACGGCCCGAGCATCATTGGCAGACGTTTGCCGAACCGTATTCGGCTGCCTTCGCCGGCGAACTGCGCGTGCCGGCGAGTTCCGTGGCGGCGATGGAGCTGACCGAGCGCAAGGTGATCGCGCGCCGCGCGGCGATGGAACTGATGGCCAATAGCGTCGTGAATCTGGGCATCGGCATGCCGGAAGGCATTGCGAGCGTTGCGAACGAAGAAGGCGTGATCGATCTGTTCACGATGACGACCGAGCCGGGCGTGATCGGCGGCATTCCGGCGGGCGGGCTGAACTTCGGCGCGGCGACGAATACGCAGGCCATCATCGATCAGCCGTATCAGTTCGACTTCTACGATGGCGGCGGTCTCGACCTCGCGTTTCTCGGCCTCGCGCAGGCGGACCGGCAGGGCAATCTCAACGTCAGCAAATTCGGGCCAAAGCTCGCGGGCGCGGGCGGTTTCATCAACATCAGTCAGAGCGCGAAGCGCGTGGTGTTCGTCGGCACGTTCAACGCGGGCAATCTGGACGTCGCGATCGAAGACGGGCGCCTGAAGATCAGACGCGAAGGCAAGAACCAGAAGTTCGTCGATGAAGTCGAGCATCGCACGTTCAGCGGCGAATATGCCGCGAAGCGCGGGCAGCACGTGCTGTACATCACCGAGCGCTGCGTGTTCACGCTGACGCCGCGCGGACTCGAACTGACGGAAGTGGCGCCCGGCGTCGACGTGGAGAACGATATCGTCGCGCAGATGGGCTTCAAGCCGATCATGGAACGGACGCCGCGCCTGATGGACGAGCGCATCTTTCGCGACGCGCCGATGGGACTGCGCACGCTGCTGCTTTGCCTGCCGCTCGAAGAGCGCTTCAATTACGACGCGGAGAAAAATATGTTCTTCGTCAACTTCGAGGGCTTGCAGGTGACGACGCAGGATCAGATCGACGCGATCTGGCAGCAGGTCGCATCGCGTCTGTCGGGTGTGCGGTTCAAGCCGCAGGCAATCGTCAATTACGACAATTTTTCTATCAATCCCGAGCTCATCGACATCTATTCGACAACCATCACGAAGGTCGTCAACCAGTTCTATTCGAGCGTTACGCGCTACACGACGAGCAGTTTCCTGCGCATGAAGCTGGGGGACGCACTGGAGCAGCGCGATGTCGCAACGTACATCAACGAACGGCCCGGCGACGCGTCAACGCACCGTTGAATGCCCGCTTGAACGAACATGTGGCCCTGACATGAACCGCTCACAGTGAGCGTGCGAAAATAGCGCCTTTCGCACGATAGTTCACGCATTCAAGAAGTCATCATGAGCAGTTTCATTCCCAGTGTGCCCGGCAAGACCGAGGGCGATTTCGAAGTCAGCGCAGGCTCGAAGCTCGCAGGCTACCGGCGCTTTTTCGGCGTGCTGCGCGTGGTGCGCAAGACGGACGGGCGCCTGCTCTTTCCGTTCGACGGCGCGCCCGATCTCGGTCCTTATCCAACGAAAGAAGAAGCGCTCGCTGCGGCGCAGGTGTACGGCGAGCATATCGTCGAACATGATCTCGCGCGGCCCGAACTGTAAGCGGTTTCTCCGCCGCGATTTTTTCTGTTCGTGCCCCGTGCAATGCGCTTGAAGCGCGGGGCTGGCACGACTATCGTTTGAGTGGACCCCTGCGGGAGGCAATCATGCGTGCCGATGCCGTCGATGTGCATTTCGATAGTGCACACCTGTTTCTCGATCTGTCCGACGAGGACATGGATGTGACTGCGTTGCTGCTGTCGCTGCCGGAGTCGATGCGGCACTAGAGACGGCGCTTTCCGTCGATGCATGAGGACGGCGCCGCCCGGCGTCGTCCTGATTTCGTTCGTCTGCCGATCGCACAAACGCGGGCGGCCCCGGCCGCATGCGTTAAAATGGCCGCTTGGTGCCAAACGGAGTTTTTGTGCGATCTGTCGTCATTTATCTCACGCCTTCCCTGGACACCATGACGGAATCTGTATCGGCTTCAGGCACGCGCGAGGTTGGCGCCGAGCTGAATCGCAATGCGAAGGTCGAACATGATCGGGGAGACATCGTCGTCGAATGGACGACACACGATGGTCCGTCGGTTCAGGCTCTCTAACAAGAACGAATAAAACGGCGCGCTTGCTTTCGGGCAGCGCGCCGTTGTTGTTTGTGCGCGCTTCTCAAACCATTTTCTCGTACGGATAAAGCATCTTTAAAGCCGCATTGCATGGCGACAGTCCAGTGTCCGAAAGATTAATTTAATCTTTCTATTCATTTCATTCTGCTGTCTGTTTGAAATTACCGCTCATTTTGCAATGCAGATATTGCAAGCGAACCCGGCTTTTCTCCCGCATCTCCCTTCAGTTTAAAACCCTCATACCGTTAACAGAGTTTGATCTCCATCATGCTTTAGCCAATGCGGGATAAATGCAAAAAGCATGAATGAAGATCTGAGTGGTAGTAGTGCCTTTAAAGATGCGATGGAAGCAAAATAACAAATCGCTCGCATGTCGTGAGCGAACGGGGATTGGCTTCAATCGAAGAAAAAATAAACCGAGGACTTGAATGAAGTTACGTTTGCAATGCCTGTTGGCAGCAGCCGCATTAGCCAACTGCCTTTCCGCTCACGCGGCGCTTGGCTCGTCTCCCACCTACACCGCAACAACGACCACAAGCTCCACTCAGGCTGTCATGCGCCTGAGCGCAACGGCCGTGCCCTACACCGTCAGCGAAGCGACGCTCACCGACGGCACGCTGGTGCGCGAGTACGTCGGTCAATCGGGCGTGGTCTTCGCCGTGTCCTGGCACGGCCCTCACATGCCGGATCTCAGCTCGCTGCTGGGCAGCTACTTTGCGGGCTACCTCGACACCGTCAATCAGCAGCATGCGCAGCAGGGCAGCGCATTCGGTCCCGCGACGGTGCAGCGTTCGGATGTCGTGGTCCAGACGGGCGGCCATATGGGCGCGTACGTCGGACGTGCGTGGTTGCCGACGGGGCTTCCCGCGGGCGTGAGCAGCGACGATATCCAATAAGGCGAGGGGACTGAAAATGCGTGCATTGAAATGGATTCTTGCCGTCAGCGGCATGTGTGTGGCGCTGGCTGGATGCGGCGGAGGCGGGGGTTCGTCGAACACCTCGACCAGCAGCGCGTCCGGCACGTCGACGCCCGCGGCAGTCTGCGCGCCGAGCACTAACGCCGCGTTGAACTGCTCGGTTATCGACAACGTTCTAGTCGACACCGAATCGTTCGGCCTGCGTTTGTTCGCTTCCGCCATTCCGACATCGACGTTGAGCAATTTGACGCAGCAGGTGCAAGGCGCCCAGGCCGTTGCGGAATGCGAGTCGTTCGGCTCGGGCAATACATGGGGCACGGTGCGTGCGGCAGACGTGAGCCTGTCGAGCGAAATCGCGCAGAACGTGCCGATCCAGGTGATCGCCGATCCGTCGCTGACAGTGACCATTCCGACGGGTATCAACGGTTGCCTTGTCGGCACCAACATGACGACGCCCACGGCGCTCGGCGCGAACGGCATTCTGGGTATCGGCACGTCGCCGAACGATTGCGGACTCAACTGTGCGAACAACCTCGTCGCGGGTGCTTACTACGTCTGCACGAGTTCGAACTGCACGCCGGCGCAGGTGACCGTCGCCAATCAGGTGACCAACCCCGTGACGAAGTTCACGACCGATAACAACGGCGTGATCGTCGAGATGGCGCAGGTGCCCGATACGGGTGCTGCAACGGCAACGGGAACGCTCGTCTTCGGCATCGACACCCAATCGAACAATGCGCTGAGCGGCACCAACGCGACCATCTTGCCGACTACTATCGCGGGAGATATGGATGCTGTGTTCGAAGGACGCACGTACAGCAAGACGGCATTCTTCGATTCAGGATCGAGCGGTCTGTACTTCCAGAGCACGGCGCTGACCAAGGCATCGAACGGCTTCTACACGCCGGCGGCGCCGACGGGAATGTCGGCTGTCTTTACGGCGGCCAATTCCGCTACGGCAACCGTCAAGTTCAACGTCAGCAACGGCGTCACGCTGATCAATTCCGGCAACTACGCGTTCAATAACCTGGGCGTTTCGATGTTCAATGCGCTCGACATCGGCATGCCGTTCTTCTACGGTCGGCATATGTACTACGGCATTTCGGGTCAGCCGGCGTCGTCGGCGGGCGCTGGGCCTTATGTCGCGTACGTGTCGAGCTGAACGTGCGTGACGCTGCTCACGCGGGTTTCATTGATCGGTTGTGCGTGAGTGGAGTGCAATAAAAAAGGGGGCGCAGTGCGCCCCCTTTTGCGTCTGGTACAGCAGCCTGCTTAAACCAGCCCCGTCGCGTAGTAAAGCCCGATCACGAAGAAGACAGCCAGCGTCTTGATGATCGTCACGGCAAAGATGTCGCGATACGACTCGCGGTGCGTCAGCCCCGTCACGGCCAGCAGCGTAATCACCGCGCCGTTGTGCGGCAGCGTATCCATGCCGCCGCTCGCCATCGCGACCACGCGATGCAGCACGTCCATCGGAATGTGCGCAGCGTCGGCGCCCTTGATGAACAGATCCGACATCGCCGCGAGCGCGATGCTCATGCCACCCGATGCGGAACCTGTGATACCCGCCAGCGAGCTCACCGACACGGCCGCATTCACGAGCGGATTCGGAATGCTCTTGAGCGCGTCGCTGACCACGATGAAGCCGGGCAGTGCCGCGATCACGCCGCCAAAGCCATACTCCGACGCGGTGTTGAGCGAGGCGAGCAACGCGCCGCCGACCGCCGCCTTCGTGCCCGAAGCGAAACGCTCCTTCACGCGGCCAAACGCCGTGATGACGACGAGCAGAATGCCGAGCAGCAACGCGCCTTCCACCGACCAGATTGCGACCAACGACTTGATCGTCGCCGTCACGGCCGGGCCGTGGTTACCGGGCAGCACGTCGGGCGAAACGGTGTAGGTCGCGCCGTACCATTCGGGAATCATGCGCGTGAGCACGAAGTTCGCGACGCCGACCAGAACCAGCGGCGCAATCGCCAGCAGCGGATGCGGCAGCTTGTCGGTTTCCATCTTCTCCGGCTCGTTCAGCAGCGACGTGCCGTAGCCTTCGCCCTTCGCCATCGCCGAGCGGCGGCGCCATTCGAGGAACGACAGGCCCACGACGAGGATGAAAAGCGAACCGGCGATACCGAGGCCGGGCGCGGCCCAAGCCGTCGTCTTGAAGAACGTCGTCGGGATGATGTTCTGGATCTGCGGCGTGCCCGGCAGCGAATCCATCGTGAACGAGAACGCGCCCAGGGCGATCGCGCCCGGCATCAGACGCTTCGGAATATTGCTCTGTCGATACAGTTCCGCGGCGAACGGATACACCGCAAACACGACGACGAACAGCGAGACGCCGCCATATGTCAGCAGCGCGCACACGGCGACGATCACCGCATTCGCCCGCGAGCGGCCGATATAACGGATCGCCGAGTGCACGATCGACGCGGCGAAACCCGACAGTTCGATTACCTTGCCGAACACGGCGCCGAGCAGGAACACAGGGAAGTACAGCTTCACGAAGACGACCATCTTCTCCATGAAGATGCCCGAGAACACGGGCGCGACGGCGGCGGGGCGATCGGCGCGACGAGAATGACGCTGTAGCCGCGATAGGCGGCGAACATCAGGAACGCCAGGGCGGCGAGGACGATGACAAAAGCCAATTGAGTCTCCAATGCTTGGTTGTTCTACGTGGACGCACGCGACAGGGCGCGGCGGCAGGCGCCTGATACCGCAGGTTCCGTGCCATGCCCGTCAGCCGGGCTTCTGCGGCCCGGGCGGCGAAAAGAGCCGCGCGACGATTCGAACGATTGTACAAATTTGTCTCCAAATGGAGACAAATTGCAGTCTGTCGAGTTCGATTCGGCGAAGCATACCTTAATCAGCGGGGTTGTTGCATGTCTCGTACGTGAGATAATCAGTCCACAAATTGAGACAATATAAAAATTATCAGCTTTGCATGGATCAGAGTAAGCGCTAAAGCGCTAACCATGATCGACAGCTTTGCATGGGATCACAGTAAGCGCTAAAGCGCTAACCATGATCGACAGGAGACAGCGACAATATGATGAACGACTGGTCGGGCCTGCCCGCGACCTACAGCGAAGTCCTGCGCCGCGCGATGGACTCGCTCTTCCGCACGTTTGAGAACTTCAGCGAAGGCACCTTTATCGTCGATGCCGACGCGCGCGTCGTGTGGATCAATAAACGCTATGCGGCGCGCTTTGGTTTTGCCGATCCGCAACAGGCGATCGGCCGCGATTGCGAAGCCGTGATCCCGAATAGCCTGATGCGCGAAGTCGTGATGACAGGCAAGCCGATCCTGCTCGACATTCTCGAAACCGACCGCGAGCCGCTCGTCGTCACGCGTCTGCCGTTGAAGGACGACGCGGGCAAGACGGTCGGCGCCGTCGGCTTCGCGCTCTTCGACGAGATGAAGGCGCTCACGCCGCTCTTCTCGCACTACTCGCGCGTACAACAGGAACTGATCGCGACGCGCCAGTCGCTCGCGCAGGCGCGCCGCGCGAAGTACACGTTCGCGAGCTTCGTGGGCACGAGTGCGGCCAGTCTCGAAGTGAAGCGCCAGGCGCGGCGCGCGTCGCAAGTCGATTCGCCCGTGCTGCTGCTCGGCGAAACGGGCACTGGCAAGGAACTGCTCGCGCATGCGATCCACGGCGCGTCCGCGCGCTCGACCAAGCCGCTCGTCACCGTCAACGTCGCGGCGATTCCCGATGCGCTGCTCGAAGTCGAGTTCTTCGGCGCGGCGGCGGGCGCGTACACGGGCGCGGACCGCAAGGGACGCGTCGGCAAGTTCGAACTCGCCGATGGCGGTACGCTGTTCCTCGATGAAATCGGCGATATGCCTTTGCCGCTGCAAGGCAAGCTGTTGCGCGTGTTACAGGATCGTGAGTTCGAGCCGCTCGGCTCGAATCGGATCGTGCGCGCCGACGTGCGGATCATCGCGGCGACGTCGGCCGATCTGCCCGCGCTCGTTGCCGCGGGGCGCTTCCGACCGGACCTGTTCTATCGCCTCAACGTGCTCACCATTCATGCGCCGCCGCTGCGCGAGCGCCAAACGGATATCGAGGCGCTCGCCTATACGATCCTCGAAGATCTGTCGACGCAGGTGCCCGGCGGTCACTTCGAACTGCAGGACGACGCGCTGCGGCTGTTGTGCTCGTACGGCTGGCCAGGCAATGTGCGCGAGTTGCACAACACACTGGAGCGTGCGGTGATGCTGTCGGACAGCGAGCGCATCGACGCGCGCTCGCTTGCGCCGTTCATCGGGCCCGTGCGCGGACAGGCCACGTTCGATGCGCCCGTACCCGTGCAGACAACGGCTGCCAGGGTATCGGACGCAGCGCAGCCGCAACAGTGGGCGGACGCGATGGCCGCGTTCGAAAAGCGTTTTATCGACGAAGCGTTGCGCGCGTGCGAAGGACGCGTCACGGAAGCGGCCGCGCGCATCGGCATGGGACGCGCGACGCTTTATAAGAAGATAGCGGCGTACGGCATCGAGGTGTGAAGGTCGCCGGGCGTGCCGCTGCGCAGTACGATCATGCTGCTGGCAGCTAGGCAAACCCAGAGGAGAGACTTGGCCATGACACGCTGGATCGTTTGGATCGTGCTGATTATCGCGAGCGCCGCCTGCAATGTGCTGCATGCGCAAGAGGCGTCATCGGCGGCGCCAGGTGAACGGCGCAACTGGTACAACGATCCGTTCTTCACGCTTTCGCATGCGATCGTCGATTGCCCGGTGCCGCTCGGTCCGATGATGACGCACGCGCAGATGGAAGACGATGCGCACTATCGCGTGGAGCGAGGCACGACCTGCTGGCTTGCGCACAAATGCACGAAGCCGAACTCCTATCTATACGACGCGGATATCGCCAGCGCGATTCACGCGCGCTTCACGAACCCGCATGCATTCGACGGCACGAGCGTGTGGATCACGGTGCAGCGCCGCTTCGTCTATGCGGAAGGTTGCGCGCCCGCATCGTTCGACAGGCACGCGTTGCAGCAGCAGCTCGAAGCGATTCCCGACGTCGAGCAGGTGTTCATGCGCATCGCCGCGAGCCCGCATGGACCGATGCCCTACAAGACGCTTGCGGAACCCGACAGACAGCCGATAACGGAGCCGACAGCGCAACCGACAACGCAACCGAAGCCACAGACTCAATAACGCGATAAACGCAACGCAAGGCGGCCATGGCACAATCGCGTTCGTCGAAAAACAAGTGGCCAACGGGGTTTTCCATGAAACGCAGTCAAACATCCACGGCGCGCGTCATGCATTGGGTTCGCAGCGCGGCGCTTCCTGTCGTCGTCGCGATGACGGGCGCGCTCGCCGCGTGCAGCAGCGCGCCGCCGCTCTTCGCGCCGGATGGCCGGCC
>WNGR01011374.1_pt1 | contig 14199 bp, 10 predicted proteins | sample 5407581 | NCBI WGS metagenome assembly WNGR01 (sample SAMN13153383, study PRJNA577476) | soil metagenome | isolation source: 80 cm soil or saprolite under Garry oak tree replicate 2 | place: USA:California | collected 2016-06-15
CGCAGGATGCCGAGGTCGTTCATCTTGAAGGAGACGGGCCACCCGTCCTTGAACGGGAACTCCTCGGTGAGCGCGTAGCCGAGGCCCATGTGCAGGGCGCCCTCGATCTGCCCCTCGAACAGCGTGGGGTTCATGATCTTGCCGGCGTCGTGGGCGGCGGTGATGCGGGTGATCTTGCCGGTGTCGTCGAGCTCCACCAGCTGGGCTGCGTAGCCGTACGAGTAGTGCGTGACGATGTCCTTGCCGGGCGGAGGCTGCTGGCCGACCTTGGTCGTCCAGTCGCAAACCCATTCGCCCCGGTATTCCTTCCCGACCAGGTCGCCGAGCGTGTGGCCTGAGGCGAGATCCTGCTTGAGCTCCTGGGCGGTGACGCGCACGGCGTTGCCCACCAGCGAGGTGCCGCGCGAGGCGGTGGTCATGCCCGCCGCGGCCTCCTCGTCGGTGTCGACCTTGATCTCGATGTACTGCGGGTCGATCCCGGTCTCCTCGACCAGGGTCTGGACGGCCATCGTGTAGACGCCCTGGCCCATCTCGCACCAGCCGTGGTGGAGGACCACGCGGTCCGGCGCCTCGATCACGATCTTGGCCCGGCCGAAGTCGGGCATGCCACAGCCGATGCCGGTGTTCTTGATGCCCGCGGCGATGCCCGCGATCTTGGCCTGGCCGAAGCGATCCTTCAGCGCCTCGAGGCAGGCGCGCACGCCGACGCCGCCCCTCAGGATCTGGCCCGTGGCGATGGTCTTGCCCTCGGTGAGGGCGTTGTCCCAGCGGAACTGCCAGCGGTCGAAGCCGCCCTGCTTGCAGAGCTCGTCGACGCAGGACTCGATGGCGAAGCACGACTGGTTCGCGCCGAAGCCGCGCATCGCGCCGCAGGGCACGTTGTTCGTGATGACCGCCGTGCCCACCACGTGGACGTTCGGCACCGTGTAGGCGCCCGCCGAGTGCGCCACCGCGCGCTCGATGACCTTCATGCCGACGCTGGCGTAGGCGCCGGAGTCGGAGTGCATCGTCGCGACCAGCGCCGTGAGCTTCCCGCCCTCGTCGCAGCCCAGCGCGTAGTCCATCACGATGGGGTGACGCTTGGGATGCATGCGCAGCGACTCCTGCCGCGTCAGGCGCACCATCACCGGCCGACCGGTGAGCCAGCAGAGCAGCGAGGCGTGACCCTGGGTGGTCATGTCCTCCTTGCCGCCGAAGGCGCCGCCGTTCTGGACCTGGACCACGTTCACCCGCTTCTCGGGCACGCCGAGCATCGCGGCGAGCTGCTTGCGGTCCTCGTAGACGCCCTGGCCGCAGTCGTAGACCCTGACGCCCTTCTCTCCGTCCTTCTGCCAGGGCACGGCGAAGGTCGCCTCCATCTCCAGGAAGGCGTGCTCGATGCGCTGGGTCGTGTAGCGCCCGCGCGTCACGTGGGCGGACCTGGCGAGCGCCTCCTCCGCGTTGCCGAGCTTCACCTCGGAGACGGCGAGGACGTTGCCCTTGTCGGTCAGCTGCGGGGCTCCGGGCTCGAGCGCCCCGAAGATGTCCGTCACCGGCAGGAGGACCTCGTAGTCGACGTAGATGCGTGAGGCGGCCTCGCGCGCGGCCTCCTCGGTGGTGGCCGCCACCTCGGCCAGCACGTCGCCGATGTAGCGCGTCTCCTCGCCCTCCGCGACCATCACCGGCCAGTCCTTGAAGATCATGCCGACGATGCGGGTGCCGGGGATGTGCTTGGCCGTGAGGACTCGCACGACGCCGGGCACCTCGAGCGCCTTCGACACGTCGACCCGCAGCACCTTGGCCCGCGGGTGGTCGGAGAACCGGAGGGCGCCGAACAGCATGCCCGGCTCCTTCATGTCGGCCACGAACACGCGCTCGCCGAGCACCGCCTCGCGCCCGGTGTACTTGGCGTGCCGGGTCCCGACCTTGCCGGTGCCGTCCGGGATAACGACGGGCTTTCCGTCGCGGAGCGCCGCGGCCGCGCACTCGATGGAGTCCACCACCTTCGTGTACCCGGTGCAGCGGCAGAGGTTGGTGGAGAGCTGCTGCGTGATGTGCCGGCGCGACGGGCTCGGGTTCTTGTTCAGGATCGCCTTGGCCTTCATCACGATGCCGGGCGTGCAGAAGCCGCACTGGACGCCGCCCTTCAGCACGAAGGCATCGGCGAACGCGTCGCGCTCGGCGGCCGAAAGCCCCTCGAGCGTGGTGAGGCTCTTCCCCGCGACGTCCTTCATCGTCATGCGGCAGCTGAGGCGAGCCTCGCCATCGAGGAGGATGGTGCAGCACCCGCAGACGCCTTCACCCGAGCACCCGTCCTTGGGGCTGAGGATCCCGGCGACCTCGCGCAGGTAGGTGAGCACGTTCAGCTCGGCGCTGCCATCGTGGACCTTCCGCTGACCGTTGAGGGTGAGCTCCATGGCGATGCCTCCGTTCACGTTTCCAGCTGGGTCAGGAACCCGGAGCGACCGGAAACCATGCCGCCCGTCGCGGGCTCGGGATGAAGCCGAGCAGCGGGGCGGCGACTCTTCCGCCGGGAGAAGGGTCTCGTAGTCGTGGGTGCGCTCAGCGAAGCAGCGGACGATAACAGGGTGGCCCTGGAGAGGGACACGCACGAAAAGTAGATTACGTGGCGCGGCGCGTCGGGGGCCCGTGGGACAAGCGTTCGTTCACCGGGCGCTCGCTCGCCTGGTATCCAAAATCGCGCCTCGTTCGGGTATCGTAGGAATTCACCCCGTTCACCCCGAACAAGGATCTCGCCCGCCATGCACAAGAAACTGCTCTCGCTCTTCGCTCTCATCGCCGCGCTCGCGGCGCCCTCCGCCCGGGCCCTCGACTGGAGCGACACTTCGTTCCGTTACTGGTACGGCTCGAACTTCAAGGAGCCGGGCGTCGGGACCGGTCAGGGGACCGACGTCGCGAAGAACATCCTCTCCTTCACGCACGTCGACGGCTGGAAGTACGGCGGGAACTTCCTCAACATCGACATGCTCATCTCGGCCGGCGGCGCCAGGCTCGACACGGCCGTCAACTCGAATGACGGCGCCACCGAGGTCTACGCCGTCTACCGGACGCACCTCAGCCTGAACAAGGTGACTGGGAGCAAGACGTTCGCGTTCGGTCCGATCCGCGACATCCTCATCGAGACCGGCATCGACCTCAACACGAAGAACACCGCCTTCGCGCCGCACAAGATCATGCCGGTCCTGGGCCCGACCATCGAGCTCGCCGTGCCCGGCTTCTGGAGCATCTCCGTCTACGCCGAGAAGGAGTGGAACAACAACAGCCTCGCCCCCGCGATCGCGGCGCAGCTGGGTATCCCCGCCATCGACCAGACGCACGGCGGCAACGTCGCGTTCAACGTGACGCCGATGTTCGCGACGGCCTGGGGCATCCCGATCCTCAGCCTGCCGCTGTCGTTCGAAGGGTTCGGCAGCGTGAACCTGCCGAAGGGCAAGGACGGCTTTGGCAACGAGACGAAGACGGAGCTCCTGTTCCACCCGAAGGTGATGTGGGACGTGGGCTCGGCCTGGGGCTCGCCGAAGAGCGGCTACAAGCTCGGCGTGGGCTGGGAATACTGGGTGAACAAGTTCGGCAACGATCACAACGCCGTGCCGGGCGCGCTGGCGAGCACGCCCTTCATCGAGGCGGCGATTCACCTGTAAGGCTGCGATGCCCCCGCGGTCGCCGCGCAGAGCGGCGACCGCGGGCGGCTCATGAGCGCGTCAGCGGCCGCCGCCGGTCGTCTCCGGGATGGCCTCCACCGAGGCGGGAGGCTCCGACGATTGCCTCTGGAGGCGGCGACCCTGCGGGCGGCGCCCTTGTCGCGTGCTGTGAGGACGCGCGCCCGGCGCCTGGTCCGTCGAGCCGTTCTTCGTAGGCGCGGCCGTGGACGCGGACGCGCTGCCGGGCTGCTGGGCGTCGCGGTCGCCGGTATCGCGACCGGAGGTGGCCTCGGTCGCTCCGCTGCTGTCCGCGCTGCCCGCTCCTCCGCCCCGCTCTCCTGCCATGGCGGGGGAGGAAGCAAGGAGGAGGAAGCTTGCCGCGAGGCGTGCCGAGTGGTTGCCGTGATTGCTCATGCCACGACGTTGTGCATCGCAGCGCGGCCCGGACAACCAGCCTTCGCAGCGCAGCGGCGGCGCTCCGCTCTCCTCCGCCGTTTCAGCGCGGGACGGCCGGTTCCTCACCGGGCGGCTTGCGCAGCGCGCCGACGAGCTGCGAAAGGATCGAGACCGCGATCTCACCTGGGGACACCGCGCCGATGCGGAGGCCGATCGGACCGTGCATCCTGGCCAGATCCCGCTCGGTGAAGCCCATCGCCGCGAGCCGCTCACGGCGGCCGACCTGCGTCCGCTGGCTCCCGAGGCAGCCGACGTAGAAGGCCTCGGAGCGGAGCGCCGCCACGAGCGCCGGGTCGTCGAGCTTCGGGTCGTGTGTGAGCGTCACCACCGCCGAGCGCCGGTCCAGCCCGACCCGGCCGAGCGCCGCGTCCGGCCATTCGCTCACGAGCGAGATGCCGGGGAAGCGCTCCGGGGTGGCGAAGGCGCGCCGCGGGTCGACGACGAGCACGTCGTAGCCGGCGAGCTGGGCCATCGGCGCGAGCGCCTGTGCGATCTGCACCGCGCCGACGATGAGGAGCCGGACCGGCGGGTTGAAGACGCGCAGGAAGACCGCCCCGCCGGGTGACGCGACCACTCCCGAGCGATCCCGCTCGACCGCCCCGCGCACCGCCTCCAACAGGACCGGATCGAGGTCGGGCTCCGGCTCGCGCGGGCGGACGAGGCGCGGCGCCCCGGTGGCGACGTCGGTGGCGAGCACGACCGGCTCCTTCGCGGCGAGCGCGGCCAGGATGCACCCGACGAGCTCGCGGCCGGGCCGCTCGACGTAGACCTGGAGGGCTCCACCGCAGGCGAGCCCGACCTCCCATGCCCGCTCGTTCGTGACGCGGTAGTCGAGGATGCGCGGCCGCCCGTCGGCGATGACCTGGAGCGAAGCCTCGATGACGGCGGCCTCGACGCAGCCACCGGAGACCGATCCGGCGAACTCGCTGCGCGCATTCACGGCGAGGAGGCTCCCCGGTCTGCGCGGCGCCGAGCCCCAGGTGTCCATGACCGACGCCAGCGCCACCCCGACCCCGCCGTCCGCCCACGCCGCCAGCCGCCCCAAGACCTCCGCTTGCTCGCTCACGGTGTGCCCTCCCGGCGGCGGGGGACAAGCCCCCGCCCTACACGAGCGTAGGGCGGGGGTTCATCCCCCGCCGCAGCTTTGTGTCGCGCCGAGGGGCTTCGCGTACAGCGCGGCGAAGTGGGCCTTGGGCAAGAGCTCGCGGACCGCCTTGGCGGTGCGGCCGGTGTCGACGAGGTCGTCGATGAGGAGCCAGCCGTCGCCGTCGCCCTCGACCGTCTTGAGCCAGCGCAGCTCCCCCTGCCGCGTCTCCGCGCCGCCGGCTTCGCCCGAGCCGTAGCTCACCACGCAGACCGTATCGATGAGGCGGACGTCGAGCTCGCGCGCCACCAGCGCCGCCGGGACGAGCCCGCCGCGGGTGATGGCGATGATCCCCTTCCACTCGCCGAGGTCGTGCAGGACGTGCGAGAGGTAGCGCGCGTCACGGTGCAGCTCCGGCCAGGAGATGACGATCTCGTCCTTGTACGGGTTCGCGTCGGCCGCGGTGGCCGCGTGCTGGGCGCGCTCGTCGGTGGCCTTGGGGTCGCTCGGCATCGGTGGTTCCTTTCCTGACGAGATCGTGGGTGCGCGCTGCGCTCAGGGTGAACGCCGCCAGACACCTTCGTGGAGCGCGGCCCCCTCGTCCTCGAGGAGCGGTCCCACCACCTCGACTCGCCGCTGCCCGGCCGCGAAGACGGTGCGGCACGGCAGATCGAGGGTCGGGTTCTCGGGGTGCGCGCCGATCAGCTCCTTCAGCCGGCGCTCGCTCAGTGCGTAGACGACCCGGCCGATGCCCGCCCAGTACGCCGCGGCGGCGCACATCGCACAGGGCTCGGCCGAGCTGTAGAGGGTGCAGCCGGCGAGGAGCTCCGGCCCGAACTTGCGCGAGGCCTCGGTGGCGAGGAGCCGCTCGGCGTGGGCGGTCATGTCGCGAGCGGGCAGGTAGCCGTTCTCGCACTCGAGGAGGACCGCGCCGTCGGGTCCGACGAGGAGGGCGCCGAAGGGGTGGTTGCCGTGCTCGCGCGCGCGCCGCGCGACGTCGAACGATCGCCGCAGGAAGGCCGGGTGGTCGGCGGGGGGCGGGGTGGCGGGGGTGGTCAAGGTCAGCTCGCGCGATCGAAGGTGGAGGCGTAGGCGTCGAGGTCCTCGACGAGCCGGCGCCGCGCGGCCGGGTCCATGAAGGCGGCCTCCAGGCTGTTCCTCGCGACCTGCAGGGCCGCGCCGGCGTCGAGCCCGAGGGCCGCGAAGGCCTCGGTCAGGTTCGTGTTCACGTCGCCGCCGAAGTAGGCGGGGTCGTCCGAGTTGACGGTGACGGCGAGCCCGGCCTCGAGCATCCGCCCGAGGACGTGGTCCTGCATGCGGTCGAAGACGCGGAGCCGCACGTTCGAGAGCGGGCACACGGTGAGCGGGATGCGCTCCTCGGCGAGGCGCGCGACGAGGGACGGGTCCTCCAGGCAGCGCACCCCGTGGTCGACGCGCTCGACCCGCAGGGCGTCGAGCGCGCTCCGGACGTAGGAGGCCGGCCCCTCCTCACCGGCGTGCGCCACGAGCCGAAGGCCCAGCTCGCGGCAGCGGGCGAAGACGCGCTGGAACAGCTCGGGCGGATGGCCGCGCTCGCTGGAGTCGAGCCCCACTCCCAGGATGCGGTCGCGGTAGGGCAGGGCCGCCTCGAGCGTCTCGAAGGCCGCCCGCTCCCCGAGGTGGCGCAGGAAGCACAGGATGAGCTCGGCGCTCACGCCCAGCGCGCGCGCCTCCTCGCAGGCGCGCGAGAGGCCGGCCATGACCGTCTCGAACGCGACGCCGCGCGCGGTGTGGGTCTGCGGATCGAAGAAGATCTCGGCCCGCACGACGTGTTGCCGCGCGGCCTGCGTCAGGTAGGCCCAGGCGAGGTCGAAGAAGTCCTGCTCGGTGCGGAGCACGCTCGCACCGGCGTAGTAGAGGTCGAGGAACGACTGGAGGTCGGTGAAGGAATAGGCGGCGCGGAGCGCCTCGACGCTCGGGTAGCCGAGGTCGACCCCGTTGCGGGTCGCGAGCGCGAAGCTGAGCTCCGGCTCGAGCGATCCCTCGATGTGCAGGTGCAGCTCCGCCTTGGGCATGCCGCGCAGGAAGTCGGCCAGGCGTTGCGGTGGGACGTCGAGCCTCATGCAGTGCCACTCCAGCGCCCCGGAACGGCGGCGGCTTGGATGCTAGTATCCGCGGAAGCTACCACACGCCCTCCCACAGACCGCGCGACCCCGTGACCCCCTCGACGCTCCTCATCCGCGACGCCGCCCTCGTCGCGACCTTCGACGACGCGCGGCGCGAGCTCCGCGACACCTCGCTCTTCGTCCGCGGGAACGTGATCGAGGCGATCGGCCCGGCCGCGGAGCTGCCCCGGACCGCCGACGAGGTGGTCGACGCGCGCGGCCACCTCGTCCTGCCCGGCCTCGTCAACACGCATCACCACATGTGCCAGTCGCTGACCCGCGCCGTGCGGGCGGTGCAGGACGCCGAGCTGTTCTCCTGGCTGTCCGGGCTCTATCCCATCTGGGCGCGGCTCACCCCGGAGATGATCCGGGTGGCGACGCAGGTGGCGATGGCCGAGCTCCTGCTGTCGGGTTGCACGACCACGAGCGACCACCTCTACATCTATCCGAACGGCGTCCGCCTCGACGACAGCATCGAGGGCGCGCAGGCGGCGGGGATGCGCTTCACCGCCACCCGCGGTTCGATGAGCGTCGGGCGGAGCAAGGGTGGCCTCCCGCCGGACGAGGTGGTGGAGCGCGAGGACGACGTCCTGCGCGAGACGGAGCGGCTCATCCGGCGCTGGCACGACGCCGGACACGGCTCGATGCTCCAGATCGCGGTGGCTCCCTGCTCGCCCTTCTCGGTGAGCCAGGAGCTGATGCGCGACTCGGCGCGGCTGGCGCGCGCGCACGGCGTGCGGCTGCACACGCACCTCGCCGAGAACGACCACGACGTCGCCTACACGCGGGAGAAGTTCGGCTGCACCCCGGCCGAGTACGCCGAGGAGCTGGGCTGGCTGGGTCCCGACGTCTGGCACGCGCACTGCGTGAAGCTCGACGCGCCGGGCATCGCGCGCTTCGCCGCGACCGGGACCGGCATCGCGCACTGCCCATCGAGCAACATGCGCCTCGCGAGCGGGATCGCCCCGCTGCTCGCCCTGCGCCAGGCGGGGGTGAAGGTGGGGCTGGGCGTCGACGGGAGCGCCAGCAACGACGGGGCGCAGATGGTGGCCGAGGCGCGGCAGGCGATGCTCCTGCAACGGGTCGGCCTGGCGCTCGAGCCCTTCGGGTGCGATCGCGGGCCAGCCGCCATGACCGTCCGCGACGCGCTCACGCTCGCCACCCGCGGAGGGGCGCAGGTCCTCGGCCGGCCGGACATCGGGCACCTCGCGCCCGGGATGTGCGCGGACCTCGCGCTCTACGACCTCGGGGGCGTCGCCTTCGCCGGTGGTGCGGTGCACGATCCGGTGGGCGCGTTGCTGCTCTGTGCGTCCCCCGCCGCTGCTTACACGATCGTCGACGGGAAGGTCCGGGTCAGGCAGGGGCGCCTCACCTCGTTCGATCTCGAGCCCGTGGTGCGCCGGCACGTCGAGCTCGCGCAGGCGCTCGTCGCCGGCGGCTCGTAGGCTAGCGCCCTTCGTGCTTCGACTCCGGCCGCGGTGCGGCCTACGCTCAGCACGAACGGAGCGTGGAACGGCAAGGGCCGGGGGAGTCGCGCTGCGCGACCCGCCCGGCCCCCGGCTCACCCGATCGTCACTTGCCCGACGGGACCTTGCCCTCGACGCCCTTCACGTAGAACGCGATCTCGCCGCGCCACTTGTCGTCCGCGACCGCGTCCTTCGCCAGCACCACCTTGCCGGAGTTGTCGGCGAGCGGGCCCTTGAACACGGAGATGGTGCCGTTCTTCAGGCCCTCCTTGGCCTCGTCGACCTTCTTCTTCACGTCTTCCGGCAGGAAGGCGGCCACCTTCACGAAATCGGTCATGCCATCCTTCACGCCCCACTTCGTGACCTCGGGCTTCCAGGTCTTCTCGAGGGCGTCGCGGAAAGCCTTCTCGTAGTAGACGCCCCAGTGCAGCACGCAGGAGCCGAGGTGGCTCTTCGGGGCGAACGCGCTCATGTCGCTGTCCCAGCCGAAGGCGTACTTGCCGGCCCGCTCCGCGGCCTGCAGCACGGCGGTCGAGTCGGTGTTCTGGAGCAGGACGTCGGCGCCACCGTTCATGAGCGACTGCGCCGCCTCCGTCTCCTTGGGCGGGTCGAACCAGGAGTTCACCCAGACCACCTTGGTCTTCACCTTCGGATTCACGCTCTGCGCGCCGAGCGTGTAGGCGTTGATGTTGCGGAGCACCTCGGGGATGGGGAAGGACGCCACGAACCCGAGGACGTTGCTCTTCGTCATCTTGCCGGCCACGATGCCGGCCAGGTAGGCGCCCTCGTAGAAGCGGCCTTCGTAGACGCGCAGGTTGGGCGTGGTCTGGTAGCCGGTGGCGTGCTCGAAGTAGACGTCGGGGTGGTCTTTCGCCACCTTCACCATCGCGTCCATGTAGCCGAACGAGGTGGCGAAGATCATCTTGTTGCCCTGGGCCACCAGGTCGCGGATGACGCGCTCGGCGTCCGGCCCTTCCGGCACCTTCTCGACGAAGGTGGTCTTCACCTTGTCGCCGAACTTGGCGACGGCCTGCTTGCGGCCCTCGTCGTGCGCGAAGGTCCAGCCGGCGTCGCCGACGGGGCCGACGTAGATGAACGCTGCCTTGAGCGGCTCCGGGGTGGCGGGCGCCGGCGCCGCGGCGGCCGGGGCAGGGGTGGCGGGCTTCTGCGGTTCGTCCTTGCAACCCGAGATGCTCGCCAGGGCGACGACGGCGCCGAGCGCGAGGGGCGTGATGAGGGAACGCTTCTGCATGGGTGCGACTCTCCTTTGTTGGGCCAGGATCTCTGGCGCGGATCTTACGTCAATCGACGACTCTAGGAGCCGGGGAAGAACGGCTTGCCGAGCGAGGCCGGCATGTTGAGCCGGATCCAGCCGGCGTTGCGGGAAATCATCACCAGCACGAGGATGGTGGCGACGTACGGCAGCATCGTCATGAACTGGCTCCCTATTTGCACTCCCTGCGCCTGCAGGTGGAGCTGCAGCATGGTGGCGCCGCCGAACAGGTAGGCGCCGAGCAAGATGCGCGCGGGTCGCCAGGTCGCGAAGACCGTCAGCGCCAGCGCGATCCAGCCTCGGCCGGCCACCATGCCCTCCACCCAGAGCGGCGTGTAGACGATGGACAGGTACGCCCCCGAGACGCCGCAGAGCGCGCCGCCGGTCATGACCGCGCCGAGCCGGATGAGCCGGACGGGATAGCCGAGGGCGTGGGCCGACTGCGGGGCCTCGCCGATCGAGCGCAGGATGAGGCCGGACCGGGTCCGGTAGAGGAAGAGCGCCGTCGCCGGCGCGAGCGCCATGGCCAGGTAGACCATCGGGTGCTGCTGGAACAGGGCCGGGCCGAGGAACGGCAGGTCGCGCAGCACCGGGATGGACGGAGCGCCGTGGTCGACGAGCTGCCGCCCCACGTAGTCGACGCCCACGAACGCGGAGAAGCCGGAGCCGAAGAGGCTCACTGCCAGCCCGGTCGCGTACTGGTTCGTGTTGAGCCAGATGACGAGCCAGCCGAAGATGCCCGCCACCACCGCCCCGCCGAGCGCCCCGGCCGCGAGCCCGAGCCAGGCGCTGCCGCTGTGGAAGGCCACGGCGAAGCCCGAGACGGCCGCCACCAGCATCATCCCCTCCGCGCCCAGGTTCAGGACCCCGACGCGCTCGTTGATGAGCAGGCCCATCCCCGCGATGGCGAGGGGGGTCCCGGCGCTCAGCGTGACCGCGATGAGGAGGGCGAGCTCGTTCATCGCGAGGAGCTCCAGCGCGGGCGGTAGTGGATGAGCGTGTCGCAGGCCAGCAAGGAGAGGAGCAGCACGCCCTGGAACACGCCGCTGACCGCGGAGGGCAGCCCGACGCGCGACTGCGCCAGCTCGCCGCCGATGAGGATCATGGAGAGCAGCACGCTGCCCAGCACGCAGCCGAGCGGATGCAGGCGCCCCACGAAGGCGACGATGATGGCGGTGAAGCCGTAGCCGTTCGAGACGTACGGGGTGAGCTGCCCCATGGGTCCCGCCACCTCGAACGCGCCCGCCACGCCCGCCAGGCCTCCCGAGACGAGGAGCGCCGTCCACAGCGCCACCCGCGACGAGAACCCGGCGTAGCGGGCCGCGGCCGGGGCGGGGCCGCCTATCTGGAGCTGCATGCCGCGGTACGTCCGGAAGACGAACAGCCACATCGCGACCGCGGCCACGAGCGCCACCGCGAACCCCCAGTGCAGGCGCATGCCGCGCACGATGCGCGGCAGCTCGGTCTGGGAGGCGAAGCTCATCGTCTGGGGGAAGTTGAAGCCCTTGGGATCCTTCCAGGGCCCGAAGACGAGCCAGTTCAGGAGCAGGTTGGCGATGTAGACGAGCATCAGGCTGACGAGGATCTCGTTGGCGTTGAAGCGATCGCGAAGGAAGGCGACGATGGCGGCCCACGCTGCGCCGCCCAGCGCGCCAGCCAGGATGACGAGCGGGAAGAAGGCCCAACGGGACAGCCCGATGTTCGAGGCGGTCACCCACAGCGCGAACCCGCCGCCGGTCATCGCGCCGAGCAGGAACTGCCCCTCGGCGCCGATGTTCCAGACGTTCGAGCGGTAGCACAGCGCGAGCCCCACCGCGCAGAGGATGAGCGGGGTGGATTTGAGCCCGAGCTCGGTCAAGGCGCGCACGCCGTGGAAGGGCTCCAGCAGGAACACCGAGAGCGCGCTGCCCGGGTTCTTGCCCAGCGCGAGGAACAGGATCCCTCCCGCCAGGATGGTGATGAGGAGCGCGACGAGGGGCGAGAGCACCGCCATCCACGGCGACGGCGAGGTGCGCGCCTCGAGCCGGATCATCGCGAGTCCCCCGTCGTCGCCGGGGCTGCCTCGGCCGGCGCGCTCGACCACAGCCCGCTCATCCAGACCCCGACCTGCTCCACGGTCGCCTCCGAGGTCGGCACGGACGGGGAGAGCCGCCCCTTCGCCATGACGTACAGCCGGTCGGCCACCGCGAACAGCTCGTCCAGCTCCTCCGAGACGACGAGCACGGCGCAGCCCGCGTTGCGCAGGGTCAGGAGCTCGGTCCGGATCTGCGCCGCGGCGCCGACGTCCACCCCCCAGGTCGGCTGCGAGAGGATGAGCACCTTGGGCACGGCGTCGATCTCGCGGCCGACGATGTACTTCTGGAGGTTCCCGCCCGAGAGGCTCTTGGCGGTGGCGGTTGGTCCGGAGGCCTTGACCCGGAAGCGATCCATGATGCCCAGCGCCTGCTGCCGCAGGGCGCGCCGGTCGATCCAGCCCAGCGTCCGCAGCGACTCGCGGCGGGTGAGCAGCAGGTTGTGCGCGAGCGAGAGGAGCGGCACCGCCCCTCGGCCGAGCCGCTCCTCCGGGACGAAGTGGAGGCCGAGGCGCCGGCGCGGGCCGGCGCGCATCCCCCCGATCGATCGGCCGAACAGCTGCACGGCCTCGGACTGAGCGCGGGGGTCCTCGCCGGAGAGGGCTGCCAGGAGCTCCTGCTGGCCATTGCCGGACACGCCCGCGATGCCGGCGATCTCTCCCTCGCGCACGTCCAGCGAGATCCCGTCGAGCGGCACTCCGAACCGAGCGTGCGGCGGGAGGGTCAGCTCCCTGACGTGCAGCGCGAGGGCGCCGAGCTTCGGCGGCAGGCGGAAGAGCTTCGGCGGATCGGCGCCGATCATCAGGCGCGACAGGCTGGCGGTCGTCTCCCGGGTGGGGTCGCAGTTGCCCGTGACCCGGCCGCCCCGGAGCACGGTGCACTGGTGGCAGAGGGCCCGGATCTCGTCGAGCTTGTGGCTGATGTAGAGGATCGAGCAGCCGGTCGCGGCGAGCTGCCGGAGCGTCACGAACAGCTTGTCGACCGCCTGCGGCGTCAGGACCGAGGTCGGCTCGTCGAGGATGAGGAGCTGCGGCTCGGCCAGGAGCGCCCGCACGATCTCCACCCGCTGGCGCTCGCCCACCGAGAGCGTGTGGACCGGCCGCCGCGGATCGAGCTCCAGCCCGTACTCGGCTGCCTTGGCGCGGATGCCGTCGATGACCGCTTGCAGCTTCACCTTGCGGGAGAGGCCGAGCCAGACGTTCTCGGCGACGGTCAGCGTCTCGAAGAGCGAGAAGTGCTGGAACACCATCGCGATGCCGAGCGCGCGCGCCTCGTGAGGCGTGCGGATGTGGACCGGCGTTCCGTTCCACTGGATCTCGCCCGCGTCCGGGCGCGCCGCGCCGTAGATGACCTTCATCAGCGTGGACTTGCCGGCGCCGTTCTCGCCCAGGATCGAGTGGATCTCCCCCGGCTGCACGGTGAGCGCCACGTCGTCGTTCGCGACGACGGGCCCGTAGCGTTTCGTGATGTGCCGGAGCTGCAGCCTGGGAGCGGTCACGATGTCGTCGCCCCGGGGCCACGTGAGGCCGGGGGGCGCAAGAATGGAAGTCCGACCGTGGCGTGGTCGAGCCCACGCTAGCCCGATGGGCTGACAGCACGCAATCGGGCAGCCGTCGCAGGCAGGCGGGGGGCGCGGCCCCGGGCCGAGCGCGTGCGCGAGCGCTCAGGGCGCGAGGCGCCCGCCACCACCGCGAGCTTTTCCCTCCGGGTCAGCTGCTTCATCCGCGCCTCGGCCCGCAGGGCCGCGCCTCTGCCGCCCGCTGGCCGGCAATAGACGAGCTCGACCGGCAGGCGCGAGCGCGTGTAGCGGGCGCCCTTCCCGGCGGCGTGGCGAGCGAGCCGCCGGACGAGATCGTTCGTGGCGCCGGTGTAGAGGGTGCCGTCCCGGCAGCGCAGGATGTAGACGAGCCAGCGGGCCAACGGGCGCAGGCCTTCAGGTCGAGGCGCGCTCGCCGGGGTAGCGGAACTCGAGCGGCACCTGGACGTCCGGGTGGAGGCTCCGCATGACCGGACAGCCGCGCGCCACCTCCTCCAGGCGGGCGCGCTGCTCGGGGCGGACCTCG
>WNGR01016545.1_pt1 | contig 14199 bp, 10 predicted proteins | sample 5407581 | NCBI WGS metagenome assembly WNGR01 (sample SAMN13153383, study PRJNA577476) | soil metagenome | isolation source: 80 cm soil or saprolite under Garry oak tree replicate 2 | place: USA:California | collected 2016-06-15
TGCAGCGCGCCTACGGTCTCCCCGTCGAGCCGCACACGCCGCTGTTCGGCATGAGCGCGCGCATGGTGACGCAGAAGGGGCTGGACCTGGTGCTCGGGGCCGATCTGCTCGCCGGGTCGAACGCGCAATTCATTTTCCTCGGCGCCGGGGAGCATCGCTACCACGAGGCACTGGGGAATCTCGCGGCGGCGGCCCCCGATCGCATGGCGGTGGAATTCATGTTCACCGATCATTTGGAGCATCGCCTGCTGGCCGGCGCCGACTCCCTGCTGATGCCGTCCTTGTACGAGCCGTGTGGGCTCACGCAGATGCGCGCCCAGCGCTACGGCGCGGTGCCCGTCGCCCGGCGGGTGGGTGGCCTGTCGGACTCGATCTCGGACGGTGAGACCGGCTTTCTGTTCGACGAATACACGCCCGCGGCGCTGGGGCTGGCGGTGCGCCGGTCGGTGGACTGCTATGGCGACCGACCGGCGTGGCGCAAGATGGTGCGGGCCGCGATGACGAGAGACTTCAGCTGGGATCGCTCGGCCGAGCGGTACCTGGCGTTGTACGCCCGCGCGCTCGCGGTACGGTCCGCGGCCCTTTCCAGCTGACTGGGAACGCGATGGAGTTCGTCCTCGCGCTCCACAGTCATCTTCCATACGTCCTGAATCACGGCCGCTGGCCGCACGGCAGCGACTGGCTGTGCGAGGCGGCGCTGGACACGTATCTCCCCCTGCTGGAGCGGCTGGAGGAGCTGGCCGCCGAGGGAACGGCGGCGCCGCTGACGATCGGCTTCACTCCGGTGCTGGCGAATCAGCTGGTCAGCCCCACCTTCGCAGGCGAGATGGAAGCGTTCTTCGCGCAACGCCTCGCCGCCTGCGACGAGGCACCGGCGTCGCTGGCGACCACGGGCGACCAGGCGCTGCTGCCGCTGGTGGATTTCTGGCGGTCGCGGCTCACGCGTCTGCACGCGCTGTTCCGGAAGATCGACAAGGACCTGATAGCCGCCTTCCGCCGTCTCCAGGAGCAGGGCCGCCTCGAGATCATCGGGTCCGCGGCCACGCACGGGTACCTGCCGCTCCTCGCCCGCGACGAGAGCATCCGGCTGCAGCTGGCGGTGGGCCAGCACGAGCACCGTCGTCTGTTCGGGGTCGCGCCGAAGGGCTGCTGGCTGCCGGAGTGCGCGTATCGCCCGGGCAAGAAGGGGCGCCGGGGCATCGAGCAGCATCTCGCGGACGCCGGGTTCCGCTACTTCTTCACCGACGCCCATCTCGCCCGTGCCGGCAGCCCGCTCGGCGCCTACGGCGACATCCCGCTCGGTGCCGAGCGGTTCGATGCGGAGCGGCACGACGACCCGGCGAAGCCCGGCCGCCGCACGGCGGCGGCGCGCTCGCCCTACCAGGCGTATCGCGTCTCCCGCGCCGGCCGCGGCGCCGTGGCCGCGCTGGTGCGGGATCCTCGCTCTTCCATGCAGATCTGGAGCCGGCACCAGGGGTATCCAGGCGACGAATGGTACCTCGAGTTCCACAAGATCCGCTGGCCGGGCGGCCTGAAGCTGTGGCGCGTGAGCGGACCCAACGTCGACCTGGGCGCGAAGCGAGCGTACGAGCCGCGCACCGCGCTCGATCGCGCCGCAGGTCACGCATCGCATTTCGCTCACCTGCTGGAGAGCATCGCGCAGGAGCAGCGGCAGGACGGTGCAGGTGTCATCGTCGCGCCGTTCGACACCGAGCTGTTCGGACACTGGTGGTTCGAGGGCGCTGATTTCCTGGCCGCGATGTATCGCGCGCTGCGCGGCAAGAGCGTGCGGGCGGTCATGGCGTCGCAGCATCTCGAGGCCCATCCGACGCGCACCGCGTTGCAGCTGGCCGAAGGATCCTGGGGCGCGAATGGTGATCACTCCATGTGGCTGAACGACCAGACTGCGTGGACGTGGCAGCGGCTCGCGCCGCTGGAGGAGGCGTTCTGGAAAGCGGCGCCCGGCGCGCTCGCCTCGGCCGCCGCGCGACCGGTGCTGGCGCAGGCGGCGCGCGAGCTGCTGCTGGCGCAATCGTCCGACTGGCAATTCATCATCTCGACGGGCGCCGTGGTCGACTACGCGGAGCGCCGCTTCACCCAGCACTGCGACGACGCGGAGCGGCTGATTAAGGCGCTCGGCGGCGGAGGGCTCGAGGCGGCCGGGCACCTGGCCGAGGAGCTGGCGCGCCGGGACGACCTGTTCCCCGATGTGCTCGCCCAGGTGGCGGAGGCGCTCGCGGGTTGAAGCGATCCGTCGTCATCCACGGGCATTTCTACCAGCCGCCGCGCGACGATCCGTGGACCGGAGCCATTCCCGTCGAGCCAAACGCCGCGCCGTTCCACGATTGGAACGAGCGGATCGAGCGGGAATGCTACGCACCGGTGGCCCCGTCGCTCGCTGCGATGAGCTTCGACTTCGGGCCCACGCTGCTCGAGTGGATGGAGCGGCACGCAGCTGGGACGTACGCGCACGTAGTCGCGGCCGCCCGCTCGGGCGGCGCGGTCGCCATGCCGTACCATCACCTCATCCTGCCCCTCGCCCCCCGGCGTGACAAAGTGACGGAGGTGCGCTGGGGCATCGCCGACTTCCGGCGCCGCTTCGGGCGGGAGCCGGAGGGTATGTGGCTGCCGGAGACCGCCGTGGACGACGAGACGCTCGACGTGCTCGCCACCGAGGACATACGCTTCACGATCCTCGCGCCGCACCAGGTGGAGCGCGTCCCCGCGGGCGGGCTCCCGGGCTGGTATCGCACCAGCAGCGGCCGTCGCATCGCCGTGTTCACGTATGACGGCGCCATCTCGCACGACGTCGCCTTCGGTCCGTTGGTGCGAGACGCGGACGCGTGGGTCGCGCGCCTCACCGCCGGGTCGAACGAGCTGGTGGCGGTAGCGACCGACGGGGAGACCTACGGTCACCATCACAAGGGTGGCGACGCCGTGCTGGCGCGGGTGCTCGACACCCTGAAGCGACGCGGCGACGTACGGGTCGAGAATTTCGCCGGCTTTCTCGCCCGCCGCCCGCCCGAGGAGGAAGTGCGGCTCGTCGCGCCCAGCTCGTGGAGCTGCCCGCACGGGGTGGAGCGCTGGCGCGCGGAGTGCGGCTGTCGCGCGGCGCCGGAGCGCGGGTTGCACCAGCGCTGGCGCGCGCCGCTGCGGGCGGCCCTGGACTGGCTCGCAACGGAGCTGCGCGCTCCGTTCGAGCGCGACGGCAGGCCCATGCCCCGCGAGCTCGAGTGTCACGCGCTGCGGATGTTCACGTCGTGTGGCTGGTTCTTCGACGACATCGCCGGGATCGAGTCGGTGATCGTGCTGCGCTCGGCCGCGCGGGCGATCGAGCTGTCGGGCCCAGATGCCGCGCGTCTCGAGGCGGGCCTGCTCGAGCGCCTCGCGCTGGCGCCGAGCAACGATCCCGCCGTGGGGTCGGGGCGTGAGCTCTATCTACAACGGGTGAAGCGATGAACCCGGTCGGCTTCGTGTTCGGCGTGCACCTGCATCAGCCGGTGGGGAACTTCGACCACGTCTTCGCCGATCATCTGCGCGACGTCTACCGGCCGTTGGTGCAGCGCCTGGCGGAGCGACGCTTTTTCCCGTTCACGCTGCATATCTCGGGTCCCCTGCTCGAGTGGCTGGAGGCGCATGACGCCGACTACCTCGACCTGATCGGGCGCCTGGCGGCGGACGGTCACGTCGAGCTCCTGCTGGCCGGATTCTACGAGCCGGTGCTGGCGTCGCTCGTCCCCGCCGATCGGGTCGAGCAGGTGGCGTGGATGCGCGAGGCGATTCAGCGCCGCTTCGGAGTCCGAGCGACGGGGCTGTGGCTCACCGAGCGGGTGTGGGAGCCGGATCTGGCGGCCCACCTGGCCGACGCCGGTGTGCGCTACGTGGTGCTCGACGACCGCCATTTTCTCGTGAGCGGCTTCGAGCGAGACCAGCTGCACGCGCCCTTCTTCACCGAGAGCGGCGGCAAGCGGGTCGCGCTGTTCCCGATCGACGAGCGGTTGCGCTATCTCATTCCTTTCAGGCCGCCGGCCGAGATTGCCGCGTACCTGCGCGAGCTTCGGTCCGCCGGCCGGCCGCTCGCCGTGTTCGTGGACGACGGGGAGAAGTTCGGCGGCTGGCCCGGCACCAAGGACTGGGTGTACACGCGTGGCTGGCTGGCGCAGTTCCTCGATGCCGTCGAGGCGCAAGTCGCCGCTGGAGAGGTGCGCCTCACGACGCCCGGCGCGGCACTCGACACGGTGCGGAGCGGAGGACTGGCCTATCTCCCAACGGCGTCGTACCGCGAGATGGAGGCCTGGTCGCTGCCGCCGGCGGCCGCCCGCCGCTTGGCCGTGCTCGAGCACGACCTGGGCGAGGCCCGCCTGGCGGGGCCGGACGGGGCGCTGGTGCGGGGCGCGCACTGGCGCAACTTCCTCGTCAAGTATCCCGAAGCGAATCGCATGCACAAGAAGATGCTCGCGCTCTCGGCCCTGTGCCGCGCGCGTGGCGACCCGCCGGCTGTGCGCCGCGCCATCGGCCGGGCCCAGTGCAACGACGCGTACTGGCACGGCGTGTTCGGGGGCTTGTACCTGCCGCATCTGCGAAACGCGATCTGGCGGAACCTGGCGCTCGCCGAGGCCGAGCTGCGGCGCGGTGAGGAGCTCGCGGTCGAGCGGCTCGATTTCGACGGCGACGGCGCGGAGGAGCTGTGGATTCATTCGGGCGTGTTTTCGGCGGTCGTGAGCCCCGAACGTGGCGGCGTGATCGAGGAATACACCGTGTTCGAGCCCGGCGTCAACTACGCCGACGTGTTGACCCGGCGGCGCGAGTCGTATCACGAGCCGGCTCCCGGGCACGCTGGCGGGGACGCGAGCCCAGCCGTGGACGGCACGCCGAGCATCCACGAGCTCGAGCAGATGGTGCGGCTGCAACAGCTGCCGCCGATCGATGGTGCGGACCGCGCGCTGTTCGTGGATCGCGTGCTCGCGGGTGACGTGACGCTCGAGGGCTATGTGGGTGGCGCGTTCGCGTCGATCGCCTGCTGGTCATCCAGCGTGTTCGACGCGACCGTGGAGCGATCGCCGCAAGCGGTGGACCTCTGCCTGCGGCCGGTGCCCGGCGCGTCACCGCCGGGGCTGGTCGAGAAGCACATCAGGCTCGACCGGTCGGGGGAGCTGAGCGTGCGCTACCGCTGGGACCCTGCGGCGCTCCCCCCCGACGCGTTCTTCTGTCCCGAGGTGTCGCTGTCGCGTGAGGTGGAGCTCGATCTCACGCCGAAGACCGAGGTGTGGAAGTTCCCTGTGGCGACCGTGTCCCGCTCGGAGCGCGGCTTCGAGGAAACGGTGCAGGGATACTCCTACACGCCGCGCTGGCCGATCCGAGCCGGCGAGGGTCAGCTCACGGTGCGCCGGTCGAGTTAGACCTGCTACAAGATTGACGTGAGGGTGCAGGAGAAGCCCGGAAGGACGTCCTCGCCGTCAAGAGCGCCGTTCTCCGCGAGGTGCGACTCGGTCCCATCCTGTCTATAGACGCGAGCGACGCGTCGCTCGGGGTCGATGACCCAGACGAGGCGCACGCCTCCTTCGAGCCAATCGCCGACCTTGGCCAGCGTTTCACCGGGTCGGTTGTCGGGCGAGAGAACTTCAACGACGAGGTCCGGTCCGAGCGCGGGAAAGCCACGGGTTTGGGGGTCCGGGAGTCGCTCACGGCTGATGAACGCCACGTCCGGCGCGCGCACGGTGTCCGGATCGGTCGTGAGCTTGAATCCCGTGTCGCCGCTCACGACCTGGCCCGCTTCGGTCCCCTCCACGTGCTTCGACAGGAGGAATGCGAGGTTCATGGACACGCGCCCGTGTCGGTACCCGGCCGGCTCGCGGACTACGAGGATCCCACGGACGAGCTCCACACGCTTGTCGGGAATGCTGGTCCGGAGCAGCTCGTCGGCCGTCATGAGCGCCGGTGGCATACTAGGAACGTAGACGCGTTCGGCGGGCATGGCAACGGAATCTGGCGGCCCTCACTCAACCGTGTATCAACCGACTTGTTCACAATTTTTGGGTACGGTGCGCGGGAATCTGGTTCGTTCCAACAGGACTCGCCCAATTATCGTTGCGCCGTGTCACCCTACGAAGACCTGGATGCGTTCAAGGCCTGCCATCAGCTCACGTTGGCGGTGCATCGCGTGGTCGAGATGCTGGAAGAGCGCGACGCGGCGCTCGCCGCGCAGCTGTGGACTGCGGCCTTGTGCGCCTCGAGTCGCATCGCTCGCGGATCGGGGTTCCGGAATCGCCGCATGTTCGCGGCGTGTGTGGACCGGACCCTCGCCGCCCTCGCCGAGATCTCGTTCTACCTCGAGGTAGGATGCGCGATGGACCTCATCTCGAAGGACGACCGACAGGAGCTGGAGAGTCTCGGCGGCCGCGCGTTGTTCTACTCCATGAAGCTGGTGACGTCGCTCGCGGGCGGGAGTCCCAGCGAAACGGGGCCCGCGTCGTAGAGGCCCGCGAGGACGACGATCAGCGAAGCATCATGGACCTGTGCGCGTTGCCGGATCCCAATGCTCGTCCGCCTTGCCATCCTTGAATCGCCACATGTCAAACCAGGTCGTCGTGGCGTCCTTCAACGCGCGCACGTACGCCACCACGACCAGATCGCCCTCCGCCACCACCGCGACGACCTCCGTTTTCATCTTTGCCGGTATCGGCACGGGCTTCACCTTGCGGACCTCGGTGAAGTACTTCACCACACCATCGCGTCCGGACGCTGCGTTGGGGTTGTGCTGGATGTAGCGCTCCGTCAGGTACTTGTCGGCCAGCTCCCAGTGCCCCGCCTCGAGCAGGTCTCTTACGATGTGGTAGGCGGCCTGCTTGTTCGTGTCGAGCCTTGGATCGTTGCTATGAAACAGGGCCGACGGCGAAACATTCGTTCCTCCGGGTGTTAGGCGACTCACTTACGAGCGGGGGAAGGACGGCTCACGCTGCGCGTGCGGCCGTCGGCCTGAGTCCGCGCGGCGGGCCGCAACTCGAGAGTGGTCGCTCGCGGGGGTCAGTGGCATCGCACGCCCAAGGTGCGGCCGACGCGCTCGCCGGCGCAAGGGTAAGTGGACCTCCGGCAAATCCGCGCAGCGTAGATTTCGGCTACCCCGTGTTCGAGGTGGAGCAGCCCGAGATGTGCAAGAACAGCGAGCGGTGGGTGTTCACACTCCCACGTGATTTCAGTTGGGAATCAGGCTTCGTCGTTACTGACGACATGGACTTCCGGGACAAGAGCGGTGCGGTGCGCCTCATCGTTCGTCGCCCGGGCATGATCACCGTCACGCAGCGCTACGCCTGGGACGGGTGCAGCCCGAAGGTTTGCGTCTTCGACATCCTGCTCGGGACGCCAGACGGCGTGGTAGACGCCACGACAAAGCAGCCGAAGACGTACTACGCGTCTTTGGTTCACGATGCGCTCTATCAGTTTCTGCTCGACGGCCTTCCCTTCAAGCGTTGGCAGGCCGACCGCTGCTTCCTTCGTCTCATGCGCGAGACCGGCTTCGCGCCCCGCTATCTGTACTGGCTTGCGGTGCGCCTGCTCGGATGGGCATTCGTGGCGCACCACAGGTTCAAGCGGAGGAATCGCGGTACGAAACGCCGCTTGGCGTCATGAAACCGCGCCATTCCGCACTCCTCGTCGGGGCGATTGCCGCCGCGGTCTTCTGGCGCACCGCCTACCCCACGATCACGTGGTGGGATTCCAGTCAGTATTCGCTCGCGGCGGGCACGCTGGGTATCGCCGGACCACCCGGCTCGTTACTGATCACGCTGCTCGGCTGGCCGGTCGCGCGGCTGCCGTTTGGCGCGTCGCCGGCGCACCTGCTGAACCTGTTCGCGGGCGTGCTCGCCGCGCTCGCCACCGGACTCGTGTACGTCGTGGCGCTCCGCGTGCTTGCCGTCACACGAACCGGCGGCGCGGATCGCGGCGCCGCTCCAGCCCTGGGCGCGGCCTTGGGCGCGCTCACGTTCGCGTTCAGCGACACGCTCTGGGATTACGCCACCCAGTTCACGCCGTACGTGCTGACCGCGGTCTTTACGGGACTCATCCTGTGGACCATGCTCTCCTGGTGGGAGGAGGCTGATCGTCCGGACGCATGGCGCCGGCTCGCCCTGCTTGGGTTGCTGTTTGGTCTCGACTTCAGCGTCCACCGCACGAACGCCCTGTTGCTCCCCGGCGCACTCGCCTGGATCCTGGTTCGCCATCCACGGACGGTGCGCACCTGGCCGGCATGGCTCGCCGGCGCGGGCGGTCTCGTCGCCGGACTGGCGGTTCAGCTGCTGATCATCCCCATCGCGGCGTTCACACGCTCGCCGTTGGGCTTCAACGATCCGAGCAGCTGGTCGCGCTTCTGGGGCTACGTGTCACTCGAGCGGCTGGGCGGCGGATTCCTGTTCCAGCTGTTGCCGCGCAAGGCGGCCTTCTGGTCCGTGCAGGTCGCCGATCTGGTTCACGTCCTCGGCGCCAACTTCAGGGTCCTCCCGGCGCTCGCCGCGCTGGGTGGCCTCGCGCTGCTGTGGCGGAACCACCGGCGCCTGGCGGTGGCCTTCGCGCTCACGTTGTTGCTGCAGATCGTGACAACAGTGTTGTACTTCAACATCCCCGCCCAATTCTTCCGATCGTTCGACCGGCACTACCTGCCGGTGTGCGTGACGATCGCTGTCCTCGTCACATACGGCCTGGCAGCGGCGATGCAGCTAGCCGCCGATAGGGTGATGACCCGGCGCCGGGTCCTTGCCGGGGTCGTCGCTGCGCTGGCGGTCGTCGTGCCCGCCGCACAGCTGATGAGCAACTGGTCGGCGCGCGATGCGTCGGGCCGCTATTTCGCACGAGACTATGCCGCCAATGCGCTCGAAGCGCTGCCCTCCAACGCGATCTATTTCACGGCCGGCGACAATGACACGTTTCCGGAGATGTACCTCCAGGCCGTCGAAGGCGTGCGGCGCGATGTCACGATCATCAACCTCTCGGTGGCCAACCTGCCGGAGTTCGCGGAGTACATGCGGCGCCGTGACCCCTCCTTTCCGTTGGCGATGACACGCGAAGAGCGCGATGCGTGGTACGCGCGCGTGCGCATCGACACAACAGTCACTATCCCGGTCACCGGCACCGCGGAGCAGCTGGGCCTTGCCCCCCGCACCACGCTGCCCAGGTCCATCACGGTCCAGGTCAAGCCTCAGCTTGTGTCGCGGATGCTCCCCGCGGAGATCACGCTGCTCGACATCGTTCGTGCCAATGCGTGGAAGCGCCCGCTCTGCTTCGCGATCACAGGTTCGCCCGGGCTGATGGCCTGGCTCAAGCCCTACGGGCGGCCCGACGGGCTATTCTGGCGCATCGTACCGCTGGTGGACCCTCCCCCGGATGTACCGCTCCTCCGGGCCAATCTGCTGGCCCGCAACCAGTACCGCGGCTATGCGGACGCGAGGGTCCGTGTGGATGGCGTCTCCGCGACCATGGGAGTTCAATACCACGTCGCGCTCAGGCCGCTCCTCCTGGCGGAACAGGCCCACGGCGACATTGCACGCTGCCGGGAGGATGCGCGCACGCTCCTGGCGGCGGTGCCGCTGGAGCGATTGGCGTTGCCTGACGCCGGGGAGGGAATCGCGTCTCCTTGCGGTCACGATTGACGCTTCCGCAAGATGGCCCTCGCCGGTGCCGCCTCGTGCCCGCGAACCTTGAGCGGGAGCACGATCACGTCGTAGTCACCCGCTTGCACGGGGCGCAGGTCCAGCCCCTCGACGATGGGAATCCCGCGCCCCAGGAGAATCTGATGCGTGCGCGGCGCCGGAGCGCCGAATTGCTCCGCCGAGATGTAGTCCACGCCCACCAGCACGACGCCCCCGTCGGCGAGCAGCTGCGCCGCGTCCGGGGCGATGTAGGCGAAGTCCCGGTGAAACTGGGATGAGTCCATCCAGCCGCGCAGCGTGCTGCGCGTCCGGAACAGCACTCGCTTGGCACTCCTCCAGTCGTGGCGGTTCAGCTCGCTCGCGTCGATCGCCTGGACGTCGTCGGGGATATCGAGCACCCGCGCGGCACCGATCAGCGGCGCGAGCGGCACCTGGTCGATCGCTGCGCCGTTGGCGACGAAATGCATCGGCGCATCGATGTGCGTCCCGCTGTGCGCGCCGAGGGAGTAGACCGACAGCGTCACGATGTCGCCCTTTCGCATCTCTTTGAGAAAATCGAACTTCAAGGGCGCATCGCCCGCGTACACGGGGGTCCTCGCGGGATCGAGCGTCGCCGTGACGTCGATCCACCCCTCCGCGCTCAGGTCTTGCGTCCCGTTGTGGCGGGCACACCCTACCAGCAGGCCGAGCGACAGCCACCGCTGCAGCGTCTTTGGGACGGCCATTTTTCAAGAAACTCCTTGAGGAGCCAGAACCCCCAACATACAGTAGACCGCCCTGGACAGCGTGGCCCGCGGAGGTCTAATCTCTCGCATGCGCAATCGCCTCCTGGCCGCACTGTCCCCACTCTTCCTGGCCCTCACGCCCGACGCCGGCGCCGCCCAGACCGCCCTGCAGCTCCGCTGGGAGCTCACGCCGGACTCACAGGCGACCTTCACTCTCACGAACCGCGACACCAAGCCCCTCCCCGCGAGCGGCTGGGCCATCTACTTCAGTGCGTTGCATTCGGCTGATTCGGGCAGCGTCGGAGCCGGGTTCGCCATCCAGGAGGTGCTGGGCGACCTGCATCGGATCGTCCCCGGCGCGGGCTTTGCCGGACTCGCGCCCGGAGCGACGGTCAAGATCCCTTATGTCACCCAACCGCTCCGGAATCGCAGCTTCGTTCCGTCGGGTCCGTACATCGTGTTCGACAGCGCGAAGGATGTCGGCGTCCCGTTGAGCGACTACGTCGCGGCGGCGTTCGAGCGCTCGCACGATGTGGTCACGCCCGAGGCCCAGTTCGCCCTGGACTCCGCGATCAGCGACATCCCCGCGAGCGAGCTGCCGCCGGTCTTCCCGACGCCACTCGAGGTGACACAGGGGACGGGAGCGCTGCGCCTCACCGCGCTGCCGCAGATCACTGCGGGGGCCGACCTCGTGAACGAGGCGACGTTCGCCGCCGAGTACCTGCGGCCGTATTTCCGCGCGGGAGGGAAGGCCACAGTCCCGCCGCTGCGACTCGAGTTGGGCCCGGTCGGGGGACAGTCGTCTCCTGAGGCATACGAGCTGGTGATCGATCCCGCGGCCGGTGTGCGGATCGTCGGTGTCTCGTCCGCGGGCGTCTTCTACGGCCTCCAGTCGCTGCGCGACCTGCTCCCCCCCCCGGCGCCGTCGCCGCGTGGTGAGCTGGTGTTACCGGCGATCCGGGTGGTGGACGCCCCCCGCTTCGGCTACCGCGGGTTCATGCTCGACGTCGCCCGCAACTTCCAGGCGAAGCCGGCGGTGCTGCGCACGCTCGATCTCCTCGCCCGCTACAAGCTCAACGTCTTCCACATGCACTTGACGGATGACGAGGGCTGGCGGGTCGAGATGGCGGGCCTCCCCGAGCTGACCGCCGTGGGCGCACGGCGCGGCCACACGCTCGATTCGAAGCGATTCCTGCAGCCCGCGTTCGGCTCGGGTCCCCGCGTCGCCCAGCCGTGGGGCAGCGGGTTCTTTTCCCATGCCGACTACGTCGAGATCGTACGCTACGCGGCGGCGCGACACATCGAGGTCATCCCCGAGATCGAGATGCCCGGCCACGCGCGCGCCGCGATCAAGGCCATGGACGCTCGGGCGGACCGGGAGTACTCACTGAGCGACCCGGAAGACCGTTCGGTGTACACCTCGGTCCAGGGCTACCCCGACAACGTGATCAACCCAGCGCTCGAGTCGACGTATCGGTTCATCGAGCGCGTGGTGGGCGATCTCGCGGCGATGCACCGCGAGGCCGGTGCGCCGCTGCGCCATATCCACATGGGCGGCGACGAGGTCCCGGGCGGCGTGTGGGTCGGGTCGCCCGCCGTGCAGGCCTACATGCAGGCGCACGGTCTCACGAGCGTCGACGATCTCTGGTTCGTCTTCTACGGCCGGATCGAGCAGATCCTCAAGGCGCAAGGCCTCGTCCCCTCGGGCTGGGAAGAGATCGCCGTGCGGAAGACACGCCGCGACGGGCGGCGCGCGGTCATCGTCAATCCCGGATTCGCCGAGCGCGGCTGGCGCGCCTACGTCTGGAACAACGTGCCCGGCTGGGGCGCCGAGGACCTCGCCTACCGCCTCGCGAACGGCGGGTACGACGTCGTGCTCAGCCCGGTGACCAACTACTACTTCGATCTCGCGTGGAATCCGAACCCTGACGAGATGGGGCTCGACTGGGGCGGCTTCACCGATGTGCGCAAGCCGTTCCAGTTCATCCCGTTCGACTACTACCGCAACGCGGGTGCCGACTCCGTGTTCGTCGGTAAAGATCGCCTCACCGACTACGGCCGGGCCCACATCGTGGGGATCCAGGGCAACTTGTGGTCCGAGACACTGGGGGGCGACGGGCGGCTCGACTACATGATGGTGCCGAAGCTCTTCGGGCTCGCCGAGCGTGCGTGGGCACCCCAGCCGGACTGGGCCAGAGAGCGCGACCCCGCACGGTCCGCGTCGCTGTACCGCGAGGCCTGGTCCCGGTTCGTCAACGTGGTGGGCCAACGCGAGCTGCCCCGGCTCGATCGCGAGGTCCCCGGGCTCGGTTACCGCATTCCCACCCCGGGCCTGAAGGTCGAGAACGGGATGGTTCGTTCGAGCGTGGAGCTGCCGGGCTTCACGCTGCGCTACACTACCGACGGCAGCGAGCCGACGGTGCGCAGCGCCGTCGTGCGCGGTCCGATCCCGTTGCCTGGGACGGTGCGCGTCGCCGCGTTCAGCACGACGGGCCGCAAGGGCCACACGGCCCTCCTCACGGCTCGCTAGCTACCCGGGCGCGCCCCGATACCACCCATGACCCCGGAGCACGAGAGCGTCGCCGCCGCCCTCGCCGACCGCTATCGGCTGGAGCGCCCGCTCGGCCAGGGGGGGATGGCCACGGTGCATCTCGCCCAGGACCTGAAGCACCGGCGCAAGGTGGCCGTGAAGGTGGTGCGACCGGAGTTTGCCACGAGGCTGGGCGCCGAGCGCTTCCGGCGTGAGATCGAGATCGCGGCCGCGCTCAATCACCCCCACATCCTCGCCGTCCACGACTCCGGAGACGCGGCGGGCTTGCTCTATTACGTCACGCCGTACGTGGAGGGCCAGTCGCTGCGCGATTTACTGCGGCACGACCGGCAGCTGCCGCTCGAGGACGCGCTGCGAATCACGCGCGAGGTGGCTGACGCGCTCGACTATGCGCACCAGCGGGGCGTGATCCATCGCGACATCAAGCCGGAGAACATCCTGTTCCAGGCGGGACACGCCGTGGTGGCGGACTTCGGGATTGCGCGCGCCATCAGCTCCGCCGCGGGAAACGAGTCGCGCACCGCGCTGACGCAACCCGGCATGCTGATCGGCACCCCGGACTACATGAGCCCCGAGCAGGCACTGGCGGAGCGGGAGCTGGACGGGCGGTCCGACCAATACGCGCTCGCCTGCGTGCTGTACGAAATGCTGTCCGGGCGGCCGCCCTTCACCGGCACATCGGCCGAAGGGGTGCTGCTGCGGCACCTCACCGTCGAGGCGCCGCGCATCACCGATCTCGCCCCCAGTGTCCCGAAGCCGGTGGCCGCGGCGTTGGCCCGTGCCCTGGCCAAGGCGCCCGCCGACCGGTTCGGCAACATGGCGGCATTCGTCGCCGCCCTGACGGCTCCCGAGGCGCCGGTGGGGGCGCCGCCGCCCGCGCAACTCACGTCGTTCATCGGTCGCGAGCGCGAGACGGCGACCCTACAGGAACTGCTCCAGGGCACTCGGCTGTTGACGCTCACCGGCGCGGGCGGCAGCGGCAAGACCCGTCTCGCCCTCGAGGTGGCGAGCCGTCTGGGAGCCGGTGGCCAGTATCCGGACGGTATCGCGTGGGTGGAGCTCGCGCCGCTGGCCAATCCGGAGCTGGTGCCGCAACACGTGGCGGACGCGCTGGGCGTGCGGCGCGACGGCATTCGCGCGGCCGCGGATGCGCTGCTCGAGGCGCTGCGCGATTGGAAAGCGCTGCTCGTGCTCGACAACTGCGAGCATCTGGTGGAGGCGTGCGCCCGTTTGGCGGAAGCACTACTGCGCGGCTGCCCGCGCCTGCGCATCCTGGCGACGAGCC
>WNGR01005430.1_pt1 | contig 14198 bp, 16 predicted proteins | sample 5407581 | NCBI WGS metagenome assembly WNGR01 (sample SAMN13153383, study PRJNA577476) | soil metagenome | isolation source: 80 cm soil or saprolite under Garry oak tree replicate 2 | place: USA:California | collected 2016-06-15
TCGGGAGTTTCTCAGCCGAAACGGGGTTGATCCCGCTGCGATCGATACGCTCGACGAAGATCAAATTCAGACTGAAATGGAAAAGGATCTCCGCGACCAGATCGAGCACAACATTCATAAAGGCGTGCTCAAACAAACCGCAGCAGGGGAGGTCAAATATTCCTGGCGTGGGATGATTTATCTCTGGTGCCAGTTTTTGGTCGATCTGGTGCGGTTATAATTGTGTCATCCTGAGCGTAGCGAAGGACCTCGCAGTCGAAGCTTCGAGCACCCTAATTGGACAGGGCCAGCCAGCGTCCTGCGTGAGATTCCTCGCTTCCGCTCGGAATGACGTTGGCGCGGAATGATTTGTTTCTGGTACCACTCTTCCGTCGAACTTGTGCCGGTGTAATTTTTATCGCCATCCCCGGCGCGGTAGCCGTGAACGTGTTCATTTGAACTTGCTTCATTGTGCGCGTTGGGCGATCATTCCAACATTGCTGACGCAGCGGCAGAGAAGCGTTCTTGATTTTATTCAGCGCGAGCAACGCGAGAAAGGGATTACGCCCAGCACGCGCGAAATCCAAAATCATTTCGGGTTCGCCAGCCAGACATCGGTGATGCAATACATTGCTGCGCTGGAGCGAAAGGGGTTTCTCGATCGCCACGCGCGCAAAGCCCGCGCGTTGATTACTCCAGCTATGAAAGTCAGAATCACCGACATTCCAATCTACGGGCAGATCCCGGCCGGCATGTCGGCGTTGACGGAGCAGACGATCGAAGGCCATGTCTCGCTCGATGTGCGTTCCGCGAATGTGTTGAAGAATCGCGGCATATTTGCCTTGCGCGTCCGCGGCGACTCCATGATCGGTGCGCACATTTTGGATGGCGATATTGTGATTTTGGAAGACGCCAAAGAAGTGCACAACGGCGATATCGTTGCGGCGTTGATCGACGGCGAAACGTCATTAAAGCGTTACGTGGTCGAGCACGGGCGGCCGTATCTCAAAGCAGAAAACCCGCGCTACCCGGATCTGGTCCCGGCCCGCGAGCTCAAGATTCAGGGCGTGATGGTATCGCTGATTCGTAAACAAGAGCGGCGAAGACGGCACTGAGATAGAAGACCCTGGCCCATTCCCGTATCAACTGTTCGCTTGAACATATAAACAGAGTATGCCATTTTTCTCTCAATGGCTGCAACCGCCAAGATTATCGATCTTCGGAAACTGCTGGCGGAACGTTTTCCGCATCCCGCCGTCACGGCCACAACGCGTTTAGTCACTGGTTTACCTTTTCTTGATCAAGCTACTACTGGTGGCGGATTGCCGCGAGGCGCGATCACCGAATTGATCAGCCCGCGAACCAGCGCGGGAAGCGCATCGCTGACTAACGCCCTCATCCATGGCGCAAATCGCGATAATTATTTCGTGGCGCTGATTGATGGGCGCGATTCGTTCGATCCCTGCGGCTTGGATAATGTCTTACTGCGGCACTTGCTTTGGGTCCGTTGTAGCACAGCATCTGAAGCCATCAAAGCGGCTGATCTGCTTTTGCGAGATGGCAATTTCCCCCTGGTGATTGTCGATCTGGTGCTGAACTCCCCGGAAGAATTGCGCAAAATTTCGCAAACGAACTGGTATCGCTTGCAACGGCTGGTCGAATTAATCCCTGCGGCATGTCTGGTCCTTACCCGATATGAAATGGTCGGCAGCGCACAACTTAAACTTGTTCTCGAAAATTCCTGGAATCTCAAAACTTTTGAAATGCAGGATGCCGTTTCTCAGCTGCGAATTGTTGTGAAACGATCGCATGGTAGGGACATCGCGCTGCGATGTGTCGCCGCGGCGACCGCAGCGCGCCGTCCCTACCTCACCGGAGCTCATTAATGTTCGCCACAATTTATTTGCCGAATTTCTTTCTGCAGGCTGCTACTCGGCATCAGCCGGAATTGCGCGCCAAGCCGGTCGCATTGATCGAAGAACAGGACAGGAAACCGATCATCATTCAACTGAATGAGGCCGCGGAAAAATCCGGAATTCGAAAAGGAATGACGCCGAGTCAGGCTCTGGCGCGATCTTTGCGGGTCGTGATTAAAGTGCGCAGGCGCGCGCAGGAAAAATCGATCCAGGAAATCTTAATTTACTACGCGTTTACTCTCAGCCCGTTTGTGGAACACACTGCGCCCGGTGTTTGCACCATTCAATTTACAGGCTACCGCGATTTGAGCCCAAAACTTGCACAAGTTATCGAGCAATTGGCCGAATGCGAAATCGCCGCGCAAGCCGCGATTGCTCCCACGCCAGATACCAGTTTTCTGGCAGCACATCTGGCCCGGCCAGTTTTGCAGATTGAGAATGCAAAAGAATTTCTTGCTCCTCTGCCGATAGAAACTCTCGCAACATCTTCCGCAGCCTTTTAGTAGGGACATCGCGATGCGCTGTCCCAACCGCGCAGTGCACCGCCCCTGATCAGCGGTTCTTCTTTGCTTTCCCGATTCCCTCTGTCTGTTTTACGACGAATGATTTCACGCGGGCACACTCCTTCTGAACCCCCTTGGCGAAATCGCGTGGTCCGTACTCGAACAGCACAACGAAGCAAAAAGTGAAAACGATGAAGAAGGCGAACCAGAAAATCCCGCGCAGCAGCGCCATGCAAAAAAGTAGCCGCTGCGAACTGTGCGATCAATAGCGATGGTAAAGACAGCGCGCCGCGCTGTCCGGACGCCGCAGCGCGGCGTCCCTACCTTCTACCCCAGCGGACGCTACAACGTCTTGAACCGGATGCCGAAGCTGCCAAGCTATTTGGCCATGCGCGTGCCGTTACTTGATCTTGGCGAACAATACCGTGCCCTAAGTGAGCCAATTCGCGAAGCGATTGACGACGTCCTGGCAAGCCATCGTTTCATTCTGGGACCAAAAGTGCAGGCGTTCGAAAAGGCAATCTGCGCGTATTGCAACGTGCCACACGCCGTAGGTGTTTCATCAGGAACAGATGCGTTACTGGCGATCCTCATGGCGCTTGGAATTGGACCAGGCGATGCCGTTATCACGACGCCTTACACATTTTTCGCCACCGCTGGCTGCATCGCGCGCGTCGGCGCCAGACCGCTTTTCGCCGACATCGATCCCGAAACGTACAACATTAGCCCATCCGCGATTCGGGAATGCCTGGAGAAGAATTGTCAGGTAGATTCGGATGGCGCATCGAGAGCAAAAAGCGGAGAGAAAGTCCGCGCCATCGTCCCAGTTCATTTGTTCGGGTTATGCTGCGAGATGGACGCGCTCCATGAAATTTCGGAACGCTTCCAGCTTGACCTGATCGAGGACGCAGCGCAGGCGATTGGCGCGGAGTTTCCGTTCGGAAAAAGCACTGCCAAAGCCGGAACGATGGGCGAAGTTGGTTTCTTTAGTTTTTATCCTTCGAAGAATCTCGGAGCTGCTGGTGATGCGGGGATGATCGTCTGCCGGGATGAGACGCTCGCGAGAAAGTTGCAAACTTTTAGAGAACACGGAATGGAGCCGCGCTATTTTCACCAGGTCATTGGAGGCAATTTTCGCTTGGACGAAATCCAGGCTGCAATTCTGGGTGTTAAGCTTCCATTTTTGGAAAGGTGGGCAGCGGCGCGGCGAGCAGCGGCGGATTTTTATGGCGCAGAATTTGCTCGCGCGGAATTAACGGAAAGAATCACTCCACCCGCCGCGCCTTACCGCGATCGCGGCCTAACGAATCATCACGTCTATCACCAATACGTCATCCGCGCGCCAATGCGCGATGCGTTGCGTGAGCATCTGGACAAACGCGAAATTGAGACGGCGATCTACTATCCGCTAGGGCTCCACGAGCAAAAATGTTTTGCCTATCTCGGCTACAAGAAAGGCGATTTTCCGGAGACGGAGCGCGCCGCGCGCGAAACGCTGGCGTTGCCTATTTATCCGGAGATTTCGCGCGAAGCACAGCGTTACGTCGTTGATGCGATTGCCGAGTTCTACGGCTCACAGCTAGCGAACCAGCCAAAAACGACGTAGATTTCGCCGCTAGGCTTTTGCACTGCGACGCGTCGCGCATCGCTTTTCAGAGACGAAGCCGCCGCTAGTTGCAAGCTGCACGGCGCCAGCCTATATGAATCGCTCGCACCAACGGGTAGGTACCGAAGTGGCCAAACGGGGCAGACTGTAAATCTGCTGGCTTTACGCCTTCGCTGGTTCGAATCCAGCCCTGCCCACTGTCCTGCCGGAACCGCTATTTGCGAACTCATTAGTGCCCTCTTCGCGGGCCGCCACCTTCGCGACGGCCACCGTATCCGCCGCCGCCACCGTAGCCGCGTCCGCCGCCGCCGGGCGGCCGCTGTTCTCGCGGCCGGGCTTCATTCACGGTCAAGGATCGGCCTTCGATGGACTGGCCATTGAGTTTCGAAATGGCGTTTTGAGCCTCTTCATCCGAACTCATCGTCACGAAAGCGAAGCCACGCGACTTGCCGGTGAATCTGTCCTGCATGAGAGTAACTTCCTGCACGGCTCCAGCCTGTGAGAAAAGCTCCTGCAGTTCGTTCTCGGTAGTGTTGAAGGGAAGATTGCCTACGTATAATTTAGTTCCCATTGAGTTTATTCTGGAAAACGTTGCCAGGTCACTGTTCCCGCTTATCGGATTTCAAATCGTCACTGAATAAACTCAACTGACAATCCACCAACTTCCAAGCTTCGTTTTCGTTTGGGCTCACTTGTAAAATGCTTCCCCTAAGAAAGCAATAGAAATCGCGGGACAATTTTTTCGCTTCGAACCATGGCTAACCCAAGCAGCCCGAATGGAAAAAAGGTCAGTGCCCGCGTCGCCGTTGTGGCCGCAGGCGTGGTCAGCCCATTGGGATTTGGACTCGGCGAAACACTCGAATCGCTGCGCAAGGCGCGAGATTGCGTGAGCCCGGTGACGCGATTTTCGGTCGCGCAATGCCGATGTAGAACCGCGGGTCAAATCCCCGATGACCGCCTGCTTGCTAGCCAAGGTGAGGGGATTCGAGGCCACCGCCTGCATCGCGCGTCGCACATGATGATTCAGGCGCTAAGGGAAGTTGTAACGCAGGAATCTCAATTCAAACCGGAGCTGACAGTAATCGGAACAACAAGCGGCGGCATGTCTTATGGCGAACATTACTACCGCTCATTACGTCAAGCTGAAAAGCTGCGGCATGCGCCAACGTGGATCGCAAATTACCCCGCGCAAAAGCCGGTGATCGACGCGCAGCAGGCCTTTGGAATTTCCGCGCCGTGCCAGGTGATCGCGAACGCATGTGCCTCTGGCACGAATGCGATCGGTCACGCGTTCGAGTGCGTGCGGTCCGGCCGCTATCAGCGCGTCTTAGCCGGCGGTTACGACGCAATCTCGGAAATGGTTTTCGTAGGTTTCGATTCGCTTCAAGCCTCCACGCCTGAGAAATGCCGCCCGTTTGACCGCCATCGCACCGGCATGGTGCTGGGAGAGGGTGCCGCGATTCTGGCGTTAGAAAATCTCGAGAGCGCTCAGCAGCGTGGCGCGCCTGTTCTCGCGGAAATTGTCGGCTACGGCATTTCCACAGACAACTTTCACATTACACAGCCAGACCCTACCGGGGTCGGAGCACGCCAGGCAATGGAACGGGCTCTCCAGAGTGCGCACGTTTTAGCGAACGAAGTCGATTACATCAATGCACACGGCACAGCCACCGTGTTTAATGACGCAGCTGAGGGAAAGGCAATTAGCGAATTGTTTAATGGCGTTCCGGTAAGCTCGACCAAGAGCATGATGGGTCATTCACTCGGAGCTGCGGGCGCAGTCGAGGCCGTCTTTTGTTTGCTTGCGCTCCAACATCAATTTCTCCCCTCCAACATCAATTTCAGCGCTTCAGACGACGATCTCGATTTAAACATCGTAGCGAACGAAACGCGACCCGCTGTTCTACGCACGGTGCTTTCAAATTCCTTTGGCTTCGGCGGTACCAATGCCTCGATTCTGATGGGTAAATTCCAAGCATGAGTCTCGCGATTGCCGGCATGGGGTGGGTGACACCTCTCGGGCGCGGCGTTGATTCAGTGTGGGAGCAGTTGCTTCACGGTGATGAAGCTTCCGCGACGGCGATCTCTGAAGAGTTCGGGCATCGGCCTTACAGCGTCTTTCGCGTGCCCGAATCCGCGCTAACTGGTTTGGCGCATCCGCGTCTCCGCCGAGCCAGTGTGATTTCGCGATTTGCCGCAGCGGCGGGTTTGGACGCCTTGCGCGCTGCAGGCGTGAAGCTCGATCCGCAGAATGCTGAACGCACCGCGCTCATCTTCGCTATTTCAAACGGCGGTGTGATTTACACGAAGCGTTTTTACCGCGACGTCGTTGACGCGGGCGCGCAGTCCGCCAGTCCGTTGTTGTTTCCCGAAACTGTCTTCAATGCCCCGGCAAGCCATCTTGCGGCGATTCTCGGCGTCACTGGCGCCACCTATACTTTGGTAGGCGACGGAGCGGTTGGGCTCGCAGCGATAAAAATGGCTGAAGACCTCATGGCGAATGAGCCACTTGACCATTGCCTTGTCGTGGGGACGGAAGAAGTCGATTGGCTCTCGTGTGACGCCTATCGGCGATGGCGATTACTTCGCTTGACGCCCCCGATTGAGCCATTCAATGAGCAACAGCGCGGAATGATTTTGAGCGAAGGCGCAGGCGCAATCGTTCTCGCGCGGGATGGCCCGTTCACGATCGAATGCGCTCATCCCGGCGGATATTTTGCGAAGCGCGCGGAAGCGGGGGAAATTTTGAAGCGAATTCTGCGCGATCTCAGTCGAAGCGAAGTCGATCTAGTCATCGCGAGCGCTAACGGCACTTTTGTCGATCAAGCGGAATATCGAGCGCTCAAGGCGGTCGTTTCAAATGCGTTCGTTTACACGGCCAAGCCAGCCTTGGGCGAGAGCGTTGGTGCTGCAGGCCTGTGGCAGGTCATCCTGGCGGCTCAGGCCCTGCGTTCTGCAGAGCTTCCGCCTGTGCTTCACGCAGATCCAGCCATTGCGTTGCAGCTTTCGCTTTCACGCAAACCTCTGGTAGAAGCGCGCCGCGCAATCGTTTTAAGCTGCGGGGTCAACCAGCAAGCAGCGGGATTGCGCCTAGCAATCCGGTGATATTTGATCCAGTTGCACATGTTGACGAAACGCGCTTCGACCGCGACGCTCGATTAGTCCCGCAGAGGCGGGATAATTCCGTCGTATGGCCGTTGAAGTAAAAATTCCCGCTGTTGGCGAATCCATCACCAGCGGTGTCGTCTCCGCCTGGCACAAGAAATCTGGCGAGTTCGTGAACGAGGGTGAAACGCTCTTTACGCTCGAGACCGACAAGGTTTCCACCGAGATCGTCGCCGAAAAAGCCGGCCTGCTCGAAACCAAAGTGCCCGAAGGCCAGGAGGTGAAGATCGGGGAAGTGGTTGCGACAATCGACGATTCAAAGCAGCGACCAGCGGAAAAGAAAGTCCCCGAGGCAAAGAAGGCTGAAAAGCCTCCGGAAAAAAAGAAAGAGCCTGTGGAAAAGAAGAGAGAGCCAGAGGCGGTGGAAAAAACTGTTGAAGAAAGGGAGAAAAAGCCGCCGTCGGAAGAAGAAAAACCTCTCTCTCCCGCGGTTCGGCACATCGTCGAAGAAGAGAAACTTGAGCCGGAGAAAATCCCCGGCACCGGGAGAAGCGGCCGTCTGACCAAAGCTGATGTGTTAGCCGCGGTGGAGGAACGCGGCAAGGCCGACTTGCCCGCCGAAGCCTTGGCGGAGGCGAGAGCCTCGGCGAAGGCGGATGGCCGGTTCATCCGTAAAAAAATGTCGCCGTTACGCCGCAAGATCGCGCAGCAACTGGTGATGGCGCAGCACACGGCAGCAATCCTTACCACATTTAACGAATGCGACATGAGCGCCTTGCAGGAATTGCGCGGCAAAGCGCAAGAAGAGTTTACGAAAAAGAACGGCGTGAAACTGGGTTTGATGTCGTTTTTTATTAAAGCCTCAGTCGAAGCGCTGAAAGCTGTGCCAGCGGTCAATGGCCGCATTGAGGACGATGATTTCATCCAAAACAACTTCTACGATATCGGCGTAGCCGTCGGGACGGAACGTGGGCTTGTCGTGCCGGTGGTGCGCGATGCGGACAAGAAAAGTTTTGCCGATTTGGAGCGCGACATTGCCGATTACGCCGCGACAGCGCGCGAAGGAAAATTGAAGATTGAAGATTTGCAGGGTGGTAATTTCACGATCACGAACGGTGGCGTGTACGGATCGCTCTTCGCGACGCCGATCTTGAATCCGCCGCAGAGCGGGATTCTCGGCATGCACAAAATCATACCGCGGCCCGTTGCCGTGGACGGGAAAGTAGAAGTCCGCCCGATGATGTATCTGGCGCTCAGCTACGATCATCGCGCCATCGATGGGAAAGAAGCAGTCACTTTCCTCGTCAAAGTGAAGGAATGCATCGAAGACCCGAAAAAACTGCCGCTGGATTTTTGATCCGCGTCGTGCGCGTGTCGGAACATAGACCTTCGGTCTGGGCGCCCAGCGGAGTTGCACTCCGGCTGCTGGAAGCGCAACGGGCAAAATGCCCGTTGGCCGCACAGGCGTGAACGCCTATGTTCCGGCCCAAGGTCGGAATGACAGAATAAACGTATGGAAAAATTTGATATTGTTATCATTGGCTCCGGTCCCGGCGGATACATCGCTGCGATCCGTGCCGGCCAGCTTGGACTGAAGACTGCCCTCGTCGAAAAAGACAAAGAACTAGGCGGCACTTGCCTGAACGTCGGCTGTATCCCCAGCAAAGCGCTTCTGACTTCGAGCGATCATTTCGTGTTCGTCAAAAAAGAGGCTGCCAAGCATGGCATCGTCATCGACGGCGCGCGTGTCGATCTCGCGAAGATGCAGGAGCGCAAAGACAGAGTCGTGAAGACATTCAATAGCGGTGTGCGGACGCTGATGAAAACGAACAAGGTCACTACCTTCGCAGGCTTGGCTTCAATCACCGCGCCCGGGAAAGTTTCCATTAAATCCTCCAGTGACGAGACACAGGAGATCGAAACGAAAAATATCGTCATCGCCACCGGCAGCGCACCGGTGGAACTGCCGTTCGCGAAATTTGACGGCAAAACAATCGTCAGCAGCACCGAAGCGCTGGAGTTCACGGAACCTCCAAAGAAACTCGTTGTCATTGGTGCAGGCGCGGTAGGGCTGGAACTGGGCTCCGTTTGGAACCGGCTTGGTTCCGAAGTCACGATGCTGGAATTTTTGCCGCGCATCGCTCTCGGGTTCGATCTTGAGCTGTCGAACCTGCTTCAACGTTTGCTTACCGCTCAAGGCATGACGTTCCACCTCGAGGCAAAAGTGAGCGCAGTGAAGGTCGACAACGGTCATGCGACCGTGACTGCGACCAAAGGCGGCGAAGAACTGAAATTCGATGCCGACAAGGTGCTCGTCTCAGTCGGACGCCGCCCATTCTCGGACGGCTTGGGCGCAGAAAAGGTCGGGGTCGAGTTCGACGAAAAGAGGCGGATCAAAGTGGACAAACATTTCCGCACAAATATGGAAGGCATTTACGCTATCGGCGATGTGATCGCCGGGCCAATGCTGGCGCACAAAGCCGAAGACGAAGGAATTGCCTGCATAGAAATCATCGCCCGCAAAGCTGGCCACGTGAACTACGAAGCCATCGCCGGGATCATTTACACCAATCCCGAGCTAGCAGGCGTCGGTCTCACCGAAGACCAGGCCAAAGAGCAGAGGATCGATGTGCGCATCGGCAAATTTCCCTTTCGCGCTAACAGCCGCGCGCTTTGCAGTGATGACGTGGAAGGAATGGTGAAGTTTGTTGCCGACGCAAAAACCGATCGCATTCTCGGTGCCCACATCTTGCACCACCTCGCTTCGGAATTAATCGCCGAAGCCGTTTCCGTAATTGAATTCGGCGGCAGCTCCGAAGACATCGGGCGCACCTGTCATTCTCACCCCACGCTGAGCGAAGCAGTTAGAGAAGCCGCACTGAACGTAGAGAAGCGCGCGCTGCACATCATGAATCGCTGATTGTTGTAGTGGCGTCTGGGTCAAACGTCGACGTGAGTGACACAAACACCTCTACGACGGCCTGGACGTGCTAACTTCGCGGTTGTGGAAAGCACCCCTGCCATTCTATTGCGCAAACGCAAATTCAGCGAGACCAGCTTGATCGTCTCGTGGTGCACGGAATCATTTGGCTGCATTCATACCGTCGCAAAAGGTGCGCGTCGTCAGAAAAGCCCGTTTGCCGGAAAGCTGGATTTATTTTTTGAAGCTGAAATTTCTGTCGTGCGCAGCCGAAAATCGGATCTGCATACGCTCACAGAAGTGGTGGTAAAGAATCCGTTCGCTGGGATTCGCAGCAACTATCTGCGCATGCAGACAGCAGCTTATTTTGTTGAGCTCATTGAGATTTGCACCGAGCGCGATCATCGCGAGCCGGAATTGTTTGCGCTGTTGCGCCGGGCGTTCGGTTATCTGGATTCCAACGATTCGACGGCGCGCGCGGTCGCGCATTTCGAGACTGAGCTGGCGCGCATTGCCGGCGTGCACGATATGAAAAGCCTCAAAGCCGACCCGGCCTTTGCGCTGGGAAATCTGTTCGGTCGACTGCCGCTCTCCCGCACGCCGCTCTTGAAAACACTCGCGGCAGAGACGAAAAACAGTTCGAAATGAGATTGCGCAGTCTGGTCGCTACGTTCGCAATCGCCGCGTTGAGTCCCGCAGCATCGGCGAACGAGACTTACAAGTTCGATCCATCGGGGTCTACGATTGGTTTCAGTGTGCATCAATTCCTCGGTACCACCCATGGGAAATTCACGAAGTTCAACGGCAAGATCGAAATCGATCGCGAGCGTCCTGAAAATTCCTCGGTCACGGCGCAGATCGACGTGCGCAGTATCGACACACGCATCAACAAGCGAGACGATCACTTGCGCAGCGCGGAGTTTTTTAACGTGGAGAAATTTCCCCAGATCACCTTCAAGAGCCGCACCGTCAAACGGACCGGCCCGCAAAGTGGCGATATTCTCGGCGACCTCACGATGCACGGCGTGACCAGGCCGACCACGCTTCACGTGAAACTGCTGACACCGATGAGTGACACGGGCCGGACGCGCTGGTCGGTGACTACCGACCCAGTCATGCGCCGCGACTTCAATTTGATGTTCGCTCCGGCTGCTGAGACCGTATCCGGCATCAGCCAAACGGTTGCGATCAACATCGAGATCGAGGCGAAGCGCGCAGAGTGAATGCTGTGTGTGCCGGCGCGCTGTTAGCATTGTCATTCTGAGCGGAGCGAAGAATCTCTGATTACTTTTAACCCAATTACGCTCACAGAAAAAACAGAGATGTTTCGCTTCGCTCAACATGACACAGTAAGTTAATGGAAATCATTCCCCTCGGAGATTCCGCGCTGATTGTGCGCGTGCGCGACCAATGCGAAGACGCGCCCGAGGAAACGCTGGACGAGGTGCTGCGGACGCTTCAACAGCTTCGGAATGCTGCAATCCCCGGCGTCATCGAGGTTGCGCCTGCTTACACGACCGTCGCACTTTTCTTCGATCCAGTCGCCGTCGCCAAAGCGAGAGAAACGCCGGGTGACGTGTTCGATTGGTTGGCAGAAAAAATTCGCAGCGCGATTGCTTCTGGTTCGGCCTTCCATCGCCGCCGAAGCGCTGCTGCTCCGCGGTTGATTGAAATCCCCGTCTGTTACGATGCGGAATTTGGCCTCGACCTCGATCGCGTGGGTGAACATACAAAACTTTCCGCGGGCGAAGTGGTCGATCTCCACAGCACAGCCGAATACCGAGTGGCCTGCATTGGGTTCGTTCCGGGCTTTCCGTTTCTGACCGGTCTGCCAAAGACATTGGCGACGCCGCGTCGGGCCACGCCGCGCAAGGAAATTCCTCCAGGTTCGGTAGGCATCGGCGGCGCGCAAACGGGAATTTATCCGTTGCGTTCGCCCGGAGGCTGGAACCTGATTGGCCAGACACCGTTGAAACTTTTTGATCCAACAAAAAATCCGCCTGCGCTTTTGTGCGCGGGGGATCGCGTACGTTTTCGCGCAATCACGCGCGAAGTGTTTGAAGCATCAAAGCAAGGAAGATGATTATAACGCGGGCGGGATTTCTTACCTCGGTGCAGGATCTTGGCCGTACCGGCTATCGCCAGTTCGGCGTCTCATCAGGCGGCGCGCTCGATTCATTTGCATTGCGTGTGGCGAATCTGCTTGTCGGCAACGATGAAAACGCGGCTGGACTCGAAATTACGCTCGGCGGTTTGCGATTGCGCTTTGACGAAGAGCAAATCGTCGCCTGGTGCGGAGGCGAAGTCGATGTGCACCTTGGATCGATGGCGTTGCCGGCGGGCCACGCGGCTATCCTGCCTGCCGGTAAAGAATTGAAATTCAGCCAGCCTCAAACTGGTTGCCGATGCTGGCTGGCTGTCTCGGGCGGAATCGATGTGCCACTCGTGCTCGGCAGTCGCTCCACAGATTTGCGTGCGCAGTTCGGCGGATTTGAAGGGCGCACATTGCGAGATGGAGATGAGTTAGTCTTAGGGAAATTTCGGCGCCCCCCCGCCTTCGCTAAAGCTACGGTGGACAAGCAGACCGCTGCTACAAAAAGTATTTCCTCGTGGACCGCGCCGCATGATTGGGTAAGTCCAGCAAAGCGCAATCCGATTTTGCGCTTCGTTCGCGGTTGCGATTTGGACCACTTCAACGCTTCAACGCTTCAACGTTTCACGAGTGAAACGTTCGCTGTCTCGCTCGATTCTGATCGTATGGGCGTGCGTTTCGATAGTCCAGAATTGAAACGGCAGGGCAATGTCGATCTTACCTCTGAAGCGGTCGCACCGGGTACGATCCAGATTCCACCAAGTGGAAAACCGATTTTACTTTTGGGAGATTGCCAAACCATCGGTGGTTATCCGAAAATAGCGCACGTGATTACTGTCGATCTGGGTATTGCGGCACAACTTCGCGCCGGCGATCAGGTTCGCTTTTCCGAAGTCTCGCTCACGGATGGGCACCGGCTCTTGGTGGAGCGCGAGCAGCAATTAGAACTTTTTCGCATCGGCCTGAGCTTGCACACATCATGAAATTGCAAGTCGATCTCAACGCCGATCTCGGCGAAGGCGCGGGACACGATGCTGAGCTGTTCGAGCTCATTAGCTCGGCGAACATCGCAACCGGTTTTCACGCCGGCGATTCCGATACGATGCACGCCGCAGTTTGTGCGGCGAAGGAGCACAGCGTCGCTGTCGGAGCGCATCCAAGTTTTTTCGATCGCGAAAATTTTGGACGCAAGGAACTGAAGGTAAGTAACGAAGAAGTATTCGACGCCGTGGCTTATCAGCTCGGAATTTTTCAAGCGGTCGCCTCCGCCGTCGGCATGCGACCGAATCACGTGAAACCGCACGGCGCTCTCTACAACATGGCGGTGCGCGACAAGAAACTGGCTGATGCGATCGCGCGGGCAATCACATCAGTCGATCCGAAGTTAATTCTGTTCGCGCCGGACAACACCGAGCTTGCCCGCGCCGGCGAGGCGCATGGTTTGCAAATCGCGCGCGAAGTTTTTGGCGATCGTAATTACTTGAATGACGGATGGCTGGTTCCACGCACGCGGCCCGATGCTTTGCTTCGCGATCCAAAAGAAGCTGCGGAGCAGTGGAGTTCGCCCGTGAATTGCGGGCGCAACTCGAACACGAAGGCGTCAGAATCAGCGCGCCGCGAAGTGCAACGTAAGGTGATTTTTTGCACGAAGTGCTTTCGGAGTGCGGGGCGTCCTCGCACCGCTTTCGCACTTTCCCGCGTCTACGATCAAAAGCGACGCGAGGACGCGTACGCACTCCAAAGGCTTCGCCAAAAAACTTCTACATTAAGCACTAGGACCAAAGCGGCGGTTCCGTTATGAGCGATAAGATCGACAATCAGCGCGAGAAGACGAGCCTCGTTCGCGCGCTCGGACCGATCGACGCGACGATGATCGTTATAGGCTCGATGATCGGGTCGGGCATCTTTATTACCTCAGCGGAATCGTCGCGATTGAGTGGCGCACCCGGGTGGCTGCTGCTTGCATGGGCTGTTGCCGGTTTGCTGACCATCACCGGCGCGCTCTGTTGTTCGGAGCTGGCGACGATGATGCCGCGCGCAGGCGGCGTTTATGTTTTTTTGCGCGAAGCATACGGGA
>WNGR01009242.1_pt1 | contig 14196 bp, 9 predicted proteins | sample 5407581 | NCBI WGS metagenome assembly WNGR01 (sample SAMN13153383, study PRJNA577476) | soil metagenome | isolation source: 80 cm soil or saprolite under Garry oak tree replicate 2 | place: USA:California | collected 2016-06-15
CAGAGCACACTTACAGAGGCTATTGAGAGATCAATTTCTCCGAGCAGCAGTACGAGAGTGACACCCAGTCCAAGTGAGCCAATAGTGGCAATCTCCTGCATCAGCTCTGAAAAGTTACGAGGCGAGAGAAAAATTCCACTCGTTGCGATCGCGAAGAAAATCACAATCACAATAAGTGTGATCAATACAGGAATAAAGCCGAGGTCCACTCGTAGCAATTGTCTCATTGTCTGGCGAGGAAGATATGATGGCACCTCTACGGAACCAGCCGAAAGGGGCTGCTCGCTCTGAGTAGTTGAGCTACCAGAAGTATCTTCGTTAAGAATCTCACTCATTGTTCGTAACCCCTTCCGACACTCCATTACCGTTAGTAGTCGCTGACCTCAATTGGCCAAACTCTGCTCCAGTAATGGCAGACACCACTCGTTCGGGCGTTGTAGTTTTGACATCAAATGTGGCAACTCTTCTACCTAGTCGCAGCACAATGACGCGGTCGACCACCTCAAAGACATCTGCGAGGTTATGGGAAATAACCACCACGGCCAGACCTTGATCGCGCAGTCGCAGAATCAGGTTGAGTACCTGGCGCGTCTGCGCTACACCGAGCGCAGCCGTCGGTTCGTCGAGCAAGACTACCCGGGCATTGCGTAAAATAGCTTTAGCCACGGCAATCGCCTGGCGCTGACCGCCAGAAAGCGAGGCCACGAGGGAACGTACCGAGGGAATTTTTACGTCAAGCGTGCGCAGCACCCCTAACCCACGCAGTTCCATGTCATTCTCTCTTAAAGAGCGTGCCGGAGTATGTTCCTCGCGACCCAAAAAGAGATTGGCAACAACATCGAGGTTATCACAAAGTGCGAGGTCCTGGTAGACGGTCTCGATACCCAGGCGGGTAGCAACCTGAGGACTGGCGATCTTGACTGGCTGGCCCTCGACGAAGATCTCACCTGAGTCAGCCGGTCCGACACCTGCAATCGTTTTGATCAGGGTTGATTTACCGGCACCATTGTCACCAACCAGCCCAACAACTTCCCCCGGATAGACCTCAAAATCAACGTCTGTAAGCGCTCGTACTGCGCCAAAGGATTTGTTGATGCCGCGCATGAGGAGTCGTGGTTCACCTCTTGCTGGCTGCTCCGGTACCGGAGACGTCATATCACCGGCCGAAGGAGTAATACTATCGGCCATAGGCCCTCCATTCAAGTTGCAAATCGGTAGTACTTCATCAAAAGGCGGTAATCAACCTAGATTATACCACCTCGGATTAAAAAATTGGTAGTAACCTGGTTACCTGTCCGTGGGGATCGGTAACCAGGCGAACCATTTAACTAACCTATGGGCAGATGCCGTTAGAATTTGTACCCGCAGGAAGACCCGAACAAATTTCAGATTTGGTCACGAAACCATCAGCAATAACCGTTGAAGCAATATTAGTCTTGTCAACGGACACCGGAGTTTCAAGGACTGAAGGAACGTTACCTCCGTCCATGGTCTTCGTAGTAGAGCCACTGGTCAATGAAGAGGTGTCTGTCCCGTTGCTTATGGCGGCAACGAGCTGGGCAGTAGCCGTAGCCTCTTTGGTGATGGCCTTGTAGACGGTCATTCCCTGGTCGCCGGTGAGAATGTTCTGAATACCTGTAACCGTCGCATCCTGGCCAGTGACAAGCACTTTCCCATTCAGGTGCTGTGATTTGAGCGCGGCAATCACCGCGTTTGCCATACCATCGTTGGCAACATAGGCAATCTGAATGTTATTCTGGTGCGCGGTCAGGGCTCCTTGCATCTCATTTTGTGCAGTGGGATTGTCCCAATTAGGAGTGTACTCGTCCACGAGCTTATTGAGTTGACCACCGCTAATAAGTGGCTGGAGTTTGTTCAACGCTCCCTGCCTGAAAAGGATGGCGTTGTTGTCGGTCTGCGCACCATTAATCATTACAAGATTGTGATTGCTGCCTTTGAGGTAGCTCTTGTAGTGATCAACAATGTACTGGCCTTGCAGTTCGCCAACCCTCACGTTGTCAAAGGAGACGTAGAAGGCAGTGTCCTTGGACTGAATGAGGCGATCATAGGCAATCACCGGCACGCCCTGCTGCTTGGCCTTGGTCACGATAGCGGCCGCCGTCTGGCCATTGACAGGTGCAAGCACCAGGATACAATCACCTTTCGTCAGATCTGCATTGGCCTGGTTCTGCTGCTCAGTAGCGCTCCCTTCGGCATTGTTGTAGTCAACAGTGGCTCCGGATAGAGCATTCTTGATACCTTGTGTCAGCAGTGGTCTGTCCTTGCTATCCCAGCGGGCCGAGGTAGCAGTCTCTGGCAGCAGTACACCCACCTTTTTGCAGCCTTTACCGTTGTTACCGCTGCTGGCTGGAGTACCACTGCTGCTCCCAGTGTTGGCGCTGCCGCAAGCCGTGGCCAGCAAGGCAAGCAACACCATGCTTGCCAGAATGGCAAATGTCTTGCGCTTTCGATCAAATAGTTTCATCATAAACGTGTCCTTTCGCTCTGTGCAAATTTAAAGCCAGAAATTTACGACTCAGAAGTATACACTTCTTGAGAACCGGACTATCCAAAAATTCCAACCTTTAAGAAGGTACCTGATTTACAATTGGCTTTATCGCCTCCTTCCTGGCATAAGTCGCCTCCTCATGTATGCTACCCAACCCTGACGGGAGTCTGCACTTGTGCCGCCTCCAGTTGGGTAGCTTCTTCTTCCCGCGCTACAAGGATGCGTTCCCAGGATTTGAAAAACGGATAGTAGATCAGGGCAGAGACAGCGAGGTCAAAGAACTGGAGCAAACTTCCCCTGAAGTCGCCTCCAGTTGCAAAGAAACCGCTGATGCCAATGGGAACGGTAAAAGGCTGTATAATAATTGGTACATGCACTAGCCCAACGAAGAACACGAAATAGTTAATCGTGACGATGGTTACCGGTACAAGTACAAAGGGAATCATCATCAATGGATTGAGCGCCATAGGGACGCCAAACGTCACTGGCTCATTGATGTTGAAGACCGCGGGCCCAAACGCGACCTTACCGACTGTGCGCAACTGTGCTGAACGTGACCGCAGCATATAGATCACCAACGGCCAGGTCGCCCCTGAGCCACCCAGATGAGCAAAAATATGGAAAAAAGGTTCAGTGACGATGCCATGCCCACCAGTAGCGGCATTATTCGCCAGCGTAGCAAACCAGAATGGGGCTGCAATGGCCGTAACAACATTCATGCCATGAATACCTACCGACCAGAGCAACATCATCAGCACGATTTCAAGCAGTGCTGCCGGATAACTATCCTGTACCACTACCAGCGGTTCAAACACGCGCATAAGTAAGATGGGCAAGGTTAGTTGAACAGATTTGCCATTTACTATTATTGTATAGGAACTGATAAACCATTCAGCCCCCCATACGAGCGTCAGCAGTAAAAGCGTTGGTACAAGGGCCTCAAATGCCCGTGTCACATTCTTTGGCACACTTTTGGGCAGGCGAATGGTGAAGCGCGATCCACGGAACCAGTACATGACCTCCGTGGTCAAAATACCAATTATGATGCCAACCAGCAATCCTTGCCCACCCAGGTACGGCAAGATATCACCGAGTTTCAGCGTTGTCAGGTCAGTCACAGGCATACTGGCCACCAGAAAGAGTACCATTGCCAGTATGCCGGGCTGCACCGGCTCCGTCCGCCGGTACTGCGCCAGGCTGTAGGCTACACCAAAGGTGAGGAAAAGCGCCATCAGTCCAAACGAGAGCTGATATGGTACCAGGATATAGGAGCTATAATTTTTAACCAGTTCAGCCAGCGCCGGGATAGGCGGATTCGCTATTATGAGAAATACACTTCCCGCGATAATCAATGGCAGCGTAAAAATAATGAAGGCATCGCGCACAGCCTGCAAATAGACGCTACTAGCGAGTGCGCCTAGAGGAGGAACGAGATAGCGTTCAAACAAGTCACTACTGCGCTCGATCATGCTGCTCACGTTGCTGTTTTTCCCTCACTAGGTAACAGACTCAGCACCTGCCCCAATACCGCCTGCCCGTTCATGGTGGCATAATGAAATGGCTCAATCAATGCTACAGGCTTGCCCGCCGATGCCGCCAATTTCTCAATGCTCTTGCGTAAATGGCGAATCTGTGGCGCGATGAGCACGATGTCACAGGCGTCAACCCTCTCTGCATATTCGCCAGCACTCAAGGCTTCAACGCTTAGCTCACAGCCACGCTCTTGCGCTGCTGCGAGCATACTATCTACCAATAAGCTTGTAGACATCCCCCAACTGCATACAATCAATACCCGTATCATGCTGACTCCCCCCGAGTTTTGAGCTTTAAACCTGTAGCAACACGGGCGACCGCAAGGGTACAACTAGCTCTTCTCCACTCCAAGCCCTACAGTGTCATTTTCTCATTCACGGGTACACGCTTCTATTACTGCAAGAAACGTGCCAAAATGTGTGTAGCACACTTGACACACTAGAAGCTTGTGGCTATAAAAATATCTACTTGTCTGAGGATACCAACTATATTATAGGCTTCCTCATCGGGAAGTGGACGAGCTATTTGTGTGCTCAAGACCTGCAGCGCACGACGACAGATACTGAGTTCACGCGGAAACTGCTGCTCTACCTGCGTACGCACCATCTCGCTGACAAGCATACCTTTAGGCTGTATGCCACGTTCCAGGATACAGGCCAGGTGAAGCATCAGCCCGGCCAGAACTTCAATTTCAAATGTCTCTCCTACCTCAACCTCAATCAGTTCGATCATGTGATCGATCAACGGCATGGCTCGCACCGGGTTGAGAAACAAGAGTCGCTGGCTGAGCGTATGAGAAATCTCACGCACCAGTTCGGTACGCTGTGTCAGTTTGGGGACGGAAGCGGAGCCGGGCAAAGATGGCTCAGCATAGGCAGATAAGGAAAGTGAGTCCGGTTGCAGCAGGGCAGGATCAATGAGTGTTCCACCCAGGAGGGTGCGCAGGCGTGCAATACCGTCACCAAAGAGAAAATCGGTGAGGGCAATAAAAGGATAACTTTTCAGGTGCGGATTAATTGTACCAACAATTGCCACCACATGTCGATTTCCCACCAGGCGCTGGACATCAGCTTCTGTCTTACCAGACAGGTTGATATCCATGCAAATGATCTCTACCCCCTGCTGGCGCAGACCTGGAAGATGCTCTTCGATCAACTCCGCGATCTTTGCCGCGCTGCCAAATCCCGTTAAACATATTGAAAGAATAACCCGAGAAGCCTGGGAAGAAGGAAAACGGGTATCCTTCTCACTATACGCATCCTGGGTCAAGGCTAGTGTACCCGGCGTACCTGTTTTGCCAGGCTCATCTACCGTGCGGAAAAGCGTCAGGCTCGCCGCCAGTTGATCTAATGTCACATGCTCAGAACGCTGCGCCCTACGCACAGCTTCAACTACCAATGGCGCGCTGACTCCTGATACCGTGCGCACCTGTATACTCGCCTGGCGCATCACCAGTTCACCCAAAGAGAGCAACGAGGCAAAATCCACTAAAAGGAGCACTCCAGCACCTTGATCTGCTGTGCACACCCAGTGTGCTACTTGACCAAGCAGCTGCTCTGGAGATTGTTCCAGGGTAAGTTCCACCCAGCGTACAGTATTTCCGCCTACCAACGTATTTGCCAGTTCCGCAAGACCAGCCGCAATGCCACGCCCATGGGCCGCTACCACTATACCCACCGTTGACTGCTCAGTGCTCAGCAGGGCATCGGCATTAGCCAGCAATACCGCCAATACATCCGTTTCACTTTCCGGCAGAGACACACCTAAGGCCGAACGAAACTGTAACAAAGCGGCACGCGCTATCTCGTATTCAATGGAATAGGTGAAGCGGACAGAGCGTATCACGGGTTCAACAACTTGCCGGTTCTGCGCTAGGCGCTCCAATGTACTTGTCAGGTGCATGGCAAGCACCAGCGCCAATTTTTCGGGGAAGGTACGCCCCAATTGCTCTTCAGCAAACTGCACAATGTGACGGCTCACTACCGCAACGCGTTCATCAACGAGTCTCGACGCTGACCCCTGTCTTTCCTGGGAAACCTCGTCGGCAAAACGCTGAAAATAGTGCTGGATATCGAGATGGAGAAGCCTGCTAATTTCATTTTCCGGCAAACCGCTCCCGCGCAGCATACTCAAATCGCTACTTATTGTATCGTAGAGGTCCTGAGCTGACTCAGGCAAATTGCCCAGGCTCAAGCCGGTGGGGGTAAAAATATGCGTTGCCTCCAACAAGTGCGCTACAGGCTCCAGGGCACGGTTGAGTTCAGAGGTACGCAGCAGGCCATGTCGCACATGATCTGGCAAAACTCCCAGGTGCACATTCAGTTCTGCCAGGTTATGCGTACGATACTCGAGATACGCCCGAGCACAGGCCAGTTGCACATCAGTACGCAGTTGGCCAATATTACCAGGACACTCATAGAGCAATAGTGCACATAATACCTGCGGCGCAACATGGATATTCGCCCCAATACCGCTACACTCGGTCGTAAAAAAGGCGCGCAGCAGTTCATAGCGCTCCATCATCGTGCGCTCATGCAGGCCGGGCAGGGTAATCGTCATTGGAATACGCCGGTGGAACGTAGGCAACAAGGCGGTATCAGGGTTTTCAGTCGTTGCGGCCAGCAGGAGAAGCGAGGACTGCCGCTCCTTGACATCGCCCAAACGCCGGAAATGCTCGCGGTCCATCAGGTAAAACAACATCTCCTGGCCTTCGGGTGGCAAGCGATGTACTTCATCGAGAAAAAGGATACCGCGATGGGCTTGCTCTACCAGACCTTCACGGTCACGATCTGCCCCTGTATAAGCACCTCGCACAACACCAAAGAGCTGGGCCATCAACAGCTGTGGGTTCCCTGCATAATCGGCGCAGTTGAAGCTGACGAAGGGCGCATCAGCAGGCAATGCGTTAAGTTCTAGCGCAAAGGCGTGCATCAAGCGAGCAAAGGTGGTTTTGCCTACACCACTCGGCCCGCAGAGCAATGTATGCAGCCCCCGGGGAGGGTAAAGCATAGCTGCTTTCGCCTGCTGAACGGCAACCTTCAGACCCTCGCCGCTGCCGATCAACGTTTCAAAACTGGTGACAACTGCCCGCCCATGTACAGAAGCAACGACAGCAGGCGGTTTGCCAGGCTCCTGGGTCACCTGTAAAGGCAGAGAAGCTTGAGGCTTGTTCTCCCGGTAGCGAAGTCCATCAGCAGGCGACAGTATCGCCTGCTGGGATGCTGGCCAGTTGGGATGCCATTTTCCGTTGCCCCCACTTACCCGTAATGGCTCTGTTGAGGGAGTTTTGACAACAAAAAGCACCGGACGTCCGGCAATACGCTCGATCTTCCCTTCCTGGGCCAGTAAATTGAGATCGCGGCTAGCATTGGTCCGATCTACACCAGCAACATCTGCTACATCTTCAGCGCTGAAGCCAGAATGACGACGCATCGCACCACTTTGTGCTGGTCGCTGTGCACACAACGATCGTAATGCTTCAAGTATCCGATCCTTGCGGAGCACGGAACGACTCCTTACTAGGCAGGCCATGCGAGGAACACAAGGCTTATAAGGCTACTTGCCTGCCAGTGGAAACATACTGATCTATAAGGGGCAAGAAAATATTATTGATCGTCTTTGTCGCTAATCTCCAGCTCCCTTTTAAAATTCCTTATTATTACTATTACGCTCATAAAGCAGTGCAATTTCACATTATTAAGTATCTTCCTTTTGTTTTGCTAACTGGTAACCATTCAGGCTCCCTCGCCGCCTGCGGTTGCACAGCTCACAATCAACAAAAAACATATGCGAACTGCCGTAGGGAGTGAGGACTCAGGAGGGGAAAATGCAAGAATACAAATATGAAAGCACACCTCTGACTGACTTCTGGTATAGTCGAAGGCATGCTTCAAGTTCGACGTCTATTTATGATCAGGTCTGTTTAATTGAGCCTCCAGCGGATAGAAGCTGCATTGCGCAGGAGTCGATGGACAATGTTACGTCGCAGGCGATAGACTTCCCGCACCTCGCTAAACTCCTGCGGACAGAAGCAGACTATTTCTCTGGGCTTGAGACCGCAGTGATAGAGCAAATAGGCCACGCGCTGTTCCTGCACGTCAGGCAGCAGGCCGCGGATGGCTTCCCACGCCTCGCCTGCCTCGTAGGAATCTTCCACCAACGGTTCTCCTGCTTCACCTGGCTCTGGCAAGGGTACCTCTTTTGGTCGTGAGTAGGCCCGCAGAGTATCGAGAATAGCGCCATTCAGACAGGCACGCAGGTACCGCAAGGCCGCAGCCAGGGTGTCAAATTCCAACTTATCATGGCAAGCGGTTGCTAGCCAGAAACGTTCAAAAGCCTGGGCCATATAATTCTCTTCGCTATCGAAGCAATTCGCCGCCTCTCTGCTGGGATGACGATGTATCCAGCCACGCAGAATCCCGCTGAAGCACCGCTGCAAGCAATCCCAGGCACGCTGGTCTCCCTGCAATGTAGCGCGACGTAAAATTTCTAAGCAATACCGATCATTGTATGCACTTCCACGCCAGAAATTGTTGATCTCCCTCATACTGTGCTCTTCCAGTACAGATAAGCTCATAGCAGCGGGTTCTAGATGTTCGGAAAGTGAGAGGTTATCCAGGCATGTAATAGCAAGTTTTTCTGTCCAGTCAATATCGGGTTTGTAGATCGTATTATTCATCAGTGCCGATTCTCCTTGAGTGCTCATTCTCCTCGCAGATGGTCAGGGATTCCCGCTCTAGAAACCGGAATCGCTACTTAAAGTCTACAGTGCTGGACACAAAAATACATCGATACAAAGAGGTAATTTCTGCGGCTATCAAGAGCAACGAGGAGCGATCTTCAAGAAGGCATATAGTTCTAAAGAACTAGACAAGCTTATGCTCAATGGCATAGCGCGTCGCGGCACTGCGCGAGGCAATATCCAGCTTGCTATAAATCGAGCGCACATGGGCTTTAACGGTCAGCAGGCTAATAACGAGCCGCTCAGCGATCTGGGCATTGGTTAGCCCCATGGCCAGTAAGCGCAGCACCTCGACCTCACGTCCCGTCAGTCCAGCCGGAGAGTTCGGAAGAGACGTCACAGTGGAAGCCGGATGCGCCAGCTTAGACGAGGTATCCGCACGAGATGCCCCAACAGTCTCGACGGCTCGTTCCTGGGCTGCGCTATCGGGACTCAGAAGAGATACCTCCGCAGGAGTCATTGTACGTCCCTCAGCCCACGCTGTCGCAAATACCTCCTCACCAAGCTGACTGCGTACTTTTGCTATCCCCCACTCATTAATGGCGCGCTCGAAAGACCGCAGAGGCACACTAATGGCCTCGCGCAGAGCTTCTGCCGTCCCCCAGAGCCGTGCAGCCCATAAAGGGCTCGCAAGGGATTCCTCAGTAGAAGTCTGTGCCGTGGTTATCGCTAATCCCTCCAGGCAGGCCGCAATAAACCACCTGTCGTCCAACTCAATCATGATTGCCAGACTATTCTCGTAGCGGGCACGCGCGGCGGCATAATCGCCCTGGCTCAGAGAAAACCACCCGAAGGTCAGGGATGTGTACGCAATACCCTGCCGATTCCCTAAGGCTTTGTGTATGGCCAGGCTCTCCTCTATCAAAGGACAGGCTGCTGACCCCTCTCCTTGTAGGAGGGACACAAAGCCGAGGAGATTAAGCGAGTAGGCAAGGCCGCGTTGATCTCCCAACTCCCTGGATATGGCCAGACTTTCCTCCACCATTGAGCGTGCGGCGGCAGTATCAGTTTGATCAACCCGAAAAGAGGCCGCAAGCGCCGAGAAGTAAAGCGTGTCGCCAAGGTTCCACTTGTCACCCAGTTCTCTGAAAAGCACCAGGCTCTCTTCAAACATAGCGGATGCCGCTGCGTAGTCGCCTGCCACCATGGCTACAAATGCCAGTCCATTTATCGAGGAAGCGATACCTCGGCGATTTCCCAGTTTTCGGAACAGCTCCAGGCTCTCCTGGCACAATACCTTCGCATGACCATAGTCGCCCTGTGTGTAAGCCATTACCCCCGCTCCATTGAGTGCCTTCGCCTGCACCTGCATTGATACCATTTCCAGATTGCTGCCAGACAGTATACCTTCCAACCATTGGCGACCTTCGCTCAAATGGCCGCGCATTACCCAGAACTGGCACAATGCCCCACTAAGCCGCAAGGCCATCTCGACTTCTTCCCTCTCCACCAGCCAACGGAGAGCCGTTCGCAGGTTATCATGCTCGCGTTCCAATTGCTCCAGCCATATGACTTGTTGCGCGCTCCTGAGCTTTTGTTCCGTCTCCTCCGCCAGCTTCAGATAATAATTAGCGTGAGCAAGCGCCTTGTTGCTTCTGCTTCCCCGGCCTCTTCACTTGCCGCCAGGCACTCCAGCCCATACTCGCGGATCGTCTCGAGCATCACGAGGCGAGGTTCGCCATTCACATCTTCTACCTGCTGGAGCAGATTCTTGTCAATCAGGGATGCCACTCCCTCCAACACGTTTGTCGCTACATCGCTCAAAGTCTTGCACACCTCCTCCACCGCTGCCAGCGTGCACCCTCCAACGAAGACGGAGAGTCGCCTGAACAGCCTCTGTTCATTGGTACTCAGCAGGTCATAGCTCCACTTTATCGCGTTGCGTAAGGTCTGTTGGCGCTCCGGCACATCCCGCGCTCCCTCTGTCAACACCTGGAGCCGGCTTCCCAGTCGTGCCAGCAGTGCCTGGGGTGGCAGCAGCTTGATGCGAGTGGCCGCCAGCTCTATCGCCAGAGGCAGCCCATCCAGTCGAGCACAGATCTCAGCAATAGCATGCGCATTCGCGGTGGTCAGCTGGAAGTCAGGTTTGAGAGCCAGGGCTCGCTCAACGAAGAGGGCTACCGACGAATACTGCGACAGGACTTCAATAGCGGGAAGATGCTTCGGATCAGGTAGTGACAGTGGTGGCACCGGAAACTCACGTTCGCCACGCACTCGCAAGCTCGTCCGGCTGGTTACCAACACCTTCAGGTCAGGGCAGGTTACCAGCAGTTCCGTGACCACAGGTGCTGCGGCCACGACTTGCTCGAAGTTATCAAGCAGCAGCAGGAGTTGCTGCTCACGGAGATAGGCTTTCAGGAGTTCCAGCAGCGATCGATCTCCGGTCTCGCCAAGTCCGAAAGTGCGGGCAATGCTCGGAACAACCAGGTCAGGGCCGCTAATGGGTGCCAGAGGTACAAAGCAGATGCCATCGACAAACGCATCCACCAGCTCCGTAGCTATTTGAACGCCCAGGCGGGTTTTGCCGACGCCACCGGGACCAAGCAGGGTAAGTAGACGCACCTCCGGACGCGAAAGGAGAGCGCAAGCAGCCGCCACCTGCTGCTCACGCCCAATTAGCGAAGTGAGTTGTACAGGCAGGTTATGAATGGAAGTTGACGTGGCCAGCTGCCCCGGAGGAAGAACGAACATTCTTCTCTGCATAGTCGCCATCTCCACAGTCCCTTCTTGATAGCTGAAGGTTGCGTGTGATTTTATGTAGATGTCGGGAACCCAATAATAATCAAACTTTGCTTCCTATTATATCGTATGAGTACACCGGATTGCTGAGGAAACCTCAATAATCACAAATCATGGCACAAGATGTCAAGAAGTATTCCGTATACTATCTACTGAACCGAATCTCAAACAATTGTAACTGCCCAGGACTTCTCGCCGCCGACGGCGACTCGCCAAACTATGTGTTGGTAGCGGTCTTTGCAGCCGATGGCTGCAAAGACCGCTACCAACACTAAAACACTTGCGAACTGCCGTAGGCAGTGAGGAATCCTCAATAGGCACAAAAGGAGTGTGAATCTTTTTTATTCTTCAAAGGTTGCTATTCGTGCGAAGACTCGATATCCAGCAGCGGCTGCTAAGCGCAAAGATGCAGTATTCTCGGCAAGGGCACTGTAGGGTGGAACAAGCCCTTCTTGCATGACTGCACGTGTCCACACGATGGTGGCAGCAAGCGCATAGCCTCTTCGACGAGCTTCTGGTAGAGTATCGATTCCCTGCTCACAGGCCTCCAAGGTACGGCGAGAGCTATGTGCCAGGCTCAGCAAACGTTCTGCGACGACTACACCAATGAGAGGACGTCTCTCTGGCCGAAAGTAGTCATCGAGAGAACTTGCCTGGAAGACCTCGACCAATGGTTGGTCCCGCGAGGTCAGAGGATGTGCTATGCTATGGGCAGTAGTTATGTCGAGTCGTGGAGATGCGCCAGGAGAAAAAGCAAGCTCGCGACTAATCCCTGACATGGAGGCAACGATCGGTGGGAAAGCGAGTGCTTCATTCACTTGTAGACGCAGAGCTTCACGTTCCATCGAAGTGACATCCGGTCTCCAGAGATGAACTCGGCCATCAGCTAGTTTGGCTGCACAGAGCTTCCAGGATGGCCAGGAGCTTTCTTGCAAAAGTTTAACATCATCCTGCTCGATGGGAGGAAGTCGTACGCCCCAAACCGCCTCAACATGCAAACGGAGCAATGCTCGATCTGTTGCTACCATGACAATCCTTTCTGCATGGTGGTGTGCTTTTCCGTTCCAAAGATCCATATACCCCAAGCTAGAGAGCGAGAGACGCTCCGCGCCAGGAATAGACAGGTGATCTCAATTACCCCCATTATCGAATATCAAGATGACAATATGATGACAGAAGTGACGAGGAAAGTTCATGCGGTTGTCATGTAGCTATACTATACTTTAGATAAGGATGTTTAGGAACAGTGGTGGAGCAAGCCTGGTACCGCTTCTGAGACATCAGACTCTTTGATGAACATGGTTTCCTGTACCGTTTTTCTGAAAGAAAGGGACCTAGATGCAAATATCTTCTCAAGACGCGCCCGTGGCTCGACGCTGGACGCAGACTCTCTACCTGGTGTTGGCCAGCCTGACCCTGCTGGGCATCTTTCTGCAGGGATTTCTGATCGGCGCTTTCCTATTTGGAGGGGCGATCTGGGGTAAGGATGCGCATTCCATCGTGGGGTTAGCGCTGCTGGTCCTGTCGCTGCTCCTGGCGCTGGTGGGGCTGTTGGCGCAAGTGCCCGGGAGGATGAAAGTGTGGGGGTTTCTGCTTTTTGTCCTCATGATTATTCAGTTTATTCTCCCCTCTACAAGCGGGAGTATTCCGCTGCTCGCCGCGCTGCACCCGGCCAATGCCATGCTATTGTTTGGCCTGAGTTTGTTCCTCATCTTTCGGATACGGCAGCTGATGCGAGCCAATGAGTGAAGTTGTGCAGCAGACAAACCTGGATAAGAAGAAGAGGCTTTTATTGAAAGCAGCAAAAAACTCTCAGCTCAAAGATTCACACAAATTTTTTTGTGTGAATCTTTGAACGAAGATTTCACGGCTTATGAAAAGCCTCTGCCTTCGTTTCCTGTGCTACAGGTTCAGAAGTAATAACTCCCAACCACCTGGCGACAAAAGGAACGGACGTACCCTGAAGCAGCACCGAGGCGAAGACTACGAAGAAGACCAGGTCGAAGAGAAGCGAGGCTCTGGGCAACCCAGCTAGGAGTGGAAATGTCGCTAACACAATCGGAACGGCTCCCCGCAATCCTACCCACGAGACGAAGAGCTTTTCCTGAAGGGACATCTTCACGGGGAGCAGGGTAATGAGGACGCTCACCGGGCGAGCAATGAAAATAGCAACCCCTGTAATGAGGAGTCCACTCACGAAGACAGCAGGAAGGTGTGAGGGAAAGACGAGCAATCCCAAGATCAAAAACATCGCAATTTGCATGAGCCAGGCTATCGTGAAAGCCGGTGAGCCGATTCACACGCTGGACAGAACTGTTGCCCAACAGGACTCCTACCAGATAAACCGCTAGAAACCCGCTGCCTCCAAGGGTGGCAGTGAGCCCATACGCCAACATAACGAGCGCGATGGTCAGCACTGGATAGAGTGCGGCCTCTTCCAACTTGAGGCGACCGATAAGATAAATCGCTCCCCAGCCAAGCAGCAGCCCAAAGATGGCTCCGATCCCCATTTGTTGCACAAACAGCAGGAGCACCGCAAACACAGACTCATGGGGGTTGGCGAGGAGGTTCGTGAGGCCAATGGTGAGAAAAACCGCCATTGGGTCATTACTGCCCGATTCTAGTTCGAGCAATGGAATGAGTTTTCCTGAGAGGTTGAGCTTCCTGGCTCCCA
>WNGR01040625.1_pt1 | contig 14195 bp, 13 predicted proteins | sample 5407581 | NCBI WGS metagenome assembly WNGR01 (sample SAMN13153383, study PRJNA577476) | soil metagenome | isolation source: 80 cm soil or saprolite under Garry oak tree replicate 2 | place: USA:California | collected 2016-06-15
GGGCAGGACGCTCGCCTCCCAGGCGGCGGCCGCAATCTCGAAGCCGGCGAGCTGCGCCACCACCTCGGCCACGCCCCGCGGCCCCTCCAGCCGGTGCTCCGCGTCCACGTGCTGCCAGCAGGCCAGGAAGCGGAGGAACTGGGACGCCGAGACGGGCTCGATCTCCCGGCGCAGGCGGTCGAGCGTGTAGCGGTGGATGCGGGCGAGGAGGCGCCGGTCGCACCAGGCTTCGCGGCCGGCGATGCGCGTGCGCAGAAGGGCGCCTTCCGTCTCCAGCGCGTGCAGCTCCTCATTGCGGTCGGCCAGGAGCGGATCGTCGGCCAGGACTGGGCCCAGAGCCTCCAGCCGCCCGCGCAGGACGGCCTTGGGATCGCGCGAGGCTTCGGCCGCGAACCAAAGGTCGCCCTCGCAGACGACGCGCCCCTGCCCGGCCAGGCCAGAGGTCCACTCCTGCCAGGGCCGCGCCTCCTCCGCCGTGACGTAACCCATCCAGAGCAGCGCCTCGTGGACCTCCTCGGCGTCGGCGGGCCGCGGCCAGGCTTCCTCGCGCACGCGCTCGATGGCCTCGGGGTCGAGCGCGCCCAGCTCGTCGGCCGTGCGGACGTCGAGGACGCGGCGGGCCGCCACCGCCTGGGTCCGGCGCTCCTCGAGGGGAGCGTCGTCGAGGAAGCTGTAGGGCTGTGCGCTGAGGATGCCGCGGGCGAAGGCCGAGGGCTCGGGGGTGTCGATCGCCCGCCGCTCGATGCTCCCGTCGCGGAGGCCACGCAACACCTCCAGGAAACCTGCGAGGTCCATGGCCTCGGTCAGGCAGTCCTCGACCGTCTGGCGCACGATGGGGTGGTCGGGCAGCTCGATCGGCCCGCCGGGCAGGGTCTCCGGGCAGGCCAGGACCTGCGGGAAGGCCGAGGCCAGCAGGTCGCCCGCCCGCATGCGCAGCAGCGGGGCCGGCACCTTCTTGCCGTTGCGCGAGCGCTCCAGCAGGAGCGAGCGCTGGGCGTTCCACCGCCAGCGCGTCTCGAAGAGCGGCGAGGCGAGCAGGGCCTGCACGAGCACGTCCTTGGCCGTGCTCGGGTGCAGGTAGTCGAAGACCTCCTCCAGGGCGAAGCTGTGCTGCGGCCCCAGCGAGAGCACGATCGCCTCCTCGTTGGCCGCGGCCTGCAGCTCGAAGCCGAAGCCCACGCAGAACCGCTTGCGCAGGGCCAGGCCCCAGGCCCGGTTGATGCGCGAGCCGAAGGGCGCGTGCACCACGAGCTGCATGCCGCCGCTCTCGTCGAAGAAGCGCTCGAGGATGACGCGCGAGGGCGTGGGCACGGCGCCGAGGGCCTGTCGGCCCGCCTCGACGTACTCCGCCACCTGCACGGACGCCCCCTGGGGCAGGGCTTCGCCGCACTCGGCCCGCAGCGTCTCCACGGCTTGCGGACCGGCCGCCGCGCAGGCTTCGCGCAGGGCCCCGATCTCCGCGGCCAGCTCGCGCGTGCGGCCCGGCCCCTCGCCCAGCCAGAAGGGCAGGCTGGGAGGCTGACCCTTGGCGTCGGCCACGCGCACCACGCCGGGCTCCACGCGAAGGATGCGCCACGAGGCGTTGCCGAGCTGGAAGATGTCGCCGCCGTTGGCCTCGACCGCCCAGTCCTCGTTGACCGTCCCCACCAGCGTCCCCTCGGGCTCGAGGCGTACCTGATAGTCGGCCGTGTCGGGGATGGCGCCTCCGGAGAGCAGTGCGAGCAGGCGCGCTCGGCGCGTGGCCCGTAGCCGCCCGTTGACGCCGTCGCGATGGAGGACGGCGCGGCGCCCCTGGGTGTGCAGGGCCACCACCTGGTCGAACTCCTCGCGGGCGAGGTCGCGGTAGGGCCAGGCCCGGCGGAAGGCCTCGAAGAGCGCCTGCTCGTCCCAGGTCTCGGCCACACAGGCGGCCACTGCCTGCTGGGCCAGGATGTCGAGCGGCCGGGGGGGCTGCGGCGTCCGGTCGAGCACCCCCTGGCGGATGCAGCGCAGGAGCGCGGCCGCCTCCACCAGCTCGTCCAGGGTGAGCGGGAAGAGCCGCCCCTTGGGCACCCGCTGCAGGGCGTGGCCGGAGCGGCCCACGCGCTGGAGGAAGGTGGCGACCTGTCGCGTGGCCCCGACCTGGACCACGAGGTCCACCGGACCGATGTCGATCCCGAGCTCGAGGGAAGCCGTGGCCACGAGGGCCCGGAGGGCGCCTGCCTTGAGCCGCTGCTCGGCGTCCAGGCGGCGCTCGCGGGCGAGGCTGCCGTGATGGCTGGTGACCGCGTCCTCGCCCAGCAGCTTCGTGAGCTGGGCCGCGATCCGCTCCGCCATCTTGCGGGTGTTGACGAAGACGAGCGTGGTGCGGTGCGCGCGCACCAGATCCGCGATGCGGGCGTAGATCTCCTCCCATTGCTCGTGCGAGCAGACGGTGCCGAGGGGCGAGGGCGGGACTTCCACCGCGAGGTCGAGGGCCCGGAAGGTTCCCGCGTCCACCAGGGCGCAATCGCGCTCCGCGCCAACCAGGAACCGCCCGACCTCGTCGAGCGGCTTCTGGGTGGCGGAGAGGCCGACGCGCTGGAAGGGCCGGCCCACCAGGGCCTCCAGCCGTTCGAGCGAGAGGGCCAGATGGGCGCCGCGCTTGTCGCGCACCAGGGCGTGGATCTCGTCCACGATCACGGTGCGCACCGTGGCCAGGATCCCGCGGCCGCCCTCGCTGGTGAGCAGGAGGTAGAGCGACTCGGGTGTCGTCACGAGGATGTGGGGCGGACGGCGTGTCATGGCCGCGCGCTCGGCGGACGGGGTGTCGCCCGTCCGCACGAGCACCCTGATCTCGGGCAGGAACGGATCGGTGGCGCGGATCTCCGCGAGCGGACCCTGCAGGTTCTTCTGGATGTCGTTGGAGAGGGCGCGCAGGGGAGAGACGTAGAGGACCTGCGTCTGGTCGGGAAGGTCGTGCCCCTGGCGGAGCAGCGCGTCGATGGCGGAGAGGAAGGCGGCCAGGGTCTTGCCCGAGCCGGTGGGGGCGGCGATCAGCGTGTGGCGGCCCTCGCGGATGAGCGGCCAGCCCTCGCGCTGGGGTGGCGTGGGCTCGCCCAGGCGCTCGGCGAACCAGCGACGCACGGCGGGATGGAAGGGAATCAGGGACTCCATGAACCCATCCTACCGGGCCTGGGGGCCGGGGGAGTACCTTTCTTGGCAGGGGAGGGGCCGGGGGTCCAAGGCGTTGATCACCGACCATCTCTCCCACTCGGAACCAGGATCCGCGTAAAGCATCGCACCTGCGGTGAAGGTGTGCAGGTGGGAATCGTCCATGATGATCGAGAACTTCCGGTAGGCGCGCGCCTCCCGCGTAGCCCTGCTCGTCGATCCGGGTCTCGCTCCGCTGGGGGGCGATCGTATCGACAACGCCGCGGGACCGCGCCAAAATCGGATGCACTGATGGCTGCGACTGGCTCTGCCGACGCCCGCCTCGGGCGGCGTCTCGTCCTCGACGAGATCTTCGATCTCTCCCTGTATCGCGCTCTCCGGGAAATAGCCACCGGAAGTCTCCGCGACGTGCTCGACGAGCTGATCCTCGTCGAGACGCGGCACGTCGCCTTCTGGCAGGAATTCTTCGGCCTGGAGCACGTGACGAGGCTCGACCCCGCCCGCCGGTTGAAGCTGGTGGCGATGCTCACGACGTGCCGGCTCTTCGGCTCGGCCGCCATCCACATCGTGCTGGAGGCCATCGAGGTTCATGGCGTGCGCAAGTACCTGCGCGTCTGGGACCGTTACAAGGACGGCGCCCTCGGCTCCGCGGTTCGCGAGATCCTCGACGACGAGTTCAAGCACGAGGACATGGTCGTCAGCGGAGCCGCGGAGCATCAGATCAACCCCGAGAAGGTGCGCAACGTCTTCCTCGGCCTCAACGACGGCCTGGTCGAGATCCTCGGCGCGGTCAGCGGTTTTTTCGCGGCCTTCCGCAGCGCGACGGCCGTGCTCGCCGCGGGCTTCACGGTCGCCGTCGCCGGCGCGATGTCCATGGCGGCCGGCGCCTACATCGGCGCCAGTTCGGAGGCGGAGGTGCGCGCGACGGAGGACGAGCGCCGGCGATTCCTGGGGGAGGCGGTGGGGAGTCGGGCGGCCGAGAGCCCGATGGCCGCGGCGCTGGTGGTGGGCGCCGGCTACTTCGCGGGGGCGGTGGTGCCCGTCCTGCCCGTGCTCTTCGGCGCGACCGGGTTGCTCCCCACCGTGGGGACGGCGGGCGCGATGATCGTCGCGGTCTCCGCGATCGTCGCCTTCATCTCCGGCATGGCCGTATGGCGCCGCATCGTCCTGAACCTGATCATCACCGGGATAGCCGTCGTCGTCACCTACGCCATCGGCCTGCTGGCAAAGGCGCTTTGGGGGATTGCCGTTTAGCGCAAATCTGGCGCCGCATCATCCAGGAGATCAACCCTGTTCTGTCGGGCTGGGGTAAACTACTTCCGAACGGGGAACGCGTCTCTCGAGTCCGCCTTCCCTCCGGGTGTCGCCTCGTCCTTCCTCAGCATCCACGCGGTGCGCATCTTCGTGCGCGACCTCGACCGGAGCCTCCGCTTCTACCTCGGCCAGCTCGGCTTCCGACTCGTGATCGACACCCGCCTCCAGTCCGGCGAGCGCTGGGTCGCGGTCTCCCCGCCCGACGGCACCGCCATCCTCGCCCTCGTCGCCCCCCAACCCCGGTCCCCCGAGCACCGGCTCATCGGCCGCGCCACCCATGTCGTCCTCATCACCGCCGACGTGGCCGGCCGGTTCCAGGAGTGGTCGCGGAAGGGCGTCCGTTTCATGAGCACTCCGCGGCTCCGGCGGATCAAGTACGTCCCGGCACCAGGCGCGGCCGCTTCGTCGCCGCGGCTGCTCGGCGAGAAGGCGCCCGTGTGGGGCGGCGTCTTCGCGCGCTTTCGCGACGTCGACGGGAATACCTTCTCCCTCGTCAGCTTCGACGAGGTCACCCATGCCGTGGAAGCCGAGCGCCGCGCCGCCGCCGACAAGCTGGAAGCCGAGCGCCGCGCCACCCACGAGCTCGAGATCGCCCGCCAGGTGCAGGCCGGGCTCTTCCCCCAGTCCAGGCCCGCCCTGGAGTCGCTCGACTACGCCGGCGCTTGCCTCCCCGCGCGCGCGGTGGGCGGCGACTATTACGACTTCCTGAGCCTGGGCCCCGACCGCCTGGGCCTCGTCATCGGGGACGTGATGGGAAAAGGGATGGCCGCCGCCCTCCTCATGGCGAACCTCCAGGCGAACCTCCGCAGCCAGGTCGCGTTCGCCCTCGACGAGCCGCGGCGCCTCCTCCAATCCGTCAACCTCCTCTTCTGCGAGAACTCGCCGGAAAGCTCCTTCGCCAGCCTCTTCTACGCCGACTACCACGACCCCACGGGCGGGCTCCGCTACGTGAACTGCGGCCACCTTTGCGCGCTCCTCCTGCGTCGTGACGGGACCCTGGAACGGCTGGAGGCGACCTCGACCGTCCTGGGGCTCTTCCGGCAGTGGGAGTGCTCGGTGGGGGAGTGCCGTCTCGAGCCCGACGACCTCCTCGCCCTCTACACCGACGGGGTCACGGAGGCCTTCGACGACGCCGGCCAGGAGTTCGGCGAGCAGCGCCTCGTCGACGCCCTCCGCCGGCACCGCGACCGCCCGCCCGAGGCCCTCGTCGCGTCGCTCGTGGACGAGGTCCGCTCCTTCAGCCCCCACGAGCAGCACGACGACCTCACGCTCATCGTGGCCCGACGCCGAAGCGCGTGACGTAGAGCCACGCCGGAAGCGCCAGCCACAGCACGCCCTTGACGAGGAAGAACAGCAACCCAACGGTTCCAACGCGGGCCACGATGGATCGAGACCTGGTCGTGTTGATGGACGGCACGGCCTCTCCCGTCAGTGGGCGCTCGGGGACGCGGAACGGAATGCCGGCCTGCCGGATCTTGGTCTTGGCCCGGACGAGGCGCTTGCTGATGGCCGCCGGAGACATGAGGAATGCCGAGGCGATCGTCTTGGCATCCAACCCGACCACCACCTGCAGCATCAACGGCGCGCGGACGCCGGCCTCGATGGCCGGATGCGCACAGGCGAACATCAGGGCGAGACGACGGTCCGGGATCTCCGCGTCCGCCGCCGCGGCGTCCAGCCCTTCCGCGAGGAGCTGTAGCTGCCCGGTCGCAGCCTCGCCGGTACTGCGTCGGCGCCCGACATCGATCACCCTTCGGCGGGCGACGGTCAGCAGCCACGCTTCCGGGTTCGACGGACACCCGTGGAGTGGCCAATCCGAAAGCGCGGAAGTGAACGCCTCCGACAGCGCGTCCTCGGCGGCCGCCACGTCCCGCGTGCGCGCCGCGAGGAAGGCGACGAGCTTGCCGTAGCTGCGACGCGCGACCGCGTCCGCCGTGCGACGCGCATGCGCGTGGGCAGGCTCGTCCTCCTTCACGCCATCGGCTCGTAGGACAGCACGACGTTGCCGTTGCCGAAGGGCCGCGTCTTGATCAGCTTCAAGGCGATCTTCTCCTTGGTGCCCTCGAACAGCGTCCGCCCTTTGCCCAGGACGATCGGATTCACCACGATCTGGAACTCATCGATCAAGCCCGCCTGCGCCAACTGCGAAACGATGCGGCCGCTTCCCAGGATCGCCATGCCCGGTCCGGACTCGTTCCTCATCTTCCGCACTTCCGCCGGGAGGTCGCCCTTCACCAGCTTCGTGTTCTTCCACGACGCCTTCTCCAGCGTTCGCGAAAACACGACCTTCGGCATGTTGTTCATCCCTTCGGCCACGACAGGAGCTCTCTCCATCGCGGCCGGGGTGGGCCAAAAGCCGGCCATCATCTCGTAGGTCACCCTGCCGAAGAGCAGGGTGCCGCCGCCGCTCGCATTGCTCGCGGCAAACTCGTTCCACTCCGGATCCTGCTTGTGGGCCCAGCTCATGTCGCCGTTCGCATCGACGAAGAACCCGTCCAGCGACACCTGCTCGAAAGCGATCAATCTCCGCATGTGTCCTCCCTCACTCCGGCTTGATGAGCTCGTTGATGTCCCTGGTCAGCAGCGTGCCTTCCATGACCGGACGCACCTCGACGACACCGTGAAGGGCGGTGGGGGAGCGAGCTTTCCACGAGATCGCGGCGTCGAGATCGGCCACCTCGATGATGTGAAAGCCGCCGAGCTGCTCTTTGGAGTCGGCGTAGGGCCCGTCCAGCACCTGGGTCTTGCCATTAGCGACCCGCACGGTGGTCGCGGCCGACGTGGGCTCGAGCCCGTTGCTGCTCTTCAGCACGCCCGGCCGGACTCGTTCACGTAGTCCATCAGAATGTATTTCATCGCTCCCTCACTACCATGACGCTCGAAGCCCGGCAATTTGGACAGCCGAGGGGACGGATCATGGGACAAGATATCCCGTCGCTCGCCTCTTCTGGTGTCCGCCGCCGTCCTGGCCGTTCGGTGGTACGCTGCGCACGGTCGGTGGGCCGCCGGACCCAACCCGCCGGGGAGGACGAAATGCTGTCGTACCGGACGGGCGCCGTCTGGGCCACGCCCCTCTTCCTCGCCCTCTTGCTGGGACCGACACCACCGCTCGGCGGGGCTCAGCGCCCACCGGAGCCGGCTCCCGCCCGCAAGAGTGTCCGGGGCATCCTGCAGAGCGTCGACAAGGGCCTCAACGGCGTCATCATGAAATCGGATGCCGGGGAACGCCTGACCTGGCGGTTCAGTCCGGCCGTGATCGCCGAGGTGGCGAAGCTCGCCCCGGGAGCCCCCATGATCGTCATCTATCGCCAGATCTCGTCGAACGAGAAGCGCGTCACCGCCATTGCCTTCCCCGGCACCGCCTCGACGCCCATCTACGTGAACCTCACGGGGTCCCGGGTGGTGCTTCGGAGCGCGGCGGCCGTGGCCGGCGTCTGCGGCGGGGCCACTGCCGGCCCGGTCAGCGAGTCCATCATCCCGGAGGGGGGCCGGGCCGAGGTCATGGACGCTTGCTGGTGCTGCGCGCCGGCCGGCAGCACGTGCACGCCGGGAAACAAGTCGGGCCAGGGCCAGGCGTTCCTGGAACGCTGCTTCGAATAGACGGGGCCCGTCGTGCGGCTGAAGGAAGACTTCATCTACGCGCTTCGCCAGCTTTCGCGGCACCCGGGCCATGCCGCGGTCGTGGTGCTCATCCTGTCCCTCGGCTTCGGCGCCAACACTGCGGTCTTCAGCGTGGTGGACGCGGTGCTGCTCCGGCCGCTGCCGGTCGTGGATCCCTCCCGCCTGGTCCTCTTTCACTGGACGTCGGGGCCGAGCCCCGCCGTCGGGTACCTGACGGGCGAGTGGTGGCAGGAGGCGGCGACCGGCCGTGTGACCGCGGCGTCCTTCTCGTATCCTGCGTTCGAGGCGTTTCGCGATCGCAGCACGACCCTGGCCGCGACCTTCGCCTGGGCCGACCTGCGGCGCGCGAGCCTGAGCGTGGACGGCGAGGCGGAGCTGGCGTCGGGGCAGCTGGTCTCCGGCGGCTACTACTCGGGGCTCGGCGTGCCGGCGATCCGCGGCCGCACGATCACGCCGGAGGACGATCGCGCCGGGACCGAGCTCGTCGCCGTCATCAGCCACGGCTACTGGCAGCGCCGCTTCGGCGGGGCTCCGGGCGTGATCGGCAGGAGGGGGACCCTGGACGGCCGGCCCTTCACGATCGTCGGCGTCTCGCCGCGCGGCTTCTCCGGCACCCTGCCGGTCGGGCGTTCGGCCGACGTGTCGGTGCCCCTGCTCGCCTGGCGCGCGCCCGGGGAGCCGTACCTGTCGAACCCCGCCTGGTACTGGCTGCAGGTGATGGGGCGCAGGTGATGGGGCGGCGGCAACCGGGGGTGACCGCGGCCCAAGCCGAAGTGGAGATGGCGCCGCGGCTCGCAAGCGCGTCCGCCGGCCGCGCCGGAGACGAGCCACGGCTGCACCTCTCCGACGGGAGCCAGGGCCTCACGAGGCGGCGTCACGAGCAGCAGCCGCCGCTCGCCTTGCTGGCCGCGGTAACCGGCGTCGTCCTGCTCATGGCCTGCGCGACGGTGGCCGGCCTGCTGCTCGCGCGCGGCGCCGCGAGACAGAGGGAGATGGGGGTTCGCCTCGCGCTCGGGGCCGGGCGGCCCCGTATCGTCCGACAGCTCCTCACCGAGAGCACGGTCCTGGCCGCGCTCGGCGGGGTGGCGGGGGTGGCCCTCGCGTTCTGGACGAAGGACGCGCTGGCGGCCAGCCTCATGCCGGAAGGCGCACCCGACGTCGCCCTCGACGGCCGCGCCCTGGTCTTTCTCGGCGCGACTTCGGTGGTCACCGCGGTCCTCTCCGGCCTCGCCCCCGCGCTGCGAGCGACGCGCGTCGACCTGACGCGGGATCTCCGCGAGGGAGGGCACGCCGCCGCGCATCAGGGCCTCGGCCGCACTCTGGTGGTCGCCCAGGTGGCGTTGTCGCTCGTCCTGCTCGTGGGCGCGGGGCTGTTCCTGCGCACTCTGCGGAGCCTCACCCGGGTCGAGACCGGGCTCGCGGCCGAGGGCGTCCACCTGTTCAAGGTGCACGCGATGGCGTCCGGCAAGGCCGGCTCCCTCGACCTGTCGCGGCGGCTGCTCGAGCGCTTCCAGGCGCTGCCGGGCGTCCGTGCCGTCGGCGTCTCTACGCATCAACCGATGGGCGACACCACCCGCACGCGCGTGACGATCGAGGGCCGGGAGTCCGCATCCGGCGGGGACGAGTTCGCGCACGTGAACCGGGTGGGCGGCGACTTCTTCGCCGCGCTGGGCATCCCGATGCGTGCCGGCCGTGCCATCGGCCCGCAGGACGAGGTGGGCGCTCCGCCGGCCATGGCGATCAACGAAGCCTTCGCGCGGGTCTACTTCCCGGAACAGGATCCGCTCGGGCGGCGGGTCAACGGTGCGGAGGTCGTCGGGGTGGCCGCGGATACGCGATCCGGCGCGCTCCGGGATCCCGCGCCCCCGACGATGTTCGTCCCCGCGTTCCAGCAGGCGCAGGCCTCGTTCTGCTTCCAGGTACGCGCGGCGCCTTCGTTGGGGGCCCTTGCCTCGCTGCTGCGCCAAGCCGTCCGGGAGGTCGCGCCCGCGGCGGCGCTCTACGACCTCACGACGCCGCGGGAGCAGGTCGAAGGGTCGGTGAGCCAGGAGCGGCTGCTGGCCGCCCTGACCTCGTTCTTCGGAGCCCTCACGCTCTTGCTGGCGAGCCTCGATCGGCGTGCGCATGGCCCTGGGCGCGCGGCCCGCCGACGTCCTGCGGATGGCGCTCGGCGGCGGGTTGCGCCTGGTCCTCATGGGCGCGGCCCTCGGCGTGGCGGGCGCCCTGGCGGTCACCCGACTCACGACGAGCGTGCTCTACGGCGTGACGCCGTCCGATCCCCTGACGATCGCCGCCGCCGTGCTGCTGCTCGTGGGGGTGACCCTGCTGGCGTGCTTGCTCCCCGCCCGCCGGGCCGCGCGGGTGGACCCGGCGATTGCCCTGCGCTACGAGTGACGCCGGATTCCTCCATGAGCGCGCCCCCGAGGCGCGAGAACCGAAGGGAGCAGGAATGAACGAAACGCAGCATCCACGCCGCATGCTCCGCAGCATCGGCGCCGTGTTCGGGGGCCTCGTCGTGGTCGTGGTTCTGTCTCACGGCACCGACACGGCGCTGCGCGCAACCGGCATCTTCCCGCCGGGGTACTACCCGATGTCCGATCCGCTCTTCCTGCTCGCGACCGCCTATCGCATCGTCTACGCCGTCGGGGGCAGCTACGTCACAGCGCGGCTCGCGCCCCACCGGCCCATGAAGCACGCGCTGGCCGGGGGGGTCGTGGGCCTTGTCTTGAGCACCCTGGGCGCGGTCGCGACGTGGAACCGGCCCGACCTGGGACCCCACTGGTATCCCCTCGCGCTCGTCGCGACCGCGTTGCCCTGCGCCTGGGCCGGCGGCCGACTCCGCGCCATGCAGCTGGGGGAGCCGCCGCGGTGAAGCAGACGTCGGATTCATTGACGGCGGATGTCCTCGCGCGGGCGGCGTCGTACCGGGACGAGGTCACCGACCTCACGCGCCGCCTGGTGGCGATCCCGACCGAGAACCCGCCCGGCGACGGCTACGCGCCCTGCCTCGCCGCCATCGCCGAAACCCTGGACGGCGTGGGCTTAGCACCTCGCCGGGTCGAGGACTGTCTCCTCGGATGGCACGGGTCGGGGACGCCGGTCGTCTACCTCCACGGCCACTACGACGTCGTGCCCGCGCAGCGCCGCGAGCAGTTCGAGCCACACCTGCAGCTCGGGCGGCTGTACGGCCAGGACTGGCGGCCCGAGGACCTTCAGTCGATCGTGGCGCCCACCATGGTGATGATCGGGGATGCCGATGTCGTGCGCCCCGAGCACGCCGTGCAGATGTTCCGCCTGCTCCCCCATGCCCAGCTCGCGGTGCTCCCCGGCACGGACCACATGACGCTCGTGAAGCGCGCCGATTGGCAGGTGTCGATGAAGGGCGCGCGCTTGACGATGTGGCCATTCATGACGATAGTCTGGTCATTCCCCAAACCCCGAAGCTGTTGCAAGCAAAGCCGTTGCGTTCCGGAGAGCGCAGGAGAAAAAGGTTTGCGCGGCGTGTCGATCTCGGGCCCCCTCGCTCGTCGCTACGGTAGAGTCAGGGTTCCGCCCCGGTCGAAGCCGGCCGGCGGCCTGGCTCGAAACCAGAGGAGACACGACGATGCGATTCATGGTGATGGTCAAGGCCGACAAGAGCTCGGAGGCGGGCGTTCTCCCGGACGAGAAGCTGCTGGCCGCGATGGGGAAGTACAACGAGGAGCTGGTGAAGGCCGGGGTGCTGCTCGCGGCCGAGGGGCTCCAACCGAGCTCCAAGGGCGCGCGCGTCCGATTCTCGGGCGAGAAGCGGACCGTGATGGATGGGCCCTTCAGCGAGACCAAGGAGCTGGTGGCCGGCTTCTGGCTGATCCAGGTGAAGTCGAAGGAAGAGGCGATCGAATGGGTCAAGCGCTGCCCCAATCCCTTCCCGGGCACGGAGTCCGAGATCGAGATCCGCCAGGTGTTCGAGGCAGACGACTTCGGTCCCGCGCTCACTCCGGAGCTCCGGGAGCAGGAGGAGCGCCTGCGCAAGCAGGCGACCAAGCGCTTCTAGTCACGTCATCCAACCACTTCACGAGGAGGCTCAAGTGCCAGCAGGGAGCGGAAAGATCGTTTGGGTCGGTCGGGTGATCTCGGTCCTGGCGTCGCTCGTGTTCCTGATGAGCGCGTCCATGAAGCTCAAGGGCGGCCCCGAGCTGACGGAGGGGATGGCGCACCTGGGATTGCCCGAGTCAATGGTCATGCGGCTCGCGATCCTCGAGATCTCGTGCGTCGTGATCTACCTGATTCCGCCCACCTCGGTCCTGGGCGCGATCCTCCTCGCCGGATACGTCGGGGGCGCGATCTGCACCCACTGGCGGGTGGGCGATCCGTTCTTCGTCCAGATCGTGCTCGGGATCTTCGTCTGGCTCGGCCTCTACCTCCGCGAGGATCGCCTGAGGGCGCTCATCCCGCTGAGAGCGCGCTGAGCGCCCGCTGAGAAAGGAGACCCGGATGTTCGGCAAGCGGCTGTCGCAATACCTCGGATTCCAGAAGGTGTGGTGTGATCGGTAGCCGTGACGGCCACGGATACCCATCGCGCGATCGAAGCGGTCTGGAGGATCGAGTCGGCCCGGCTCATCGCCGGGCTCGCGCGGATGGTGCGCGACGTCGGTCTGGCGGAGGAGCTCGCCCAGGACGCCCTCGTCATCGCCCTCGAGCGGTGGCCGGAGTCGGGCGTCCCGGACAACCCGGGCGCCTGGCTCATGGCCACCGCGAAGCATCGGGCCATCGACCGACTGCGCCGAAGCAAGCGGCTCGAGCGCAAGCACGAGGAGCTCGGCCGTGAGCTCGAGGCCCGGCGGGAGATCGCGGTGGCGGAATTCGAGGCCGCGGTCGACGATGACGTCGGGGACGACCTCCTGCGCCTCATGTTCACGGCCTGTCATCCGGTCCTCTCTCCCGAGGCGCGGGTTGCCCTCACCCTCCGCCTGCTCGGCGGTCTGACGACGGAGGAGATCGCGCGCGCTTTCCTCGTCCCGGAGCCGACCGTCGCCCAGCGCATCGTCCGAGCCAAGCGGACCCTCGCGGAGGCGCGCGTTCCCTTCGAGGTGCCCCGCGGGGCGGAGCGCGCCGCCCGCCTGTCGTCAGTGCTCGACGTCCTCTACCTCGTGTTCAACGAGGGCTACGCGGCGACCGCGGGTGACGACTGGACCCGACCCGCGCTCTGCGAGGACGCGCTCCGCCTCGGCCGCATCCTCGCGGAGCTCGCTCCGAAGGAGCCGGAGGTCCACGGCCTGGTCGCCCTGATGGAGATCCAGGCATCGCGCCTAGGCGCCCGGATCGGCCCCTCGGGAGAGCCTGTCCGGCTGCTCGATCAGGACCGTGCGCGCTGGGACCAGCTCCTCATCCGTCGTGGCCTCGCGGCGCTCGCGCGGGCCGAGACGCTCGGGGGCGCGGTGGGCCCGTACGCGCTCCAGGCCGCGATCGCCGCTTGTCATGGGCGGGCACGCACGCCGGGGGAGACGGACTGGGCGCGCATCGCCGCGCTCTACGATGCGCTGGCCCAGCTCACGCCGTCACCCGTGGTGGAGCTGAATCGCGCGGTCGCGGTCGGGATGGCGCTCGGTCCCGCCGCGGGCCTCGAGCTCGTCGATGCCCTGACCTCGGAGCCGTCGCTCAAGGGCTACCACCTCCTGCCGAGCGTGCGCGGCGACCTCCTCGCCAAGCTTGGCCGCTTCGAGGAGGCCCGCGCGGAGTTCGAGCGCGCGGCCGCCCTCACCCGCAACGCCCGCGAGCGCAGGCTGCTCCTCGAGCGCGCTATTGGAAGTACCCGTTGACGTCGATAACCAGGTGGACCGTGGTGCCCACCGGCTGTCCGACGAATGCGGCCATCGCGCCGCTGGGGTCGAGGGAGACGACGGCGTTGTTGGCTCGCGTCTGGCCCGCCACGTAGTTGATGGTGGACACGGGCGCCGGCTGGCCCGCCGGGAACAGGGCGACGTTCCCCTGGGCGCTGGACGGGGTCGCGGTCAGGTTGAGCGAGATGGCCTTCGCCCCCGCAGGGATGCCGCAGTTCCCGCCCACGGCGAAGGGGCGCGTCTCCTGGCCCGGGAGGACGGGGCCGCCGCGCCCAGGTCGCGCGTGTCGACCACGCGGCACGGAGGGAG
>WNGR01008130.1_pt1 | contig 14191 bp, 9 predicted proteins | sample 5407581 | NCBI WGS metagenome assembly WNGR01 (sample SAMN13153383, study PRJNA577476) | soil metagenome | isolation source: 80 cm soil or saprolite under Garry oak tree replicate 2 | place: USA:California | collected 2016-06-15
GCATCCACAGAGTGCGGCGTTTCATCGTGCAAGCTGCGCACGGCGGCATCGAAACTGGCGGTGAGAGGGGCTGGACGGTATTTGCACAGTGCCGTCAAGATCAAGGTGTCATAGGGGTCGATACCGTCCAGGGGCGGGTCGGCGTCGTCGGCGAGGAGCCGCACCAGGACGTCAGCCGCCTCGTCGGAGCCGTCGATCGCGGCGCCGTACTGGTGGGCGGCCAGGTTCCACGCGCGAGTGTGATCGCGCAGTCGCCGCTGGGCGCGTCTGCGCTGCGCGCGTAGGCGCCGAGGGAGTGGGCGGGCATTGGGCATGACGACAGCCGGCTGTGCCTCAGCGGGCCGTGCGGAGGCCAGCATCCCGGCCGCCGCGGCGGCGACCAGCGCTACTCCACCGGTGACCGCCGCCCAGGCCGCGGTGCCCGTGGTCAGGACAAGCCATAGCGTAATCCAGGCGAAAGAGCCGATTGCGGCTGCCGCGAGCAACGTCCATGGCACCACGGCCGCGGAGGTTCCGGATTCCGATGGGCGTCCCAGAGACTTCGCGGCCTGCCGGGCCGTGACGGCGAGTCCCAGCGTGAGAAGCAGCCCGGGAAGGACCGCCACGACATCCGGCGCGACGGAGAGGTGCCGCAGAAGACGCACCGAGATCCAGGCCATGAACAGTCCGGTGAGCAGCGTCGCGGCGCCAAACCAGATGGTCCGGGACCAGCCGCGGCCACCCGTGATGCGCTGCCGGATCGTGGGCCCGTCGCCCGCGGAACTGCGGAGAACCGCAGAGCGGGTGAGCGCGTCGACCGCGACCGTGACAGCGTCGTGGCTCGCGGCGAGCCGGTCGATGCTCTCGCGGATAAGCCACCGGCTGTGCGGTGGCGCGTGGCTGGTCATCGTCCGCCCTCCGGTCCGGCGTCGGGATGGTCGCCGCCGGGATTCCCTGGCTGCGCCGTGTCTTCGCCGAGTTGAGCGTGGATCGCCTGCTCGAGGCGACGCTGCTCGGCGCGGAGTGCATCCGGGCTGAGATCGAGCACGGCGCGGACCACCTCGGCGAGTGGCCCGGGGCCTGGCTGCGGCTGCGGCACGCCCTCGAAGAGGTGGTAGGTGATCTTTACCTGATCGGCCCCGGCGATGTCGCCGTTGACCGCGGTGACGGCCGGCATCTCGACTTTCACCTCGCATTTCGGAGCGACCGGAGTCGGACCGGCTTTGCCATGCCGCAGCCGGGCCGGCAGGATGACCGTCTGCCAGGGCCTGGCCAGCTCCGCCTGGACGAAGCCGATGACCTCGTCGCGGGCGGACCGCATGTCCCGCCAGGCGATCTCGTGCGTGTCGAGCGCGTCGGTCACCGCGTCGGTGCCTGCGCTGACCTGCTTGCGGAGCTTGGCCATCGAGCGTTCGGCGCGCCGCATGTCGGCCTGGTACGGGTTGTAGACGAGCACTTCGAGCACGATGACGGTGAGGGCCAGGCTGAGCAGCAGCAGCATGACGGAAAAGCCGTTAGGGATCGGCGGCGGGGCGGTCGAGTTGCTGGCTATCGCGCTTTCGGTGATCACCGCGGCCTGACCGCGTACCGACGCCCACCATCCGAGCACGAAGAAGGTCCCGGCCGGCGCGGCGCTGATCGCCAGGATCCGCCCGAGGCGGGCCGCGCGCCTGGGCGGCTTGTCGTCGGGGGACGCGGGCCGCCGCCACCGGCGACCTAGCCGCCAGATCGGCCCGGCCAGGACCCGCCCCGCCGCGATCAGGCCGATCGCCAGGACGAGCGCCGCCACAAGCCCGATGTCCCGCTTCCACCACGCGTCGTTGACCGTCAGGCCCAGGATGTCCAGGAAGGTCTGCTGGAAGAAGTAGGCATCGAAGATGGTCATGCCCACCACGGCGGCGACCGCGGTGACCTTGAGCCAGCGCGGCGCAGGCTGGCGTTCGGCCGGGGTGAGATCGGCGTACGCCACCTCGACCCGATCGCGCTCGGCGCGCGCCTTGGCCGCCGCGTCGCTACCCAGCAGCAGGGTAAGCTCCCGCAGCGCGCGGCGCGCCTGGCCGTGCGTCCGTGTGGCGGCCGCACGGAGCTTCCTGAAGTGATCGTGGAAGTCGTTCATGAGACGGGCGGCGTGTCCCGCGGCCTCGACGAGCAGGGCCATCTCGCCGTGGTCGAGGTCCGAGGGCAGATGCAGCGGGACCCGTTCGCCGTATACAGTCTGCTGGTGCAGCCCGCAGGTGCACCCGTGATGACACGGCGTCAGGATCGTGTCCGGGGGGATAAGCGGAGTTAGCTCGCCGTCCCCGTCGTCGACGATCTCGGCGTCGATAACCTCGTCGTCATCATCAGCCATATCAGGCTCCCAGGATGATCTGTACGCGCCGGTCCTGCGCCATGCAGGACTCGATCGGCGCGCCTGCGGGGGTGTACTGGGGAGAACAGTCCGGGCCTGCCTCGCCCACACCGACCGCCCTAACGCTGGTGAACCCGCGGGAGGCCAGGTACGACTGGACCGCAGCTGCCCTGCGTTGCGACAGGCCCATGTTGTAGGCCTTGCTGCCGACCGCATCGGTGTGCCCGATCACCTCGGTGATCGTCCGCCCCTGCCCCTTGATCTGCTGGAGCACGATGTCGAGATAGGACTGCCCAGCCGGGCTGAGCCTCGCGGAGTCGAACGCGAACAGCAGGTCGGCGGGAACACTGAGACCGCCCGCGCCCTTCGGGATGGCGGGGAAGACGATCGCTGGGTCCGCGAGACGGGTGACATCGGACGTGCGCGCCGCGTCGGTACTGGCGGACGCCACGCACGAGGCGCCCGAGGCGACGCCGAGCGCGGTGCATAGCCCCTGCCAGTAGTTCACTACCCACGCCTGTTCTGCGGTGGTGAGCGGCGGGGATGCCGCCTGGAAGCCGACACCGAATACATGCAGGTCCACACCGTGAAGCGCGGCCAGGCCGGCGTGTTCCGGGCATGCCGCCAGGACCGCGGACGCGCTCTGTCCCTGGCTGATCACCTTGCTCAGGTTCAGGCAGCCGGTGTTGGACAGGCCGTCGGTGATCAGCACGACGCGGTCGTCAGAGGCGGCGGCGCCCTGGAGCTGTCCTCCGGCGCCGGCGAGCGCGGCCATCTCATCGGTGCCCGGGACCTGCGGCGCGGCGCTCAGGCAACTTCCTGCAGCTTTCTCCTCGGCTTGGATCCGCTGGCCGCTGCCGGTCGGCACGGGAAGCGCCACATCGCCGAGCTTCCAGTCGATCGTGGTGGAGGATCCGCCGAAAAACCCCAGGGAAATCAGCCTGGTCCCTCGGCTGGTGAAGTTCGCCAGCAGTTCACTGGTCGCGAGCTGCACGAGATTGTCCGGCAGTTCGGCCGACGCGCCCGCCCTCGGCCAGAAGGAGGCGCTGGCGTCGATCATCACTATTGTGTCGGACTGGGCGCCACCGCTGGTCTGGGATGCGGCCGGCGCGCTCAGCCAGGGGCAGGCCGTCACCCTGCTGCCAGCAGTCTGAGTCAGCCCCATATTGCCGCAGCCCGCAGCGCAGATGGCCAGGGCGATGATGGCGGTGAGCCACCTGATCGGGTGCTCAGACATGGTCGGCACCTCCGGAGCTGTCACGCCCGCCATTTCCCGAAGGGATCGGGACGCCGAGGTGCGTCAGCAGGCGGCGCAGCGCCGAGTCGCTCTGGAACGCGAAATCGATCGCCTCCATCCGCTCGTCGTCCACCACCAGCGCGCCGAGATCGATAAGCAGCTTCTCCGTGTACTCGACCCGCTGCTCGAGGGCGCCTTTCAGGTATCCGGCCGCGTTCTTGGGGTCCTGAGCCAGGGCCAGGGCATACGGGGCCAGCCAGCCCGTCTTGCCCTCCGGTACCGCGCCGATTCCCTCCAGGCCGGAGACCAGGAGCCGCCGCCACGCCTCCTGCAGCGCGGCCAGGAGCTCTACGTAGGCCTTCCTCATGTCGCCGTCGGTGTCGGCCACCAGCCGCTGCCGCCACACCGTTTGCAAGTCATCGCGGACCGGATCGCAGACATCCACCCAGGCCCGCACCTTCACGCGGACGTCGCCGTCATTGAGGCAGTCGACGATCTCACGGTTGAGCCGTTGCTCCGCCTCGGCGGCCCGGTACGGCGGGAACGTGCGGGCGATCGGCCGGACCTTCTCCTCGATCCGCTCGCGGGTGACAGCGCGGCTCTCCTCGATGAACGCCCGGACCTCCGCGGTCTTGCGCTCCCTTTCCTCCCTAGTCGCCGTTGCCTGGATGCACCACGAGCAGCGGACCCTGATAAGGAAGTTGAAGGCGTCGCCCATCGCCGGGGACTCGATGGTGAAGGAGTCGCTCGGCTCGTGGATATCGAGCAGCGCCGGCATGGTCAGCGGCTTGATCCTGGGCATGTCGCTGTCGTGCGAGCGACGCAGGAACCGGATGAGCCGTAGCCACCGCTCCCGCCACCAGCGCGCGCCGAAGGGGCGGCCCGCCCGGGGCGCGTCCGGCTCCTCCCATGAGTCGGGAGTCGGGGGTTGATAGGTCACTTCTGATCCTCCTCGTCCAGGTACGCGGTCCAGCGGCGGCGGTAAACGCCGAGCCGGGCGCGGAGTTCATCGGTGTCGGCTGCCTTCTCGAATTCATCCGCCAGCTGGGTAAAAGTGCGCCACAGCTCGGGATGGTCACGGCAGCTCTGAGCCCAGAATCCGAGCATCTGCCAGGCGGCGCCGCGGGAGCTCTCGTGCCGGCAAGCCACGTGCCAGAGCGCCGCAACCTCGGGCAGGCTGACACCCACCTCGTTTGGCGTGACGGCGAGTCGCCACAGCAGGTCATAGGCCCCTGGTGACGTGCTTTCTGCGATCCTTCGCAGCCGGGAGATCCGCACCAGGACCCGGCCGGCCCGTACGCGCATCTCCGGGAAGCCGCGCATCCACAGCGGCAGTTCCCTCGTCACCTCCATGGTCAGCCCGAGTGCGTACATTTCGTACAGCGCGAGCTCGGGCAGCGCGGCCATCCCCGGGTCCGCGGCGGAGAACCGCACGCCCTTGATCGGGTCGAACCGCTCCGCGTCAGACCGCTGCGCGTCAGACTGCTGCGCGTCAGACCGCTCCGCGCCAGGCCGCTTATGGGTCGCCACGGCGGTCCCGCAAGCGCGGACCGCGATCGCTCGCTTGCCCCGGTCCCCCGACCGCGACCAGCGCCACAGCAGCTCCATCACCTTCCCGGCCGCGGCACCCTCCAGCACCAGTGCCTCGAGCAGCCACGCCGCCGCCTGGTGCTGGATCCGCCGGTCAGAGGCTGACCAGACCTCGAGCACCCGCTCTTTGATCAACGCGTAGTCGTGCTGGGCAATGACGGCGAGGGCCTGAACGCCGCGGATCCGTACCCTGTCGTTGGGGTGCTCCTGGCAGAGGCTCTTCAGCCACGTCAGCATCGGCGTGCGCGCAGCGTCGTAGTTCCGCCAGGCGACCTCGATGACGATCCGGGACAGCTCCCGGCTTGGCATCTTGATCACGGTCCCGTCCCGGTTTCCCTGTTCAGCGGGCAGTGCGGTCAGCTCCACGTGGCGCAGCCAGCGGGCCAGCGGCTGAGCGAAGATCTCCCGCTGGCCGGGCGCTCCGGGGTGCTCCACCTCGGCAAGCAGCGCGCCTAGCGTGCCCGCCCCCTCGATGACCTCGCTGACCGCCAGCCCGTCGAGGACCGCGGCCGCGATCGCGTATGACTGCCTGATCGGCGAATCTGTGCCGTCGCCGCGACGCAGCAGATCGGCCGCCTGCTGGTAACGGCGCCTGTTACGGAAGTAGCTGACTCGCGGCATGGCGGAGGAATCGGCGGCGCGCCGATCGTGCCAGCTCCAGATCGCCTCAGCCAGCACCGCCGCGTCGACCGGGCCGGCCATCGCGGCACCGGTGATCTCCTCGTACCACGTCTTGGTCGCTTCGTCCGCCCGGCACGCCTCGGCGATTAGCGCGCGGGCGGCCGCCGTATCGATCGCGCCCTGGGGAACCAGCCGCGCGGCCAACTGGAAGACCAGCACCTGGGCCAGCTCGGGCATCTCGTGGTCCACCACGATGCCTGGAAGCGAGCGCTCGCTGTCCGCCTCCACTAGGATGATCAGGTAGCCGGAGGGGCCGAGAGCCTCCCTGGCGCCGGCGATCTGCGCGTCGGTGATCGTGTCGACCCAGGTCTCCCCGGACACGTCGAGCAGGTGCCCGCAGCCGGGCTCCAGCCGGTACCGCAGGTCGGCCAGGCCGGAGGCGGCGTCCAGGACCGTGACCTGGCTGGTTTTCCGGCACGCTCCGGTGAGCCGGTCGAGCACCACGATGGCCGACGCCCCGCGCCCGGTTCCGGTCCGGCCGCAGGCGAACACCACCTGGTGCTCGAGGACGCTTTGCTGCAGCCGCGCGTCCGACGGTGTGGTGACATGAACGCGCACGGCGCGCGCCAGGTCCGGAACGCTGATCCGGCCCCGTGCCTGTTTCTCCGACCCCAGGTCGTAGTGGTAGTTGTAGTTGATGTCGTGACCAGCAATGTCACGGGCGTTCTTCACGCGCTCGAACTCGAGCCGGAGCCACCGGGAGGTCTTATTGTCGTAGTCGAGCGACTCTTCCTTCGCGTCGGTCACCTTCGGCCGCTCGGCGTCCCCGGCCCCGCCCTCGCCGTCGGGCGGGGGCACTCCGGCGGCGCTGCCATCCCATTTACCGGGCTCAGGCGAGCTATCGGACTCAGGTGAGGCGGGCCGCGGACCCGCCTCGGCAGCGCCCTCCGGGGGCTTATCCTCCGGCGGCTGGTCTTCACTCATCGCCCGGCCTACCGTGGTAGATGGTCTCGGCGATGTCGCGGGCGGACCCGATCGACCCGATGTGCAGACCGCCCCGGGTCGGCTGCGCTGGCTGCCGCGGGACATCCGCGGGTGGCGCCGCGGGAGCGGCCTCCGCGGGCGGCGCCTCGCCGGCCGCCGGCAGGGAGGACGCGGCGCCGCTGAAGATGTACGCCTCAGCCCGGAACCCCTTGTCCGGCATGGCGATCATGACCTTCGCGAAAGCCAAGGGCGGCAGGTCATGCGCGTCATAGCCGCGGATCACGTCGTCGAAAATACGGTCCGAGACGATGAGCACCAGGTCGCCGTCGGTGGCGCTCAGCGCGTCCTTCACCTCGGCGCAGTCACACAGTCGGCAGACGGTATTGATGGCATCCCCGGCGAACCCGTTATCGGCGATGTAGGTCTGCCCCTCGTGTACCGCGACCCGCATCCGGAGCCGGGCCACCGCGCTGGCGTGCCGGTTATACCGGTGCAAGCCCTCCTGCAGTTCCCGCCACAGCGAGGTAATCACCCGGGCCTCATCGATACCCGGCGGCAGCAACGCCAGCTCACCATCCCCCAGCTCCTGGGTGAGCCACTGGGCTCGCTCCAGCGCACCGCGCTCGCTCGCTCCCCGCACTAGCCCCGCCATCGCCCGCTGCGCTTCGATCTGCCCGGCATCAGTCCGCCGGCTGTAATGCTCCAGGTCAATAGCGACGCACATCCTGCGCACGCCATACCCCATCGGCTCCGTTGTCATTGGCACCAGCCCTTCAGTGATCTACGCTGCTCGCAGCGTCCCGCAGAGGGCGCAGCGGCCACGTTGTAGAAATACGTAATCTCGCGTTCACGCACGGCCCTGCTACCCGCGCCGCCGCAGCCATGCCGCCGTTCGTGTCGTCGCGTCATCGCGGCGCAAGTACCGGTCATGGGGAGCTGTGGCATCTATACGCCGCCTTCGGCAATCTGCCGTATTGTCGTGACGTCGTGGATGAAAAGGCGGCCGTAACCGGTGCGGATCGCTCCGGCGTCGCGTAGCGCTCGGATGGCCTTGTGCACCGCTGGTTCCGACGCCCCGATCAGCCCGGCGAGCTCCGACTGGGTGACCAGCACCGCGATATTCCTGTCGCGGTGCCCGCGAGCCGAGCCGTAGTACAGTTCCACCAGGACCTGCGCCAGCCGAGTCTTGGTGTCCCGGCGGAAGTCGACACGGCGATGTGTCGCCATGCGCAGCTTCGCTGCGACTGCCTGGTTGAAGGCACGGGCAATGTCGGGATGATCTCGCAAGCAACGATCTAGCTCGGGCCTGGTCACGACCCTTGCGACGACGGCATCAGCGGCGCGAGCCGTAGCCGAGCGAGGAAGTCCGTCCATGGCCGCGATCTCGCCGATGACGTCTCCGGCCGCGCGAATCGCCAGAAGCGACTCCGCGCCGTCGCCGGTCACCGCAGAAATCTTCACGAAGCCGTCGATGATGATCACGACGAAGTCCGATGAATCGCCCTGATTGAGAAGGGTGTCGCCGGTGTGGTACTGCTTAGCGCGGCCAAGCAGTAGGACAATCTGTTGCTGGGCCGCAGACAGCGAGGCCAGCAGGCTTCCTGGCGCCCACCTGCCTCCGTAATTATTTTCGTGGACTAGCATGCCGCTGGCACCGCCCTCCCAAGCGATCGTTGCACACCTCTATGATCGGATCTAACATGACTTCAGGGGTCCACCTATATGGCGTCATCTTGCAGAATCAATTCATCTGATCCTCTGATCCATCGTTTCTCGGGACGACGTATCGCAGCTGCATGAAGAACCGGAATCGCGATACCAGCGTCTAGGTTCCTCTGACGGTTCAGGTCGGTCAGCACTAGCTAAAATGCTCCGTTGAAGCGCCTGAGCTGTAGGTACATAAAGGTGCGCACGCCGCCCTGCCGACGGCACGGTACGGTACCTCACGCAGTCATTACGCGTGAAGTCGCGCCGGGTGGTTACAGCACCGCCGTGCACACTGGACTCTGCGAGCAGCGGTCATGCTTGCGGCGCGGGTTAACTTGCCAATCCTCTGCCATCCGCAGTACGGTCGTTTTCATAGCTACTTCAGAATTTGGACTGCAACGCCAGAAGTTGAACAATTTCGCTGTGTCGATCTGAGCCTTTCCACCTCGGCACGAGGGTGGTCAATCGGGCTCTCCCGTTGCTCTGCCCAGGTGTGATAGCGCTCCGCTGAACTGGCGAGTTCCCTGACCGGAGCGGCGATCCAGGCCATCAGTTCCGCATTTGCGTCGCCGCGCTCCAGTTCGGGTGCCCAGGCTGCGGCAGGCCTTCCTGCGGGCCTGGATCCGGCGGGCACCGCAGCGGGCCTAAGGCCGGCGGGCTCGGCTGGCGCGGGCGCTTGCGACTGCTCCGGTACGGCAGTCGGAGCGGAACCCGTAGGCTCGAGAACAGCCGTTCCAGTTCGTCGGCTGTTCTCGATTGCGGCACGACATTCATCTTTGCAACCCCCCCAGGAGCACGTTTCTCAGGTCGGCCAAGAGCAAGGCCGGGCCGACCCCTGTCGGGATCTGTAGCCAGCTCGCTAGTCGCGGCAACTGGACTTAGTAGGATACGACCCGTTCGCCTCAGTCAGGCATAGTATACCCTGCCACCATCGCCGATAGTCGTCTCGGGCCAGGCGGCTGGCTTGCTGTCGACCCCTATGACTAGGACGTCTAACTGCCAAACTTGGTTGACACTAAACTTTATAAGGAATAATAGCCGTAAATATACCGATATGTGTATTTTTCCGGCTGAGCCGCAGCCGACCTGGCGTGGGTCAAAATGCCCGGCCGGACCCGCACACCCGAGTACTGCCCAAGGAGGACGAACGATCCCGGCCGACACTGGGGCGACAACGGCCTGAGGCCACCGCGCGGGCCCAGGACAAGTGGGACCAAGGATGACATCGACGACTCGGGCGACTCTGGGAATATCGTCTCAGGGACACGATCATCAACGGCGATGTTGTCTTCGGCAACAAGTACGGCTAAGTGCCCCGTTCCTGCGGAGGTGACGATGAACAGTGGGCCGGATAAAACCAACCGACCGCCGGACGAGCCCGTCGGACATTGTGACTCGTCAGACCCGTCCCGCCCCGACCCTGCTCAGCCGACCTCGGAGGTGCCGGACCCGGGGTTCCGAGACAGTGCGGGCAGACCCGATACCACCGAAGGATCCCGGCTGACCGGCAGCCGCAAAGGAAATGCTGGCGACCCAAGCCACACTGACGTCACAGGTCAGGCCGGTGAGCAACGCTTCGAGCAGAAGCGCGCGCGTAATCGGGCCCCCGCTGACCGCCTAGGCGTCCAGGTGAGCGGCGACGTAGACCCGCTTCGGCTCTCCGGAGACATTTTCGCAAATTCGGCTCCCAGCTCGGCAGAGACCGAACGTCTAGCGAAAGATCTCCTCGACCGTACGCGCGCCGAGACCGCCCAGGCTGAAAACAAGGCCGCGATCTTGCTTGCCGGCATTCTCGCCGGCGCAGGCGGAATTGCGGCGGCTGACGGAGGGAAGTTGATCCCCGTCCATCGGCCTTGGTACATCACCGTGCCCTTCTGGGCCGCAGCGGCGATGGTGCTTGCCGCGATCGTCTGCCTGGCGGCGGCCGTTTATCCCCGCAGGCGGGTCCAGAAGGACGAGAAGCTCACCGCGATCGGCTACTTCGGCGACGTGACAGCAGCCGGCTCACCCCGTCAGCTGCGTAGCCTGCTAAGCGAGTCCGGCATCCGGCTTCTCGACGTCTGGATAGACCAGATCTGGCAAACCAGCGCGATCGTCAGCCGCAAGTACCGGTTCGTGCGCTGGTCCGTCCGCCTGCTCGGTGTGGCACTGGCACTCGCGGGGGTCTTGATAATTGTGGCGACTATACGAAGCCGCTGACCGACCGGGCTCTGCGCAAGAGGCTGCACTCTTCCTCGTCACCGCCGACTACGCGCACGACCACCGGCGATCGGGGGGATACCTAGGCGAAGGGTGGCCCTGGTGCAGGACCATAGGCCGATGGGCCATGAGCCGACTGACGCTGATTTCGGCACGCACGCTGGGATACGGCGGAGATGAGCGTCGCCCTGCCGGACCCGGGCGGAGCTGAGCAAGGTGCGTCCGGCAGCGCCTGCGGGCTGTCAGCCCGCCGGGCCGCTCGCTCAGCAAACCGGCTGGTCAGATCGTCCGGCCTGCGGCTGTCGCTCTTCGCCGTTTCGCTAGGGTTGTTCATCGTCCGGTTCCTGGTACCCACACCAGTTGGCCAGGCGGACAACCATGACGGACCCCGGGTGATGTGCGATCTGGGCGTCTGGGCCGTCACCCATGGTTCCCCCCAGTGGTTCCGCTACGCCTACTTCGAATTCGCTCCATGGGCGAGCGGCTGCGCCCAGGCCGGCCGGTACCCGACATCGCAGCTCGTGCCGCTGGAACTGGCCCGGATCCTGACCTGGGCAGTAGGCCTGCCCGGCACCGTGAACCTGATCGCGCTAGGCCTGCTGACCTGCGTCATCGCCTCGTTCGGGATCGCAAGCCTGGCGACCGGCCTGCGACTGAGACTTTGGGCGCAGCTGGCGGTGGCGGCAGTTACGTGGCTGATCATGGCGGATGCGGCATTCTTCGATGTCTACGCCAGTCCATTCAGCGAGCCTGCTGCCCTGATGGGCTTGTTGCTGGTCGCTGCCGGTGTCGTGTACCTGGGCAGGGGGCGGCGCGAGACCGTGTTCGGGTTGGCCCTGGCCGGATCGGGTGGTTTCCTCGCGATCTTGGCGAAACAGCAGTACCTAATCCTGGCCGTGCCGGTCTGCCTGACGCTGGTGCTGGCCAGCGGGGGCAGGAACGGCGGGCGCGGGCTGCGCCAGTTCTGGACAGCCCGGACGAGGGCAGCAATCATCGTCGCCGTGCTCCTGGCGACGATGACCGCCGCCTATGCGTTGTGGGACGGGGCCAGCAACTACGCCACCCTGCTCCACCGCCAGCAGGTCGTGGATGTGGTCTTCAATGAAATCGTCACCGCGCATGATGACCACGCGCGCGCCGACCTGCGCGCGCTTGGGCTGCCGCCTAGCTGGGCCAAGTACGCCGGCACCAACTCCTTTAGTTCCGTCTCGGTCCGGCATGATCCGCTCTATCCGCGGTATGAGGCAAAACTGTCCGATGGCACCATCGCGTACTTCCTGCTCACCCATCCGCGCAGCATCGTCAGCATCGGGCAGCACGCGGCCATCGATGCCCAGAAACTCCGGGTCACTTACCTGGGCGACTATGCGCCAAGCGCCGGTCATCCGCCCGGGGCGACGGAATCCCGTGTGGTCGTGCTCACCTGGCTAATGCATCGGCTCCCGAAACACCTCGGCCTGCTATGGTACGTCCCGCTGTGGACAACGATGGCGCTGATCGCGATCGCCGCCCTGTTCGTGCCGCATGGCGGAACCTGGCGCCGGGACGGCGCGGTCCTCGTTCTGTGCATGACGGGCTGCGCCATCGCCGCATTCATTCCGGTCGCCTATTTCGACGGTATCTCAACGACCAGGCACATGGCTGGCATGAACATGGCCACCGCACTCGCAGTCCCGATCAGCATCGCGCTGGTTATCTCGATGATGCACCAAGCCCGCTGGTCGGCTGGCCGTCGACCTGCGCAGGCTGAACTGCACTGATCGTCTGAGCACGTCGGCCTAAATCGCCTGATGCCTGACTCCGTTTGGCTCCCGATTTGGCTCCCCAGCTCCGCCGGTGTCGCATTTCCGCAGCAGTTAGTCGGCGTGCAGGACGAAGAACAGGAAGCTTGGGCTGGTAGCGAGAAGGCGGAATTCGTCGGGGAACAGCTCGCGGGCGGCCGGCATGGGCTGTGGTTCGCTGATGACGGAGATCCGAAAGCCAGCCGCGGTGAAGGCGTCGGTCATCACGTGCAGCGGCCGGTTCCAGAAGCTCATCAGGGCGGTCTGGCCGCCCATGGTCCACTCTTCGGTCCAGCTGTAGGTCGCGAAATAGTTGGTCCTGCGCCCGGCCAGGCGCTGGATGCCGTGGATTGCAAAGGGATGGTCGACGGCCACGATGAGCCGGCCGCCGGGCGTCAGCACGCGCCGCAACTCGGCTAGCGTCGGCCCCCAGTCTTCCAGGTAGTGCAGTACCAGGGACGCTACGACGTCGTCGAACGCGCCGTCGGGGAACGGCAGCGGGCTACCCAGGTCGGCCACCTGCAGGTCCGCTCCGTCACCGAGCCGCCGCCGGGCCAGCTCGAGCATCCCGGTGCTCGTGTCGATGCCGGTTACGATGGCACCTCGGTCGCGCAGCGCCGCGAACAGAGGGCCGGAACCGCAGCCGGCGTCGAGGATTCGCCGGCCGGTCACGTCCCCGGCAAGGACCAGGATCGCGGGTCGCTCGTAGTAGGCGTTTTGGATGCCGGCGTCGCTTTCGGCCGTGTACGCCTCAGCGAAGCTGTCATAGTCGTTGGCCCTAGGCGGATCTGTAGGCAGAACGCGATTTTCGGGGACGGGAGGCACGAGGTCCATGCTGGCATACCCGATCTGCCGCATCCTCCCGATCGTGTTCATGAGCACGCTGGTGCCGGCCGCGGACGGACATGCCCTAGCGCTACTGGACTTGCCGTCTCTGCAGGTGCGCGGGGGCCAGCTGGCAGCTGGCCCCCGCGCATCCGGGCCTAGGCGGGGAGCCGCGACAGGAACGTACCCCAGTTCGCGAGGAGCGTCCGGGGGGCATTCGGGATGAACTCGTTACCCATCCAGACGGCGCCGTCCCCGAAGACGGCGGCCGAGTAGTCGCCCCAGCGGGCCACGCCGGGAGTCGGGGATCCCTCAGCCTTATAGCCAGAGAACCCGTCCTCCGGCAGGGCGCCCGGGCCGGTGATGTGAATAGGGCCGACCGCCCGGCCCAGGTCGAACCGCACGTAAGCGGTGCTCGGGAAGAAGTCGGGCCCGCTCAGGGTGAAGGCCAGCGCGCCGAAGCCGAACCTGTTCACCGCGATGGAGGGGAACAGGACGTTCTCGCCGTTCACGGCCACGTAACCCTGGTGGAGGATGTGGGCCACGATCCCGAACGGGGTGCCGATCGCGCCGACCGCGAAGAAGGCGATGCCGACCCTGGGCGGCCCGGTCGCGGAGGTGACCGTCGTGTTGACCCCGCCGAACAGCACGCCGTTGAGGTCGACCACCTGGTTCATCCGCGAGTCGTTAGCGTTGATCGTCTCCAGCGGCTCGCCGAGCGACGTGCCGAGCGGAGTCGGCCCCGGCTTCTGGGTCGCGCCGGTGTTGATCGGCAGGCCGTAGGTCTCACTGGTGAGCACCTGGTGGCTCAGCTGCAGGCTGGGGTGGCTGCCGCACAGCGAGCGAGTGCCCGCGAGCGACCAGGCGGCGATCCGGTTGTCCAGCGGCGCGTTGTTCTGGAAGGCATCCTCCGGGCCG
>WNGR01005053.1_pt1 | contig 14184 bp, 14 predicted proteins | sample 5407581 | NCBI WGS metagenome assembly WNGR01 (sample SAMN13153383, study PRJNA577476) | soil metagenome | isolation source: 80 cm soil or saprolite under Garry oak tree replicate 2 | place: USA:California | collected 2016-06-15
ACCTGGTTGTGTCGACTGACTTCATCGGAAACACCGCGTCTTCTATCTTTGATGCCAACGCCGGTATTCAGCTGAACAAAAACTTTGTCAAGCTCATCTCGTGGTACGACAATGAGTGGGGCTACTCGAAGCGCGTCGTCGATCTGCTTGTGTTCGCGGCCGAGAAAGACGGCAGGGCTTAAGTGAATTGCTACCAACGGTGGATATGGTGAATGTTTCTGTTGACCCTGTTCTTCGGTAGATTTTTATTGATAAAAAAAATCAAACGAGAAGTTGTATTACGACACGATGAAAAGTTATACTTTGTCCTTCACACGTGACTTTAAAGATGAGCTGACCGATTGCGACAACTTTGGTATGAATCCGTCGTGTTGCTTTCTGCCACCACACCGCCGTGGCCTTGCTCGGGCTGGTTGTCGTTTCTCTGCACATTTGATTGGGACCGCATTGCACACTCACTATCGCCACTCTCGTTTTCGCGTCGCTCGTTCAAGTTATTCGCTCAAGCTATGACAAACACATCCAACTATGGGCCTGTCCGCCGCATGTCTCCTCCGGTGTCCGCTGACAACAGAAAACCTTACTCCAGAACTGGTTTGAAAGGTGTTCTTGGTACTCTGGATCTGAACTCTGGCGATGCTGTTGTGCCCACTACTCTCGATTCTCCTTATTATCCCTTCCACGTTGAGATTCCTCAGCTCGAGGCTCCCAGTCAGAGCCGCTTCACTGTTCCCGAAGGCTCGCGTGATATCACTGGGTTTCCGACGTTCGAACAATACCAACGCATCGAGGAGGACTATCTCTCGTCTCTCTCGGAGCGCAAACGACCCAAGGCGCTCGTCTCTCAGAGTCTCTTCGACAAGATCTATGCTGTCCTGCAGAACGGCTCTGAGGACCGCGCCAGCACCGCCCAGTTTCGTTTTTGGGTTCGCAAGATGTTTGCCCTTGCCTACCCTCAGACATCTTTCAACCACAACTCTAGCCAGACCCCCGACCCCGTAGTGCTGCACGACAAGCGACCAGTCGCGATCAAGGAGCGACTCTATGAGGTTCTGTGTTACTGCCACGCCATCGCGCGCCACGGCGGGCGCGACAAGACCTGTGCCACGCTCCGCATTCACTACTCTTGGGTCCCCAAGGAACTCACGGCCAAGTTCGTCAAGGCCTGCCCGACCTGCACCCTGAAGCGAAGTGGCAACCCAGACCTCCTTTCGCAGATCAATTACGCAGCGCCGCCCTACCTGCCGACTGCGCCGGAGCCCGCCTTGCTCAGCGACGGACCTAACGACTCGTCTACAGGACTGAAATATGTTGGATCTTCGGTCTGTGACAACAACAGTACTGCTAGTACTGCTTCTGCTTCTTCTGCTGCGAGCTTCGCTCCTTCCATCTTTGCGACGCCCGACCTTTCTGTTTACCCGAGCCCGACGCTCTCCTCGGGCAGCGGCGGGCCCATGACGCCCTCGCCGTATCTCCACGGTGGGCTCTTCGGCTACCCCGTCGTGTTCGACCCGGGCCATAACAGCCTCTCCGTCGCGGGATGGGACCCGTCCCCCTCTCCGTGCGTTCCAGGCGGCGGCGGCGGTAGCGACGAGCCGCTGCTGCGCGAAGCGCCGAAGCAGCAGCAACAGCAGCAGCCCGCCAGTGCAGATGACGAGCCTATCGACTCGCATCTCCACCTCCCAACGCCGAAGAAGGCGGCCCGCCTCGCGCGCAGCTACGACCATAGCGGCGACTACGGCTATGGCGCGCGCGTCGAGCCCCCGCCCCCGCCGCCCCCGAGCAGCATCGGCATCGAGCGCACCGAGAGCAGCACGCCACCGCCGAACATCGACCCCGCGCTGTTCACGGAGGGGTTCCCCACCCCCGGGCCGGGGCCTGCGCGCCGCACGCGCACGGACACGGTCGTGGGTCCCGGCGCGCCGTGGGAGACTCCGAGCGCGAGCGCGTTTGGCGCACCAAACCTCCACCTGCTCCTCCACTTGCCGAGCAGGCCCAGCAGCACCAGCTGCCCCGCCTCACCGCCCCCGCTGCTGCTGCCGCCCCCGCCACCGCGCGCGCAGCTGCGTCAGCCGCCCACGGGCGGGAGGAGCGCGGGCCCCGGCGGGGGCGGGATGGTGTTTGCGCCTGTGCCGCTGCCTGCGCAGGCGCCGATGGGGGTGGGGAGGATGAAGAGCGTGCTGCTGCAGGAGATAGAGGCGGAGATGGAGGCGGAGGCGGAGGCGAAGGGGGGTGAAGAGGTGGAGATGACGATGCGCGGACCGGAGCGGTCACGGTGGGAGAGCCCCGAGGCATGGCTTGTCCCATCCGACTCTGCTGATGAGGCCGATGCTATTGTTGGGTGATGCCGCCGCCTGCATCATGGGCGCACCGCCCATCGCGGTCCTCTTCTTTTTGTCCTTTTCCTCGCTCCCGGTTGTTTCTATCCGCTCTGCCTGCCTGCTCTGCCTGTGATCACTCTCCAATACTCTTTGTCTTTGTCCGTCCATGTCCATGTGTCTCCATCTTGTCAATTACTATACAAATCAAATGTATGCACATCTATCTTATCTCATTTTTTCCAGGCACCTTCGAACAAATCTGCATTTGTATACGTCCTGTTTCCATTGTATTATGTCACCCTCCGCATGTGAGCTCTACTGAAGGACATAGAAACCTCTAGTAATTAGTGGGGGAGAAACTGACTTGCGCGTGAGACAGCACAGACGTAGCGAGAGAGATGTGCATGCAGGCAAAGTGTGTCCGTTCCAGAAAAAAACAAATTAGAAACATAACAAAATGGTAAAAAAAAAAAAACTGCCGTACGTACTGCAAGGCAGGTAGAGGAATTGTCACATGGGTGGGTCAGGTTGGTACTAACTAATTACTTAGGAGGGGAGCTAGAGAGTCAAGGAGGATTGAATTAGGCAGGTAAGGTATAAGCTACGAGCGAAGCAGAAATCACGGAAGGAGCACCACACAGAACGTAGGAGGCGAAAGAAAGGGAAAGGGAAAGGTTACATGTAAAAAAAATCAACACATCATTCGCCGACTCGAACAGCCCCTCCGGCATACCACCACACCCCCATCACGTCTGCATCTCTTATCGCTGCAGTTCGAGGTGCCTGTGAAGAAGGGTCAGCATCCGCGGGTCAATTGGGGATGTCAACAACAAAGAAAGACGTACTGCGTAATATAGTCGTACAAAAACTTGTAGCTCCGCAGGTGACCCTTCAGCCGACGTATATCGATCGAGTAGGTGTCCTTGAGGCCGTCCAGCTTCGTCAGCTCGACATAGAATCGCACCTCGTCGCTCTGGTCCTGGCTCGGATCGCCGTACACGGGCTCGGGCCCGAGTTCACCGGGCGGCTGCGGCACGACGCCTGGCGACAGGATGGGAGAGGGCGCAATCTCGGGCGACGACGTCTCGGCGTCCGCTCCGCCCGATACCTGCGAGGACTGGCGACGCATGAGCAGGCCCTTCAGCATCCCGCCCGTCGCCCCGCCGAACGTCGACTGCGAGGGTAGAGGGAGTCCCCGTTTATCTACCTGCAGTAGGAGTGGCACGAACCGCGTGTCGATCAACAACAACAACTTTGCACAAATATCGACGAAAGCACGCACTCCGTTCGACGCTGCGGATCCTATCAGCGTGAATGCCGCGAGCCCCAGCCCGGTGCTCGCGCTGGGATCCCGGAGACCAAGGCCAAGACCGGATGGCGTAGGTGCCGCGCGGCGTCTCTTCGCACGCACGCACCGGTACTTGTAGTCGCTTTCGACCTGTACCTCCACGCCCATACGCACGAGAACGTCGCGCACGTGGCGCATTACCTCGATCGGCACGCCAGTCGTGACTGTCGCCTGACTGACGGCGCCGTGGTGCGTGCGGATAACCCCCTTGGGCGGTGCGACGTGCCTCCGCATGAGCTCCGCAAAGCTTGGCGCAGCCGGCGCTCCCTCCGTCCCGGTACTGGCAGTGCGCTGTGGGTGTGGTGGGCCCATGCGCGACGGCACGTTGGTATACGCCTCGGCACCAACATCGGTGGTGTATGTTGGCACGGCGTTGACAGAGGCCGAGGATATATTCGCGCCCACGGGGAACGCGTCGCGCACGGAAGGCTTCCCGCCCAGCGGCAAAGATGGTTCCGCATCGTCGTCGAGGCTGCGCCCCTTGCTCCGTGAGCGGAACCATTGCATGACTTTGCGCGCTTTGCTGGTACTCGCGGGCATGCCATGTCCAACGTTGTCGGCGGCGCGTGGTACCTTTTCGCCAAGCACAGGCTCCTTCTCCGATACCGACGTGGGGGGTGCGTGACGCGACTGGCGGTCTGACGGTTCGCGTGAGCGTTCCTTTTCGCGCGAAGGTGTCTCGGGATCGCGCGTCGAGCCACGGCCGGGGCGTACTTTGATCGTGCGCGCGAGTGGCTCGACCATCACGCTCAGCGTGCTGCGACGATTCTTCTTGCCGTTGTCTGGACTGAGTAGGGATGTCTGTGTGGAAGAAGCCTCGACTGTCGGGCTGGCTGTGGGTGATGGTGCGACCTGCAACGTCGACGGTCGGCGAGAGGTCGATCCTGATATTTTGGAAATGGTTGTATAAAGCGAATTTGACGCTGAACCCTCTGAGGGAGAACGGGCAGCTTGGGTCGGAGAATGTGTGGTCTCCGCGGGAGTGGGTGGGCCAAAGATCTTTCCGAGGCCCATTTTGTCGATGGAAAGACCTCTGACGTGTTTGCCCTTTTTGGACGAAGCCGAACCTGACACAGAACCGGTAGTGCCTGTGCCAATGTAAAACGCCTCGGCTTGAGCACTTGGAGTCGTTGGCGGGCTCGCTGCATTGACAGTGACGACCGGCGGCTCGATTTTAGTGGGAGCCTGGGCTGCAGGTGATATACCCGGGGAGGATAGAGGAGGACGGGGTCCAGAAACAGACGGCCGGCGAGGTTTCTCTTTCGGCTGTACTTGCTGTGGCTGTGGAGGCGAGGGTGGTTGTAAGTGTGGGTGTGGCAGTGGCTGTGGAGGATTTGATTGCTGGTCCTGAATAGGATTGGGCCCCTTCTTAGGTGTATTAGGCTGTTGATGAGCAGTTGGGGGCTCAGGTTGGCCATATTCGACCTGGATGGTGTGCCGCATGTTAGTTGCTTTACTGCGCACGCTACTGGTGCCATTGACAGGGACCGCTGGAGTGGGAACGGGTGGAAGTGAGTCCTTGCGTGAGTTCGAGCGCGGTCGCTGCTGCCGCTGCTCGGCCGTAGTAGCGACAATAGGTATTGAAACAGGCGCGCCAACGGTTGGGCTCTGAGCGAAAGGATCGTCGCCCACGTACCCAGATGGCTGGGTTGGCATCACAATCGTGGAATTATATCCGCGACGTGCTTGCGACTGCGCCTGAGACGCGGCGGTAAGGTCGGCAGAGGTTTCATACAACGTCTGGTCCTCGGGGGCGTGAGAGTGGCTGCGCGGTGCGACAGCAACGCTGGCGTGGGGGAAGACGTCATTTTTGGCGCTCTGAGAACGCGCCACTTTATTGAGATCTGTCGCCGTTGCCTGAGCGGCGTTGCGCATCTGCCTCTGATAAGCTTGACGCTTAGCTTTGTGTGATTCGATGGCGCTTGCTTCGACATCTTCGATCGATTTGTCGAAAAGGTACGCATATGGGCCGAGCCAGGGGTGCCGCATGACGAGGCTGAGATCAGCGCGGCGCTGGGGATCTGGCTGAAGCATGATAGATAGTAGGTCGCGGGCCTCGGGAGAGATGTAATCGGGGAATGAGAGAGGAGTGTTGACGATATATTTGTAGAGCAGATTTATATTGTCACCGTCCGGATTGGCGGGGTCATCGTCGAAGGGAAGATAGCCTGCGAGCATCGCATACAAGATGACACCGCAAGACCATATATCGACGGCAGAGCCTACGTAGGCACCTTCGGAGATGACAAGCTCTGGAGCGGCGTAACAAGGCGAACCGCATGAAGTTTGCATGAGGTCGTCGGAGCGATGTTCAAAGCGATTGGCGAAACCAAAGTCGGTGATGATGACGTTACGGTTACGGTCCAAAAGAAGGTTTTCGAGTTTGAGGTCACGGTGAACGATCTTGCGCTGGTGGATGTACCAGACGCCGGATATGAGCTGGGCGAAAAGACGACAAGCGTCTTTTTCTTTGAGATAGCGGTGGGCGAGGATATGATCGAAAAGTTCGCCGCCAGAGGCGTAGTCGAGGATAATACCGATGTATTTGTCTGTTTCAATGACATCGTATAGTCTAACGATGTTGGGATGTTTGAGCATCTGTTGTGGATATCGGGTTCGTTAGACGGACGACTCGGATGGATGGGGCGCTAAAACGACGAACCCTGAGGACCTCGATCTCTCGTTCGACCTTTGACATACGGAGAGCAGAGTCGATATTATTTCTTTTTATAAGCTTGACGGCGACTTCTTCGGCCCATGTTGTGTGGAGACCGAGTTTGACCTTTCCGAACTCACCCTCGCCGAGGGTTTGAAGGAGTAGATACGGGCCGAATTTTGGGATAGCACGGCGAGGATGACTGGCGGCATATTGGACGGCAGCAGGGTGAGAATAAATGTCACGAAATGGGGGCTGGTGTTGGTGCTGATGTTGTTGTTGTTGGTGCTGTTGTTGTTCATCGGGATGAGTAGAGGATGCGACGGTGTGAGAGGCGCGCTTGCGAGAAGATTGTGGTGGCGGGGCGAGGGGGGTTGATGCCGCTGCTGTCGAGACGGAAGCGGGGCGAGGAGCGCCGTTCTGTCGCGAAGGGCCGGGAAGAGAATTATCTGGGATCTGAAGAGAGTCCATGTCGACGTAGAAAAGAAGAAAGAAGAGCCGAGGACGTATTTAAGCGAGGAGGAGGGGGAGGATGAGGGGGAGGGCTTAGGCGGGGAGTCGAGTGGACGGTTGAATGGTGCGCCTCGTTTTGTTAGTCTCTCACCATATTCGGTTCGCTCTCAGCTCGTCTATTCAACGTCACGTGGTTAGATCTCACACACTCAACTCTGCTCTATCTCCCTTTTCTACCGCGGCTTTCAGCTCACCCTCTCTCAACGCCGGAGCTACCCATTCAGTCAGGAACTTGTCTACCTGTTCCGGCGCTCGGCCGATGAACCACCGCGGTTCCAATAGATCATTCAGCTCATCCTTGATCGGCTCAAAGTATACGTCCTTCCTCACTCGCTCGATCAAGTCGTTCTCCAAGCCCAATTGTTTCACTTGATATGCAGCTTCATGTGATAGCACCTATGCCCACGTTAGCGATTTAAGCCCGCCGCACAAAAGCTCCACTAGAAGAGAATGACAGACGTACTCGGATCTTCTCGTGCGCTTCCTGTCGATCACCACCCTTCTTGACAAGCGCCATGATAATGTTTTCAGTAGCCATGAACGGCAGTTCCTGCGCGATCCGCCGCCCAATGACCTTCGGGTAAACGACCAGCCCCTCAGACACGTTTTGCAGCGTCGTGAGCACTATGTCCGCAGTGAGGAACGCCTCGGGCAGCGTCACTCGACGATTTGCGCTGTCGTCCAGCGTGCGCTCGAACCATTGTACGCTCGCCGTCCCAAGCGCGTTCTGGTGCAGCGTCATAAGGTGTCGCGCAAGTGAGCAGATGCGCTCCGACCGCATCGGGTTTCGCTTGTAAGCCATCGCCGAGGATCCGATTTGCGTCGATTCGAATGGCTCCTCCACTTCCTACACAGCGCGTGCGTCGTATCAGTTTCAAGGCAAGCGAAGGTGGGGCGCCGGGAGCTACCTTGAGACTAGCAAGGAGGCGCAGGTCAGTGGCGATTTTGTGGGCGGTCGCACCGAATGAGGCCAGGGGAGCAAGTACATCAATATCGATCTTGCGTGAGTACGTCTGCGATGTGACCGGGTAGGCATACGAAAAACCCGACATCTCTGTGACCAGCCGATCGAGTTCCTCAACCTTCCACAACTGTGTTTAGATGCGCCTACGGGCGTTTTTGTGAAATGGTGGCGCACCTTGTCGTGATCGCCATCAAAGAGCGCCAGAAAACTCGCTTGTGTCCCTGTCGTACCCTTGACACCGCGGAATCCAATATCATCACGGGCCCTCTTGACGTTTCGCAGGTCCCATAGCAATTCCTTTGGGAAGATGAGCGATACCCCGGACCCTACCGAGGGTACGACGTAAAAAAAAATGGACGCACTTGCAGCCACAGTGTTGCTCGCTTGCCAACCGTGGTCAGCTGTGCGGGCTGGAAGTGCGTGAACCCCAGCGTGGGGAGATCACGGTACTGTCTTGCAAAGACGGCGAAGCGATCGATCACAACGGCAAGCTTTTTGTGGATGAGGGTCAACGCAGTTCGAATGAAGATAAGGTCTGCATTGCTGGGGTCGGTTTTGAGAATCAAAAGGTGGAGGAAAGGAATGGCATTGTTCGTACGCACTCCGTGACATAGCAAGACGTTGCCCCGAGGCTACGTACCCTTCCGGTCGGGCGGGGTTATCGGCGTAAACTGAGCAGAGACGTACTGGATGATCCTGGCTGCCGACGGCGCAACCGTCCCAAACGTGTGCACATGCGCCATCACATCGTGACGTCTGTTCTTCTCTTCTACTGCGGCAATCTCGAATTGTTTTTCATCCAGATGCTACTCGTTACACGCAGCATTGATATCTGTACGGGCGTGATGCGGCTGAGGTGTACGTACCAGATTTTGCTTCATCTCTTCGATCGCAGCATCGGAAATGGACAGGCCGAGCTGCTTCTCGGCAATGGCGAGAGTGAGCCAGAGCTTCCGCCACGTGTGATAGCGATTCTGTGCCCGGGATCGTGAGGAGGTACAAAGTCATCAATGTGCTGGATACCTCAGCGGAGAATAGATGCGCCATTTCTTTGCTAGCATAGCGGCTGTAGAAGACTTTGCGTGAGCTCACGTGTTTGACTGCGCACTGTGTACGGTGTACACTAACCTAGAGAGAGGCGTCTGGTACGTATCGTGCTGGGACATGTCAAAGCCTGATCATGAGTGCTGAGCCAAGGTGAGCCTAGACCGGATAAACCACTGGCAGGGCCCGGGGCCCGCGCGCGTCACGAACCGCGGATAGCGTGGGTTCCACCGGATCCGCGGCGACGTCTTTCCTGGATTGGGTCTCACCTCGGTGTCTTCTCTTAGCGGTTTGCTACATTGTCTCACCCGTTACTACTACTACTAAGTTACCATCTGCATCGAGTATCTCCCTGTCTGTCTGTCGTTTATGTTTTTATTTTGGAATCGTGAACTTTGAAACGGTTCACATTTATCTTTATGATATCGCACACCGACCATGTAGCTAGTTGGCACGACGCATATGATACTGCATGTGTAAGTGTAACAGTTCCGTACTATCTATTACCATATCCTGGCGCCTCGTCAGCATGTTTCGGCGGGTCTAAGTGTAAAACAGTTGCTACCTACCTCTTGAAGAAGAAGCTTTCCTCTGCCAGTGATCTCGCGCCATGCTCGAGAAGAAGTTGGGCGAGCTCGGACTTCCTGTAGGATACCCGTTCAGGTAGAGACCTGGCCTTGGCAGCATGCGACATGTAATGATGTCCGCTGTTTCTTGCCTTGTCCGTTCACATCCTCGCCGTGCTCCATTAATAGCCGTGCAACATGCCAACATGGACACCATCTTCTTGGGACTCGTATTTGCCGTTCGTCACTGCGGCGTGCAAGGGGGTCCCTCCATAGACAAGGTTGCAGCGTGCGGCATGAGAAAAATATTCATGGTTCAATTGGACACCGAGCGTCCCAGACATAGTAATACAAAATATCAAGCACCACCGATTACTCTGCCACCCGGTAGCCACGCCTTCATGTCTGCTTGTGCTGAAGAAACTGCAAGAGATCAGTTGGGATTATCGGCGGTCGGCGCGAGGGTGCCGCCTTGTTTGTCAAACGTGATGACATTGTTGGATGCGTTGACTTGCCGTGTGTATGTATTGCTCTCAGTGTCGACATAGTTGAACATGTTGATGCTAGTCCCATTGGAGCTGGTGCTTGACCACCCCCCCGCTTGCTGGTGTTCGACAATGGTGGTGCCCAAGATGAACGGCGCAGGGCGGATTTCGCGGTCGTACGATTGGTCAATGTCTAGAAGAAGGGGTTATCAAGTGAAGGAGACACGATGAGGGATAATACACACCGTCTGGGTTGTCCGGCAATGTGACGATGGTGAGAGCATATGTGAAGGTATCCTGTAGTGCTATCTCGCCATTGTGTTTTGAGAGGGTTTCACCAGAGGAAATCAGGAAAATATTCTAAAAGTCCGAAATGAGTGCGAATGGTCACGGTCGTTGGTCTTTTCACAGAAACAAACCTGCTTAGCAAAGTCTTGGAGGTAGTCCTGCACGTTCCCATATTCTAGATCCTGCGTGAATACCACTTGGATTTGCTCCCCGCTCCCAGTTGTGATCTCTGCCTCGATATGTACACTACGCGATGCGTTAAGAACGATGTTTATATGATCTACGCCACTTGCATCTGCCGAGGCGTCCAACAACGTAGCATAGTCGGACACCTGATATAGCGTGATTTGCCCCGTAGTGGTTTCATTCGATGGGTCGAGCATCACTTGTAGTAAGCCGGAAACAAACCAGTTTTGGTTGATTTGGTGATCTGCTAGCTCAGCGGAGGCGACGTCAAGGGTGATTTTGTGTGGTTCGCCATCGATGAGAACAGGGATAAAGGGTGTGAGATCAAGATGGTAAGTGGGCAGATCTATGGTACCGTAGGACGTGATTGGTCTGGGAGCTTCCTAAGGCTGACTGAGGCACGATAGCACAACGGTAGGACATACCTCCATGCAGTAACTACTATACCTCCTGGGGATATAACGGGATAAGGAAAGGCAACACCAGCAACTTTCCCATCCACCAGGACACGAATCTCGCGAAATGGACCTTCGCCGATTGTTGTCCCACTTGCTGTCCCACCAGGAATATAGCTGAGGAAGTCGTTGGGGGTTTTGAGAAACTAGCACCACGATGCAACAATCAGAGCCAGGAGCTTTCTGGCAGACGGTAAACACACCCAGTCCGAATCGGGGCCGTTTGCAGAGGCTTGCAACTCGGCGAATATTGCCACAGTATTTCGAGGGAGTAAAACTTCGAGCTAAAGAAAGTAGAATTTTGCGTTCATTCGGGGGGAATAAGGGGGTACTGAGGGCTCACTGAAAACCCGGGAGGGACGGATGCGACGACGCTTGTATTATCCGTGAAAGTCATCAGCGGAACAATCATGTCTGCGCGCGGTGCGGGCGGGAAATGTCCCGAAGACCCGAAAAACGTCGCTTCGACTGTCGCTACATAATAATATTTCTGAGTATTCCTGGCGGAATTCTGAGAGTAAATAAAATTCACTGGCGTATTCGCCGTCAAGTCCGGGCTGGACGACGTTGTCGAGCTGCAAAATAAATGTGCCGGGTTTGGAGAAAAGGGGAATGAAGCGCGTCACGTCTTTGATGTACGTCAAGACGATGCCTTCGCCTTCGACCGGAATAGGTGTCCACATTCGCCAAACTATTTGACCCGTCTTGTTGAAAACATCAAGCTGCATAACAGCGCGAAATCGACAAACTTTCGACATTCTGGAAAGTAAAAATTCCGAGACGGCTGAACTGCGTTCCGTTGCTTGTGACGTTAAATTTAAGGCTGATACCAGCCCAATTGTCGGGGCTACTGCACTCCGTTGGCGGTCTAAAAGCGAGGTTTCAACGGGGACGGCAGGGAGGTGCAATAATGGGACACGGACGTGAACTGGACCACCTCGGGACTGAAATTCACAATATCAGCATATACACGGCGGAAGTAGGTGCGAGTGCATACTCTCCAATGGAGGATGCAAATGTGCGCCTGAGAGCCAATCGAGGTGAATGCACACGCAGCTGGGATGCGAGGTAACAAGACTCACCGAAGGATGAGAACAGTGCACTGCGATGATTCCGCGGTCTGAGGGAAGGGCAGCGGCTGTGCCACTTGAAAGTTGACTAGAGGGTCACAAAAACCGTAGCTTGCACACAAGAGCAAGAACAGGAGAGAAAGTAAAGTCTGCGGAAATACTAGGATCCGCTGAAGCATGGTGAACTTTGCTTGGTGCAGGACGAAACCCACGGCTGACGGTGTGGACCAGCACCATCATGATATCAGCGCCCAGCCGTATTAAATGAATGGGAAAAAATAGAGAGAAGAAAGGGGAAGGGGATAAGAACGACGGCGTGGTAACCACAAAGGAATATTCCCCGTTCGTTCGTATGCTCAAATGAGATGCGTTACTGACGTGTTTCACTGGTATTGGATGACGCACATCCTAAAATCCAATATTTCCCCCAACTTATGTATGACCGAGGATCTAGGATACGATAGGATTGACCAGACCGAAGATTGGCTCCCGACAAGTTCCCTTCAAATTTTTCCGCATTTGAAATTTGAACGTTTGAACCCGGAAACCTGGATACCAGCCAAACCTTTTTTTCATAGCCACTGGCAGATGCCATTTCATCGTGACGTCTATTTTTATCTTCTACTGCAGCAATCTCGAATTGTTTTGCGTCCAAATGCTACTCGCTACACGCAGCGTTGATATCTGTACGGGCGTGATGTAGCTGAGGTGTATTACATACCAGGTTTTGCCTCATCTCTTCTATCGCAGCATCGGAAATGGGCAAGGCCAAGCTGCTTCTCGACAATGGCGAGAGTAAGCCATAGCTTCTTCCATGTGTGATAGCGATTCTGTGCCCGGGATCGTGAGGAGGTACATCATAAATTTATAGATAATAATCTAGAATTAAATGAAGCAGGTCATAACATTGAATATATTATCAATCAATAATTATAGAATAAAATCGGAGAATAGATGCGCCATTTCTTTGCTAGCATAGCGGCTATAGAAGACTTTGCGTGAGCTCACGCGTTCAACCACTGTACACCGACCTAGAGAAAGCGTCTGATATGTATCGTGCTGGGACATGTCAAAGTCTGAACCAAGATGAGTTCAGACCGGATAAACCAGGGGCTAGCAGTGGCTGGCTCGCGCGCGTCGGCGAACCGCGGACGACACGGATTCCGCCCGCTGTCGTGAACCGGATGAGTCAGCGTGACTCATCATGATCTTGTGACCCGCGGATATTATCAAAGCGACGCAAAGTACTGAATATTGGAGGAAATCCGAGATATGTCTCAGATGAAGACCTTGTACGACTAGGAGGCCCGTCATGGGCCGCGCAAGAGAGTAGTGGTCAGAACAAGGGTCAGAATGTGTATATTAGCTCGAGTTATTGCAGAATGAGATGCCGGAGTTCTCTCTCGCCCTTGTCTGTCTGTCTCAGGCTGTCTCAGGCTGTTTGTGTTTTTGTTTTGGAATCGCAAAACTATTGACATTTTTATCTTTATGCCATCGCACACCGACCATGTACATTATCCTCCGATCCCCCTAGAGCTAGCTGGCACGACGTATATGATACTGCATGTGTAACAGTTCTTTACTATCTATTAATATATCCGAGTCCTGGCGCCTCGTCAACATGTTTAATTTTAGGTGTAAACAGTTGCTCTCTACCTCTTGAAGAAGAAGCTTGCCCCTGATCTCAGCCTCACGCCATGCTCGAGAAGAAGTTGGGCTAGCTCGGACCTCCTATAGAATGCCCGATCAAGTGGGGTACCACCATACCAGACTGGCCTTGACGTTCACGTCTGCGCCATACTCCAATAATAGCCGTGCAACGTCAACACTGGCTTTTCCAGAGGCATATAACGTGATACGTGGTGCAATGGGGTTTCGCCCAAGTCGTCCAGAGTATCCACTTTTGCACCATGGTCGAGAAGCGATCTCGAGCTTCCCAAAGTACTACCAGGATGCAACATGTAATGGTGTCCCGGGCCGCTGTTTCTTCCATTGTCCTTTCACATCCCCTCCATGCTCCAGTAATAGCTGTGCAACATGGACACCATCTTCTTGGGACTCGTATTTCCGTTCGTCGCTGCGTCAGCCTGCGTACAAGGGGGTCTCTCTATAGTCACGGTTGCAGCGCGCGGCATGAGAAATATATTCGTGGTTCAATTGAACACCGAGGATCGCAGACATAGTAATACAACATATCTTTGTATGTCAAGCACCATATACCCTTCAAGTACAACCGATTACCCTGCCACCCGGCAGGCACGCCTTCATGTCTGCTTGTGCTGGAGAAA